>JAABUQ010002555.1_pt1 | contig 35705 bp, 32 predicted proteins | sample 5560001 | NCBI WGS metagenome assembly JAABUQ01 (sample SAMN10711888, study PRJNA513371) | rock metagenome | isolation source: Antarctica rocks | place: Antarctica: Victoria Land, Finger Mt nord | collected 2015-12-18
CCCCGACGGTGACGGCCGGTGGGAACCGGCCCGACGAAATGCCGGAGGCCGCTGGCACGCCCTCAGGATGTGACCCCTTCGGCCGGGGACTGACGCCGTTCCTGCCTCAGCCTCCAGGCGACGTAGGCGACGAGCGCCAGATTGAGGACCAGCACGCCAAGTCGCAAGCCCGTCGGCTTCTTGACGACCTCGTACCCTTCCAGGGGGACCAGCAAGCCGGTGGCGACGACGGTCAGATAGCCCGCCCAGCGCTTTTCCAGGATCAGGCCGACCCCCTCGACGAGGTAGAGCGCCGCATACAGGAAGGTGCCAACGCCGATGAGCTTGAGCCGGGACGGCGCGATCCCCGAGACGCGCGCGATGGCACCGTGGAGGTAATGGTTTTCGGGGTCGAGCCCGAGGAGGGCGACGACGTTGGGGAGAGCCTCGTCGAGGTCTTTATTGACCAGCTTGAATACGCCCACCCCGACGCCGACGAATAGCAGGGCGCAAACGATCTTGAACGCCCCGATGACGCGGAAACCCAGGGAACCGCCACCAGCGTTCGGGTCCGAACCCTCGGGGGCGCTCAAGGAGTCTCCTCCCGGCCCTGCTTGTGGAAGGGGCGCTCGACCTTCATGCGGGGTCCTTGGCCAGTGACGCGGAGTTGATGCAGTAGCGCAGGCCGGTCGGGGCGGGGCCGTCGGGGAAGACGTGGCCAAGGTGCCCTCCGCAGCGGCGGCAGGTCACCTCGACGCGGCGCATGCCGAGCGTGCGGTCCTCGTGCTCCTCGACCCGGTCCTGGGCCAGGGCGCGGGTGAAGCTCGGCCAGCCGCAGCCGGAATCGAACTTCTCCGACGAGTGGAACAACTCCGCCCCGCAGCCGGCGCAGCGATAGACGCCCGGGGAATTCTCATCCCAGTAGGGGCCGGTGAAGGCGCGCTCCGTCCCCTTTTGCCGGAGGACGTGATATTGCTCGGGCGTCAGGAGTTCGCGCCACTCGGCATCGGGCCGCTCGATCTGGTCCATCCGCGGATCATCCAAAGGTGGGGCTTAGCGCTTGGTGGGCGCGAGGTAGGAATCGAACACGCGGACCTTCGCGAATTGCGCCTTGTTCTCATCGACGAACGACAGGTGGCGCGCGGCCTTCAGGTACTTGGCCTCGGCCTCCTTGCTCTCGAACACGACGAGCAGCGCCACGTCGAAGTCGCGGACGCTGACGCCGGGCTCCTCGACGTCGTCGGCCATCGTGCCGAGGGAGAATGAGACCGTCCCCTCGTGGTCCGTCAGGTACTTCTGGCACGAGGCGACAAACTTCTCGCGGGCCTCGGTCGAGCGGTCCTTGAGCGTGAAGAAGACGGAGTGCGCGAGGCGGGGGCCGGCCTTTTCGGCGGGCCGGGCGGCCATGCCCGCGACGAGCGCGAGGGAGAGGGCGGGGGCGGCGCAGAGGGCGGTCAGGCGGGTTCTGGTCATTGGGGAACGTCTCCGAGGAGTGATACGGGCCGAGGTGGGGTTCGCGCGAGCCCGCTTCAAGAAGGCTCGCGCGAGGCGTGGCCAATCTTAATGGATCGAGAAGCCCTTGCGATAATCGCGCCGGATGTACGGATCGGCGTCGGTGCGGCCCTTGGCCTTCATGGTCTCGGCGTCCCACTCGATCTTGCCGCCGGCCTTGAGGGCGACGACGCCCAGCAGGACGGTCTCGGTGAGGCGGCCGGCGTAGCCGAAGTTGGAAAGGGCCTTGCTGGGGTCGCCCGCCTGGATGGCGTCGACCCACTCGCGGAAGTGGCCGGGGGAGCGGGGGAGCGTCGGCTCGGGGGCCTTGAAGTCCGCGAAGCGGTCCTTGGGGAGAAGGGTGTGCTCGGCGCCGTAGTCGTTCTTGGAGAAGAACGAGCCCTTGGTCCCGACCAGCAGCAGGCCACTTTCGGGGACTTCCTCGCCGTGGAGCATGTCCACGAAGGCCCGCTTCTCCTTCGGGAGCTTCTCGCCGCCGTCGTACCAGGTCAGGCTCAACGGGGCGCGGCCGTGGCGCTCGCCAAACTGGGTGCGGAGGATCGACCAGGTCGGGTAGGTTTCGCGGTCGATGATGCCGGAGGTGTCAACGACCTCGACCGATTGGGGGTCGAACAGGCCCAGCGCCATGGCGGCGACGTTGATGGTGTGGCAGGCCATGTCGCCCAGGGCGCCGGTGCCGAAGTCGAGCCAGCCCCGCCAGTTGAAGGGGGTGTAGCCCGAGTGGAACGGCCGCTCGGGGGCCGCGCCCAGGAACTCGTCCCAGTGGAGGTTCGTGGGGACGCTTTCCTCGCCCTTGGGGCGTGAGATTCCCTGCGGCCAGACGGGGCGATTGGTCCAGACGTGGATCTCCTGGATCGGCCCGAGGGCGCCGGAGCGAATGATCTCGACCCCTTTGCGAAAGCCCCCCTCGGCAGTGCCCTGGTTGCCCATCTGGGTCGCCAGCGACTTCTCGGCGGCCAGCTCGCGCATGACGCGGGCCTCTTCGATCGACCAGGTCAGCGGCTTCTGGCAGAAGCAGTGCTTGCCCATGCGCATCGCCCGGACGCTGGCGGGCGCGTGGGTGTGGTCGGGCGTGCTGACGGTGACGGCGTCGATCTTGGAGTCGAGGTCGTCGAGCATCATGCGGTAGTCGAAGTACTTCTTGGCGTTCGGGAACTTCTCCGCCATCTTGTCGAGGGTCTTGGAGTCAACGTCGCAGATGGCGATGACATCGCCGTGCGATCCGGCGTCGACCGTGTCGCTTTCCCCCTTGCCGCCCACGCCGATGCAGGCGAAGCGGACGCGCTCGTTGGCCGAGGGCTTGGCGAAGGCCGGCAATCCTGCCCCCAGGAACGGGCCGGCGGCGCCCGCCAGGGCGGCCTGCCTCAGGAAGTCGCGGCGTGTCGCGCGATGGGCCATGTTCTCGATCCTCCCCAAAAGTGCTGGAATCCTTCGTCGCCCGCGCCTGGCGGCCCCACGGCCCCAGGCGAGCCGATCACCCCCAAGGATGCCGCGTCGGGAAGGCCGCCGCAACCGCATGCCGGCGCCTCCTCGCCAGATCAGAGCGAGCAGCCGTGCCGCCCGTTCTTCTGGAGATAGCGCTGGTGGTACTCCTCCGCCCGGTGAAACGCCGAGGCCGGGGCGATCTCCGTGACGATCGGTTTGCGGAACCGGCCGGCGGCCTGGTGACGCTCCCTGGCGGCGAGGGCCGCGACGCGCTGGTCCTCGTCGTGGGTGAAGATCGCGGAGCGATACTGCGTGCCGATATCCGGCCCCTGGCGGTTGGGCGTCGTGGGGTCGTGGATCTCAAAGAAGATATCGAGGAGCTTGTCGAAGCCGACGGCTTCGGGGTCATATATGACCTGCACGACCTCCGCGTGGCCGGTCCTCCCGGAGCACACGTCGCGGTACGTCGGCCCTTCGGTCGTCCCGCCGGAGTATCCCACCGCCACGTCGAGCACGCCGGGAACCTGCCGGAACGCTTCCTCGACGCCCCAGAAGCAGCCCGCGCCGAATGTCGCCGTTTTCGTCATGATCGATCCTCCACCGGCCGGCACGTCAACGGCCGGCTCGCACTTGTTGTAGGCAAAGTCCCGGGCTAGGGCAGTTCCCGCAGGCGGATCTGGCGGAATTCCACGGGCGACCCCTCGGATTCCAGGCAGAGGTAGCCGGCCTTCGGCTCGCATTGGGAACCGCCGGAGACTTCCTCGCCGTTGACCCACAGGCGGATCTCGCCGTTGATCCCGCGCACGTAATAATGGTTCCACTCGCCGACGCCCTTGCTCAAGCGCTTGGCGGGGAAGCTGCGGGAACCGTCGGGAGAGGTCGGCGGGAAAGGCATCATCCGGGACGTGCCGACGGGGAAGACGTCGCCGTGGGTCGTGAACCAGTCGGCCTTCTTGCCGGAGGACTTCTCGAACTGCTCGGTGTAGCCGTGGTCGAGCACCTGGACCTCGATGCCGCCGCCGGGCAGCGTGCCGGGCTTCAGCCCAGTCAGCGCCGACTCCGGGGCCCACGCGAAGATCCCGGAATTGCCGCCGGCCTTGAGGTGCCGCCATTGGGCCACCAGCTCGAAATTCGCCACCGCCTTGCGCGTGCGAATCACCCCGACCGGCTCGCCCTTGCCGTGGACCAGGTCGCCCTTCCAGGTCCACGAGTCGGGGCCGCAATTGACGTCGGTGAAATCCTCCTCACCCAGCGCCCGCCAGCCATTCCCCGTCCCATCGACGAACGCCCGAGGAGTGGCCGGCCCTTCGTCGGCCCTCCCGAGCATCGCGGCGACGCCCAGAACGACCACCAACGCGGGCAGAATCCGGGAAGCGGGCAGGACGCTCATGGGGGGCCAACTCCGTCGTGAACGTGAAGGGGTTCGGACGCGTCGCTATCCTACTTCCTCCGCCACCCGCGCGGGAGGGGGGGGATACCTCGAAACCTCGGGTGTAACTTTCGATGTCTGTGGATTCGACGATCCCCTCCAGGTGGCGAGGGTCAGTACCCTGACCCCGGAATCGGCCGGTGGGGCCGATCCGCGGGGATTCCGAGGTCGGAGGAGCGACCCCAGCCACCCAAGCAAAGAGCCTCTCAACTCCAGGATCGAGAGTCACGCCCTTAACCCACGGCCGGCTTCGGAAACCGTTGGCGCCGGCATGGGGCTTGCAGCGACGAGATGATTCTCGCGCGGTCGAAGCCTTCCGGGGGGGTGTCGGGAGATGACGGACGACCTGCCCGATACGCCAGGTTTGGTGCTGGTCGTCGACGACGATGAGGCCAACCTCGACATGCTCTCGCGCCGGCTCCGGCGTAAGGGTTACGAGGTCGACCTCGCGCACGACGGCGAGCAGGCGATCGCCAGGGTGGGGCAACGCGACTACGATGTCGTCTTGCTGGACGTGATGATGCCCGGTCTCGACGGGTTTCAGGTGCTGGAAATCCTGCGCCAGAGTCATCCCGCGACCGACCTGCCGGTCATCATGGCGACGGCCAAGGGGGAGAGCGAGGACGTGGTGCGTGCCCTGGGCCTGGGCGCGAACGATTACGTCACCAAGCCGCTGGATTTCCCCGTCGTCCTGGCCCGGATGGAGGGGCAGTTGTCACTGAAGCGGGCGGTGTTCCGGGTCCGCCAACTGGAGCGGAGCCTCGCCGAGCGGAACCGCGACCTGGAGGCGGCCAATGCGCGGTTGACCCAGGCCAACGGCCGGATGTCACGCGACCTGAAGGCGGCGGCGAAGGTGCAGGGATCGTTTCTTCCGCACGGCACCCCGCTCATGCCTGGCCTGGCCTTCGCGTGGGCCTTCCGACCTTGCGACGAACTGGCGGGCGACGGGTTGAACGTCATCCCGCTGGGCCTGGGCCGCGCGGCCCTGTACGTCTTCGACGTGAGCGGCCACGGCGTGGCCTCGGCGATGCTCTCGGTGAGCCTGTCCAGGCGGCTGTCGGTTCCCTCCGATGCCAGCTCGATCTTGATGGCAGGCGCCGGGCCCCAGGCCCCGGGCGCGGTCGCCGCGCACCTCGACCGCCTTTTCCCCTTCGACTCGGCCACCGAGCAATACGCGACCCTGGCCTATGGTGTCATCGACGCCGCCTCGGGCGTGTTTCGCTACACGTCGGCGGGGCATCCCGGGCCGGCGTATCTGCCAGTGGTCGGGGAGCCGGCGATCCTCGACGGAACGGGCTGGCCGATCGGGCTGGCTGAGGGGGACTATCAGGAGCACACCGTCCGGCTCGCGCCGGGCGACCGGCTCTTCCTGTATTCCGATGGCGTTCCCGAGGCGATGGACCCCGACGGCAGGGCCTTCGGGCTCCCCCGGTTGCTCGACACCCTCGCGGAGGGGCGGGGGCTGCCGCTGGAGGAGTGTGTCACCACGCTGCGGGCCGCCGTCGAGCAGTGGTGCGGCGCGGCGAGGGTCGGCGACGACGTTTCGATCTTGGCGGTCGAGGCGGCGGTCGGAGGGTCGGCCTGAACGGCCGGGTGGTCTCCGAGGAAGTCCGGCACGTTCGGTTGGCGGGAAGAGGGTCGCGATGCTCAAGACGGCCGGAAAACGACTGACCGCGGGATTCGGCCTCGCCGTGGCGATCCTGGGCATCAACGCGCTGGTCTCCTACAGGAACACCTGGGACCTGTTCGAGAATGACTGGAGGGTGGCGCAGACCATCGAAGTCCTCGACCGGATCGAGGAGCTCGTGTCCAACCTCAAGGATGCGCAGTCCGCCCAGCGGGCGTACCTGATTAGCGGCCGAGACGCGCGGGCCAACGAGTTCGAGCAGGCCATCGGCCGCGCGGAGGGAGACCTCGGCCGCCTGGCCGCCTCGACCGCGGACAACCCGCGCCAGAAGGCGCGCATCGCCTTGATGAAGGGTCAGATCGCGTCGTATCTCGGCATCCTCCGCGAGGAGATGATCCTGAGGCGTCGCGACGGATTCGAGGCCGCACGGCACCATGTCGAGGCGGGGCACGATTTGCCGGCCCTGGAGATGTTGCGCCGGTCCGCCGCCGAATTGCGGGCCGAGGAATACGCCCTCCACAGGAAGCGATCGTCGCGGGCGCGGGCCAGCGCCTGGCGGGCCATCTCCGCGTTCACGCTGGCCACGACGCTGGCGCTGACGCTCACGGGCGGGGGCTACGTGCTGGTGCGACGCTACGTCGCGGACCGCGAGCGCGCGGAAGCCACCATCCGCGCGGGGGAAACCCGCGTCCGCCAACTGCTGGACTCCAGCGGCGAAGGGATCTACGGGATCGACGCGTCGGGCCGCTGCACCTTCGTCAACCCCGCCGCGGCGAAGCTGCTGGGGTTCGACGATCCGCAAGCGTTGCTCGGCAAGGAGATGCACGCCCTGATCCATCACGCTCGCCCGGACGGGACGGCCTATCCTCCCGAGGAATGCCCCATCTTCAAGGCCGCCAGGGCGGGCGAGGCGGTTCACAGCGACGACGACTGGTTCTGGAAAGCCGACGGCGTGGGCTTTCCGGTCGAATACCGCGCCTCCCCGATCTTGCGGGACGGGCAACGGCTGGGCGCGGTCGTGACCTTCGTGGACATCGCCCTGCGCCGTCGCTCCGAGGAAACGGCCCGGCTGCGGGATCGGGCCTTGCGGTCCATCTCGCAGGGGATCGTCATCACCGACCTGTCGCGGCCCGATTACCCGATCATCTATGCCAACGCCACCTTCGAGCAGATCACCGGCTACACCGAGGCGGACGTCCTGGGCCGCAACTGCCGCTTCCTCCAGGGGGTCGACACCGACCCCGTCGCCATCGCCGAGATCCGCAATGCGGTCAAGGAGCGTCGGGAGTGCGCGGTCGAGCTGCTGAACTACCGCAAGGACGGGACGCCCTTCTGGAACGCCCTGACGATCGGGCCGGTCTCCGACGCCTCGGGGCGTGTGACTCACCTCGTCGGGGTCCAGACCGACGTCACCCAGCGCAAGCAGTTCGAGGAGGCCCGCCGGGATGCCGAGCGGCGCTTCCGCGTCATGGCCGACTCGATGCCGCAACTGGCCTGGATGGCCAGGCCCACCGGGCTCATCTTCTGGTACAACCAGCGCTGGTATGAATACACCGGCACGGCCCCCGAGCAGATGGAGGGAACGGGCTGGCAGGTGGTGCACGACCCGGCGGAACTTCCGCGCGTGATGGCCAAGTTCAAGGACGCCTTCGCCACCGAGGAACCCTGGGAGGATACCTTCCCCCTCCGCCGCCACGACGGCGAGATGCGCTGGCACCTCTCGCGCGCCTTGCCCGTGCGGGACGACGACGGCAAGGTGACGCTCTGGTTCGGAACCAACACCGACGTCACCGAACAGCGCCAGGTCGAGGAATCGTTGCGAGAGGCCAAGGAGGCCGCCGAGGGCGCAAGCCGCTCCAAGAGCACCTTCCTGGCCAACATGAGCCACGAGCTGCGAACGCCCCTGAATGCGATCATCGGTTATAGCGAAATGCTCGAAGAGGAGGCCCAGGAGATGGGCCGCGACGACTTCGTCGCCGACCTCGGCAAGGTGCATTCCGCCGGGAAGCACCTGCTGGGCCTCATCAACGACGTCCTCGACCTGTCCAAGATCGAGGCCGGCAAGATGGAGCTGTACCTGGAGACCTTCGATGTCGCGGAGATGCTCGAAGGGGTCGTCAGCACGATCGAGCCTCTCGCGGAGAAGTCCGGCGACACCCTGGTGGTGGAGTGCCCCGAGGGCCTCCAGACGATGCACGCGGACCTGACCAAGGTGCGCCAGTCGCTCTTGAACCTCCTGAGCAACGCCGTGAAGTTCACCGACCGCGGCACCATCATCCTTCGCGGCTCGCGTGAGGAGAGCGGCGACCAAACCTGGATCACCCTGGCCGTCTCGGACAGCGGCATCGGGATGTCCGCCGATCAGCTCGCCCGGCTCTTCCAGCCCTTCACGCAGGCGGACGCCTCCACGACGCGCAAATACGGGGGCACCGGCCTGGGTCTGACCATCACCCGGCGCTTCTGCCAGATGATGGGGGGCGACGTGACCGTCGAGAGTGTGGAAGGCAAGGGTTCCACCTTCTCGATCCGCCTGCCCGCGGAGGTCCGTGGCACCCCTTCGGAACCGTCCGCGGTCCACGTTCCCGCCCCGCAAGGCGCGCACTCCGGCAGGCTGGTCCTGGTCGTCGACGACGACCCCACCGTGCGCGACCTGATGGGCAGGCTCCTGAGGAAGGAGGGCTTCCGCGTCGCTTTCGCCGCCGACGGCGTGTCGGCCCTGCAGTCCGTCCGCGTGGAACGCCCCGACATCATCACCCTGGACGTGATGATGCCCGGCCTCGACGGTTGGGCCGTCCTGACCACGATGAAGGCGAACCCCGAGACGGCCGACATCCCGGTCATCATGGTCACCTTCGTTGGCGACCGGAACCTGGGATACGCCCTCGGAGCCTCGGACTACCTCACCAAGCCGATCGACCGCGCCCGGCTCGCCAAAGTGCTGGAGAAATACCGGGGCGGCCTGGAAGGCGGCCGGGCCCTGGTGGTCGACGACGACGAATCGGCGCGACATCTGGTCCGCCAGTTGCTCCAGGACGCGGGGTGGACGGTCGATGAGGCCGTGGACGGGCGCGATGGCCTCGAACACGTCGAGGCATCCCCCCCCGACCTCATCATCCTCGACCTGACGATGCCCCGCATGGACGGCTTTGAATTCGCCGCCGCCGTCCGCCGCCGCGACAAGGGCAGCGACGTGCCAATCCTGGTGCTCACGTCCCGGGACCTTTCCCTCGACGAGCGCGTGCGGCTCAACGGGCAGGTCCAGGGGGTCCTCCAGAAAGGCGCTTATTCCCGCGACGAATTGCTCGCGGAGATCCGCCGTGAGTTGTCCCGCGGTGAGCGGCGGCCGGACGTCGCACCGAAGAATCCCGAAGCCACGTCCGCCTGAGCCTCGACCCGGGGCGCCCTGGAGGGTGCCGTCCATGCCCAAAATTTTATTGGTCGAAGACAACGAACTGAACCGCGACATGCTCTCCAGGCGGCTCAGTCGCAAGGGGTACGAGGTCGCCGTCGCCGCCGACGGTCGCCAGGGCGTCGACGCGGCCCTCGCCGGCGCCTTTGACCTGATCCTGATGGACATGAGCCTGCCGGAGATCGACGGTTGGGAGGCGACCCGGATGCTCAAGGCCGACCCCCGGACCCGCGACACGCCCATCATCGCCCTGACCGCCCACGCCATGGCCGGCGACCGCGAGCGCACCCTGGAAGCCGGTTGCGACGACTACGACAGCAAGCCGATCGAACTCACGCGCCTCCTCGGCAAGATCGAGGCCTTCCTCCCGCCGGGGTCGACGCCGTGAGCGGGCAAGGGCCGAGAGACGCCCGCACGATCTCCCTCCGCCGGCACGAGTTGCGTACCCCCGTCAATCACATCATCGGCTATGCCGACCTCCTGGCCGAGGACGCCAAGGACCTGGGCCTCGCGGAACGACTCGCCGCGCTCCAGTCCCTGGGCGTTCTCGGCAGGCAAGTGCTCGGACTGGTCGACCAGCTTGCGGCGGCCGACGACACGGTTGCCCTGCGGGTTCAACTGCTTGAGGCCCTGGCGGCCGTTCTCGCGACCTGCGACGCGTTGGAAGGGGAGGCCGGAGGCGCCGACGCCGACGGGCTGGGCCGCGACCTGGCCAAGGTCCGAACCGCCTGCGACCGCCTGAAATCCCTGACCGCCGAGCCGCCGAGACTGGGCGAGCGGCCCCCGGTGGCTTGACCCTCGGGTCGGGTGGCCCTGGATTGCGAGAACCCGTAGAATCGCCTGGCAACCCCGCGATGATGGATCCGCGGTGTAACGATCCGCTCCCACTGAAGTGGGGCGGCTTTCTCACTGGACCCGAAGGCCCGCGATTTCGCGCCGCGTTACAGTCAGCGCCTCCCAACGACTGCGTTTTCCGAGAAAGCGGTGTCGTCGGTATGAAGCCGCTCGGACGACTAGGGACTATTCTACCACGAGGGAGATGGCTGAAGCCAGGAGACGTTTCCTCCACTCCCACTGAAGTGGGGTGGCTTCCACGGGCTAAAGCCTTAATATTTGTGAGCCTGCTGCCCGGCGGTGGGAACGATGCCGAAGATCTTGCTGGCCGAGGATGTTGAGGAGAACTGGGACATCCTGTCGCGCCGCCTGAAACGGCGGGGCTACGAGGTCGTCCACGCCCCTGACGGGCGCCAGGCGGTGGCCCTGGCTGGCTCCGAACGGCCTGACGTGATCTTGATGGACATGAACATGCCGGAGGTCGACGGCTGGGAGGCGACGCGCCAGATTCGCGCCCTCGACGGGGTTGGCGGCGTGCCGATCATCGCCGTCACCGCCCACGGCATGGCGGGCGACCGCGAGAAGTCCCTCCAGGCCGGCTGCGACGATCACCACACCAAGCCGGTCGACCTGCCCAAGCTGCTCGTGCAGATCGAGGCGATGCTCGCCCGCGGGAAATCGCTCTGACCTATCGCCGAACGAGATTCCCCGCCACGAACCCCAGCAGGCCGCTCAGCGCGATTCCGAACAACGCCTGGATGCCCGTCAGCAGGTGGACCGCCTCGTTGAGGGGCTCCATCCCCGCGGGCGGGTTGCCGGCGGTCAGGGCCATGAGGCTGAAGATGACCAGGTCGGTAGGGTTCCGCGTCGGGACGCGGACCTCGCCCGTCGGCAGCTTGGTGACGCGGACCACGCTGCCGGTCAGGCCGTACAGAAGGGTGAAAACCACGAAAACGACCACCATCGCGCCCAGGATGCGCGCGATGCTCTCGCCGTAGTCGCAAAGCCACTCGACGAGCTGGTCGCAAGCGGCGTCGAAGGCGGCGCCGGTGGCGGCCTGGCGCTTGCCGGCGGACCAGTGGTCACGCGCCCGCCGCGCGGCCTCGGCCTTCTGCATCCGGCGTTTGCGGCGATACGCCCAGCTTGCGGCGTCGGGGTCGCCCAGCTGGGCGAACGCCCGTTCCAGGGCCAGGTAGCCCTTGCGAGCCTCGTCGTAGTCACCGGCAAGCTCCTCGCCGATCGCCCCGCCGAACTGGTCCACCGCGAAGCGCGTCCGCTCCAGCCAGGCGCCGCCGAGGTGGACATTGGCGATCTCGCAGCGTGAGAAGTCTAGCCCTTGAAGTTTCGCACCGCGAAGCGAGGCCCTGGTCAGCACCACACCGGAGACCTCGGCCCCCTGGAGGTCGGCGAGGTCGAACTTCGCGTTCGAGCAGTCGGCCCGCCCGAGGTCCGCCCGGTTCAGTCGCACGGAAGACAGGTCCGCCCCTTTGAGGTTCGCCTCGCGCAGGATCACCCCGCGCAAGTCGGCGCCCGCCAGCGAGGTCCCCTCCAGGTTGGCGCCCCAGAGGTCGGCGCGGCGGAGGTCGGCGTTCTCGAACGCCGCGTCACGCAGGTCGGCGAACCGGAGCGAGGCCCCGCGCAGGTCCGCGTCTTCCAGCAGGGCTCCGCGCAGGTCGGCCGCTCCCAACGCCGCCTTGCGGAGGATCGCGGAGGCCAGGTCCGCCTCGCGCAGGTCGGCCTCTTCCAGGCAGGCCCGGCGCAGGTCGGAACCGCCGAACGATGCCCCGGCAAGTTGGGCCCCGCGCAGGTCGACGCCGCGGAGGTTCGCTTGCCGCAGCTTTGCCCCGCCCAGGACCGCCCCGCGCAGGGTTGCCGGAGATGCGGCGCCGGCGTCGCGCCTCGGATGCCCCAGGTCGATCCCATCCAGGACGGCCGCCGTCCCCTCGCGGGCCGGAAGGATCAGCCGACCCTCGGGCTGCCCGGCCATCAGGCGAGCGACGATCTCCGCCCTCTCCGCGGGCGAGGCCCCGGTCAGCTCCTCATAGGTGGACGCTGGCGGAGCCTCCGCCCCCGCCGATTCGTCTTTGTCGGAATTGTGCATGAACGGGTTCGGCTCCGCTCAGGACAGGCGCCGGCGGCACTCGTCGAGCATTTCACGCGTTTTGCTCGCGCCGACCCGGCTGACGCCCAGGGCGCGGACTTGCAGCAGGGTGTCGAGGTCGCGGACGCCCCCGGCGGCCTTGACCTGAACGTGCGCGGGGGTGTGCTTCCGCATCAGCCGCAGGTCGTCCATCGTGGCCCCTCCTGAGCCGTAGCCGGTCGACGTCTTGACCCAGTCGGCCCCGACCTCGCCGCAGATCTCGCAGAGCCGGATTTTCCGGGCGTCGTCCAGGTACGAGTTCTCGAAGATCACCTTGACCTTCCGCCCGGCCGCGTGGGTCGCGTCGGTGATGGCCTTGATCTCCGCGCGAACATAGTCCCAGTCGTCGCTGAGGGTCTTGGAGATGTTCACGACCATGTCCAGCTCCTCACCGCCGTCGGCAAGGGCCCGCCCGACCTCCGCCAGCTTGATCTCGGTCGTGTGCCCGCCGTGGGGAAAGCCAATGGTCGTGCTGGCCCGGACGCCGCTGCCCTCAAGGACCTCGGCGCACCGCTTGAGGTAATACGGCAGGATGCAGACGCTCGCGACCCGGTATTCGGCGGCCAGCAGGCACCCGGCCTCCAGGTCAGCGACCGTCAGGGTTGGGTTCAGAAGGGAGTGATCGATCATTCCGGCGACGTCTTCGTAGGTGTAATTCAAGGGGTCACTCCCGGGGCGGTTCACGTTTCGGAAAGGAAATTGCGCAGGTAACGGCCGGCTTGGCGGAGCGCGGCCTGGCGGCTGGCGAGCGACCCTTCGAAGGCGCGGTCCTCGACCTCGATGCACACGGGGCCGTCGTAGCCGACGTCGCCGAGGACCGACAGGAACCGACTCCAGTCGATCTCGCCGAGGCCCGGGAGCTTCGGACTGTGGTACTCCAGCGGAGTCGCGAGGACGCCCACGTCGTCGAGGCGGTCGCGGTCAATCCGCACGTCCTTGGCGTGGACGTGGAAGAGGCGGCCGGCGAACTCGCGCAGGGGCTTGAGGTAGTCCATCCGCTGCCAGGCGAGGTGCGAGGGGTCGAAGTTCAGACCGAAATGATCGCTCGGAATGGCCTCGAACATGCGTCGCCAGATGGCGGGGCTCGTTGCCAGATTCTTGCCGCCGGGCCACTCGTCGGCGGTAAACAGCATCGGGCAATTCTCGATCGCGATCCGCACGTGGAGCGACTCGGCGAGCCCGATCAAGGGGCCCCAGGTCTTCTCGAACCGGGGCCAGTTGTCGGCGAGCGACTTCGTCCAGTCGCGCCCGATGAAGGTGTTCACCACGCCGACTTCGAGCGCCGCGGCGGCGCGGAGGACTTTCTCAAGGTGCGCGACGTAGACCGCCGCCTCGGCCTCGTCGGGCGCGAGGGGGTTCGGGTAGTAGCCCAGGCCGCTGAGGGCCACCCCGTCGGCGTCGGCCCGTTTTCGGATCGCCGCGGCGCGGGCGTCGTCCAGGATGTCCACGTCGACGTGTGTCACGCCGGCATAGCGGCGTTCGGCCTTTCCCTTGGGCCAGCACATCAGCTCCACGCAGCCGAAGCCCTCGGCCGCGGCGAAGCGGAACACTTCCTCCAGCGAGAGGTCGGGCAGGATCGCGCTGACGAAGCCGAGCTTCATGAGAGGGCCTCCGGCTCCACGTCGATCCAACGCCGTTCCTTGTGGCTGCGGAGGATCGCCGCGCACAGGACGATCTCGCGGTGGCCCTCGGCGAACGTCGGGAAGGTGGGCGGGGCGTCGAAATCGCCCGCGGCGATGTACCGATAGAAGGCGAGGAAGCCCTGCTTGAAGCTATCAGGATACCCTTCGGCGTGCCCTGCCGGGTAGGCCATCGCCGATCGCGCCGCGATGCCCGCGAGCGCGGGGTCCTTCAGCAGGAGGCCGTTGGGGGCGTCGCGGCGGCCGATCCAGAGTTCCTCGGGCCGCTCGCTGTTCCAGGCAAGCGACTGCTGGGAGCCGGCGACCTCGAATCGCAGGCTGTTCTTGCGGCCCGCGGCGACCTGCGAGACCCAGAGGCAACCCCTCGCCCCGCCCCGGAAGCGGAGCAGGACGGCGCCGAAATCCTCGGTGGTCACGGCGACCGGCACCAGGTCCGCGGCCAGGGCTCCCGGCGACGTGCCGGAAAACGTCTCGACCTCACCGGGGGGCCGCAACCGGGTCGGGTGGACCGTCAGCAGGTCGGCGCAGACCGCTTCGACTTCGAGCCCGGTGACGCTCTGCACGAGGTCGAGCCAGTGGGTGCCGATGTCGGCGACGGCGCGGAGTTCGCCGCCCTCCTCGGCGAGGACGCGCCAGTTGTAGTCGTTGTCGTTCAGCAGCCAGTCTTGCGCGTAGCTCCCGCAAACGTGGCGGACGGTGCCGATCTCGCCGCGACGCGCCCGGTCCCGAGCCTCCAGGCAGAGGGGATACGAGCGGACGTTGTAGTTGACGCCCGCCGCTTGCCGGGGGCGCTCCCGGGCGAGGGCCACCAGCGCGGCGGACTCCGCCGCGTCCATCGCCAGGGGCTTCTCGCAGAGGACGTGCTTGCCCGCGAGCAGCGCCCGGCGCGCCTGGTCGAAGTGGAGGCGGTTCGGGGTCGCCAGGTGAACCGAACGCGCGGCCGGGTCGGCCAGGACGGCCTCAAACGTGTCATACGCCCGGGGAATCCCCAGGGATTCGGCGGCGCGCCGAGATTTCGCCGGGCTCGAACCGACGACGCCGACGACCGGCACGCCAGCGCGGAGCAGGGCTTCGGCATGGACCGAACCCATGAAGCCGGTGCCGACGATGGCCGCGCCGATCCCTTGCATGGACTGCCGTTCTCGGGTCGCGGGCGGGGAAGCCTCAGGAGGCGCCGCCAAGGTACGGCCGACTTCCCCCTCTGTCAATCGCCGGGGAGGCCACGAGAGGTCTGGCTTCTCTCGACCTCCGATGGCGCACCCTGTTCCCTTCGCCGATCAACTTGTTACCAGATCCCACCTGTTTTTGAGGAGAGACCAGGACTTTCCGAGCAACCCAGCGCTCCCCTCCGCTTTCCGGGAACGTGCGTCCGACCCGCCGACGGGCGGGAGGATGGTGGCACCGCCGAGGGCGCCCGGATACCGTGAAGGCGCGGAAGGCGCGACGGCCCCGGATGTGCATCCGGCGACGGGGCCTGCAAACCGCACGATTCACCGATCTTGCCGAGGGAATTACGCTTATGCTGAGGATGTTCCGCAATCCGGGTTGGCTCGTCAACCTATCCCTCGCCGCGGCGGGCCTCATGGCCCTCGGCGCGGCGCCGAGGGAAGGGGTCCGGACGGGGAAGGACGCGCTCGGCGACTGGACGACCGACGCGCCGGGCCTGCGCCGCAAGATCACCGTGGACGACCTGCCGAAGCCCTTCGCCACCGAGTCGGCCAACAACGGGCCCAAGGTCGTGCCCCGGCCCGAGGGGGCCTGGCCAATCGCTCCCAAGGGGTTCAAGGTCACGGAGTTCGCCACCAAGCTGGACAACCCCCGCAAGGCCGTCACCGCGCCCAACGGCGACCTCTTCCTCGCCGAGAGCATGCCCGGCAAGATCAAGGTCTTGCGTGACGCTGACGGCGACGGCGACGGCAAGCCGGAAACCACGGTCTTCGCCAAGGGGCTGCACCAGCCCTTCGGGATCGCCTTCTACCCTCCTGGCGACGAGCCGACGCACGTCTACGTGGCCAACACCGACTCGGTCGTCCGCTTCCCCTACAAGAAGGGCGACACCGAGGCGACTGGTGAGGCCGAGACCATCGTCGCCGACATCCCCGGCGGCGGGAGGCTGCAAGGGGGCGGACACTGGACGCGCGATGTCGTCTTCTCGCGGGACGGCAAGCGGATGTTCGTTTCCGTCGGCTCGGCGTCGAATGTCGACGACAACGACAAGGAGAAGCGCCGCGCGGACGTCCTGGCCTTCCAACCCGACGGCTCGGGCGAGACGATCTTCGCCAAAGGCATTCGCAACCCGGTCGGCCTGGCGATCCACCCCCAGACGGGACAACTCTGGGCGTCCGTGAACGAGCGCGATGCGTTGGGCGATCAGCTCGTGCCCGACTACATCACCCACGTGGAGGAAGGCGGCTTCTACGGCTGGCCCTGGTACTACATCGGGGACCATCAGGACCCCCGACACGAGGGGAAGCACCCTGAGCTCAAAGAGAAAACCCTCGTTCCCGACGTGCTGCTCCAGTCGCACTCGGCGTCGCTTTGCATGACCTTCGCCACCGGCGACCAGTTCCCGAAGGAATACCGTGGCGATGCCTTCGCCGCCGAGCACGGCTCCTGGAACCGCGCCCGGCGCACCGGCTACAAGGTCATTCGCGTCCCGTTTGAAGGGGGCAAGGCGACGGGCGAGTACGAGGACTTCCTCGTCGGCTTCGTCACCGAGGACGGCAACGTCTGGGGCCGCCCCGTCGGGGTCGCCGTGGCCAGGGATGGGGCCCTGTACGTCACCGACGACGGCTCGGGCACCGTCTGGAAGGTCGCGTATGTCGGCAACGAGTAAGAGCCGCCTCGGCTTCACGCTGATCGAGCTGCTGGTGGTCCTGGCGATCGTCGGCGTGCTCATCGCCCTCCTCCTGCCCGCCGTCCAGGCGGCGCGGGAGGCGGCGAGGCGGGCGCAGTGCGCCAACAACCTGAAGCAGATTGGCCTGGGGCTGCACAATTATCACGCGGCCCTGGGGTGCTTCCCGGTCGGCTTCCTGGTCCCCAACGGCCCCGTCCCGGCGACGACCTCGCCGTTGCAGTACCGCTGGTCGGCGCTCGCTCAGATGGCGCCCTACCTGGAGCAGGCGGCGCTGTTCGACGCCTTGAATTTCCAGTTCCCGGTCGCCTATCGGCCCGCATCGGGCGGCTCGCTGTTCTGGCCCTTCTCCCCGGCCAACTCGACCGCGATGGCGACGCAAGTGGCCATTTTCGCCTGCCCGAGCGACGGCGCCCCGCCTCCCCTGAGCAACACGGGGCCGACGAATTACGCCTTTTGCAGCGGCGACGGCTCCCAGGGGGGCGACGCCGCCGGGGCGAATGGCGTCTTCATCCTCGGCCCGGCTCTCTCCACGGCCCAGTTGATTGATGGCACGAGCGGGACCGTGGCGGCCTCGGAACAACTCCTGGGGATCGCCGGCCCGTATTCGCAGACCACGGCCACGCCCATTCCCATCCCGTCAGAGCGGGCGATGGCCCGAGTCGCCGTCGCCCCATTGACCGACGCCGCGTGCGACGCCGCCCGCAACGGCTGGCTGCTCAGCAAGGGATACGGCTGGTGGGACGGCAACTACCTCAACACCCTGTACAATCATCACCATACCCCGAACTCCTCGCGATACGACTGTATCACCTACCACAACCCCGGCTGGAAGGCCGCGCGCAGCCATCATCCGGGCGGCGTCAACGTCCTGTTCTGCGACGGCCGGGTCGCGTTTGTGAAGGATGCCGTCAACCGGGACGTTTGGCGGGCGCTCGCCACCCGCAACGGTCGCGAGGTCGTCTCGGCCTCGGATTACTGAGGTTTCCCGCCGGCCAGCCAGACCGGCTCCGAAAACGTGCCGTTGCCCGCCACGTCCCACGACTCGACCCGGACCCAGAGCCGACCGGCAAGCTTCGGGGTAATGCTCAACATGCGATGCCCGAACGCGGGGGTGTCCGAGAGGTCGATCCGGTCGCGATACACCTTTGCTCCATCGCCCGAGATCACCTCCGCGAACCGCAAGGGAAACGTCCACTCCAGGTCCGCGACCACCTCGGTCCGGTCGTCCTTCCCGACTGTCAGAGTCTCCCCGCTGGCCTTGCCTCCTACCGTGAAGTCTCGGAGCAGGACTTCCCCCGTCGTCACGAAGAAGCGGCCGTTCCGCAGGGCGTCGACGATGGTCGGCCAGCCGTCGTCGAACCGGGGCAGACGGTCGATCCGGACGTAATTGACGTTCATATGGCCGAAGAGTTCATGCGTCCGGTCGACCTTGAAGACGTCGACCTCGCCGAGCAGGTATTTGCGCCCCCCCCAGTTGGCCATGTCGTCGTGCAGGTCGAGCCCGCGCACGCCGAGCCTTGGACTCGACAGGTCGGCGGGCATCGCCTTCCAGGCGGCGCCGAGCCAGGCGTCGGAGCGGTAGAAATCCTCGTCTCGGTAGATGTCCGGCGCCCAGGCCGACGCCTTGATACGCGGGTGCGCCGTCCAGGCGAGCCCGTGCTCACGTTCCAGGAGGCGCAACATGTCGGCGCGATTGCCGACGTGGTAGACCTTGCCGAACGTGGGGTCGTCCTCGGAGAAGGGTTGGTCCGGCCCACGGCGCATGGTCCACGCGACCGGCCGGGGGAAGAGGTAGAGCCAGTGGCCGGCGTTGCCCGGTTTGGTGGGGCCGAGGTGGACGTTGGCCTCCTCGCCCGGCAAGACCAGGAGCGTGTCGTCGGAGAGTCGGCGACACTCGTCGAACATCGCCTTCATTTCGGGAAGCCGCAGCGGGCCGGGGTCCTGGGGGTGGCCGTCGCCGTGGAACTCCGCGAGGTGGACGACGTTGACGCCCATGTCCTTGAACATCTTCACAAAATCCGGCGTCGTGCGGTCGTTGCCGCGGGCCATCTCCATCATGGCGGCGACGGCGGTGGCCATGTGCCAGTGGCTCGTCAGGGTGAGGTGGCCGGGAAGCTCGGGGAAGCGGTCGCCTCGGGTATACGTCAGCGACTCGCGCAGGGCGTCTTCGGCCGACCCCTTGGTCAGAAGATAGAAGACGCTCAGCCGCTGTTCGGTCCCCGGGGGTGCGTTGAACCAGGGGGCGAACGAACCGCCGCCGGACTCATCCTGCCGGATGCCGAATCCCTGCCGGTCGTCGAGCTGACGATGGGCCCGGCCGTGCCAGACGGTTTTGAGGTTGTCGGTGAGGTCGCGCGGGGTGAAGAAGTGGTGCGGTGGCGGGAAGCACGCCAAGGACCCCGTCGCCCACTCCGCGGCGATCGCCCGGTGCCGGACAGCCAGTGATCGGTCCCGCGCGCCCGCGGCGTAATCCTCCCGCCGCGCCCGGCCCTGGTCGTCCTTCCAGGCGAGATGTCGCCATCCGGGACCGTTCAACAGGAGCCCCGCATCGTAGAGGAACGCCCGGTTCTCTTCGCGGGTACTGACGACCGCCTCGACCTGGATCAGGCGGGAGCCCTCGAAGACGGTCAGTTGCAGCTCGCCGTCGAAGGGTCCCACGCGCAGACCGTCGATCGCCACGGTGGCCCGGCCCACCCTGCTGCTGACGCGGGCGTGCCGCGGCGTCAGGACCGTGCGATACGTCTGGTGCGGACGCTTCGCGGGGGCGTCGAAGAACTCATTGAATGGGCTCATCCCGGGCGGCCGATCGGGACTCGCGACCCGGGAGCCGACGGTCACGAATGTGACAGGGTCAACGTGTTCGAGCACGGCGACGGCCTCGCCACCGACCTCGCGACCCACGCCGAGGGTCTCGATCAACGGGGCTCGTTGCCGGGTGTCGAGCGTGAGGCTCCCGGCCTCGCCATCGGCCATCCGCCAGCCGATCACGATCCGTTCGCCTTCACCGCGGACCTTGATCCCGTCCTCCGCCCGGTACTCGGAGGTATCCACGTCGACCGCCCGGGCCGTCCCGGCGGCGAAAACCGACAGCAGCAGCGCGACCGGGAAAATCCATCGAAAAGCAAGGGGTTGAGAGGACCTTCGGATCGGCTTCATGAATGACCTCGGCGCCGGGAATAGCCCCCGCGCCGGGCGGGTTCGACCGATCCGCCCGGCTCGGAATGGCGCCACGATACACGCGTTCCCCGGGGGCCGCCAGGATCGTCCGCGTCAATGCGCCCCCGCTGGCGTGAGCGGAGACGACTTTGCCCGATGCTTGCCTCGATGCGCCGTCGCCGCGGGGATGATGGCGAGGATGTGGCGTACCGCGCTCAGGGACTCGACGGCCGCTTCGCGGGGCATTGGCTCGGGGCTCACCGCCACGGACCAGTGCCGCCGGAGTTCCTCGACGACGCCGAGAGTCGGCTCGATCAGGAGGCCCTTGCGGACGGCGGCGTGCAGCACCGCCTCGGGCGAGTCCATTCGCACGCCCACCCGCCGGGCGAGCAAGACTTGCCGCAATCGGGCCTCGAGCGATCGCCACGCCTCGACCACGCAGAGGTCGTAATGATCCCCCTCGAACAGCTCGCGGGCCCGCTTCAGCGACTCGACTTCCTGGATCGCCAGATGGGCGATCTTGGCCTGCCGGTCCCGATCGCTCAGCCGGCCGCGGATCCGCCAGGCGACGATCTGGGAGAGCCCGATCCACCCCACACCCAGCCCGATCGCCACCGCGGGCGCCGCCCAGGCCACGTGCGAGACCGCGACGCGGTCGGCCAGCATCGCCGACAGGAACAGTCCTCCGTAGATCGGCAGCACCAGCAGAGCCAGCGCATAGGCGTGGTTCCCCGTCCGCTCCCACCCGGAATGGGGCCGCTCGATCAGCAGGGCCACCGCATAGAAGTAGACGCTTAGGCTCAGCAAACCCGCCGTCGCGGCATACGCCTCGAAGATGCGAAGGTCGTATCCCAGGTACTCAAACCCCCGGCCCGCCACCGGCTCCAAGGCCGGGTGCAGCGCGAAGAGCGAGCCGAGCAACGCCAGCGCGAAGCCGATCTTCAATTTCGCGAACTCGGTCATGGCCGCATCCCCGTTCGAGAGAACCCCAGGGGCCGGTCCTCGCGAGCCGACGCCCCAACGGTTGAAGGTTATTCGCTGGGCGGCTCCGGGGATTGTTGGGGGGTCCAGGCTCCATCTCGCGGAGGCGCCCCGTCTCGCCGGCGCCGGGCGATTGTAACAGGACACGCACGGTCCTTCCGCGCCAGAGCGAAACGGCGTATCGTGGACGCGTCCCCGCCAACCGGGGTGGTTCCGCACGCGAGGGGAGGGCACGGCGATGGAACAACAAGCGCAAGGGGGCGGGGCCACCCGCCGAAGGGTGCTGGCCGATGCGACGGGGGCGGCCCTCCTGGGCGCGGCCGTGCTGGGAGCGAAGGTCGAGGCGGCCAGGGCGGAACCCGACGCCGGGCCGGCGTCGAGGAACGGTCGGATCAAGCAGTCGCTTGTCCACTGGTGCTTTGAGAAGTACTGGGGCGTCGAGGAGATGATCGGCGTGGCCAAGCAGCTCGGCTGCGTGAGCATCGAGCTGATTGCCCCGAAGTCGTTCCCGATCCTGAAAAGGCACGGGCTGGAATGCGCGATCGGGTCGATCGACATGGGCGACGAGCCGCCGTTCGTGAAGGGGTTCAACAACCCGAAGCATCGCGCCCGGGTCATCAAGGCCACCCGCGACGCGATCGAGGCGTGCTCCGAGTTCGGCACCAAGAGCGTCATCTGCTTCACCGGCATGGCCGACGGCCTCCCCGCCGACGTTGGGGCCGACCACTGCGTCGCGGGCTTCAAGGAGATTGTCGGGTTCGCCGAGAAGAAGGGCGTGACCCTCTGCCTGGAGATGCTGAACTCGCGCGACCCCGTCCCGATGAAAGGGCATCCCGGCTACCAGGGCGACCACACCGACTACTGCATCGACATCATCAATCGCGTCGGCTCGCCCCACCTGAAACTGCTGTTCGACATCTACCACGTTCAGATCATGGACGGCGACGTCATCCGGCGCATCCGACAGTACAAGGATTACCTCGGCCACATCCACACCGCGGGCAATCCCGGGCGCGGCGAGCTGGACGACACCCAGGAGATCGCCTACCGGCCGATCATGGAAGCGCTGGTCGAGGTCGGCTACAAGGGTTATGTCGGCCAGGAGTTCATCCCGACTCGCGATCCGATGGCCGGCCTCCGGCAAGCTGTGTCGCTCTGCGACGTGTGATGCGATTCCCGAGGGTCCTCGTCGCGGAAAATTTGACCAGGTGGTTCCGCGATGACATTTTCTCCGCGATTCGAGGCCGCCTTGATCTATGCCGCGCAGGTCCACGCTGGCCAGACGCGCAAGGGGAGCGGCATCCCTTATATCACCCACCTGATGGCCGCCGCGGGGCTCGTGGCGGAAGACGGGGGCGACGAAGATCAGGTCATTGCCGCTCTCCTGCACGACGCCCCCGAGGATCAGGGGGGCCGTGACCGGCTGGAGGACATTCGCGTGCGATTTGGCGAGAAGATCGCCGCCATCGTCGCGGCCTGCACCGACACGTACGACGAGCCCAAGCCCCCCTGGCAGGCGCGCAAGGAGGCTTACCTCGCGGAATTGAAGTCGGCGCCACCGGAAGTCTTGCGGGTCTCGGCCGCCGACAAGCTGCACAATTCCAGGTCCATCGTCGCGGACCTCCGGGCGGAAGGCGAAGCGGCGTTCGCCAAATTCCAGGGGAAGCAGGTAGGGACGCTCTGGTATTACCGGACGTTGGCGGAGGTGTACCAAACGCGCTCGCCGGGACCACTCGCCGAGGAAGTGGCCCGGACCGTGGCCGAGATGCACCGGCTCGCCCACTCTCCTTGAGGATCGTCCTCCACCCGCCTCTTCCTCCCAGGCCATCCTGTCGCACGTGAGCCCGCCCGGCTAGAATCGCCAACGTCGTGCGCACGAACCTTCCCCGACACGGACCGGATGGCGGAATCACCGATGCGAATCCCGAAATTGCGCCCAACCGCCTGGCTGCTCGCTCTGACGGTCCTCGCCGCGGAGGCGGCCCTCGGCGCCGACGACCCGGCAACGGCGGAAGCGCCGAAGGGGGAGGTCGCGAAGTACACGTTCGAAGGCAGCAAGGTCTTCCCCGGCACGGTCCGCGATTACTGGGTGTATGTGCCGAAGCAATACGACCCAGCCAAACCGGCGTGCGTCCACGTCAACCAGGATGGCATCCAGTACGACGCGCCGGCGGTCTTCGACCGACTGATCCATAAGGGGGAGATGCCCATCGTCATCGGCGTATTCGTGACGCCCGGGCGCGTGAACGCGACGGCCGAGGGGGCGCTTGACCGCTTCAACCGGAGCTTCGAGTACGACGGGCTCGGCGACGATTACGCCCGGTTCGTGCTGGACGAATTGCTGCCGGACGTGGAAACGAAATCCGCGTCCGATGGCCGCGCGATCCACCTCTCCAAGGATGGCAACGACCGCAGCATCGGCGGCGCCAGCAGCGGCGCGGTCTGCGCCTTCACGGCGGCCTGGGAGCGCCCCGACGCCTTCACTCGCGTCTTCAGCGCCATCGGCACCTACGTCGGCCTGCGCGGGGCGAACGTCTACCCGACGCTCATCCGCAAATACGAGCCCAAGCCTATCCGCGTCTTCCTCCAGGACGGCAACAAGGACCTGAACATCTACGGCGGCGACTGGTGGATGGCCAACCAGGAGATGGAGCGGTCCCTCACCTTCGCCGGTTACGAAGTCGACCACGCCTGGGGCGAGGGCGGCCACGACGGCAACCACGCCACGAAAATCTTCCCGGACGCCATGCGCTGGCTCTGGAAGGACTGGCCCGGCCGCGTGATGGCCGGCGGCGGCTCGCCGCAGTTGAAGGAGATCCTCCTGCCCGGCGAGAATTGGGAGATGGTCGCCGACGGCTACGGCAGGACAGCGGGGCCCGCGTCGAACGCGAAGGGAGAGGTCGTCTTCATCGACTCGGACGACGGAGCCGCCAACAAGAGGTACAAAACCGCCAGCAAGGTTTACAAAATCGGACTCGACGGCAAGGTCGACCTCTACATCGGAAACCCGAAGCGGGGGTCTGGCCAGGCGTTCGGGCCCGACGGGCGCCTCTTCGCGGCCTCCGGGGGCGTCGGGCAAGTCCGTGCCTACGACGCCCAGGGAAAGGCCACGGCGATCGTTGACGGAATCAACGGCCATGACCTGGTCGTCCGGCATGACGGTGGCATCTTCGTGACCGACAAGCATGGAGAGCGAGTTGCACCGAAGTACGTCTGGTACATCAGCCCCGCCGGCGAGAAGCGCACCGTCACCGGCGGCCTGAAGGATGCCACCGGGGTTGCACTCTCCCCCGACCAGTCCCTGCTATATGTCGCCGACAGCCGCTCGCACTGGGTCTACAGCTACCAGGTCCGGCCCGACGGCTCGCTCGAAAACAAGCAGCGGTATTACCACCTCCACGTCCCCGACACGGCCGACGACAGTGGCGCCGACGGCCTGCGCGTCGACCGCGACGGCCGGCTCTACGTCGCCACGAAGATGGGCCTCCAGGTCTGCGACCAGGCGGGCCGGGTGAACTGCATCATCCCGACGCCGAACGGCCGGATTTCCAACCTCTGCTTCGGCGGCGAGGGCTTCGACACGATCTACGCCACCTGCGGCGACCGCGTCTACAAGCGCAAGGTGAAGGTGCAGGGCGCCAACGCCTTTGAGGCCCCGATCAAGCCCGCTCCGCCACGACTGTGACAGGGTCCAACCGCGAGGATTTCGGCGCGGACGGGTGGACGGCGGGCGTCGAGTCGGTACGATCAAGGGCTCGACGAACGTGGTCCCCTCCGCCCTGAAGAGCATCGAGTCGCTCGGGGAAGCCACCGTATGATCTATCGACCGCTGGGCCGGACGGGCCTGGAACTGTCGCGGCTGAGCTTCGGGGCCTCGTCGCTGGGGCAGGAATTCCGGCCGGTCGACCTCAACGAGGCGATCCGCTCCGTCCTCGTGGCGCTGGACGCGGGCATGAACTTCATCGACACGTCGCCGTATTACGGCCGCGGGATGAGCGAATGCTTGCTGGGCGTCGCGCTGCGGGGCGTGCCGAGGGAGAACTATTACCTCGGCACCAAGCTCGGCCGGTACGACCCCGTCCACTTCGACTTCTCCGCCAAACGCGTCGCCGAGAGCGTTGACGTGAGCCTTCAGCGCATGGGGGTCGACCACCTCGACGTGATCCTCTGCCACGACATTGAGTTCGTCGAGATGTCGCAGATCGTCGAGGAGACCCTCCCCGCCCTCCGCAAGATCCAGGCGCGGGGGAAGGTCCGATTCATCGGCGTCAGCGGCTATCCGATCAACCTCTTCCGCTATGTCCTGGACCGCGCGGACCTCGATGTCATCCTTTCCTACAACCATTACACGCTTCAAAATACGATGCTTGCGGGCCTCGTCCCCTACCTCAAGTCCAAGGGGGTGGGGATCATGAATGCCGCCCCCTTCTCGGCGAGGCTCCTGACCAACTCGCCGCTGCCGCCCTGGCACAAGGCGACGCCGGAGGTGCGGGCGATCTGCCGCCAGGCCGCCGAGCATTGCACGGCGAAGGGTGTCGATATCGCGCAGCTCGCGCTGCAATTTTCGATCGCGAACGAGGACATGGCGACCTGCGTCGTCGGGTCGGCGAACCCGGAAAACGTCCGCAAGTGTGTCGAGTGGGCCGACGCGCCGCTTGATGAAACTCTTCTGGCGGAGGTGCTCGCCATCCTCAGGCCGATCCACAACTGGGCGTACGTCGAGGGCCGCCCCGAGAACGACGACCCCCCGGAGCCCGCCGCTCGATGAAAGCCCTCCTCCTGGAATCGCCAAGGAATTTCCAGCGGATCGAGGTCGAAACGCCCGCCGCCCCCGGGCCCGGCGACGCCCTGGTGCGCGTGCATCGCATCGGCATCTGTGGCACCGATATCAGCGGCTACCTGGGCAAGATGCCCTTCTTCAGCTATCCGCGCATCCCCGGCCACGAGCTTGGCATCGAGGTCCTGGAAGCCGGCGACGGCGTGACCAACGTGAAGCCCGGCGATCGCTGCTCGGTCGAGCCCTACATCAACGACCCGAACAGCTACGCGAGCCGTCGCGGATATCCCAACTGCTGCGAGAAGCTGGAAGTCCTCGGCGTCCACCGCGACGGCGGCATGCGCCCACGGTTCCTGCTGCCCGCGCGGAAGTTGCATCCCTCGAAGTCCCTTGCCTTCGACCAGCTGGCGCTGGTGGAGACCCTGGCGATCGGCTGCCACGCGGTCAACCGGGCGGCGCTCCTCCCGGATGAGTCCTGCCTGATCGTAGGCGCTGGCCCGATCGGGCTGGCCACGCTGGAGTTCGTCAAGCTCACGGGCGCGAAGCCGATCGTGCTCGACGTGAACGAGCAACGCCTTGACTTCTGCAAGCGGGTCATGGGCGTACAACGTACCGTCAAGCTCTCCGACACGATTGAAGACGACCTGCGCAACCTTACCGGCGGCCACCTGCCGGACGTGGTCATCGACGCGACGGGTTCCGCGGCCTCGATGGCGGCGGCGTTCGGTCTCGTCGCGCCGGGAGGGGGGCGGCTGGTCTACGTCGGGATCACCACCGGCGAGGTGACGTTCAAGCACACGACTTTCCACCGACCGGAGGGGACTTTGCTCTGCTCGCGGAACGCCCTGCCGGCGGATTTTGACCGGATCATCGCGCTCATCGAAGCGGGGCGGATCGACACCGGCCCGTGGATCACCCACCGCGCCCGCTTCGACGACCTTCCCGACGTGTTCCCCTCGTTCACCAGGCCCGAGACGGGCGTCATCAAGGCCATCATCGAGGTGGATTGACGTGAAGACTCAGGAACATCCCGCCTGCGTGCCCCTAGGCCTCTCCCCGAGCTTCGGCTTCGGCGACCGCATCGGCCTGGCCACGCCCGGACATGTCGAGGCGATGCGCCGAGCCGGCGCCAGCGCCGGGATCGAGCCGATCTTCCCGCAGCAGTCCATCCGCGAGATGGCCCGCACCGCCCGCACGCCGGCCCGCGTGATGGACGACGCCCTACGGACGGCTCGCAATGCCGGGTGGACCGGGCGCATTGGCGCGGACGCCGACCACCTCAAGACGACGCGGGACGTGGATGCGACGGCGGCCGTGGGCTTCACGTTCTTCACCATCGACCCCTCCGACCACGTCGACGCCCACGCGGACGATTACGACGAGCCCACCCTCCGCGACAGGTTTGCCGCGGTGGCCGAGGAGGTCGGCTGGATCGAGCACTACCGGGGCAAGTCGGTTACGCTCGCGACGGGTGCGGCCGTCGACCTGGGTGAGCAAGCCCTCCTGCGCGCCGGGGTAAAATACGGCCGGGCCTTGAATCACGCGTTAACCCTGGCTGAGCACATCGCGAGGGTTCACGACCAGTCGGGCCGCGACTACGAGATCGAGCTGAGCGTCGACGAGACCGAGCAGCCGACGACGCTCGCTGAGCATTACATCATCGCCGACCAGTGTCTCGGGCGTGGCATGAAGCTGGTGAGTCTCGCCCCGCGTTACGTCGGCGAGTTCGAGAAGGGTGTCGACTACAAGGGGGATGCCAGTTCACTGGAACGTTCGCTGGCCGACCACGCCGCGATCGCCGCGATGCTGGGGCCGTACAAGCTCAGCCTGCATTCGGGCTCCGACAAGCTGTCGATGTACGCGGCCCTGGCCCGCGCCACGAAGGGGCGCTTCCACGTGAAGACGGCAGGCACGAGCTACCTGGAAGCCCTCCGCGTCGTCGCCCGGCAAGACCCCGCGCTCTTCCGCCGCGTCGTCGATTTCGCCCGCGCGCACTACGAGCAGGACAAGGCCACCTACCACGTCTCCGCGACGCTCGCCTCGGCACCCGCAACGGCCGAGGTCGCCGACGCGTCGGAACTGGAGCGGCTCTACCTTGAGAACTGGGCCGACGTCCCCCTGGGCAAGGGGTTTACCCACCCGGGTCGGCAAATCCTCCATTGCACCTTCGGCTCGACGCTGACCGACCCCGCACTCGGCCCGGCGATCCGGCAAGTGCTGGAAGCTCACCTCGACACCTACACGGAAGTGCTCGCCGATCACTTCGCCCGGCACCTGGAAGCCCTCCGCGCGGGGATGTGATCTCGCCGATTCCGAAAGGGAACCCCCTCCATGCCCGGTCACTTCCTTGACACGTTGTTCGGCCTCTCCGGCCAGGTGGCGGTCGTCATCGGCGGGACGGGCGTCCTGGGCGGTGCGCTGGCGAAGGGCCTGGCACAAGCAGGAGCCACCGTCGTCGTCGCCGGTCGCGATGCCGGTAAAGGGGCCGAGCGGGTCGACGAGATCGAAGCGGTTGGAGGAGTGGCCGCCTTCGCCCTCGTCGACATCACGAGCCGGGCCTCCATCGAAGGTTTGCTGCGACACTCGCTCGACGCCCACGGACGCGTCGATATGCTCATCAACGGCGCGGGGGTCAACAGCGCGAGCCCCTATCTCGACGCCAAGGACGAGGACTGGGACCGCGTCCTCGACAGCAACCTCAAGGCGGTGCATCGCGGCTGTCAGGTCTTCGGCGCTCATATGGCCAATGCCGGCGGCGGTTCGATCCTGAACATTGCCAGCGTGTCGGCCCACCTGCCGCTGTCGAGGGTCTTCGCCTATTCCGCATCGAAGGCGGCCGTGGTCAACCTCTCGCAAAACGTCGCCCGCGAGCTGGCTCCGATGGGCGTGCGGGTCAACGCCCTCTGCCCTGGCTTCTTCCCGGCCGAGCAGAACCGCAAGATCCTCGACGCCGCCCGGGTCGAGAAGATCCTGGCGCAGACCCCGATGGCCCGCTTCGGCGAGCCCCACGAACTCGTCGGCGCCGCCATCCTTCTGCTCTCCCAGCGGGCGGGAAGCTTCATCACCGGGGCGACCTACTACGTCGATGGCGGCTTCACGGCCATGCGCCTCTGACCGGGACGGACCATTTTATGCCCATCGGCTCGTGCGTCACGATCAGCCTGGTTCCGCAGGCCCGCGGCGGTCCCTTCGTCTACTGGGATGACCTGGAGGGGTCATGCCACAAGGCCGCCGAACTCGGCTTCGACGCGGTCGAAATCTTCCCGCCCTCGGCCGAGGCGCTCGACGCCGCCCGGTTGCGGCGGCTTCTCGATGAGACGGGACTGGCCCTCGCGGCGATCGGCACCGGCGCGGGCTGGGTGGTCCGCCGCCTGACGCTCACCCACGCCGACCCGGCCGTACGCGGGCAGGCTCAGGAGTTTGTCGGTTCCCTCATCGACCTGGCCGGCTCGTTTGGCGCGTCGGCCATCATCGGCTCCATGCAGGGGCGCTGGGGCGACGGGGTCGATCGCGGCGAGGCGATGACTCTGCTGGCGGACGCCCTGGCAACGCTCGGCGAGCATGCCAGCAGGCTCAGCGCCCCCTTGCTCTACGAGCCGCTGAACCGCTACGAGACCAACCTCGTCAACACCGTGGCCGACGGCGTAAAACTGATCGCGACGCTTCCGACGGGGAACGTGCGGCTGCTGGCCGACCTCTTCCACATGAACATCGAGGAGGCTGACCTCCCGGCGGCGATCCTTGAGGGCAGGGGACACATCGGCCACGTCCACTTCGTCGACTCCAACCGCCGACCGGCCGGGCTCGGCCACCTCGACTACGTGCCGATCGTGCGGGCCCTGGAGGAGATCGGCTATGAAGGGTACGCCTCCGCCGAGGCGCTCCCCTTCCCCGACCCGGACGCCGCGGCGCGACAGGCCCTCGACGCCTTCCGCCTGCACTTCCGGCACGCCGGGCCGGGCTCGGAAGCGATCGCATCCTGAACCGGAGCCAGGGACCCCATGCTCAAACATCGGCTCACTCATCCGAAAATCAGCGAGGTCCTCGGCCGCGCCGGGCACCACGCGAAGATCCTGATCGCCGACGGCAATTACCCGGCGTCGTCCAAGAAGGGGCCGAACGCCGAGGTCGTCTGCCTGAACCTGATGCCGGGCGTCGTCACCTGCGCGCAGGCGCTGCGGGCCGTCCTGTCGGCCATCCCGGTCGACGAGGCGAACACGATGATGTATGACCAGGACGACCCCTACGCGCTGAGCGAGGACCCGCCCGTCTGGGACGACTACCGCGCCGTCATCCGCGAGCTTGGGCTCACGCTGGAACTGGCGCCGATCGCGAAGTGGGATTTCTACAAGGCCGTCGAGACGCCCGACCACGTCCTGACCATCCAGACCGCCGACCAGCAGCGGTTCGCGAACGTGCTGCTGTCCGTTGGCGTAAGAATGGACTGAGTATTTGATGAAGATCGATGCGCATCAGCATTTCTGGAAGTTGAGCCAGCCCTTCGATTACCAGTGGCTCGACGCCCCGGACCTCGCCCCGATCCGTCGCGATTTCCTGCCGGCTGACCTCGCCCCGCTGCTGAAGTCGGCGGGCGTGGATCGATCGATCTTTGTGCAGACGCAGCACAACGTTGCCGAGAATCGCTGGGTCCTGGGCCTGGCGGAATGCCACGATTTCCTCGCGGGAGTCGTCGGCTGGGTCGACCTCGCTTCGGACGCCTGCGAGCGGCAACTGCTCGAATTCGGGGAACATCCCCAATTCGTCGGCGTCCGTCACGTCGTCCACGACGAGCCCGACGACGATTTCCTCCTCCGCGAGGACGTGCTGCGTGGGCTCGGCGTGCTGGAGGCGCACGGCGTGCCGTTCGACCTGCTGCTCCACGTCAAGCACCTGCGGCACGTCCCGACGCTCGCGAGGCTCCTTCCTGACCTCCCGATGGTGATCGACCACCTGGCGAAGCCACGCATCAAGGAGCGCCGGACCGACGACTGGCTCGCCGACTTTCGAGCCGCCGCGGCATTCCCGAACGTCTTCTGCAAGCTTTCCGGCATGGTCACGGAGGCCGACTGGCGAACCTGGACGCCCCGGGATTTGAAACCGTACGTTCAGGCCGCCCTGGAGTCCTTCGGACCGGATCGCCTGATGTTCGGCTCGGACTGGCCGGTGTGCGAGCTTGCGGGGTCCTATGGACGGGTGTATGACGCCCTGGTCGAAACCCTGCCGACGCTCAGCGAATCCGAACAGGCCGCGATCTTCGGCGGGACGGCGGCTCGGTTCTATGCTATCGCCGCTCGCCCTGAACAGCCGGCGGGCGGTTCGAGCGGCAGCGGCGGCCAGGAAACTGGGCGATCTCCCTCGGGCGATTGAAGCGGAGACACTTGCCGTAGAAGCTATCGATGACCTGACCGGCCTCGGGGTCGCGGAATGCGATCGTCTCGACGATGTCTTCCCAGGCCAGGCAGCGAATCTCGACGCGTCGCAGGGTCGGCTCGAACCAGTCGCGGACCCACTCGTCGCGCCCGCCCTCGTACTCCTCGGCGCGGCGGTGGACCTTACCGCGGATCGCCTCCCTGGTCATGTCCCAGGCGAAGATGCCGTCCTCGATCCGTGCCCTCGGGGCGACGACGTGGAACGACAGGTCGTCCAGGAACTCGGGCACGCGCCCGGCACGCCTGAGGACCTCGGCCATGCAGGCGACGCTCCGCGCGGCCTGGTCGTAAAAGGGGGCGTTCGTGACGCCCGGAGAAAGCCGGTTGAACAGCTTCCCCTCCAGCACGGCGAGTTGCCGGGCGTCGGGCAGGAGCGAGAGCCCGGCCGTGCCGGGGTCGCCGATGGTGAAGTGGCCGATCACGCCGTCGGCGTGGGTCCGCGACTCCGCGAGCCGATCGCCCCGGTGCCTCGGCAGGAAGGCCGAGGGGAGCCACGCCTCGGAAAACCAGCGCGCCCCGGTCATGGGCGACAGCGGGTGGAGGTCCCCACCGTGCTCGGCGAACCAGTCGATCACGATCCGCAGGAGCCAGTTCTCGTTGAAGAGGACCGTCGGCGGAAAGGCCGGCTGCCCCACCTCGCACGCTTCCAGCATCGCCTTGATCCGGCCAATAATCATCAACGCGATCCGCCCCGACCCCAGAGAAACCCGGCCGTTCCCTCCCCATTATCAGGCGCATCGCGGGGCGAAGTAAAGCTATACAAATCACCTCCCGGCCGCCGTGCCGTCGGGCGTCGCGGGCACCTGCTCCTTGGCGGCGAGGTAGGCGATCAGGTCCGCGAACTCGTCGTCGGACAGCTTCTCGAAGAGGCCCTCGGGCATCATCGAGGCGTTGGACGGTCGGGTCACCTCCACGTCGGAACGCGGCAGGACGATGCGCTCGTTGGCCGTCTGCAAGGTGATCGAGGCCGGGGTCTGCTCGCGGAGGATGCCGGACAGGATGCGGCCGTCGGTGGTGGCGACGGTGGTCAGGGTGAAGTCCTTCCCGACGATCGCGGCGGGGTCGAGCACGTTCTCCAGGACGTAGTCGAGGTTCGCCCGGTCCGAGCCCGTCAGCTCCGGCCCCACGGTCCCGCCCGCGTCGAAGAGCTTGTGGCACTGGAGGCAGTTGCGGTTGAAGACGGCCCGCCCGCGCGAGGGGTCGGCGGCCTTCCGACGCTCGGGAGTGAGCTGAGCTTTGTACTTCGCGGTCAGCGCGACCTTGTCGGCCGAGGTCGGCCGCAGCGTCCCCCATGCCTTCTCCAACCGTTCGGCGACCGTCGCATCCTTCAGCGCGAGGAGTTGCCGCGCGATCGTCGCCGTCACGTCCCGACGCGGGATCGTCCCCTGTTCGAGCCCGTCCAGGAGGGCCAGCGCGAAGGCCGGGCGGGCGGACAGGGTGCCGATCGCGTCGAGCCGCTCGGGTTCACTCAGCGCGGCGTAGTGGTCCAGGATCGCGCGCGGGATCTCCGCGTGGTCGAACGCCCCAAGCCCTCGCAAGGCGGCGCCGCGCACGTCGCGGTCGTCAAGCAGGGCCATCAGCTTCGTCGCGAGGCCAGCTGCCTTGATCTCCACGAGCGTCTGGAGCGCACGTCGCCGTTCGTCCGCGGCGGCGGACGGGTGGGACATGGTCGCCTGCATGACCGTCAGCGCCTTCGGGTCTCCCAGGCGGAGGCCCAGGAGGGTGGCCTGTTCCCGTACGCTCGCGTCGCCGTCCTTCGCCAGGTGGTCAAACGCCTCGGTCCATCCCTTCGGAGGAATGAGGTTCTTCTGACCCTGGACCGCTTCGAGCATGCCAGCCAGCAGGTCGCGGCGCATCGTGTCGTTCTCGTTCCTCAGCAGCGGCAGCATCCGTCCGATCCCGCCTGCATCCTCCTCGACGAGGCGCCGAGCGACATCCTTGCGGATCAGGGGGATGCGACTGCGGGTTGCCAGCGAGAGGGAACGGCCCGGGTCGGCCGTGACCAGGGGCTCCACCCCGTACCAGAGCATCAGCGGCAGGGACGGGTCGCGGGCGTCGTCGGGATGACTTGCCAGCGCCTCGACGATGCCCCAGCGGTCGGCCGTCGCGAGGCGCTGGAGCGTCGAGGCGATCGCGAGCCGCACCAGGGGCGAGGGATCGTCCCGGGCCAGGGCGGCGAGCTTCGGCAAGGCCGCCGCGGGCGGGCTGCCGCCATCGCCCAGGAGGCGGACCGCCCACGAACGCACGGAGTCACTCGGGTCTTCCAGGTGAACAATCAGCGCCGGGGTGTCGAGCCCGCCCGTCGCGTGCAGGGCCCAGAGGGCGCGGAGCTTGCGCGTGTCGGCCTGACTTACCCGGAAGAGGTCCTTCAAGGCGTGGTGGACAGCCTCCATCGGCTTGCCGGCGGCGGCGCGCTCCTGGAGTAGGCGGCGAGCGACGCGGACGTACCAGTCGTTCTTGTGCGTCTGGAGGCCGACGAGTTCCTCGTCGGAGAGGGCGGCGAGGTCGACCTTCGCCGGGCGGAGGTGGCCGTATGTGATCTTGTAGATTCGGCCGTTTTCGCGATGGGCATTATCGGCGTCGGTGTCGTGGCACTCGCCGGTGTCGGACCAGTCGGTCATGTAGGCCGCGCCGTCGGGTCCGTACTTCAGCTCCATGCCGCGGAACCAATCGTCGTTGGCGTGCAAGAAGTCTTGAGCATGCGAGGCGACGTAGCCGGAGCCCGAGCGGGCGAGCGTGTCGCGGTTGACGCGGTGGCCGTGGAGGTTGCAGGTGAACAGGGAATTGCGATACACGTCGGGCCAGTTGTCGCCCAGGTAGATCATCGCGCCGACGTGGGCGTGGCCGCCGCCGGCCTCGCCGTTCTTCCCTTTACCGTCGCGGGAGTCGGTCCAGTGGCCGCCTGCCCAGTGGATGTGGTCGGCGCAGCTACCCATCAGGTCGTAGGAGTGCGGCATCATGTCCTGGCCGTACATGCGCTGAAAGTGGGAGCCAGGGGCGACGCGGTAAAGGTGGGGCAACACGCAATTGGTGATGAATGCCTCGCCGTAATCGTCGAAGTCGAGGCCCCAGGGATTCGTCGTGCCGTGGGCGACGGCTTCAAAGACTTGCTTCGTCGGGTGATAGCGCCAGACGCCGCAGTTGATGGCGACGCGGTCGGCCTCGGGGGTGCCGGGCTTGCCGACAAGGGCGTGGGTCTGGATGCCGTTGCAGCCCCAGAGCCAGCCGTCGGGCCCCCAGTTCAGGGCGTTGAACATGTTGTGGCCGGCCTTGGCGGGCTCTCCCCAGCCGTCGAGCCGCACGGTAGGTCCCCCGTCGGGCACGTCGTCGCCGTCCTTGTCGGGCAGGAACAGCAGATTCGGGGTCGCGCAGACGAACACGCCGCCAAAACCCAGGGCGATCCCGGTGAGGTTCGAGCCCTTGTCCCAGAAGACCTTTCGCGTGTCGAACCGGCCATCGCCGTCCGTGTCCTCGAGGATCAGGATGCGGTCGCGACCCCGCGGCCCCCCGAGCCAGACGGGGTAGGAAGTGTTTTCGACCACCCAGAGCCGGCCGCGGGGGTCGATCGTGAAGGCGATCGGCTGGACCACGTCGGGCTCACCGGCGAACAGCGTGGCGTGAAACCCTTCGGGCAGCGTCATCCGTGCGGCGGCTTCCGAGGCCGCGACAGGAGCCGATTTCGCTGCCGGCGGATTTGCCGCCTCCGCCCCGATCCCTGAGTCCGCCGCCAGGAAGACCCCGGCCAGCAACGTCAAGGCCCGCGGGACCCGTCGCAATTGCGGCATCACACTGGCTCCTGCACCACCCACGTTCCCAGGGTCCGCGCTCACGGTCCGATCGCCCGTGACGGCCCGCCGCCCATGATATCCGACCCCGAGCGCCTCCGCGCCATCGTCCCGAAGACCATATGAGTCAGGATCTCGACCACCCGTCCCTTCTCCCGCCTCTTCTCGACCGTCGCGTAATTCGACTCCCGAGGAGGAAGCTTCTGGGCCACCATCCTTCGGCTCGGTCGGCCGCTCGCGGTGACGTCGACCTCTCGGCCATAGGCCTGGAGGATCGCCGTCTCGTAGGCCGGGTAGGTGTCGCTGGTCATCAGGTTCATGATCCGGCCCTCGGTCCGCCGCTTGAAGTCGGCGACGACCGCCTCGGTGCTCTCGGAATCCCTCGCCCCGGCCGCAACGCTGACGACCAGGCGGTGCTCGGGATCAAAGGCGACATGATCCCACCAGTCGCCGCGGTGGTCATCGGCGGGGTCGTCGGGATCGCAGTGCTCCTGCTTCTTGAAGACGAACGACCACTTCTCATCGAATCCCACGTTTGCCATAGTCGGAGCACTCAGAGTTCTGGCAGCCGAAGTGGGACAGGTCTTCCCGCATCGCGGCACCTCCGACAGTGGCAACGAACTCGCGAGCCCGGAGCACGACGACATCCCGTTTTACACCACACAGTTAGCGTATTTCAACAGGGTTAAGATTCCACCAGATTTTCCGGGAAACGACTGCATAAT
>JAABUQ010002556.1_pt1 | contig 35695 bp, 39 predicted proteins | sample 5560001 | NCBI WGS metagenome assembly JAABUQ01 (sample SAMN10711888, study PRJNA513371) | rock metagenome | isolation source: Antarctica rocks | place: Antarctica: Victoria Land, Finger Mt nord | collected 2015-12-18
CTCGCAATTGATGGCTACCTTAACTGTTTTGCCAGATTTGTAGCCTGGTTTCGATCTTCGTCTAACAATGGCGTATCCTTCTGATGCCGCGTGCATTTGCACTGCCTCGAGGAGTGTCTGAAGGGTTAGATAGTCCGCCTCAGGCGGTGGTTGCAGCACCATGACGACGGCGATGTTGTGGATATGTAAGGTGGTTGAAATGTTAGATAGAGGTAGTAAGCAATTTCGCGCGCAATGCGGAGCGGAACAACCTTTATCCCATCAGGGTTAGACGCAACCCTGAAATTGGGAGTGCGTTTACCGAAAATGGGAGTATCCCTTACCGAAACAGGGAGTGCGCGGACTATTTACCTATATATATTATATACACCCCGAACTTACGACTGAGAGTTGCCGTTTTCATTCAGGAAAGGGAGCAAGGCCGCTTTAGAGGGAGCAGCGAGGGAGCAAGGGAGAGCAGCGAGGGAGCACTGAGGGAGCACCAAGGGAGCACCGAGGGAGCAAGAGGGATCTACGGGGCGGTGCAGGGGCGCAGCAGGTGGGAGCCTGAAATGGCTTCCTCGATCTCGGCTTGAGCTACCCTCGTTACTTCTCTGCTGCCTAAGCTAGACTTCGCACAGGATCCTTTTGACAGCTGAAGCGATCGTATAACTTCTAGCCTAGGAATACTCGAGTTCACCCCCAAGTGCAACAGCGCAAGCAGATAGTTCTCCCGAAGTTTCTCCGAGTCCTATTCTCCCCGCCGATTCCCACCAAATTCGTTACCTTGCTTTCTCGGATAACTTCTTGATTTCACTCTCTCCTACTTACAAAATCCCTATCATAAACGAACCGAAAACCTAAGGCAGCCGATTCATAATTATACATGTCGGGCGCGGAGGCTATCGGCCTTGCTGCCGCTGCGATCCAGTTCGCGGATGTAGGATGGCGGGCTGCTCTAGCATTATCACGCCTCTTTTCGGACTTACGGCAAGTCCCCGTCAAAATGAAGAACGCAAAACGAGAATTGGAACTGCTATTGACGTTTGTGGAAACACTCCAATCAGATCTTGGCCTGGCAACCAGCGGGTCTTCTTCCATACTAAATGGCTGTATCACATCTACACAATATACTAGCCCACTATCTCTTTTCGACGAATGTAAAGACCAGGCTCAGGAGCTCGAGAGAATTCTCACTCAACTTGCTCCAAACACGCATAGAGGTATGAAGAGAGCGTGGCGAATGGTTGTAAGTGTGAAGATGGAACACGAGATTATATCGAGATGTGTGCGTCTGGAGAGTCTGAAAACGTCCCTTAATATGTGGTACGGTCATGTGAATCTACTCTTGCTCAAGAGCCAAATGTAAGCTTTTCTTGTAAAGTTTGGCTTTATGACTGATTTCTTATAGCCTCGAGGTCCGGAGTGTAGTTAAGGCCGTTGAGTTTGTCAAGCACATAGTTGATCCACTGAACGGAAAGCTTGAATCTCTTGCTGGTGGTTTAGAAAGCCTGAGCAACTCTGTACAGAGCCCATATCTACGAACAGAAAAGGGCTTCACCGAACCCGAGGCACCGATGTCCTCATTGAGCAGCGAACTTACCTTGCCGAAAGATTGCATTGGAAACCGGCATGAGGTGCAGCAAAGCACGGATGAAGAGACAATCAATTTACGTGTTAATGCATCATCCATGAAGTCTCTTGATCGTAATAAAATACAGTCTCATATGAGTGATACGAGAATAAGCGAAACAAATCAAATCGATACGCCTTGTAAGCAGGAATTCAAAAGCCCTCAATGTTCTCAAGGTTTCGTTTGCCCTAAGGATCTGAACTCCTTGGTCAGTCGTTTTGAACCAACTAAACTGAGCTTTGATTTACTAATTTGCTGTACCCTCTAGGCAGAGAAGATTTGTCTGCATTTAGTGTCTAAACCTGGGCTTCTTTTTGACCTCAAAAATATTCCGAAGGCTGCCAACAGGATTTCGCCTAAATTCGAACTGAGAGGCGAGCAGTCTCAATCCCATATCCTGAGATGCTGTACGTGCGGGATTGCCTCTACGAGAAAATATCGATACTGGACTTCACTACAGCTCTCACTTAACAAGTCCGAAGAGCACCGGCCCAATTGTTGCCATTACCGATGTTGCAAGAAAAGTTGGACTTTAGGCATGCAAGTTTTACTCCCGCAGCTTCTGCAGAAGGCCATCGAATTCTCATTTTCAATCACATCTGGCGCGGGAGGCTTTGCACTGTCACCCAGGCTTGCAACGAGCAGAATCATCAATATATCTGAGTCGCCAGCCTTTAACCTCGTCCAAACAGCCTTCCAAGGTTTAAAACAAACAGTCGGCTTTCAACCTCCCTTTTATCTTTCAACATTCCAGCTGGGGTTTACTCCCTTTGACTGGTCTGAAAGTGCTGCTGTGGAAGCCGAGGACCTCCTGAATAATCTAATCCATGATATCGACTCCCAGTTTGCAAGTGGAGAAGCCTCCGCTTGGGATCAAGATAAAAACGGCAAAACTTTACTCCATGTAAGCAACTCCTTATTTGGTTTGATAACGCTGTTAGATATTTATTCAATTTAGGAATTCACGGAATTGGCCATTACATTCGGGAGTTTGCAAGCACGACTGCGCTCTCCAATTACACGCATGATCCAGTTACTTTTGGACGCTGGAGCGGATAGGAACGCACTCTGTAGAAAGTGAGTAATGGAGGACACAATTTATGGAAATCAATTTTAGTCATCTGACCGCTGATAGGGATAGCATGTGGTGGCCCCCTGAAACAGCATATCTTGATCCCTTGTCACTCGTTTTTAGCTCTCACTATGAAGAAAGAGAGGGGAAGCCTGGATCTTTTATACTGGATCAAATCCTCGCAGAGTTTGGGTGTGATCTAAACGAAGAAGGGATTCAATACGTACGGTCGTCACCGTATTGGCTTCTGAGGAATCCAAATATTGCTAGAGGTAAGAGCAGACCCTTTTATATCGGACTTCTGAAATTTAGCTATACCCCGGTAAATGGTTAGTAACTAAAGTTATTAGAGTTCGGCTATGATAAACTTACTTTAGCTGTCATCCATCGCTCAGAACTGGAACTCCAGAATCTAATCGTGGAAGGCTGTAACGTAAATGGCAACACAGATGAGGAACACATATATCCGCCCTTGGCTCTTACCTTTGGCTGGACCGTAGGAATGACGACGCTCTTGGACGCTGGCGCTGATCCTTTTTGTGCTTTGATATTAGCTCTCTATTATAGAGATGATTTTGCTCTTTCTTCGATTTTGGAATACGACTGTGCTCTCTTCTCTTCTCAGCTGCATATATCAAAAATAAGGCCTTACAATAGACTCCATTCGTACAACTCAGTTCTGTCATTTGCTCTAGGCCTCCACGAAGCTACCGCTAAGGCAAAGACCCTGATCACAGGCAGATTGGTGGGCCATCGAAGACGCTTGACAGATTGGGCAGCGGCGATGCTTTCCTCTGTGGAGCGGCAAAATGCTTGCATGGAGATCATAAGCGATGGACGACTTCTGGACCGATTTGCAAAACCCGTTGTTCTCGCCTTATGCAGAAAAGGAATCGTGGTTCCTAATATTCTTTGGCCTGGGGAGAGACAACGCAGCGTCTATCACGATCCAAACATGACTCTTCTCATTGCCGAGCAGCTTTACTCTGGTGGATTCCGTTCTGTCGATGATTTGGACGAAGACGGGGTCACGCCACTCCAGATTGCCTGCACAAATGTCAATTTTGATAAAGAACGATGGGATTTGATATCATGGTATCTTGATAAAGGGGCTATGCCACATTTTCGAAACCCAAAACGACCGAAGAACTGCTTTCTGGCCATTTCTTTTTCGCTTAGGGACCGGATGATTACTGATATCAAAGAACCGGCTGAAAGCGTCATTCGACGGATCCTAAGACGAATCTACGAACTCTGTCGTTCAGCAATCGTGGATCCATGTCTCTGTTATTGTTCTACATATGGTTGTACACCAGTACATCTTCTCCATAAACGATATGGCCGGGACTGGGGGTGGAGAAGCGCCAAATTCGAAAAATGGGCATGTCTGAATGATTTCACTCCAATGCAGAAAGAATCATGCAGCGAGGAGCTATGCAGGTTGGAAATATTTGAACGGCTGGGTATGGCCCACACCTGCTGCGACATCAAGCCTAAACCTCTTGCATGCGGTGAATGCCTTGTGCCATCGGACGAGGAGTGTCAGGAGCTTCGCGAAGAAGACAGCAATTTCAGCCACACATTGGAACTCTACATGAGCATCTATAGACGTCTTCGAAGGGAACATGTTGGGCCTTTCTCGAACTTCTGGTGCGACTGGTGGACTGCTATTAATGACATTCTCCCCAAAGAGGATCGGGGCTCACACAGCACCAGCAGCAATGACTATGTTCCGAGTATCGGTGAGATTCGTCTAGCTGTCCAGTCGAGATTAAGAAACTACAAGGTGGAGGATTGTGGAGACGTTTCCTTGGACTAAATGGACATGTTTCTTTGAGTAAGTCGGCCGATCGGTGAGCTCAATTGTTTTTGACGGTCCGGCTTTGCCTTTAAAATATAAAAGCAGATTCTGGCGCTCATTCAATATGAGGCCTGCGATGATCTAAAGCCAGCATCTATGACTGAAGGCTAGAGCCGGGTAATAGAAATGTGTAATTTACTATATATATATTATATACACTCCGAACTTAGGATTCGAAATTGCCGTTTCCGTTCGGGAAAGGGAGCAGAGCCGCTTTAGAGGTAGCATCGAAGGAGCATCGAAGGAGCACCGAGAGAGCAGGGGAGAGCACAAAGCGAGTATAGGGGAGCATCGAGGGAGCATCAAGGGAGCATGGGGGCGTAAGAGGGAGCATAACGGGGCAGTGCAGGGGCGTAGCTGGTGGGAGGCTGGTGGGAGGCTGAAATGGCTTCCTCTGTCTCGGCTTGAACTGGCCTCGTTATTTTTCTGCTGCTTAGATATGACGATCATCATGAAAATTAAGCAAGATGATGCGGCGAAAGGGCTTTGTATGTCGAAAATCCGATGACACTCAATGAATTGTCAACAGTTTGATGAGTATGAAGTCAGTCGGTCAGTGAGACAAGCTGATGCTGAGGGTCTGCCGTGCATATTGTGGCGTTAACTAACACCATCACCCAAGCTGCCGGACGCCAGTTGATTGGCTACCTGGATCCGTCGATGCGGTCCTGCCGCCTTGGCAGTTTTTCGGGTAAAAGCGGCGATCCTGTTGTACCTGTCGCTATCGGAGGTTAATAGAAGCAAACGTCTTCCATAGTGATAATCGCCATTATAATGCAGAACATTCGAGAGGCAGGACGACTGACGTGGAGACAGAGATTAGGTAGGGTCGAGAGAGGCGGCGAAAGCTGGAATATGTGTCCGAAAATGACCGTTACCGACTTCTCTCTCTCGAGAAGTATAGACCAAAATAATCCTCGTAGGAGACTATGGCACACTATTATCTCTCTGGAGCCAATTATCCTAATCAAGCCACTCAAGCGGTCTGCTGGAGGAGAGCAACATGGTCGGCACAGCTGCCGACCAAGACTATCTTAATCACAAGCTCCAAGCCTTCATCAGCAATTGGCGCGCTTGAAATTGATAACCTTACCACAGCTGAAGGTGCGACCAGAGATAGAATTGATATCATTCAGGATATAGTCAGCAATTATCACCGCAGGATTCCACAGCGGAAGGCACGACTAAGAAGCTTTCCGACGCGTTGTGAGGTATTTCGTTAACTACACCTGTGCACGGCGGACTTAGCTAGGAGTATGCTAGATCTGTAATGGCAGGCCTCAGCCTGAACCGGGAGGTAGTCAATGGAAGAGTGTTATTGGCCCGGCAAGGATGAGGCTATATCAGGCGGCCCCAAGAACCAGAAGCTCTCAGGCACAGAGAGGCGGTACCGAACTGGGGGCATGTGCAATTAGGTGACGAGACTTTCAATAACAACGGGCAGCAAACATAGGTAGGTGTTTGAGACCGCAGACTTAGATGGAAGGGTTGAGCCTTAGCGAGAGCATACAGACTGGCAGCTGTGGGTGGAATCTGAGCGATGAAAATAGCGAAGCACACTCGCAAAGGAGCGAGGCCGACAAAGGAGAGGAGGCTGTAATTGAAATGGCGAGGTAGAGAATGCTTATGAAATTTGCAAAAGGGCAGAGGGCTTGGAGCCAAGACGTTTGACCTTATCAGAGGTACTGTGTGTTGGAATAAGGTTAGATAATTAATCGGAGCATTCAATATATTGCTACTTGCAGATTTTAGTTGCGGTGAAATTAAATGTAATGGAAAAAAAGCCATATAGAATTCGTAGCTTTTTCGTGGCCTCTACCAAAGGCCAGGTTTCCCCCCTAATGCAGCCCACTCCCTAATGCAAGTACCTGAAAAATACGCATCCTATGACTGAAATTACGCTATCTTTCCCCTCTAGGATTAGTATATCTAAATCTGTTGCGCGTATTTTTCAGACGCTTACATTATTATTAGGGGGCCAACCCGAGTAGATCATTTTAGCCCACGTGAGTTGCAGAGCTAGCTGCGTGCACTAGTGATTCCCTCCATCTGAAATGCGCTGCACTTAAGCAGTCCGACCACGACTGTAACGGGCGGCAGAAGCCCTCTTCTGGCGGGATCATGGCCACATTTTCCCCTGCAGAGTCCCTGCGGCTGCTCAGTCTTGATGGCGGCGGCATCAAAGGACTTACCTCTCTTCTCATTCTCAAGCGAATCTTTCGAACACTACGTGAATTGGGGCATTACGATGAGGAGCCGAAACCATGCGAAGTCTTTGACCTTATCGCCGGCACCTCCACGGGCGGATTGATAGCTGTCATGCTTGGTCGCCTGCATATGTCCATTGATGAGTGTATCACGGTATATGAAAGAGTCGGGAAGCGGGTGTTTGGGAAAAAACCCTCTGGTGGCCAAGCTGGTCGTCTCTTTAAAGGATTGATCAATTCCCCGTTCTACGATATAAGGATCCTCCAAGAATGCATGAAAGACATCCTGCAGGAAAGGGAAGTCCCTATCGACGAAAGTTTTCGCGAGACAGGCTTTCCGCAATGCAAGGTGTAAGTTCGTGTTCTCAATGTGGTTATAGAGTCTGACTTTTATCAGCATGATATCTGTGACGCGGAAGGCAACCAGTAGAGCAGATGTACTCCGAACTTGGGAGACAACCCATCCTACAGAGGAAAACTATGACTGTGAGCTCTGGGAAGCTGCGAGCGCAACCGCTGCTGCTCCTATATATTTCAAGAGTGTGAAATTCCGCCCGCAAGCAAGGAGAGAAATGGTGTGATGGAGGCTTACGGAGGAACAACCCGATTCGCGAACTTATTGCAGAAACAAGTCGAGAGAAGAGCCTTAAAAACAAGACAATTGGATGCATTATTAGTCTAGGAACAGGTGTCCCGAAAATCTTATCGGTCTCTGCAAACTTGGCCATTTTTCTCCGAAGTGCTATTGATACGATGATGAATTCTGAAGAGACTGCGGAAGATTTCCTGACTGAAGAAATTGGCAAGGAGCTCAGCACCTCTGGTCGCTATTTCAGGTTCAATGTTCCTCAAGGCATGCAAGATCTCGAGTTGGATGAGTGTGATGAGACTGAAAAGATGAGAGGATTGACAGTAGACTACCTGAAGAAGGTGGGTAATGGCAATGAGGTTGAAAGGTGTGCACAGTCTCTGCTCATGCCGGATGTGAATAGTAAGTAAACAGATAGGAATTAGAGAAGCAACTCTGTACTGATCCCTGGCAGTAAAGAATACGGCTGGTCAAAAAATTTCGCTGCTCCCCTATAATCCTTGCATACATTTCGGTTTACGGACTTTCTATTCACAGGCCCTGCAGCGATTCTTCGAAGAAGGTAATGGAGGCCAGCAGACCTTCATTCTTTGGGGTCTTGGGGGCTCTGGGTCAGTCTCCATCGCCAGCACTGAAAATTGATGGGATTGAATTAAATGGTTGCAGAAAGACTCAAATTGCGCTCTCCTTTGCACATTCGGTTGACGAGAAGCTTTCAGTATTCTGGATGCGAGCTGAAACGTACTCATCTTTCATCGACGACTTCTGCCAAATTCTCAAGCTAGTCAAACCAAGTGATGCTTTACCTATTGATCAGGTTGCTGTGGCAGAGAAAACTCGCACTTTCCTTGAAAGCTCATTTCAAGATTGGCTACTGGTTCTTGATAATGCAGACACCTTTGATGACTTCGTCAAGAACCCAGGCAGTGAGCAATCAATCAGAAGATTTGTACCAAGGAACGGTCGAGTCCTAATCACAACAAGAGATCCTCGTTTCCTTGGAGGCTTCGCTCCCGCAATGAACGGCCTGCGGGTGAGACCAATGGATCCTGAGGAGGCTAAAAAGCTGTTGATAACATCGCTTCCAGGCCACCTCACAGCCTCATTGAAAGAGTCAGACGTACAGAATCTGCTCTACAAGCTAGGTAACCTACCATTAGGGATCGCTCAAGCTGCAGCAAATATCGATGACCTTCAACTAACCTTGGTTGAGTTCGTTCGAGCATATGAAGATAAAGAGAATCGAATGGAGCTAATGCAACTACCATTCCAAGATTTTCAAACTTTTGACCCTCATACTACATCACAGTCTATATTCGTTACTTGGGAAATGTCATTCGAGAGGCTCCAAGAAACCGCACCTTTAGCCGCAACTTGTCTCAATTACATGGGTATCCTCCATTGGAGACGAATCCCGAAGCGTATTGTCATGCGTTTGCCCGAATTTCGATGTCTGCGGCCTCACAAGTTTCAGGCCGTAGTAAAGCGACTGCTACACCTTTCGTTGATTGAAGCTGCTGAGACAGAACAAGACTGGATAGAGTACGATGTCCATCCATTGATGCATGAGCGCATTTTTCAACGCCTGAAAATTACGGACGCGAAGCGTTACAGTCTGTCGGTCGTCGATGTCATAGGTTCAATCTTCCCAGTAATACCATGGCATAAGAACGGATCCGAAACCGAAGATGCGAGGTCTCTTGCCGGATATCTCCTTCCCCATACACTGCGTCTAATCGAGCTTGTGAAAATCTTAGCAATCCGCTCTCAGGATTGCGCCAGATTACTTCAAACCGTTGGAGGCTTTTTAACGATGATCGGCAGGCCTTTCTTGGGCTCGATTGTTGCTATGAAAGCTTTGGAAATGGCACCGAATGTCTTCGACGTAAACGAGGCATCTATACACTATATTCGAAGATATGCCATAAATAGCCTTGTAGCAAATGCACAGTACGCTGAGGCTGAGAAGGAATGCCGGGTGGCTCTAAAAACTTTGGATAGTCCAGAGTTCCAGTCGCATCACAATAAAGCATCCCTGCTTATGGAGCGACATACTGTCCTGACTCATCAAATTGGAGCTCTTCGTGGCGTTCAAAAGTATGCTGAAGCTGAAAACTCGTACATAGCTATCGAGCGTATATGGACTGAGCTTCGAAATATGGTGTCGAGCGAGGGAGAGGAAATTGACTTGGCTCGGGATCGTGCCACCCAGGTGCATAACCTTGCCAATGTTATCCAGAGCCAAGGCCGTATAGATGAGGCTAGGAGACTAATTGAGGAATCACTCAAGATAATCGATTCAATTAGGAATACTAACGGCAGTAAAGAAATAGCAAGCATGGATAGAACCTACACGACCATGATGAATTTGAAAGCTCAAATCATGTTGCAATCGCTACAAAAAACGGACCTGAGTTTTGAGATTGCAGATAAGCAGAGATATGAGGCTCAAAACATATTTATGTCTAGTTTCCAGAAGTGTTTTGATCTTTTCGGTGTTACAGACATTGATACCTGGAAAGCAGCCAATTTCTGCGTCGGCATAATGTTCGACAGAAAACAATATAACGAAGCAATGGACATTCTCTTAAAAATGGGACTTGCAGCTAAAACTGCAGATATGGCAATCGAAGGTCAGAAATTGGAGACTTTCGCGATAACATTCCACGATGTCATATCCTTAGGCTCTATTTTGCGAATCATATACAACGCAAATATGAGGACGAAGGCAGCTATGATCACACAGGTATATGAATACTTAATGGAAACCAAAGCCGCTGAGTCCATCGTAAAATACACGGCCCCTGTGCAACTCAACAATTATGCTGTATCATTGATACAGAAGGGTTGTTTTCGTCATGCAGAGCGAGTTTTGAAAGAACTTCTCCCCAAAAATTCAACAGACACTTTCATAGTGGAATACTACAACTTGATGCTTGCGATTTCTCGCCAGCCCGGTCGACAGGGTGAAGCATATAGGTTTCGGGAGCAACATATTGACAAGATCGCTAGCGCCGAGGCGACTTACGGGGACCTCACCACACGTCTTCGACGAGATGAGGAAGACCTAACGACGTATGAGGAAGCAAAGACCAAGATTGAAAACGGGCAACTGGCCTTCGGGGATGCATGGTGGACTGAGCATGAGGAGGCACTGAGCCGTGCCGAGTTTCGATACGAAATCTTGTTCGATGATGTTCCTTATGAGGATAGTGAAGCCAATACACCACCGATGGACTCGACTACTAAAGGAATCCTAATGGAAATGGCTGAGTCTAGGCGGTAGGCCGGCTTTAGGTCGTTGAAAAATGAAAAGGCAGCAAAGGGGAGCAATAAGGGAGCACGGGGGAGCAGCGGGGGAGCAGCGGGGGAGCATAAGGGAGCAGTGAGGGAGCAGTGAGGGAGCAAATGGACGAAACAGGTCTTAGTGCGCGAGCATAGAGCGTCACGTGTTATTGATTTTGAAGATTACTATATATATTTATATACCTTTCGAAAGGCATCTTGCTCTCCTCTTGCGCCCTGGCTGCTTAGACATTGCTAAGACCATCCGTGAGGCCCTTTCTCTATCTCTGAACCTTCGATGATCGAAGCTCTTGCCCGTTAGGACGCAGCTCCCCTGGATGTGGTGGATAGCATCGAATTTCACCACGAAGCAGCTAGAGAAGATCATTGGAAAAAGCCACGGCAGATATCGTCAAGTTCACATACGCACATGAAGACTCTGTCCATCTCGATCATATCGTTCAGAATTTTCAGCTCGTTGCAGAAGATTATGACCAACGATGTCAAATACTTCGTATAATTATCGAAGAGACCCCTGGTCAAGTACTAGTATTGACAGAGCGTGTTCAGAAGGTCAAATATATCGCCAAACAGCTGACCATCGGCGGAACATTATCTGTGACAGGAAGCACCGGGCACGGACCTCAACATCTTCGAGAGCGTAATCTATCGAGGTTCAAGAAAGGGGACTATCATGTCTTCGTATATACCATCGGTTTACTTGGCCGAGGCCTGAACCTTCCACATTTGACACAGGTTATCTTTTCCCAACCACCGACGAAAGTTTCGATCAAGCCTTACCCTTGAGGCACACTTGTTGGGTCCAGCTTCAAGTTTGTTTCGGCAATATGAAATATTAAGACCTCACTTCTAGAGCATACTTACGGCTAAGGGAGGTCGGTGGACTACCATGGACCCGACAGTACGGTACCCACGATAGGAAGTCCCGCCTTCTCGATGCACGATTCCTGTTGATGCTACGAAAGAGGACAATAATGACGCTATCCCATCGGCTCATCTTTGGAGCCACCGTCACCAGGGTCGCGCCACTGAGTTTTGCCGCCTACTTCACTAATGTTAGCTTGGTGGTTGTCCCGTCCATGTTTCTGAATGGAGTGCGCATGAACTATTACCATCTGCCTGGGCGTTTCCAATGTAGTATTACCGGACCTATGGGTTATCTCGATCTCTCGGAATTCTTCATCCGCAGGCTTGTGACTGCGAATGAGGAAGCTTCGCTAGCTGGTGCCACGACTGGACAACCTCATCTACATTTGTCTGCGGACGAAGAATTTTGAGAGATCGAGATAACCCGAAGCATCAACTCCGCCTTGTAAGTTGTTGCAGTGCTACCGCCAAACAGTTTCTTCTTTGCTCTGGGTGCTGACATGCTTCCAGTGTCTGCGTCGAAACCTGCATCTTCGCCCCAGGTTGCAATCAATCCTGCGAATCCGCCAGCAAAGCAGCTGCCCCCCCTGACACCACAATCTTTCCAAGCGATAGCTCCTGTAGCATCCACCATCATTCTTAAATCTACCACCTCTATGCACACCTCAAAGACGCCTCGCCAAGCGGCCGACAGCTACTCACTTCGAACCTCTATCCATCCTACATCTACTGCAATCCTCGCTCACCTAAGGGTGAACCACCAGCTATGCGGGCCGCGGCGTAGGCAGTCCGAGCATCTATCCCAGCCTGGCATTAATAACAGAGAAATCTGAGCACGCCGGGAAGACCCTGGCTCACCATGACGAAACTTCGCTATAGTCACCAGGAAGCACGCAGCCCGCTTGTCATTTCCATATCATCTATTGCTTGCATGGCCGGCTATAATATAAATATATAATATGTGCTTGGGCAATGCAAATTCACACTCCACTCTCGATCTTAAGAACGGAATGGTACAAGAAACCCGGACCCATAGTGGCCGAAGTCGTGCTTTGCCACTTCGCTCTGAGGAGCATAGTTTGGTCCTGGATGCACTGCATCTCGGGTCGCCGCGTAAGGATCAACGATTCTCTCAAATCGCAGTCGTTGACTAACACAATCATCAAACAAAATCAACCCAGCGAAGAATTCGAGATAACTAGAGAGAGGAGGGGTGCATGCCTGAAGCAGCGCGGAGTAGGAGGTATAGCGACACTATGCTTCTATCCAGGTAACACGCAGACCGCGGGACTGCCACCATGCCGCCAGATTTCCCCTTACCTACGCGGGCTGGGCCAAGAACGGAGAGTCAACGAGACGCAAAAGGAATACAATGCGAAACCGGGCAATCGTTATACTAAATATTTTTTTGTTCTAGCGTTTATCTAGTATACAGGTGGTCCGATACTCAACCCCTGGATTTACCGTCTCTATTTGAGGGCTGAGCCGCCACGCTCTGAAGACTTCGGAGTTTATGAATATCCTCCACTGCCAACAGAGATCGAATGACATTGCGTTGGGACCAGCTCTCAAACCCATAGAGATTTGAATAGATTCAGCTCTAAGCTAGGTGCATTCAAGAAAAAATACACGCGGGCGCAAACACAGGACCAACTGGCAAGCCGTCCCAATTATGGCGAAGCTGAAGCAACTTCTGGCTGGGGATGGTGCCTCGGAGAGCCCCGTTATCGCCCTCAAAACTTGGAATATCGCCTCGATTTAGGCTCCGGAAAGACTCTCGCGTACATGGTACCACTTGTAGTATGGCTGAAGAAACACATCCGGCTTCCGGATTTCCAAGATTTTCGGTCAACCCATCCGCACAGTAGCATAGCGTAGCCCACTCATCATTCAGCAAGTTCATCATTCACTTCCAACCCCATCATTGACTTCCAACCTCATTTTTCACTTTCAATCTCTTCATTCACTTGCAATCTCGTCGTACATTAGATAGTCGGGTAATTAACCCAACTATCTGTCACCATCTCTCGCGTCGATCCCAACGATCTTGCACGTCGATTGTTGTTTGTCGCAAACGCCACGGTGGATATCAGCATTTCAAGCCTCGCTGCTTATAAGGGTGCTCTCAATCAAGTGTTGCGAGATATAAGTTTATCCAGTCGCTCAGCAGCACGAATCAATCGTGTGCTGACGCCTCTTCGGGTCGATAGTGGAGAGACGTGTTGAAACACAGAGATTCTTGCAGTAATAGACGCTGTGCTACATCACTCTATAACGTCTAGAGTCGATTCATTGAACTTACGCGTTTGTTCCAAGAAAGCATAAGTCCAGTGTCTTGCAGCAAACGTCGCCTCGAGCCTGACATTGTTTAGGTAATCTTTCCGCAGATTTACAAGCACGTCAATCTCGAGTGAAAACCTGGTTTGCATGAAGCATCGGTGCCACGGGGACAGACAGGGGGGTTTACAATGTCACTTGTGTTATCTGCTATTCCAGGTGACGCAATTTACCCCCCTCGACCAGCCACCACCCAGCATCTGCGATTCCCCGACAACGTCCAAACCCCTGGCCAGCATATTTACAACCTGTGAAGCTGCAATCCAATCGTTTCAGACGTTCATCGACCTCACTACGGGGTAAGTCAAAATTCCATTCAGCGTCTGTTTGTTGATTACAAACTAATCGCCTGAGTCTATAGTAACTCTAATGTCCGAGGTGCGGCGATCTACGGTTTGGCAGAGAGAGGGGTCCCTAAACCATTAGTCTCTAGGCTCAAGCCCGGGATTCTAATAGAATTTGCAACCCGGTCGACGAGGACCAGAAAATGGGCGGCCCCTTCTTCAAACCCTGCGCACGCATATTCATTATGCGCGTGTCTATATACCCGTCGGCACGCATCGACCCAATGATCTTCTCGGCGAGAAGTATACTGTGTATATAATATATTCTAACACCAACCGAGTAACCGGTGGCGTCCGCCCCATCTTTTACTTTGTGCGGGTAACTGGAAACGGCTTTGTGGCTACGCAGATAGCCCGGAGTCAGCTGATCTTTGAAGATAGCTTCGGTGGCGACTTTTTTGTAATGTGGATAAGACATTATGGATTAATAAACCCTGCAACCAATCCAACATCGACCGCCGCCCAAGAGTTGTTCACAGATACCGTCTTTCTCGATTGGGCCAACGTCTTCGCCGAGTGGGCGAATACGACAACTCTTGCCGCCGTTTAGCGCGATATCGTTCGCTTACATGCGCAAGGTCGGTCTGGCAGGTCTGGTAATAGGGCCTCCAAGGTGGCAGGGAGGTCTGGCGGGGCCCAGGAAAACTTATCACGATGCCAGTAAAATCAGTGCATTTAGACAATCATCTGGTAATCGGCTTGGGCAAGGTCGAAATAGTCGTATATAAAAAGGGGCCAGAGCAGCGACAACAACGGCACAACTAACGAGACGACTCTCAGCTTCCATGAGATGATCTCTCAATGCCCCGACAACGCCTTCGTCGATCGTCTGAACAATACCACAACAGACGAAAAGACGTTTTGCCCAATTGCGCAGCCAAAATTCTTAGTCGTCGGGCCCAACGTCATTTCGCACCTCCGTCTTTTCGTTGAAATCCTCGAGGAAGTACTGGTAATCCTGCCCCATTGCTTTCTCAATACGAAGCTCCGATTTTTCGCCGTTTGGGATGAGCAACTCCGCCTTTTCACAGTCCGGTGGTACTCTAGGAGGGGATATAAAGTGCCAATGTCAAAGAGATGGACTTCTAGAAGCAAAGGCGAAGCCAGAATTGCCAATTTGGATGACGAGTACCAAATTTCAAGCGCCTCGCCCGCACAAACGCTCATATATTCGAGCCAACGGATATAATCGACGTTAAGCCTGATTCCGTTATGGATTTGTAATCAGATGCTAACCTTAGTTCTGGAAGAGCAGCAGAAGGGCCTTCCTGGATGAGACCGTGCATCTAGCGTCACTACCGTACCACCCGGAGAACCCGACACGCAACGCACGGTCGACTCCGAACATGCAATGGCGGTGCAAGGCAGCCATCGCTTGCGAATGGCTAAGTACCCCCAGCTCCAAGGCATTGTCATTGACGGGGTCGGTCCCTACATGAAGGCTGCTTTAGAAGAGGCTCCAGCGAACATTGCGAGCAATGGAACAGCTGCTGTCTACAAGAGACTACGGTAGACAGGTGGTCACGACGAACCACAGAGAGGGTGACCTAGGGACGAGGCGAGGGGGGGAAGCGGACGATGGATGCTGTGTCTAGGTGGGGGGTCCGTCCAGTAAAGAACCAAGGACCGATATCCGACCTCAACATGCGTGGCGAGTACTCCCAGAACCTTCTTCTTCTTCTTCTTCATCGCCAGGTCGCTTCATTGGTGTCGTAATCAAGCACGCAATACTCTTTGACTATTTTGCCCACCTAGCGATGGACCGTCACTGGTCGATCATTCCTCCATCCAGCCTGCTGTCAATGCTTTTCAACAAGGACGCGTTCCCGGACCCACCAAGCCAGCAGTCTACACTACATCTCAAGCACCACTGCTTCCATGCGCACGTCGACAGCCTCCTCGCCCCAATTACCCCACCGAAGTCATCTCGTCAACACGTCTTTGGAGTGTGCCCAGGAGTGGGTGTCCCGGAGAGATGGACCCTACCGACTGATAGAATAATGGTGAATGTAAGAGGGACCACGAAGAAGGCTGGGATAGGTGTGGACATCGGTGGTACAGGGCTGATTCTCCGATGATACTAGAGCGAGGATCTAGTGAAAGATTGGGTATATATCTAAATTATATTATCAGACTATAGCAATTCACATCACGGTCTCGTATCTCCTTATGAATTCCGCGATCAATAGCCATAGGTCTTCCGACAAGAAGTTTGAAATCTCGCAGGCAGCCAAACTCTTAGTAAAATCAATCTTTTTCTCGCTCACAATTTCCGGGCATAATCGCAGACAATTACTCAATCGATCCTGACAGACTACCATAAGCAACACCACGTCGAGACTGAAGAAGCAAATGGCCATAGTGACATTAAGCAAGCCTCTCTCCTCCTCTCCTCCAGAACACCACCATCCCCAAACCATCACCCTTCCTTTAAACCTCCAGAAGCAGCTGCTAACTGCTCATCCCATACACACACTATCTCCCTTACGCTTCAGTGCCACTCCAGACCGTCATACCTTTATCCACGAAATCCCTGGTCCCCATCGTCAGACTAAGATCGATGTTAAAAACACAGTTTGAAGGACCCTGGTTCTCCGCGAGCTGATGGACTGTTCTCATCAATGCATCCGCGTACGACCCTCGAGCGAACCGGCAAGTAAGAGCTCTCCGCCTTATCCCCACCCCGCCCAATAGACAGCTTCAGAACAACAGTAATTCGCAAGAATGTCAGTGTACCGAAATATCTTTGAGCTCCTTCCTCGCGAGCGGACAGTGGCATCAGAGGAAAAACAGTTGCGAGTCACTACCCCTATCTTCTCTGCTGTTCAAGGCCCAGCTATTCCTCCCCCGCGCCTCTCCATTCGCCGACTTGTTGTTCTTACATACAAGAGCCACCAGGCGTCCCAATACTGCTCAGGCTCGTTCAAGCTTTCTCATTGCACCTCTCTTTTAAAGCTCGCTGAAACTCTCATCCAGCAGCTGTTGCGTCTGTTCAGGCAATGATTTCCACGCCATCTTGGCCTCTCCTCATCAACCAGATCAAAGGACTTGATCTACTATCTCTCTAACAGACCGATCCTGCACCGGATAGACATCCTGCGGAACGAGTGTGCGGCCTGTTTGTTTGTTGTGGGGCTGAGGAAATCATCGCACCATCGGGACAAGACGTTTTGACAGTCTGAATGCTGGGAGGCAATAGTCGGAGAGTTGCTTTGTGCGCATATGTGCAGCTTGGAGGCTGCGTGGCTGGTTGTGGGAGAGACGAAGATGTAGAGAAGATTAGGGAGGAGGCTGGGGCTCTAAGGTGTCTCTGAGAGAAAGTAAATGCGCAGTTGGCGCAAGATTGGTGATGTGAATGATGGGGCAAGCGCGTTGAAGGCATATTCTTGATGAGGAGGAATGGGACGGAGGTTGAAGCGGGTAGAGACAGGGGAAAGGGGAAAGCAGGAAGACTCGTCGTGATGGGAGGAACGTAGTCAATACATCTTCCCAAACAGTGCGGTGTTGAGGATGTTTGTTCGTGACGGTTCGAGAAAGAGCCCAGGTTTGCTGGTCATGCTGTCCCTGCCTTATTGGATGCCTCGATCTTCATTGAATTATGGCATGGTAGCAGCCACATTGGGAACTTGCTAGCTACTACCATCCGTTAGCTTCACATAAGCTCCTTCGAGCAGCAAGCCAGACACGTAGAGAGAACCCTCCAACAGTCGAAACGGCTATTAATATTTTGCATGTGCAGGGCTCAATTTCAGGAAGAACAGCGGGCACTATTTTCTTGATCATCTCCAAGAACATAGTAACTGAAGAGCGCTGGAATGGTCGACTAGTGATGGGCCCCAACCCGAAATTGATATCTAGAAATCTATCAATTGCCTTATCCACGACATCCATGACCTGAAATTGAGAAGCAAATCTTAGGGAAAATGATCATTTGTGCGAAGGGCAGGAGAATAAACACCCGAGCTATATAAAATCGGAGGGCTTGAGGTTAATCATATATAACAATGAAAAAGGGCATAGCAACTTTCCAGTCCGAATCCATGACTTTCAATAATCCGGAAAGGGAATCAACCATGCGCATTGCGGCCAGAGGCAGGAGATGTTGAACAGACAGGCGGAAAAGCCGTCTGCTGATCGAAAGATGAGAATATGGGCCATGGAAAAGGATTGCTGCTCGAGACGGAATCGCAGGAATTGGCCAAGGGGGTATATATGGTTGAGTCTGCCCATAAGGAATGCCATGGTGTGGGAGAGATTTCCCTCGGTTTGATAGACAGCACGAGAAAGCCGTGACTTGAAAGGACTGCAAAAATAGAGTGCACGCAGTCTTATTGACGGACGGAATATAGATGCCCGCAGCAACAACAATGATGCCCAGAGAATTCGGCTCTCAGCAAGAAGCGTTCCATCGGAAAACATATCATTTGGCCCACAGACGTCACGGACGCTTGTCTTTCGATTATAGAGTGTGGTGGACATCAAATCGCTGGTGATAGTATGGGAGCAAAGAAGATTCATGACGTGGAACGGAGAGGGGTTTAACGACGGAAATCTTACGACGTTGAAGATAAGAGCGAGAGCAATATCAGATGGGTGAGATGAGCGAGCAAAGAGTCTAGGGAATGATAGTTCGACTGCGCGGAAATCGGTGTCGAAGTATAACCCGATTGTCATTGCTCTGCCGTGTCACACCGTTTGAGGCTGACTGCCTTTCCCAGTGTTCCAACACTTATGGTCCGATTTTCCATACGAAATTACCGTAAAATGCTTGTTATCGCGCCACATACGAGCATTGAGGTTCTGCAAGAACAAAAGATGAGTAGAGACTTTTGCCTGGAACCAAGGCCACACGGAAAACCGTAACTCTCTATACTCACTGTAGAGTAAGCCTAATATCCGGTAAATTGAGTGGCGTCGTACCAGAAAGTCATTAGTATTGGGGGCTTTCCCTGTCTTACATCTGGCGGGTTGACAGTCAATATTTAACTGTAAGATTAGTGCGGAGTAGAACTCACCAGCCTCATTCCAAGTAGTTTGAAACGTTCTTCTCAGCACTCGAAGTATCATACAAGGTACGCCTTGCTCGCTTGGGTTGAGGGGTTGGCTGAATCGTTTCACGGCAGACCCTGGCGTCATTGGATGGCAGACTCGATGCAAGCTCCACGCTCTCGATAACGGAGCGGAGTGACGTCCCCCTGGTCACTGGTCCCTGATTTGTGTTGCTGCCCTCTTCGCCCGGTGCTGTCCTCTTTCTAGTACCTTCAGGTGCTGGCAAGCGTTTCTTACGCTCCTCAAACCAGCTTTTGGTGTTGCGCGCTCGTTGACTGATCTCGTGTCTTACACCATTGTACTTGATGGAATTTTCAACAACCAGGTTGAAGTCCGCCATGATAGCATCAACAGTCGAATAATACGATTTTGAGCTCTTGTAGTTGCGGTGTATTGTATGGAAATCCATCGGATGCTTGATGATTTTGCTGTAGTCTGGATACTGTGATGCATCCACGGGATTGTTGAAAACCTCGGATTCTCGATGTGAATGTACGAGACTCCAGAGTCCCTTCATGATAAACGTCCGTTGGTTCCGCGCAATAGTATGAGGCTGAGCTGCTCGGAGCCGTGAGGCTCTAGTGGTCGACCTAAGAGAAGATGCTGGCGGTTGTGTTGACTCGGCGGTCCACAGCTCGGTATTCGACAAGACTGATCGCCGAGATAACCCAGCGGGGGCTTCTGTCGTATTGGCGAATGTGGAACCTCTTCCAGTATGGTCTGTTTGTAGAGAGGGAGGTGGAGAGACGGGATCGTCTGCTCGGGCTAAATTGGTTGGCTGCGCAGCATGGTCTTCTGAGGAACTCCAGGAAAGCGCCAAGCGGCCTGAGCTATCTTCAAGATGGATCTCTCCGTTGAGATCTCTGGCTCTTAGAATGATGGGGAAACCATTCCATTCATTACCATCTGGAACGTTGCCTAGTCTAAGGGTGCCGTCCGGGCAGATGTTGATGCCGAATGGAACGGTTCCGGGAGGCCTCGAGAAATGGCCGCCCTCGATGCCGACAATCCGGACTGCTTCTGGCATAGCTAGCAAGGACCTCGAGTAGCTCTGGAACGGCTTTCAGGCGATGTTAATGGAAGAGCCGTCATCCAGAGCTAGCAACTTCGCTGTGGCGCCCGGATTGGTCGTAGAGTAATTGAAGCGCAAAAGACGCTGAGGAGCCTCAGTATTCCTATACCTGTCTGGCTGGTATTTATAGGCAGTTGAGGTCGAAGAGCATGATGATAGCTCTTGTATGAGGGTAAGAACAGCTTATCCCGGTGTTTGGAAATCCCTGCATGGCTTGCTGCATTAGCTGCTGCATGCCACTCAAGAATGTTGAACCGTTGGTGGGGAATTGTCACGTTCCTTTCTCTGATGCTTGATCGGGTTCCAGGCAGCACTATCATATTTCGTGCGGAACCAAAATAATGATATCTATGGTCCCCGATCGCGTCATATGGTGCCGATCTAATTGTGATGGAGCAGACAGGTCGGCCGATGTTATGGTTCACTCCGCCCAAGTTCTTATCATCCTTCCACTTGCAGGTGATCTGCAACAAAACCAGCTGTGTGATCTGTAGAATGACTTGCAGTAGTACATAGTAAATCAAGTAGTTCATTGATAAGCTTGGAGGGATATGCGGAACAGAATCAGGGATACCCCACAGATGCCCAGGCGCCAATCCGTCTCGACAGCAGCATCGCAAGCTTCGCGTCTCCCCTCGATGGGAATCTCCTCAAAGGTGGCTGGATGCACATGGTGTCGAGGATGAGTGGTCCATGCAGTCCTGGAGGTCGCGGACGGGAACACGCTGGTGAACCAATTCCCTATGAAGCTTTCCCTTGATAGTTCAGTGCGCAACGTTGAGCGATGGCTGGGTGGCAATTGCTGCTGATCGCTTTCCAAGGGTGCTGTTCTCAGCATCAAAGCGTGTCTTTAATCTTAGCTTGCCATTACCTTCGATGCTGAATGATCGTATCGTTTCTGGACTGATAGGCTTGCAGAAGCTGGTCGTGATAAATGGCTGCAGCACCTGCCTAAGGAAACGAAATGACCATTAGTCGTGCCAAAGACCAGGGGCAATAGTGGACGACGTTTCTCGAGCTCGAATCAAGCTTCTTTGACGAAGAGAGACTGGAGATGCACTTTAACCAGCGTGCGCGGTCGTGAATGAGACCCTTGCGTGACCTTGAAGCCTAGTACGCACAAGTAACGTGGCAATGATACTGTCTACCAAGCCTGACCGACTAGCCTCAACTTCTTGGATATGAGATCTGTAGCTAAGAAACAATGGAGAAGACGTCAGAATGTGGAGAGATAACGGATGACTATTGAGATCTTGTGGTAGATGAGCATTCGACGACGCTGGCACCGGGCGATTTGGGACCTTTCCACCTCTCCATCGATCAGATCTTAGAACTTTTCTAACCTATTTACTTCTCCGACAGCGGCGACACAGCCGTCATGTCTGAGCCCGATCGTCCGGCGGGGAATGAAGGTTGTAAAACTGCCAAGGAAGACCTTGGGCGTAGTCGTCCATGCCGAAGGATCGTTGTAGAGTATTTTGAAGGGTATGCTCTGTGGTCTGGCCAAAGACCATACAGGTAATCGTCACGCAGCCTCAACATTCTGTGACTGTCGGCGAGAGGCTGAAGAGTTCGTTGGGTCTCGACGTAAAGGGAGAAAGCATAGGACTATCTGAGTTTGGTGTCGGTGGTAAAGACCAATCTAGATCAAGCAGCTCTCGAATGTACCAAGCGAATATCTCTGTTCTTAGAGCTTCGATATCAATAAGATTAGGAAAAGCGCTTTGTTCGGCTGAAGTAGATGCTACTGAACCCTAGAGTAATAATGGCGAGTCCATACAACGCGGTGAGATCCCCGTAGCCCAGAGTGGTGTCGATACTCAAAGAATTGTTGCCTAAAGCATGCCACGAATTCGGTCGTGAGGCATCAAACAATCTACCTTGGAAGCGGAAAGGCGGAAATATCGGGCTCGCCTGGACGACGTCCTGAAGGCGCGATCACCCATGTCGACTGCCCAGCGGTCGAGGGGATGACGCGCAGAGTCTGCTCGGAGATTCCCACCCGTGGGGCACACGATAGCCATGAACGAAGATCACCGTCCCTACAGAGTCGATCAATCTAGTCGCCCTCAATACGAATCTTGGGCTCCTCATTACGGGCGAACCTTTGGAGGGCCGGAATTGATATTGCTCCTACCAGAAGGTGATGGTTGCCAAGAAATAGGCGCTGCCGCCTTGCGGTGGTAGAGCGCTAAGGCGATGCCAAGCAAATCCCGAGATTGGCACGCTAGAGGTTTAGCAAACTAGAAGGATTTTCAAGCCTGAAGTCTTATCTCTACCAAAGCTTATATGAACATTTACGAATCCAGCTCTCGCAACGTGGCGACATTACTCTGCTAGTTGAACCTCTTTGAAGTCATCCACTATTTGGAAGCAAAGGTGTTGGCGATCTCAGATGGTGAGTATGGACCGTTCGCCGCTTTTTCCATTACAGGAGACTCGCAATACGTATAAAGAAGTGTCTTCTTATCCCCACGGAGTGTCCTTACTCGTTTCGCTTGACACGCTAAAGGCACTCAACGCTAGCCTTCAATCCCGCTGTTCAAGCTACTACCGTTTGTTTTAACCGCGCGCTTTCGTACAGCCAGCTAAGCCCAAGGGACGAAACGTACCAAAGTTGATCGTAGTGAGTATTCATTGTCTCATATAGCCTATCCGCATCGTTCTTACATTTTGGTTTGGAAAGAACTGCATCGGCCTTCGTAAGCCTTCAATATTGCCTGGATATATCTGCGGTCCCCCGGGTCATTGATGCAGATCATGGGTACCTGCTGCACAAGAAATAAACACGTTCGCATGCTATAGTACTCTTGGTAACGTATTTCCACATATTATTGCCTCCTTCTGCTTGTCCAACGTATCCGAGTCTTGATGTATTTTCCTGCCGGATGTGTGCTACTCGAGAAACAACCAGTTGAGAATTTGAAGGAGGTTTGCCCCGAGGGCAATATCATGACATCTAGCTCACCGTCACTATCTCCACTGTTAGCATTTGATCCGGCCGTAGCAGCTCCTACGTCATTCCTGCCCATGCAAGCGCCACTCAGTATTGAGGCATCTTCGTTTGAAAAGCTTCCAAGGAACCACAGAGATACTCCATGGGTCATTCCAAACTCTACTACACTGCATTCGGTCCAGCCCCTTAGGATTAGTGCATCTGCAAGTCTAAGCGCCCTCGGTGTACCCACTCCCTCAATCACAACTCCCCCATCCATCCCCCAATCGCTGTCGGGGTTGTATTCAGGCGTGCCATTGGTCTGTCCACAACTTTCATACCCAGCCTGTAAAGAGCCAGAAAAGGGTCGACAGGGTGCTGTGATTAGCCCAAGCTAGCACTGGGCGCAAATGTGGTCAGTGACGTGGACTGCTGTAGGACTGTCTTGAAGAAAGCAAGCTCGACCAGCAGAGTAATTTCCAACGGTCGCCCCTTGGATTCCTAGATTGGCTCCCTTGAGAATCACTTCCAGAATGCCAGTTGTCTTCTCTTTGCTGTCAGCCAGCGACAATGTCCAGCTCTATAGCAAACACCAGGATGGTGCTTCTTTCACGCTACAAAAGCCCGTCCCGACCCAACTCTCCTACATCTTTGTCACAACGATCTTCAAAAGACAACCTGGAACAGACCTCACCATGCCTAACACCTTCCATTCAGAAGGCGCTCTAAACGAGCAGCTCAACACCTGTAAACTCTTTCTCGGAAGACTGATCAGAGCATACAACGAACTCGACTCAGAACTGACCCACGCGGAGGACCAAACCCCCAACGACCATGACATCGATATGATTCGGCTCCACGCATCCATGTACAAATTACACTCGGTAAGTCAGTCTTCCACACGGCTGTGCAGACGAAGATCCAGTCTAAAATTCCCTCAAAATCGGCAGCAAAGCTTGGATGACGAGCTCGGTCAACTTCAATATCTGTTGGACGATAATGAAGCTACCATTCGGAAGAGAGTCAGGGCGGTCGCACAGAGAGTTTGAGACAAGCTTTGAGAGAGTGTGTCAGAGGAGGATTGTCTTGCAAAGGGCGAAGGCGATTGAGACCATCACCGAGACTGATGTCTGTGCGCTCCAACAGTCGTTCTTTTGTTCATTCCGCACGTTGTCTGGCCATACTGCGCTTTTTGGGCCCGTTCAGGACCACGACATGACGCATTGTTGACAGACTGATCCGCCGATGGGATCCCGATGCTAAATTATAAACTCATTAGAACGGCCTCCTCTGTTAGCAGATTCAAAGTCACCTTTTCGACTTTTGTCTGGCGATCTCGAAGACGTAAGGAGTTCAGGAGCAATGATGACCTGCCAGGTCTAAATTTTCCCTTGTTCCCAGAAGTTACCGCATCTTCAAGCTATAGCCTATGTACTAAGGCCTGCTCAATTTCGGACTACTCAGTCCAGGGCTAATCTACCAGTTAGTACTATATCACACATCAGTTGGCCCTGGCCCTACAAGCAATTTCAAGCAGTCCATGAATATGTGGGCTCTCCCGATACTCTTTGACATAACGTGATCCAGGTCTTGTTCCTCAGGACCCTCGTCCGCTGCTCATGATGGTTCCCGGTCGGATACGTGGTGTCAATACTGATGAGTTTCAGCGAGGGAAATCGGTACCATCAATAGCATAGCATAACAGTCTCGAGCACGTCTCAACTTAACAACAGCTTCAGCTAATTATCTTTCATTCAACGTAGCCACAGTCAAGTGGCTATGCTGACATGACATTTTTTACCTCCTGTACTGATTAGGATTTAGGGAGCGATTCGAAGACTATTCCATTGAAGCTTTGCGATCAAAGTGCGAGTCTTCTGCCCTTGCGCTGTATACTTTATCTCTTTCTTGTATTGATTGCTGTTACTCCCTGAGAAACAATAGGAGCACCGAAAGCTTCGACGATGCTTGACAGAGTGGCTAGAGGATAGACAAGACACCACCACTAGTCAAGCATCACCAAAAGAAACTTGGGGAAGAACCCTGTCATTCCATGACCCTTTATCACCCTCAAGAAGCCGCTCCGGATACATCACAAGCTAACATCATCCATATTACGCTGACGACTCCTCTTCCATAGCTTGGCATGTCACTGATTTCTGCCCCAGTCTCCCCGCTCTACATCCTTCATCCGAGCCATAAACCAGCGTTCGTTCTGCCCAACCATGTCGACCAGCTTCTCGAGGGCTGTGACGAATGGTTCCTGTAAAATATTCAGTAGCCAGTCTCTTGACGCATCTACTCCAAATATTATATAAAAATGGCCTACCGCCTGTTTGTACACCTCCCTGTTTGCTGACTTAAGGTCCTCCATATCTACCACTTCGCCCGGTGGGGTACTAGATGCGGCATTTCGCAGAAATAGGCTCATTAGGCGCTGAAGCGTGTCGCATGCTTCGAAGTAGCTGTCTGATTGACCAGGAAAGTCACGTATTTCGATCGCAAAAAGCTCCTCTTCGCTATAAGTGGGTTCAATAGTAGACATTGTCTGGTTCGATCAGGTCTGCAGTAGCTTTCATTGCTGCGTGGCATTATGTTATCCTATATGTAACATTGCGCTAAAGCGATACAGGGTAGCAAACAGAAGACGCATGATTACTTTGAGAATGTTCAGTGGCACGGGTGCAAACTACTTCAAGTTTTTTTGGTGACAAGATCAAGAGAATTCTTCAGGAAATACTCAAACCAGGTTTAGGTCATCCGTGCATCCAGGCGTGCAGATGACCTCTCGAGAAGCAATCAAGGGGGAGCACTAAAAAGACTCACCAAGAAAATGGTACGTTCAGCCATTCAAATCCGGATTGGGGTTTGCACATGGCTCACAAGCCTCCTCTACCCAATCATGTGCCTAATAATCGCTGACGGCCGGTTGCGTTCACGACCATGTCCAGCAAACTTCTCTCTCATTTATAAGGACTGAAATCGCAATTCGATGTCCGCATTCTCATGGTGGAGCATGCCTTTCGGGAACAAAGAGGGTCTTGACATGCTGATTCTGGCAGAGAGTCTTGGTGGGCAATAACAATAACCTGATGAATATGTTGGAAGCGAGCATGGAGTGGCTGGGGCAGAGGGTGGAGTCAGTCATTGAGTTTGAGGCCACTGGACCATCGGGATCACAATCTATAGATCTGCCACAGCAAGCTGGTCCTAGCGCTGCGCTCCACTTAGGAAGGCCAGAGAGAGGTATGGATCATGGAGGTAGTGCCCCAAAAGAGGGGGTCAGGTTTTTCCCTTGGTGTACCTAGAAACCGTATTAAACGACTGTAAACTCCACTGACCACCTTGTAAAGAAGCAAAAGGGGCAACGCCAGGATTTTTGTACGAAGTCGTTCAGGGGTCCGAAGCTCGCAACTCGGCAGCAGCTCATACTATGATGACCAGGCCAGTCTATCTGTCGATGTTAGATATTGCTAGTTAAAGAGCTATAGCTTCAGAGATCTTGATTAGTGGTTTTTGTGATCCGAGCTAGCAACTGCGGCGTTGTGGGTTGTCTCGACTTCTTGGCTTGAGATTCAACTTCCTTCCGTTGCTACTAGTGTGTGTCCAGCCTGATATTCATTGAGGACTTTCCTGTCTGTCTTGTGCTGCAACAAATACTCAGCACCTAGGTCGATCCAAACTGTCTACCACCGCTGACAAGTAAGAGGTCGGGCCCCTTGTTGTAGGTCAACGGCTAACAGAATTTTCAAGGGTTGTTTAATGCTTGACGGAAAAACGTTCGATTGACTTGGGTTTGTGCATTGATGTACGATCTACACCATTCGGAACCCTAGCAAGATCAGGTGCGAGATTGCTTAGCGTAGCCTTCTCAATGGCACATGAAAGCACAGAAGTGCGGCACCATGATATTCTGCACAGACCTCGAGCTAGGAGCACACGATGTCATATATTGAGTCCCTCTTCAAGTACCCCTTTATTGCAATCCTAGCATACTTGATCATACCTTACTGGCCACGCCAGCCCTGACGACTAGATTCCCCATTACCAGCCCAGTGTCTCCCATCCGCATCAGGATCGGTAAATGGGCCTCGAGACGTACGTGATGACCGTTGCGGGGCCGTGGGATTTGATGCAGGCCGAGCTGTAGTATCGGGATATACTGCTCTGTCGACCTTATCAATAGCAGAGCGCTCATCGTCTTCCACCATGTCTGCCAGCATCCGAAGCTCAGTAGCGAGTTTCCTATGTTGATCCTGACAACATCAGTCAGCCTGGAACAGTGAGACTGCAGTAATATAACACAGACTATCGCATACTTACGGGGCCACTGGTCAAGGCTGATTGTGCTTCGACGATCGGGTGTCTGGTGCCACCGGTGTAGTCCGCTAGCAAGCTCAGTAACCTTTCCTGATCTTCCTTGAAATGAGTCAAAAGATCTTGACAGATGGCCATTTTCGCCTCTAGAGCCCGGCGGGCATATGGGGGTGTAGTCATGGCAATGCCCTCTGCTGAATTGGGATATTGCCGGAAAATGGGTGCTTGAAGTGCCTTTGCAATGTGGTAGTCTCTCACGCTTTGATGACCCGTCACTATGGCTCTTAGAAGTTACTTGTACACTTGAACTGGATCATTGACTCCTTATACTATTGCCAGTAGTTGGACGACCATCCACACGAAGAGCACGCTGACCGCAGTCAGGCTTCGATGACGTGACGATACGTTGTTTGCTGAGTCAAGAGACCGAATTTGATACTACGTGGCCTCAACGCAGCGTGTTTTCACCGTCTTGTGAGCAAGACCCACCTGATAACACATGTGGTGCGTGGTGGTATAACCGTGCCGTGAACGCATGCATACACATCCTCCTAATATCCAAACAGCTACAGGCGGCAGACGATGAAGCGTGGATCGTGCTGGCATTGGCCGGAAGTTGAAGATGCAAGTCTTATTCGATCCGGCTGTCATTCCAAGCTAAATACTGTTTACACGGACTGATGACAGGTCCGTCGGTCGAGCGTTGAGCAGGGTAGCGTCAGATGCACGTGATTAGCTCCGTTGATCCGCAAGATGGCTGCCCAAACATGTCTTGCGTGCCATTGTCATTCGCTGATTCTCTGCTCTTTGTGAAACCCTCCATCGTCCCGAAGTTATCCTGTCGTTTCAAGCATGCTACGCTTGGACGCTACCCTACGAAAGTCCTGAGTGGATCAGAGTCCCCAGCCTAAGAGAGGTTTCGTAAAATTTCCTTAGAGTGCTCGGAATTGAATTCGATTTGTTTTCGGATTCGACTAAAAGCACCGAGCATCGGTTGCTATTGATTCAAAGCAGGTCATTAGCATTGTCAAGACGGGATTCTAGAGACTCTGCTGGGAGTTGACCAACCGCACATCGATCAAGTTCTCGATCTGCGCGGCTAAAAGCACGCCGATCCATCGAGCCGGAAGCCGGTTGAGCAAGATCTGATAAGTCTTTGTACGCGCAATTGTAGTCACCCATGTAACTCTGGAGATTTAACCGATACAATCTTGAGGCGCTTTGAGGGTTTGACGTGGAACCACGTGACGATTCCATGCTATCTGGTGCTATTAAAGTATCCTCTAGATAGAAGGCTGTTCCGCTTTTAGCTAAAGTTGAGCAATACCTAGGAAAGAATCTGTCTTATAGTGAGTACGAATGTCTTATGATCTGCTGCGCTGTTCTTAAGATCTAGTCAGGTTGGTGTGCACATGTGCGAGGCATATAGGGGATACACGATCAGGCGTCCGGACCTTTCAAGGGCGTGACGCGCAGATTAAAATTGAATGGCGTCCAGCGAGTGTCAATCTCGCCTTGTGCGAGCGGTCACCCGATATTCCAGTTCGGATTCGGTCTTATTCGCTATACCGTGCTCACACAGCAACTGCTTTTCTTGCAAAGAAACGTGTAAAGACTGGCCGAGCGTGAGCCCAGTTGCCACGACCTGCTGCCGAGATCAGGGATGCTCGAAGAGCTTTGCACCCAATTGATAAGCACTCACCACGCAGTCATTTCTCTCATCATACAGGATCGTAGAGGGTTCGAGGCAAATCAGAGATGTATACATGGATGCGCCGGCTGCTGCTCTGCATTGCCTCAGGTCCATGGCATCACGTAGACATATCTGCGAATCCCGCTTGTCTCCTACCACACACCAACCTTGTGCCTAGTGCTGGGGCTTGTCAAGCACCTGATATCTGAGATATGAATCACCCACATGGCGTCGAATCAGTGTCCCATTCACTATAGATTGAAGCATTGAACAAGACCATTCAACCGACGAGGATACCGAGAGTATGGACCGAAACGCCAAGAGATTGGCGACAAGTCATGACTGTTATGGAGGAGCTTGCCGTGTCAACGAGCAACTATTGCTGCTGGTGCATAGGATAGAGTCCGTCGTACGCTTGGGTAGAACTGTCACGTGATGATGGTGTGACTCTTTAACGACTACGACCTTGGTGGGAAGCCAGATCTTGTGGAGTCGATAAGTGATTCATGAACTTCCAGTTCCATGGGTCCGAGTAATGCTTCAAAGCTTGACTTCTTAGCTGCAATCAGCATGTCTTTCAACGGACATTCCAAATGCATTCAAGAAAGATCCCTCTGGTTCATTTCTCGAATTGATGTTAGATGTCTGACCTATACGGATATGAGCCAGTACTTCTATGCCTTCGGAACAATTATATGCCACTAAGCTCCCTGGTCCTCGAATTAGCCGGTACCGGAACCTTTGGTGTGAAAAAACTTGTAATTGGCTCAAGCCGCCACTAGAAGTGTTGACTTCGCACATATCAGTCATACTGCTCTTGTGTGAATCACGGAGCCGCTTTTGCTCTTGGTCTTCCCCTGTTGTTATCTTATCTATTGGAACAGTATAGTGCTTATATGATTTGGGTACCGCTTCACATCGATAATCTGATCAACATGTATAGACACAACACGCTCTACTAGTATTAGCCATGATCATACGATTTTAGAGTCTCTCACCTTCAAACGTACTACAACCATAGTACAGGCCGCCTCGGTGACAGACCGTCCCGCCCGTCGTGGGCACAGTTGAACATTATCGCACCAAGCTCCACCATTACCGATTGAACGGATCACGATATATCGAGCAACTGATAGAGCCCACTGCTAAAATTGCAAGTGGTCAAGGGTTTCCACGCATTCTGACACAACAGGAGCCTTGGACTTGGAACATGGAGCGTTCAGGAGAAGAACCACATCCACTTACCGACTCAATTCTGTTGAATAACCAAATCCACGCCTTGACCCTCATCGCGCGCTGCGCTCATCGTCCAGAAACAATTTTTAAGATTCGTCCTGTCATGGAGAATCTCAAATTACTGGACGGCTTAGCATTACTACTTGACCAAAAGCAGGAAGGAGCTGTTGCGACCTCTATGCAGCTTACTGGAACTGCTTTCAAGCTCTATTGGGCTAGAAATGACAATGTAGAAAGTGACCTCGAGAAAAATTACATGCACAGAATGTTGAAGCATGCCCAAGATCGAACAGGTCCATTCAATATAGCTGTTGAGTGTGTCAGCTATACAAAGGAAAGAATTATATCAAGATGTCAAGAGCTTGCGAATTTTTTTCAGCTAAGTCCTGAGGACCAACGACCAATGTCTCAAGATTTTCTATGCCTGGCCAAGGATAGAGACGAGTATGGCGAGCTCGAGCAGGAATTAAAAGCTAGAGGCGTGATTGACAAGGACGGCTCACTCGTACGGCACCTCGACGACTTCATCCGACGCATTGCGCGCGTAACCAACGCATCAAGCATCGAGGACCTTGTAGCAGTCATCCGCCAAGCCTTCAGTTTGTGCAGTAGACGGCACAAGCTAAGCATCTGGATGATCGATAAAGCCTATCAACCCTCAATTGAGCAATTTCAGGGCCTCGCGGCATATCTAGACGCTACCTTTGTCTTAACAGGAGCGGTGCGTAACTTGTGGAGCAAGGGCTATCGGACTTTTGAATTCGAGCAGGTCAGCACATGAGCCGGTTTCGACTCTCTGAACATCGGCTAATCATGACAGGTGCTGTCGGTAGAGCAACCCTACGAGTCACTCTTGAACGGTCCAGCTGTTGACGCGATAAATACATGGGCCGATCACCATAGTGGATTAGAGCGCATAGAGACCTTCAGACAGGTGGATACATATGCATTTCCTAATGCTGAGCATGGCCCTGAAGGGATGATAGCAATCAAACATAGTCAGCATGCTCAACTGACACTCGCCCTACACTTCTTAAGAGAGCGAATGTCTGCCGGTCGATATGGGACTTTCGGAATAGGTGTCTCCAGAGGTAGCTGCTACTGGTGCAACATGTGGCTGGACATATTCAATGATCAGCTCAAATCAAGAAACAAAAAGATTGCCGTTCGGACCGCGACTGGCAAGCGTATCGACGGGTGGATTTTGCCTCAAGACACCCTTATCGGAAAACCCTTTATCGACCGATTCAGCACGCAGATTCAAGACTTCTACAACGTCATGAGACCACTTTCGGCCCTGAGGATGGAGGGGGAGGAAGGGAGTAAGCCTTCGATGATACCAGAGGTATAATGGTGCCAAAGAGTTTGGGGCAATCATTGAAGAACTTCTCTCGTTTCAGAAAGACCAACTGGAGAGCGCAAGCTATCCGAAAAGGCTGATGTGTCCGCATGTGAACAAGGCAGTACTTACCACGAGGACCACTATGCCTGAAAAGTGTCTCCGCCCGCCGCTGGAAAATAGATTGCGTTCCATATAGCCGTATGCCGTAGCCCACAAGTTGCAAAGAAATGAGAACAAAGCCGGCTTGAGACTATTGATAGGTCGTAGTCCAGCGATATCTGACGAAGAACTGATGGACAGGCAGAGTAAGAATTTATCGAAGGGGAAGCCTACTTACGCCAGGGGCCGCAACTTGTTCTGAAGCCAGGACGCTTGGTCCTGTGAAGGCGGTTTGTCTTGGGGTCAAACAAACAATAACCATCGTTGTTGAGGAGACTGAAAATCAGACCGATGAAAGTCCCAAGTGACATGTTAAGCTGAGACAGTCATCATGCTATACAAGTCTTCGAAGTAGCACAAGTTTCTAAAGCGGCCACGCTGAGTATCTAGATTCGTGGCCGATCGACTAGGTCAAGATATTTGGTCACTGAATTTGTAAAACAGCGGTGTTAATCATCAGTCATCGACACTCTGCTGTATATCTCTGAGCGGTGACCTGAGCCCAGAGTAGACATCTCCAAAGGCTTGGTCCATCGAAATTCGAAAGTAAGAAGGGGGAGAAACGCAGGCTTGAATGGCAGCTCCGGGCCTACGCCCCGTAAATTTCTAAATCGGAGCTTGGATGATGGGTCACAGGGCTGTGTCAGGGTTGCCGGCAGAGTGGATCGGCAAATCCTTCGAAGCTGCATCTACCGCGCAGGTACTTTAGCTTAACGGCATGCCATCACCGATCAACCACTCGAGGACACTCAAGCCACTGTCATTCCCCAAGATGCCTGCCAAGACCATTACAGCACTACCTTCCTAGCCCAGCCGCCCGGAACGTCCTTCACATGCGAGCTATGGCTGCCCTCGTCCCCTCTACACGTCGCTATCATGCCTGTGGGCGTAGATACAAACCGCTTGATCGTCGGCGATACAATACATGACGGCCATGCTTCCGACGGCGACAGCGCCAATTGTATGCCTGTAATGCCCCCAAAGTCGGTTCCGAGGCACGCTCCAAAGCTCGATATTCCGCTGCCAGAGAGAAATCACCCTGAAGCCTACTTCGCAGAGGAACGAGAGGGTTGGCATGGCTACGTTGAGTGGGAGAGATACCCGGAGAAGAAAGCAGCAGCTGCCAACATCTTGTCGCAGTATGCTTTCAGTGATGTGGGCTTATACATCTTCTTTCGTCCAGCCCCCCGAGTTCCAATTGAAGCCTTTGCCAGACACGAACCCGGTGCTTGAAGGTGTTCGATGGAAACAGTATCATGCGGCAATGGGAACAAACCTTGAGAACTTGCCGGCGGAAAGCTGGGAGATAGTCAAGCAAGAGAAGGCCGAGGACATGCTACATATCCTTGAATTTCCGTATAACGGGGAACCACCAAAGGTCTTTCCCTCGCTTACCACTTATATTCGCCCCATAACCTTACAAGCCTAGGATCGATTAATCAAGACTGCGATTACAAGAAACGAGGATCATTATGTTCGAAACCATGGCGGTATCCCAGTTATTGATCCAGATAAGTGGTTTGTGGACATTGGCGGTATGGTAAATGCTCCCAAGCGATTGACGCTGGGGGATCTCCAGAATGAGGAACTGTTCCCACGGATGTCGAGAGTCGTGACACTGCAGTGTTCTGGGACAAGAAGGATTGAGCAGATCCACGAGTATCCTGGTGAGGGTGACGAACTCATCAACGCTCCCGTCAGTCTCTCGCTTCGCCGCATCAAACCGAATACTGACGGCATATTAGTGGGGCGAGGGCGCTATCGGAACAGCACGCTACACCGGCGTCAGTCTGAAAAAGGTTCTCAAGTATTGCGGTGGTCCGAAAGAAGGTGCCACCGATTTCGAATTCCAGGGTGTCGATACCTACTTCAAAAAGGGCCAAGTCTACAACTACGTCGTTTCTGTTCCCTACCGCAAAGTCCGCTTCCATGAAGTCATGCTAGCATGGGAAATGAACAGCAAGCCGCTTCCACGCATCCACGGCTACCCGGTGCGCGTCCTTGTATTCGGCTACATCGGTGCACGGTAAGCCCCGTGATATATTCCACAACCTCTCCGAACCCGCATAGACCACTACCCCTGATTACTCCGCTAGACGCCATCTTCTACTGACACCCACCCAGTTCCGTAAAATGGCTCTCCCACATCAACCTCATCTCGGGCCCCTCCCCCGCCCCCGTCCAACGCAAAGAATACCTCTATTTCAGCCCCCAACTCGGCAAGCACAACGCCACCTACTCCTCCGGCTTCTCCATCCAAGCCATGCCCGTCTCCTCCGCCATCGTCGCCCCGCGCGACCAAGCCGTCGTCATCCACTCCGGCACCATCCACATGGCCGGCTGGGCCTACTCGGGCGGCACCGGGGGCAACTGGCCCGAGCGCGTAGAGGTCAGCACCGACGGCGGCAGCGTCTGGTACGAAACCCCCTACGAGAAGCTCTCGCAGAAGTACTACCATGCGTGGCGCACCTGGGAGGTCGAAGTCCCAGTGGACGCAGAGGGCTGGCTGGAGCTTGTGGTGCGGTGCTGGGATAATTGCCTGAATACGCAACCGACGTTTGTGCGCAGCGCTTGGAATTGGGACCTGCATGTTACGAGCAGCTGTCATCGGATCAAAGTGTTTAGCGTCAACAAACTCAAGCCGGCGACGGCGAGGAGGTTGAAGATGATGGAGGAGAAGGGGATTCCGTTTGAGCCGTTGACGAAGCCGTTGGAGGTGGAGCTCGAGGACGAGGATGTGTATGTGCAGGAGCTAGAGAAGAGGGGAGGGCGGGAGCCGTTGGAATGAGAGTCGAGAGTAATGTGTTCTTTCCCCTCCATCTGATGCCAAGGCCAGACTAAGATATTCCTACGAATTTCTCTGCATCTCCATCTCGTCTTCCCCTCAAAACCCATATGAATTCCTCCTCTCCCTTCTTTACATATGGAGTGAATCATACAATGGCCCAAACCACCCTGGCATCTAAGCTCAGCACACCTCCACCGCCCCATCTGCCCTCCCAACCCAACCGCCATTGAATGCAGCCCGAGCTTATCGGCCGATTGACCGCAAAGCCGAGCACCAACGACACACACTTCCCTCCCCGCTCACCCCCCTGCCCCTGTAGCCTGACACAACATCGCCCTTCTCCCAACGCAACTCCCATCAAATTCTCCCGTCCTCTTCGCCAAATCTCTCCCCGTATGCACACTATATTCCAGATTTCGCCCGCACTGAAAGACCAAAAAGTACTCAACCATGAATAGAAGCTCAAAGACTATGCCCCACCCCATCACCCTCAGCACCCCACCCCACGACTTCCCTCCCATCCCCTCCATCCCCTCCACTCCTTTCATCCTCCATCCCACAGCACTCGAATCACAATGACCTACGCCATCCGTACGGCAGATATCATACCCCAACCACTCCAGCTACTGGGAAGCCGAAGCGACCATCGTATCTTAGGCCTGTCTTTGCGTCGGCTTGTTGACCTGTGCGTGGATGCGTGATGGGAGGGGGAAGGGGGCTACGGGATCGTGGAATTTAGAGGGTAGATGGCAGGTGGCGAGATGGTTTGTGTTCTTGTTTCTAGTGGGGGGAAGGGGGGGGGGGGGATAAGACAGAGGTGCGAGGGAAAGAAGGAAGGAGGAGGTTGTGGGAGTGGGTACGGGGGAGGGGGGGGGGGGGGGGGGGGGGGTTGTGATGGGGGGGGGGGAT
>JAABUQ010002557.1_pt1 | contig 35679 bp, 32 predicted proteins | sample 5560001 | NCBI WGS metagenome assembly JAABUQ01 (sample SAMN10711888, study PRJNA513371) | rock metagenome | isolation source: Antarctica rocks | place: Antarctica: Victoria Land, Finger Mt nord | collected 2015-12-18
CGAGGACGGGGCCGACAGCGTCGGCCACCTCCGCGCCTTGTTCAAGAGCGGCGACCGGCAATGGGACGCATATTGGCATCCCTCGCCAAACTGACCTGAGCTACCTACAAATCTGACGCTTACCCCCGCGCGTCAGGCGAGCGGAGGGTCGAGCAGCGCGATCGCCTCGTGCGGCTTCGCGTCGATCTCGAGGCGGGACAGCCGGTCCCAGATCGCCCGGGCACGGTCGGTCCCGAGGGCCGGGTCGACCAGCCGATGGAACTTCACCGCCAGCCCCTCGTCGTCGAGCGGGTTCTTGTCGTGCCCCGGGGGGAAGGCGACCTCCTCGACGAGCACGGTCCCGTCGTCGAGCGTGACGCTCACCCGGTTCGGGATGCCGGCCGGATAGCCGGCCGTCAGGGCCGGATCTTCCACCACGGTGGTCCGCGCGACGAGCGCGCGGAGCGCCGGGTCGGCGAGCCGGGCCGTCGAGAATTGCTCGGCCGAGACGTCGCCGTCGATCAGCGCGACGGCCGTGCAGTAGGGCAGGCTATGGTCGGCCGTCTCCCGGGTCCGCGGCGCCCACTTCTCGGGGTCCTGGCCGATGATCTCGACCGCCGTCCGGAAGGTCTCGATCTTCAGGCCGACGATCCGAGACGGGTCGCCCAGCCGCCCGCGGAGCGCGAACGCGGCGGCGATGGCCGACTGGCTGTGATACTCCGCGGGGACGAACTTGATCGACGTCCTCGGGAGCATCCAGTCGTCGGCCTCGGGGCCTCCGAGCCCCTCGACGGCGAACGGGCCGGAGACCTGCTGGAAGAACCCCATGTCCCCCTCGAAGAGCGGGGCCGGCCCGGTCATCCCCTCGCGGGCGAGCAGGGCGGCGAAGACGCCGTTGCGCGCGGCGTGCGCGAAGGCGCATCCCTTCCACATCGACAGCTCGCCGGCCCGGGTCAGGCGGAGCGCCGTGCCGGTCGTCCCGGCGATCCCGAGGGCGTGGACCGTCTGGGCGTGGGTGAGGCCGAGGAGCTTCGACGCGGCGAGGGTCGACGAGAGGCAGCCGTACGTGACGTGGTCCCAGCCGCGAGCCCGGATGCTCGCGGCGTCGCAGAGCCGGCACTGGACCTCGTAGGCGACGGCCGCCGCGACGATCCAGGCCGTGCCGTCGGCGCCGACGATCTCGCCGGCCGCCATGACCGCCGCCCAGTTGTCGCTCGGGTGGGCCGGCTCGAGCGACAGGTAGGTGTCGTTGCAGTCGAGGTAGCGGATGTGGACGCCGTTGGCGAAGGCGGCCCAGTCGGCGGAGGACCGGCCCCCCCCGAAGAGGGCCGCGCCGGGCTCGCCGCGCACGGCCTTCGCGACCCGCCGGGCGATCGCGGGGGCGGGCTCGCCGAGGGCACCCGCCGCGCAGGCGAAGGCGTCGATCAGGCGGCGACGGGCCTCGACGATGACCCGCGCGGGGAGGTCGTCGAACTTCGTCGCCAGGGCGAACGCCGCCAGGCGATCGGCGAGGGTCTCGGGCATCAAGGGCCTCGGCTCGGGCCGGCTCGGACGGTCGGGTTCAGGCCCGCATGATACCGCCGCCCCGGACCTCCGTCCAACCCCGCCCGATCCTCAGCGGGCCGTGGCCGGGACCGCGACGCCCGAGGCCATCCCGGCCGAGGCCGGGGCCACGCCGGCCGCCTGCGGGCCGATCCCGAGGTGTTCGAGCAAGATCCGGTGGACCTCGCGGATCGCCGAGTGGTTCGTCTGGACGCTGTGGTCCGACCGGACGACCTCCTCGGAGGCCGCCCCCGGGAAATGCGAGCTGGTGTAGGACACCACCCCGTCGGTCGACTTCTCGCGGGCGACCGGCCGGTAGGACCCGATAATCGAGTGGAAGACGACCGAGGGGTCGGGCTTCATGGCCAGCAGGGCCAGCAGCATGTCGCCGTTCGTCTCGAGCGTCTCGATGCTGGTCGGCAGGCGGCGGAACCTCCGGCGGTCGAACGCCCCGGGGTTATGCTTGACGAGCTGGGCGATCAGCTGGGCGACGTGGTCCGGGTCGTTGATCAGCCCCGCCCCCACGCGCCCGATCACGTTCCGGCTGTAGTCCGACCCCCGGTGCGGTGTCGCGAGGAAGACGACCCGCTTGACGAACGGCAGGGGCCGGAAGAACAAGTACCGCTGGAGCTCGGCGAGGACCTCGGGCGGGCCGATGATCCCGTCGAAGCCGAGGTCGGTATTGAGCCGCCAGAACCGGTCGCCGCTGTCGACGACCATCGCGTGGCTCAGGAGCCCCCCCATGCTGTGGCCGAGCAGGACCATCCGGCCGAAGGTCGGGTCGGACCCGTCCGGGTTGAAGACCTTCTCGGCCTCCATCAGCGTCTCGCGCAGGCCCGCCGCCGCGATCGGGAACGGGACCCCGGTCGGGTAGAGGTAGAGCATGAACTGGTAGCGTTCCTGCACGCGGGGGTCGTAGAGCAGCTCGTTGAGCATCGGGATCCAGGCGAGCGGGGTCGAGGCGAGGCCGTGGACCATCACGACCGGGATCTTGCCGCGCTCGTACGGCCGGATCAGCATCAGGCCGGCCCGGTCGAGGTTCTGCTCGGGGCGGAGCAGGCCCGACCATCGGTACTTCGACAGGTCGGTCTTCGCCCACATGGTGGCCAGGGGCGTGGTCAGGTCGGACTCGACCGGCATCGGCGGCAGGGTCGGCACATTCGGCGTCCGGAGCGGGTCGACCAGCTCCAGGACCACCTCGCGCGAGTCGCCGGCCGCGGCGTCGCGGAGCCGAGAGGTCGGCTTGAGGAACGCCGTCAGGGGGAACGCCATCTCGCTCGGGTAGAACTTCTCCGCCCCCGGGCCCGACCGGTTGGACTTCCGGACCGCGATCAGCGGGACGCCCAGGCCATACTGATAGGTCCGCGTCTGGAGGCCCTGGACCTCGTAATCCGAGCAGAGCATGATCTTGTCGACGTCCGCCGACTTCCACGGCGAGCGAGCCGGGTCGAGCAGGACACGGAAGTCCTGCTCGCGGCCGTGGACCTTGAGATGGAGGACCCCGCCCGCCTCGAATCGCCCCTTGGGGTCCGACTGGGCGGCGCGGATCAGGCGGTCGAGCCCGCCGTTGTAGAGGTCGATCGCCAGCCGGAACCTCGGGTCCGAAGGCTGCCGGGCGTTGGCCAGCTCGGGGGCGAACAGGAAGTCCCAGGCGTAGGCCACGGCGTCGATGTAGCGGTCCAGCGCCTCGCCCCGATGCTTGTGGTCGAGCCGCCGGCCTTCGATCCAGGAGATCTCGGCCAGCGCGTAGACGAGGTCGGCGTCGAGGTTCGCCTTGGCCGACTTCTCCAGGGACATCAGCACGCCGGGCACGTCGCGGCGATACCGGCCTTCGAGGTCGTACCGCCTCAGGGTCTCCAGGGTCCGCTCGCTCGGCCGGTCGAGGGCCGCGAGGCTGCGCTGGAACGACGAATTGACCCGGTCGGCACGAGCCGGGGCGACGGAGACGTCCGAGTAGCCCAGGAGGGCCAGGACGATCGGCCAGTGAGCGAGGATCATGGTCGGGCCACTCCTTCGACCCAGGGCGCGAGGAATCCATTCCTCGCGTCATCCCGGCGTTATCGAGTCACGGACGGGCTGGTCTGCCCGGGGATCGTCGCCCGGCCGACGATCGGCGGGGGAGGGTATGATCGTCGACGACCGGCCTCCGCTCGCCTCAGCCCACCCGGGCCCGATCGGCGTTCGCGTGTCGCGCGTAGGGCTCGGCCTCGTCGTCGCCCGGCTCGACGAGGGCGAGGCCCGACCGTCCGGCATGGGTCCGGGGGCCGAAGGCGTCGCGGACGGCGTCGATCTGATCCTGGAGCCGCGCGACCTCGCGGACCAGCCCGCCGAGCAGCAGGTCCACGTCGCAGGCGAGCAGCTCGGACTGGCGGCTCGCCGCGTGCAGCGTGTGCTCGAGGCGGTCGAGGGTCCGGGCCGAGCCGTCGAGCGACTCCCGGATCGGCGGCAGGACTCGGGCCTCGAAGGCCACCGCGATCATGTGGTTCAGCTTCTCGTCGATCCGCCGGGCGATCGGCCGGCGGATCGAGCCGGAGAGCCGCCAGAACGGCCGGACGGCGCGCTTCAGGAGTCGCTTCACGGTCGGGTCCCCCTGGGACGTGTGTCGGTCGGTCGGTCGGGTCAGAGGGCGTCGAAGAGCGTCGGCTCGGGCGGCTTCGCCGTCCCCGAGGAGTCGGCGAGATAACGCCGGATCACGGGGCCGATCGGGCCGTCGTCCTCGATCCGCCCCCCCCTCATCCAGATGCAACGCGTGCACATGTCGCGGAGTGTGTCCATGTCGTGGGAGACGATGACGACCACCTGCGAGCGGTCCAGGAGGCCGAGGATCCGGGCCTTGGCCTTGTTGCGGAAGGCCGCGTCGCCGGCGCCCAGCGACTCGTCGATCAGGAGGATCTCGGGGTCGATCTCCGTCGCGATGGCGAAGGCCAGCTTCGTGAACATGCCGCTCGAGTAATACTTCAGCGGCAGGTCGGCGAAGTCCTTCAGGCCGGTGAACTCGAAGATCCCGCCCGACTTCGCGTCCATCTGCTTGCGGGTGTAGCCGAGCATCGCGCCGTTGAGCCGGATGTTCTCGGTCCCGGAGAGTTCGGGGTTGAAGCCCGCGCCCATCTCGATCAGGGGGGCGACGGTCCCTCGGATGGCGACCCGGCCCTCGGTCGGCGGGTAGATCCGGGCCAGGAGCCTCAGGAGGGTGCTCTTGCCCGCCCCGTTCGGGCCGATGATCGCGACCCGCTCCCCCTTGCGGATCTTCAGGTCGACGTGGCGGAGCGCCCAGAAATCGGCCGTGGGGTCGGGCATGGCCCGGCGGAGCAGCAGGTCGAGCGCCGCGCGCTTGATCGAGTACTGCTTGTCGTAGTAGGTCAGGAACCGGAGCGAGACGTCCCGGAGCTCGACCAGGGCCTCGGCGTCGAGCGCCGGGCGGTTGCGGCGGAGGTCAGAGTCGGAAAACCAGCTTGTCTTCTTGGCACTTGAAAGCGACATAACCGATCCCCAGGCTCACCGTCGCGATGCCGGCGGCCACCATGATCGTGGTCTTGTCCGGCCAGACTCCTCCGTAGATGATCGTCTGGAACATCCGGATGAACGGGTAGGCGGGGTTGAGCCAGAACCGGGCCTGGCCCGCCTCGGAGAACTGCTCGACCCGGTAGAGGATGGGGGTGAGGAAGTACCAGGCCTGGATGAACACGGCGATGAAGTGGGCACAGTCGCGATAGAACGTGTTCAGCGTGGCCAGGATCAGCCCGAGGCCGAGGGCGAAGGCCCCGAACAGGACCGTCACCACCGGCAGGAACAGCATCGGGCGGCTGAGGGTCGCGCCGAGGGGCCCGAGGATCACGAACAGGGCCGCCATCGACAGGACGAAGGTGACCAGGTTGATCAGGACCCGCGTCAGCGGGAAGACCAGCTTCGGCAGGTAGATCTTCCGGATCAGCCCCTCGTTGCTGATGATGCAGGTCGAGCACTCGCTCAGGCTGCCGCCGAAGAAGGTCCACGGGACCATCCCCGAGAACAGGTAGAGCGCGTATCGCGGCGCCGTGACGTGGAAGATCTGCGAGAAGACGATCGTCATCGTCGTCATCATCAGGATCGGGTTGAGCAGGGTCCAGAGGAACCCGAGCACCGACCTCTGATAGCGGACGCGCAGCTCCTGCATGACCATGTTGGTCACGACCGGCCAGAATCGGGCGAGCTGGCGGCGGTCGTCGGCGATCCGTGCCAGCCAGCGCCCCGCACCCCCCTCGCCTCGCGGCATCGGGAAGTACTCGGCATGCGGGGGCGTCGGGGTCGTTCGGACTTGGCTCATCATTCGCTTTCCGTGCGGGCCCGCCGGGACGAGGGCCGATCCTTGACCCTCGACGTCGCCCCCGGGACGGATCGCTCCGACCCGGCGGCTTCCGGGCGGCATCCTACGGGCATCGGCCGGACGGGGGAAGATCAACCCGGGCGGGATTATGCAGGGTCGATGGCCTCACCGAAGCGGCGAAGACGGGGACCCATCCCCGGGCGAATTGGAACTCGGCACGGAGTCGGAGGTGCCGTCGCGACCTGCGCTCAGTCGTTGTCCGGATTGCGTTTGAGCGATCGGCCTGCGACGCGGGTGGCGACCCGGACCTTCTGGTCCCCGGGCATCCGCTTCAGGTAGGCCGATTTGGCCGCGTTGAGCCAGCGGATCTCGCGGCCTTCATAGCTGATCGCGACCCGAGTCAGGATCGGGCCGGGGTGGCCGAGGGCGCGGGCGATGCCCGGGGCGACGTCGGCGTTCTGGCAGATCTCGTTGTAGCCGAGCCCCACCCCTCGGGCGAACCCGGCGTAATCGATCCGCGCCAGCTCGGTGGCCGTCGTTCGCCGGAAGAGGGGCTCCTGGAGCATCTGCATGTAGTGGTACGCCCCGTCGTCCAGGACGAAGAACCGGACCGGCAGCCCGGCCCGCGCCGCGGTCGACATCTCGATCGCCGACATCAGGAAGCAGCCGTCGCCCGTGATCGCGACGACCTCCCGGTCGAACCGGACCTGCTTCGCCCCGATCGCCGCCGGGATCGCCCACCCCATGCTCTGGTTGTTCGCCGGCGTGAAGTAGCGCCGAGGGCCGGGGACCTCGACGGACTCTGACGCCCAGTGGGTCGACGCGGTCACGTCGACGAAGAACAGCTCGTCCGGCCCGAGCATCCCCCGGAGGTTGACCAGGAAGGTCATCGGGTCGACGCCGTCGGTGATCCGGACGGTCCGGTTCTCGCAGCGGTCGAGGTCGCGGTCGGCCCTGATCGACTTCCAGAGCCTCGGGTCCGCCGGGCGCTGGACGGCCGCGGCGTCCGCGAGCAGACGGGCGAAGAAGACCCGGGCGTCCCCGTGGAGGCAGACGCTCGCGGGGACGTTCCGGCCGAGGTTCTGGGGGTTGGCGTCGACGTGGATGAGCCGGTCGTGGCGGGGGATCGCGTAGTTCGCGGTCGAGACCTCGCTGTACTTGACGCCGACGGCGAGCACGAGGTCGACGTCCTTGAACGCCCGCTCGGCCGCCCGGGTCCCCTGCGACCCGTACCCCCAGCCGACGGCGAGCGGGTGCCCGTCGGGGATCGACCCCTTGCCGCTGACGGAGGTCGCGACCGGGGCCTGGAGCACCTCGGCCACCGAGGCGAGGCTCGGCCCGACGTCCAGGCAGCCGAGCCCGGCGTAGATCCCGACCCGGAGCCGTCGGTTCGAGAGCAGGCCGAGCGCCCGCCGATAGCTCGACTCGTCGAAGGGCGAGGGGTAGGGGGGCGGGACCGCCTCGTCGTAGTCCCAGCCCGCGCCGAGGAAGTTGAACGGCAGGACGACGCCGACCGGCCCGGGCTCGCCGGCGCGGGCGACCCGGAAGGCCTCGTGGATCGTCGAGGGGATCTGGGCCTGATGCTTGATCTCCAGGACCGCCTTCGTGATCGGCCTGAGGATCGCGGCATTCTCCAGCGAATGGACCTGGAACGACGGCCTGTCCGGGCCCCGGCTGACATCCGTCACCAGGGCGACCACGGGGATGCTGTCGAGCAGCGCCTCGCCGAGTCCCGTCAGGGCGTTGGTCAGTCCGGGGCCGGGGACGACGGCGCAGACGCCCACTCCCCCCGTGGCCCGCGCCGCCGCGTCGGCCATGACGCTGGCCGACGACTCGTGCGTCACCAGGAGGTAGCGCATCCCCAGCGACTTCATCGCGTCCCAGAACTCGTTGTTCTGGGCCCCCGGGACGCCGAAGACGCATGGGACGCCCTCGCAGAGCAGGGCGGCGACGGCCGCCTTCGCGCCGCTCATCCGGCCGCGGACCCCCCGGCCGTGGGCCTGGGGATGGACATGAGGGTGGACCGGATGGCCGAGCCGGGGGTCGGGCAGGGGAGCGGTCGAGGGGCCCTGCCCCCTGGCCATCCCGGGCTGGATGGCGGCGATGGACCCGAGGGCGCCGAGGGTGCCGAGGGCGGCGCGTCGGTTCAGGCGGTCGTCCATCGGCTCCTCCTCCGTGGGCGACCCAGGCCCCCTCCCTGGGGGCCTCTGGAAGGGCGGTCGCCCAACCGGATATCGGCCGCGCCGAGCGACGCCCATCACCCCGCAGGCGGCGGTTCGGCGTTTCCCGAGAGCGCGGAGAGGAGTGCGAGCGAACCCGGTGTTAGACAGTCCGGATCGTCGCGAATGTAGCGGATACATTCGAGGATGAGCGGGCCCGCATACTCGACCTCGTCGAGAGCGGCGACCCAATCGGGCCAGTCGATCGTCCCGAGTCCGGGGAGGAGATGCAGATCCTGCCGGCCGTGATTGTCGTGGACGTGCGTCGTCCTGAGGAGCCGGCCCGCCGCCCTCGTCTCGACGGCGGTCGACAGCCCGAGGTGGGCATGGCCGGTGTCGAGTGCCAGCCCGACGGACGCGAGATCCAGCTCAGCGACCAGCGCGGCCAGGTCGGCCATCCGGCTCCCCGGGTGGACGCCCGGCGGCATGTTCTCGACGCAGAGCACGACCCCGACGGCCTCCGCGGGCCCCGCCAGCTCCCGGAGCGAGTCGCCCAGCGCAACGCGTCGGGCCGGGGCATCGGCCGGGTCGGAGAGGCCCCCGGGGTGGACGACCAGGCACGCCCCGCCGGCCTCGGCGAGCCAGTCGACGCACCGGCGGATATCGTCGACGCTCTCGCGCCGGGTCGCGGGGTCGAGGCTCCCCAGGTCGACCCGCCGGGCGGCGATCGACCGACCGCCCCAGCACCCGTGGGCGCTGTGGACGGCCAGCCCGTGATCGGCGACCCGGCGGCGGAGGGCGATCGGGTCGGGCAGCGCCGGCCAGTCGGGCAGGACCTCGACGAGGCTCGCGCCCATCCGGGTCGCCAGCTCGAGGTCGACGCCGACGTCCCCGCGAGGGAACCCATAGGCGATCATCGTGCCGAGCGGCCTGGCGATCCTCGGCGGTCTCGTCATGGGCCGGTCGTCCTCGGGCCGTCGGCGCGGCGAATCCCCTTGTCGGTGGGACGGCCCCGAGTCATGATAGCGTGTCGTCCGTCGTCGCGCCCATCGGGGCCGATCCTCCCGCCGGGAGGCACGTAAAATCCGCCGAGCCGGACCGCTTGCCCGCCGAAGGGGAGAGCACGAATGCCGCCCGTTACCCTCGTCGATCCCGCCACGATCGACACCTCCAGGGTCTTCCTCGACCTCGAGGCGATCCGCCGGGGCAACCCCCAGCGGTTCGAGATGGAGCAGCTCACGGCGATCGTCCGGATCGACCAGGAGGCGGGCCTGATCGTCGGCTACAAGGACCTCACCGCCCGCGAATTCTGGGTCCGCGGCCACATGCCCGGCTACCCGCTGATGCCCGGGGTCATGATCTGCGAGGCCGCCGCGCAGCTCTCGAGCTTCTACAGCCATTACATCAAGCTCGACGAGGCCTCCTTCATGGGGTTCGGCGGGATGGAAGACGTCCGGTTCCGCGGGATGGTCCGGCCCGGCGACCGGCTGCTCCTGGTCTCGAAGGTGGTCCGGCTCCACCGTCGCCAGACGATCTTCGAGACCCAGGGGTTCGTCGACGCGAACATGGTCTACCACGGGCGGATCATCGGCGTTCCCCTCGCCAACAAGGCGATCCGCGAGGCCGCGGCGACCTGAGCCGCGCGACCATCGTCCTCGCCCTGGTCCGTGCCCCAGCGTTACGGAAGATCGCACCACGTCCATGCCCACGATCGACGTCACGCCGTTCACCGTCGAGCCCACCGGCCTCGCCGAGCCGGTCGACTGGGCCGAAGTCTTCGGCAACGACCGGCCGGTCGAGCTCGAGGTCGGCTCGGGCAAGGGACTCTTCCTCGCCAACGCGGCCACGGCCCATCCCGACCGCAACTTCTTCGGGATCGAGCTGGCGAAGAAATACGCCCGCAAGGCGGCCGAGCGGGTGGCGAGACGCGGGCTGGCGAACGTCCGCGTGCTCGCGGCCGACGCCCGGCTGTTCATGGCCAGGCATTGCCCGCCCGAGAGCCTGCGGGCCGTCCACGTCTACTTCCCCGACCCGTGGTGGAAGGCCCGGCACAAGAAGCGACGGGTCTTCGCCGAGCCCCTCGTGCTCGACATCGAGCGGACCCTGATCCCCGGGGGGGACCTCTGGGTCGCCACCGACGTCGAGGAGTATTTCGGCGTCATCCGGGCGCTGGTGGCCGACCATCCGCGGTTCGTCGAGCTGGCGTTGCCCGAGGTCAAGGACCCCGAGCACGAGCTGGATTATCTGACCAATTTCGAGCGGAAGTACCGGATCGAGGGCCGGCCGATCTACCGGTCCCACTATCGGTTCGACTGACGTACCGAGCCGAGCCGCGGAACGATCCAGGCTTGACTCGTGGCCGTCAGGAACGGTCGGCGACGGCGGGGGTGGGCAGCGGCTCGGGGATCTCGGTCGCGGCGACGGCGGCCTCGGACGACGCGCGCTGGAACGGGGTCGCCCAGACGCCGATCAGGATCGTGAGCAGGGTGCAGGCCGTGATCGCGGCCCCGGTCGGCCAATCCATCCGGAGCGAGTGGGGCCTGCCGGTCGCCGGCTTGAGGAACATCACCACCACGATCCGCAGGTAGTAATAGGCCCCGATCGCCGAGTTGATCGCCCCGATCAGGGCCAGGCCCTGATAGAGCGCGGCGTCGTCGCCCCGCGAGGCGCCCCAGGCCGAGGCGAACAGCTCGAACTTGCCGACGAATCCGGCCAGGGGGGGGATGCCCGCCAGGCTGAACAGGCAGACGGCCATCTCCAGCGCGAGGGGCCGGTGGGTCGCGGCGAGGCCCGCCATGTCCTCGACCGTCTCGACCGGCCGGTCCCCCGAGTTCAGCGCGATGATCACCGCGAACGCCCCGAGCGTCATCACCGAGTAGGCCACGAGGTAATACAGGACCCCCTCGGCCCCGAGCGTCACGCCCCCCTCCGACCCGTTCCGGAACGCGACGGCGACGCCGATCAGGAGGTAGCCGGCGTGGGCGATCGACGAGTACGCGAGCAGCCGCTTCAGGTTGTTCTGGCCGAGGGCGACGGTGTTCCCGAGGGTCATCGTCACCGCGGCGAGGATCGCCGCGAGCAGCGCCGCGCGTTGGCTCAGGACGCTGTCCGCCCCGACCGACGCCACGAGGACGCCCAGGGTCCGGAGGATCGCGACGAAGCCGAGACCCTTCGGCACCCAGGCGAGCAGGGCGGCGAGGACCGCGGGCGACCCCTGATAGACGTCGGGCGCGTAGAAGTGGAACGGCACGGCCGCGACCCGGAACCCCAGCCCCGCCATGATGAACACGACGGCGATCAGGCCGAGCTGGAGGTTCGGCACCGCGACCAGGCCGGGCTCCCGGCCCGCCAGGTAGGCCAGGGCCTTGAGGTTGCTGATCCCCGTCGTCCCGTACAGGTAGGCCAGGCCGAACAGGAGCAGCCCCGACGAGAAGATGCTCAGGAAGAAATACTTCGTCGCCGCCTCCTGGGTGTTGGCCGATCGCCGGGACAGGTACAGGAGCAAGTACGTCGGGATGCTGACCAGCTCGAGGCCGACGAACAGGAAGACCAGCTCGTTGGCGGTCGAGACGAGCATCGCCCCGGCGTTGACCATCAGCAGCGCCCCGAAGAACTCGGGGGCCCGGGCCTCGTCGACCTGGTCGTGCGCCATCGCCAGGAGGATCAGCCCGGTGAGCAGGAAGACGAGCCTCGCATAGAACGACAGCGCGTCGTTCACCGCGACCCCGGCATACGGGTCGTACGCCTCGCCCCGGACCAGGAGCAGGACGACCAGGGCGACCCCCAGCGCGACGGCCGAGGCGATCGACCAGGTGCGCCTCGGCAGGCGGACGAAGGCCCCGAGCGTCATCATCACCGTCGCCGTCGCCAGCAGGAGCAGCTCGGGGGCGAGGATCAGCAGCGTCTGGCGGGCCGATGCATACGAACTCAACAGGGCGGTCACAGGCGTTGTCCTCGCGGGGAAGTCGTCGCGGCCGAGGTCGCCGGCGGGATCGGGGTCGGGGTGGATGCCTTGGCGGCAGGGGGAGATGTCGACGCCGCGGCGGTCCGGCCCGCCGCGACGGGGCGGTGGCCCGCCGCCAGGGCGCGCTCCTGATTCGCGATGTTCGCGACCACCGGGCCCACCGAGGGGCGAATCCGGTCGAAGAACGGGCGGGGGAAGACGCCGATGAACACGATCAGGACCATCAGCGGCGTCAGGCCCGCGACCTCGTGCCAGCCGATCGGGCGGGTGGCCGACACCTGCCCGTGGGCGTCGTGGCCGTCGTCTTGCCCCTCGGCCGCGACGGCCGCGTGGGCCTCGTGGCCCGGACCGTGGTGCCCGCGGACGGCGGGCTCGCGGAGGGGGCCGAAGACGATCCGCTGGAGCATCCAGAGCAAGTAGTAGGCCCCGAGGACCATCCCGATCGCGGCCAGGGAGCCGTGGACCGGCGACCGGCGGTACATCCCCATCAGGATCGGGAACTCGCCGACGAACCCGTTGAGGAACGGCAAGGCCGCCGACCCGAGCGACGCGAGGATCAGGAAGAAGGCCCAGAGCGGCGACCAGTTCCAGAGCCCGCCCAGCTCGGACATCTCGCGGGTGTGATACCGCTCGTAGATCACGCCGACGCAGGCGAAGAGGGCCCCGGTGGTGATCCCGTGGTTGATCATCTGGATCATCGCGCCGTCGATCCCCGTCCCGTTCAGCGAGAAGAGGCCGAGGACGATGAACCCCATGTGGCTGACCGAGCTGTAGGCGACCAGCCGCTTGACGTCCGTCTGCGCCAGGGCGGCGAGCGCCCCGTAGAGGATGCCGATCACCGACAGCGCCGCGAGCCAGGGGAAGAGGTAATGGGCCCCCAGCGGGGTCATCCCCAGGTTGAACCGGAACAGGCCGTAGCCGCCGACCTTGAGCATCACGCCCGCCAGGAGGATCGACCCCGCGGTCGGCGCCTCGACGTGGGCGAGGGGGAGCCACGTGTGGAAGGGGAACATCGGTACCTTGATCGCGAACCCGGCGAAGAGCAGCAGGAAGATCAGGACCTGTGGGCTCGCCCAGCCGTCGGCGACGTACCAGCCGTCCCAGGGGAGGTTGGCCAGCCCGGCCGTGAGGGCGGGGATCGAGAACGTGAGCGTCCCGGTGTGCTGATAGTGGACGGCCACCAGCGCGATCGTCCCGACCAGGGTCAGCAGGCTCCCCGCGAGCGTATAGAGGAAGAACGTGACCGACGCCCTCCGCCGGTCGGGGCCGCCGTAGAGGCCGATCAGGAAGAAGAGCGGGATCAGGGTGAACTCGAAGAAGATATAGAAGAGCACCACGTCCAGGCTGGCGAACAGCCCGAGCAGGCCCGTCTGGAGCGCGAGCAGGAGGGCATAGTGGGTGGCGGCCCGCTCGGTCACCGACTCCCACGACGCGAAGATCGCCGTGATCATCAGGAGCGACGTGAGGACGAACAGCCAGAGGCTCGCCCCGTCGAGGCCGAGCGCGAATCGGACCCCGAGCCCCTCCATCCACGGCGTACCGTACGGCCCCCCCTCCGGGCCGACGGCGAACTGCGGCCCGGCCTGGCCCGGCCGGAAGCCCGCGAGCAGGACGAGGCTGAGGCCCATCGCCCCCAGGACCACCCCGAGCGCGATCGACCGGGCGCGTCGGGCGTCCAGCCGGGGTGACAGCATCAGGGCGGCGCTGCCGATCGCGGGCAGGAAGACGGTCAGGATCAGCAGGAACGCCATCGGAGGGGGTCCTCAACTCGGTCGGGGCGGGGATGGCCGGGTGCCCGACCGCTCAGCGGCTCAGGACGATGAAGACGAACAGCAGGGCCGTCACGCCCAGCGCGGTCGCGCCGGCATAGAACTGGATCAGGCCGTTCTGGAACGGCGCGAGCACGTACCGGCCGAAGAACCGGGGCGTCCAGGCCGCGAGCCGGACGAGGTTGTCGACGACGACGAGGTCGAGGAACTCGGCGGTCGCCGCCAGGAAGGTCGTCGGCCAGACCACGATCCGCGTGTAGATCTCGTCGACGTAGAACCTGTGGAGCGAGGCGAGGTAGAGCGGCCGGAGGCCCGCCGCGATCCGCCCCGGCGCGGCGCTCCGGAGGCCGTAGAAGGCGTAGCTGAGCCCGAGCCCGAGCAGGGCGCCGACGGTGCTGATGGTCGCCGTCGACCAGTCGAAGGCGTGGTGCCATCCCTCGGGGGCCTCCAGGCCCGGCGAGTGCTCGAGGTGGTGCGCGAACCACTCGGTCGGGCCGAAGACGACGCCCGCCAGCAGGGCGCAGGCCGCCAGGATCGCCAGCGGGATCCACATCAGGGGCGGGGCCTCGTGGCCGAAGTGCGAGTCGTGGCCGTCGTGACCGCCCCCGTGGCCGTGGGCGTCATGGGCCTCGTCGGGGTCGGCCTCGGGGTCGTCGTGGCTCGGGAGCTTCTCGGGCCCGAAGAAGGTCAGGAAGAACGCCCGGCCCGTGTAGAAGGCCGTGAGGAAGGCCGTCACAATGGCCACCCAGTAGACCGTCAGGTACACGCCCGAGTACGCGCCGCCGAGACCACGGCTCTCGACCGTGGCCAGGTGGAGCGAGGCCAGGATGTCGTCCTTGGACCAGAACCCGGCGAAGATCGGGATGCCCATCAGGGCGAGGGCACCCACGGCGAACGTCCAGCAGGTGATCGGCATCCGGTGGCGGAGGCCGCCGAACCGCCTCATGTCGATCACGCCGCCCATCGCGTGCATCACGCTGCCCGACCCGAGGAACAGGAGGGCCTTGAAGAAGGCGTGGGTGAACAGGTGGAACATCGCCCCGATCACCGCGTAATGCGCCAGCCGGCCGACCCCGGCCCCCAGCCCCATGAACATGAACCCGAGCTGGCTCACGGTCGAGTACGCCATCACCCGCTTGAGGTCGGTCTGGGTCAGGGCGATCAGGGCCGCCAGCAGCGCCGTGACGCAGCCGACGACCGCCACGACGACCTGGACCTGCGGGACGCCCACGATCAGGGGCGTCGACCGGGCGATCAGGTAGACGCCCGCCGTGACCATGGTCGCGGCGTGGATCAGCGCGGAGACCGGCGTCGGGCCCTCCATCGCGTCGGGGAGCCAGACGTAGAGCGGCACCTGCGCCGACTTCGCGGTCGCCGCCCAGAAGAACAGGAGCGCGATGCCGACCTTGCTGGCGGGGTCCATCGCCCCGAGGAAGTCCGGGTCGAAGACGTGGTCGTAGCTCAGGTCGCCGCCGGCGATGTTCCAGAGCCAGAAGATGCCGACGGCGAACCCGAGGTCGCCGATCCGGTTCACCAGGAACGCCTTCTTGGCCGCCGCCGAGGCCGAGGGCTTCGAGTGCCAGAACCCGATCAGGAGGTACGAGCACGCACCCACGCCCTCCCAGAAGGCGTAGGTCAGGACGAAGTGGTTCGACAGGACCAGCCCCGTCATCGACGCGACGAACAGGCCGACCACGGCGAAGAACCGGGGATAGCCGGGGTCTCCCGCCATGTAGCCCGCGGCGAAGACGGCGACCAAGGTCGCGACGAACGTGACCATCGAGAGCATCATCGTCGTCAGGCCGTCGACCCGGAACGCGATCGGGACGCGGAGCCCGGCGAGGTCGATCCACTCGATCGGCGTCGGCGAGGCGTGGCCCCCCGACCCGGCCAGGAGGAAGAGCGAGCAGACGAACGACAGGCCGATCCCCGCGATCACCGGGTAATGGCTGTTCCCCCGGAGCCATCGGCCGCCGCCCGCCGCGACCAGGCCGCCCACGAGCGGCAGGAGGGGGACGAGCCAGGCGTTATGGACGAAGAAATCGGTCACGGGCGACGCTCCGGGTGGCGGCGACGATGCGCGGGTCTCGGGCCGGTCGGCCTCGGGCCGGCCGGGCGGGTCAATTCCGGTGGACGGTCCAGGGCGTGGTCGGGTGTTCGGGCTCGACCCCGGCGGGCGACAGGTGCGGGTAGGTCTCGGGCCCCTCGACGACCTCGACGGGCTCGGCCTCGCCGACGTCCTCGACTTCGGCCGGGCTGCCCGGCTCGCGGATCTCGCGCCAGAGCGTCACGTCGAGCGACGACTTCCGGTTGAACAGGATCAGGATCAACGCCAGCGCGATCGACGCCTCGCACGCCGCCACGGTCAGGATCACGATCGTGAAGACCTGCCCCGTCCAGTTCCCGTGGTACCGCCCGAAGGCCACCAGCGTCAGCGCCGTGCCCTGGAGCATCATCTCGGCCGAGAGGAACATCACGATCAGGTTCCGCCGCGCCAGGAACCCGAGCATCCCCAGCGTCATCAGCGCGGCCCCGACGATCAGGTAGTTGATCAGGGTGTCGAACGTGAACGGGTCGGTCATGGGCGTCGGGCTCTCGGCTACGGCGGTCTTCGGTGTAAGGCCCGGAATCCTCAGGCGGCGGGGGCCGCGGGGTCGGCCTGGCCGGGACGGATCGGCGGCCTGGGCGTCGCGATCGACAGCGCCCCGATCAGGGCGACGAAGAGCAGCGCGCCCGCCAGCTCGACCGTGACGAGGTGGTCGGTGTACAGCGTCCCCCCCAGGCCCGCGACGTGCCTGCCTGAGGCGGGGGCGGGGTCGATCTCGGGCAGGCGGTTCGTCGCGGTCAGCGACCGGGCGACGACCGAGCGCGTCCTGGCCGATCCCTCCGAACCCGGCGGGACGAGCTCCGAGCCCTTGACCAGCCGGGGGAGCTTGGCCGACGGGTCGGCGTGCGGGTGCTGGACCATCAGGAGGGCGTAGAGCAGGCTCCAGAAGAGCAGGAAGCAGGTCATCGTGGCCCGGGCCGGGGCCCTCGCCAGCCGGTCGTACGTCGCCCGCCCCTCGCGCTGGGCGAGCATGATCACGAACAGGAAGGTCACGATGATCGCCCCGGCATAGACGATGATCGTCCCCGCGGCGAGGAACTGGGCCCCCGACAGGAGGAAGAGGCCCGAGGTGGCGAGCACGACCGCGGCGAACCAGAGGGCGCTATACACCGGGTCCCGGCTCGTGATCGTGAGCACGCCCGCCCCCAGCGCGACGAAGGCGAAGAGGTAGAAGAACACCCCGGTCAGCAGGGGGCTCGGCGGGGTCCAGAGCGTCGCCAGGATCAGGAGCGCGATGCCCGTCAGCGCCGCGCCGGCGACGGTCGAGCTCTGGGCCTTGATCCGGCCGTGCCGATGCGGCAGGAGCAGCCAGGTGCCGACGGCGCCCAGGACGACCACCGCGATGGCCTTCGGCAGGTCGAACGGGCTAGACAGATCGGTCATGGTCGCGTACTCGGTGATCGTCCGGGAGGCGGGGAAGTGGCCCGGTCGGCCCTCGGGTCGGGTCAGGCCTTGAGCGCCGGGAGGGTCTCGGTCGGGGTCCCGGGCGCGGCGGGGGGCGTGGTGTAGTGCATCGGCTCGGCGTCCTTGGTCAGGTCGAACACCGAGAGCAGCTTGGCCTTGTCGAAGATCATCTGTTCGCGCGAGAGCCCGGTCAAGTCGTACAGGGTGGTCAGCTCGATCGCCTCGACGGGGCAGGCCTCCTCGCACATCCCGCAGTAGATGCACCGGAGCTCGTCGATGACGAAGCTCTCGCAGTACTTCTCGCGATCGGTCCAGGAGTCGGGGGCGGTCGCGCCGACGATGTCGATGCAGTGCGCCGGGCAGGCCGTGGCGCAGAGCATGCAGGCGACGCACTTGACCCGGCCCTGCTCGTCCTTGTTCAGGCGGTGGACGCCCCGGTAGTTGGCCGACGGGACGTGCTGCTCCTCGGGGTACTGGACGGTGATCGCCCCCTTGCCCAGCGCGGCCGAGACGATGTGCTTGCCCGTCACCGCCAGGCCCGTAAGGATCTGGGGCAGGTAGGTCTTCTCGAAGAGGGTCAGGGTCGGCGGTGTCACCCGCTTCAGGCTCGGGTCGTCGGCTCGCACGGGGCAGGGTCTCCGGTTGGTCCGGGGTGGCTCGATGGGTCGGGCGGGCCGACGATCAGAGGCTCCGGTAGATCTGGACGAACGTCGCCGTGGCGATGAAGTTGAGGATCGCCAGCGGGATCATCCGCTTCCAGGCCAGGTCCATCAGGGTGTCGTAGCGGAACCTCGGCAGCGTCCAGCGGACCCACATGATGAAGACGATCATCAGGGCCACCTTGGCGATCATCACGCCGGCCTTGACCAGGGCCCAGAACCAGCCCGCATGCTCCTGGTCGATTAGGAACGGGATGTCCCAGCCGCCGAAGAAGAGGACGACCGTCAGGTAGCTGACCGTGATCACATGGAGGTATTCGCCGAGGAAGAACATGCCGAACTTCATCGCCGAGTATTCGGTGTGGAACCCGCCGACGAGTTCTTGCTCGGACTCGGGCAGGTCGAACGGCAGCCGGTTGGTCTCGGCGAAGGCGCTGACCAGGAACAGGAGGAAGCCGAGCGGCTGGGCGACGATCCCCCAGACGTGCTTGTCCTGCCAGTTGATGATCGCGTTCAGGTCCATCGACCCGCAGATCAGGACCATCCCGAGGATCGACATCCCCAGCGGGATCTCGTAGCTGATCAGCTGGGCGCTCGACCGGAGCCCGCCCAGGAACGAATACTTGTTGTTCGACGACCAGCCCGCCAGGATGACGCCGTACACCCCCAGGCTGCCGATCGCGAAGATGTAGAGGATGCCGATGTCGACCGCCGGCGCGATCTGGAACTCGACCGGGTCGCCGAAAACCGACGGGCTCGACGGGCCGACCGGCCCGAACGGGACGACGGCGAACCCGATCATCGCCGCGATGATCGCGATCGCCGGCGCGAGGATGAACAGCGGCCGACTGACGTACTTCGGGATCACGTCCTCCTTGAGGATCATCTTCGCCCCGTCGGCCAGCGGCTGGAGCAGCCCGAACGGACCGGCCCGGTTCGGCCCGATCCGGTCCTGGGCCCAGGCCGCGATCTTCCGCTCGACGAGGATCAGGTACGCGACGGCGCCCTGGGTGATCCCCACCACGACGCCGATCTTCAGGAGGATGATGAGCAGCTCGACCATGACACCGACGTCCCCCAATGAGGCCCGACCCGTCGTCGACGCGGCCTTGGTTCAGGCGTTGCGCGTCCCGACCTTGTACCCCGAATGGATCTGGGCCCCGCGATGGGCGTTCCACGTGTCCTCGAACGGGACACCGCCGCTGCCCACCTTCTCGGCCCCCTCGATCGCCGCCCCGAACTCGGGGAGTCGGCCTTCCTTGCCGGCCGCGAAGGCCGGGATGGCCGCGGCCAACTCGGCCAGGACGTCCCCCGACCGGATCGGCGCCGCGGCCCGCCCCAGCAGGATCGCGAAGACGTCGAGGTCGGGCAACGACCCATCCCTCGGCGGGAGCGCCGCGGCCGAGTACTGGAGCCGGCCGTCCGCGTTGACGTAGGAGCCGGCCTTCTCGGCGAAGGTCGCCCCGGCGATCACGGCGTCGGCCAGCTGGGCCAGGGGGGTGACGTTCGTGTCCTGGACGACGAGGTATTCCACCTTATCCCGGAGCGCCTTGGCCTTGGCCTTGGCCTCGTCGATCCAGGGGTCGATCGAGTCCGACGCCACGTAGAGGGCCTCGAACTCGCCGGCCAGGACCCGGGCCGACGCTGCGTCGAAGTCGATCGGCGCATCCTCGAAGTGGGCCAGGACCGCGGCGACTCCCCGACGGTTCGGGCACTTCTCGGCGTGGATGGTGAACGGGCGGGGGACGACGAAGCTCGTATCCCCGGTCCGGCCCGAGGTTTGGTCGGGCGTGGCCGTCCAGTCCTCGCCCCGGGTCGGCACCGGTCCCATCGCCAGGACGTTCGCCGGGCTCAGCCCCTTGATGTACGAGGCGAAGAGGTACGCCTCCTCGACGGTGAGGAACGGCGAGAGGACGCCGAGGGCCTTGCCGCCCGACTTCGCGGCCCGCGACAGGGCCTGGCCGACCCCGTTCAGCACCTGATCGATGGCCGCCGGGCCGAGGTCGCCCGAGGTCCGGTGGTAGCAGGCCGAGAGCAGCGCCGGGTCGTTCGCGGCCTTGTAGCTGTATCGGCCCTCGTCGCAGATCCAGTAGTCGTTGACGTGGGGATTGAACCTCGGCTTGAACCGCCAGATCTCGCCCCGATTCTCCTCCGCCGAGATGTTGCAGCCGGTCGAGCACCGGGTGCAGACCGAGTCGTGCTTGGTGAGGAACCAGGAGCGCTGCTTGTGGAGGAAGTCCTTGTCGAGCAGGGCCCCGACCGGGCAGAGGTCGACGACGTTGCCCGAGAGGGGGTTGTCGAGCGGGTGGCCGGGGAAGATGTCGATCTCGGCGTGGTGCCCGCGCATCCGGACTTCGAGCTCGCCCGTCCGGGTGATCTCGCGGGTGAACCGGACGCAGCGGGTGCACATGATGCACCGATCCTGGTTGAGCTGGATCAGGCCCGAGACGTCCTTGCGCGGGTTGATCGTCCGCTCCTCGACGTACCGGTGGGTCGACTGGCCGTACTCGTAGGAGTAGTCCTGGAGGCCGCACTCCCCCGCCTGGTCGCAGACGGGGCAGTCGAGCGGGTGGTTGGCCAGGAGGAACTCCATGACCATCCGCTGATGCTCCTTGACCTTCGGGCTCTCGGTCACGACGACCGTGCCGTCCTTCGCCGGGGTCTGGCAGGCGGGGACGAGCTTCGGGATCATCTTGATCTCGCCCGTCTTCGGGTCCTTGCTGCCGACCTCGACCTCGCACATCCGGCAGTTGGCGACGACGGAGAGCGCGGGGTGCCAGCAATAGTACGGGATGTCGACCCCGACCCGCCGCGCGGCCTGGATGGCGTTGAGCTTCTCCCCCTCGGGGAGGGTGTGCTCCTGGCCGTTGATGATGATGCTCGCCATGCGATGGATGACCCGTTGGGGCTGGTGCGGTGCGGGATGTCCGGTCGTCGTCTCAGCGGAGGATCGGCAGGGAGTCCAGGACCGGCTCGGCGGGCTTGCCCTCGAAGATCGCCTCCTGGAGCGGGGTGACCTCGCGGCCGCCGCCCTGGTGGGCCCGGATGTAGTCCTCGAACTCGGGGCGGAATTTGGCCAGGGCGTTCTTGATCGGCCAGGCCGCGCCGTCGGCGAGCCCGCAGATCGTCGTGCCGGGCATGATCCCCATGTTGTTGGCGATCTGGAGCATGATGTCGAGGTCGACGGGCCGGCCGCCGCCCCCCTTGATCCGCTTCATCGTCTTGTAGACCCAGGCGCACCCCTCGCGGCAGGGGGTGCACTGGCCGCAGCTCTCGTGGGCGAAGAACCGCGAGGTGTTGTAGAGGTAGTCGATCATGCTCGTCTGGTCGTCCATGACCGTGACGGCCGCGGTCCCGAGCCCGAGGCAGCCGGGCTTGCGGATATCCTCGAAGTCGAGCTTGGTGTCGAGCTCGTCCCCGGAGAGGATGCCCATGCTGATCCCGCCGGGGACGACCGCCTTGGCCTTCCGCCCCTTCCAGACGCCGCCGCCGTGGACGTCGATCAGCTCGCGGGCCGTGATCCCCAGCGGCAGCTCGACGCAGACCTGCCTGTTGACGTGGCCCGAGATGCAGTAGAGCTTCGGCCCGTAGCTCTTGGGCGTCCCGATCGACTTGAACCAGTCGGCCCCGCGCCCGACGATGTGCGGGACGCAGCAGAGGGTCTCGACGTTGTTGACGACCGTCGGCTTCTTGAACGCCCCCTCGATGGCCGGGAACGGCGGCTTGATCCGCGGCCAGCCCCGCTTCCCCTCCAGGCTCTCGATCAGCCCCGTCTCCTCGCCGCAGATGTACGCGCCGGCACCCCGGTGGACGTAGATCTCCAGGTCGAAGCCCGAGCCGAGGATATTCTTGCCGAGGAACCCGGCCTCCCTCGCCTCGGCGACCGCCCGTTCGAGGACCCGGTAGGCGTGGATGTATTCGAACCTGATGTACAGGTAGGCGGTCGACGCCTTGGTGGCGAAGCAGCCGAGGATGATCCCCTCGATGAGCTGGTGCGGGTCGCGCTCCATCAGGAGGCGGTTGTTGAACGTCGCCGGCTCCGACTCGTCGGCGTTGATGCACATGAACGTTTCCTTCCGATCCTTCGGGAGGAAACTCCACTTGAGCCCGCACGGGAACCCCGCCCCGCCCCGCCCGCGCAGCTCCGAGTCCTTCACGACCTGCACGACCTTGTCGGGGTCCATCGTCGTCAGGGCCTTCCGCGCCGAGGCGTATCCCCCGCGCGACTCGTAGACCTTCAGGGTATGGCCGTCGGGGACGTCCCAGTTCCGGCTCAGGACGGGTTCAAAATCGGCCACGGGAAATGCTCCTTTGCCGGGCGGACAAAGCTCGACCGGTCATCCGATTGCGAGGACGATCCGCCGTTGGCGGACTCACCAGCCTAGATGTTCCAACATGGACTTGTACTTGACTCGGTTGACATCGAGTAAGGCGTCTTGGTCGCGAGGCTTGGAGATTCCGGACAAGTCGCAGGCAACGTAAAAAGGCTCCGAATGATATACTGCGTCCCGATCGATGTCGTTCGGTGCCTCTTCAAGCTCACGCCGAAGCCGCGTGACTTCGGAGGTCGCTTTGTTTAGGGACTGACGATGGAACTCGACCAGACAATCCTTCACCGCCTGCCAGAAGGCGGCACGTGCCGATCGAGTTAACTGCTTCGGATTTGATGGCACCGGCATCGCCGACTCCCGGGCTGCACGACTAAAGAACATGACGTCCGGAGGCATTGAGAATACGCTCAGCTCCAGTCGTGTGAAAGCTAATCTGGTCGGCACCGAGGAACGTCAACCGGCTCCGCCACGACGAGGCGAGCGGGCCGATCGCGATGTCGTACCACTGTCCCGCCCTGGCATGATCACCACCGGTTCGGCAATGGTGGACGAAGCTCCAGTATTCCTCAGCCTGTGCGTCGCCACGGACAAACCAGATCGATTCGAGGCCGGCGAGGGCCGGCGAGAACGTCCCTCGCGAGCGTGAATTCGAGCACGATCGGAACAGCATGTCTTCTCCGTATCCGACTCTTCTGAAAGGCCCAGGATCGCGCTTGCGCCAGGTTGGTCGTTGCATAGAAGCCCTTACCAAAGTCCATCTTGGCTCGCCCTGCCGCGACCTCAATCGGGTCGATGGCCGGGTTCAACCAGTCTGCGTCAATCGTGCCATGGTAGAGAATGAGATCCTGGTTGGTCCATGTCGCCGGGATGTTGTAGGGAATGACGGGCCTCCGCTCAATCCTTGCGACCTTGATTCAGTTCAGCGACCATCGATCCGACCGATGACTCGTCGAGCGGGCCGAAGATCCGGCCGTCGTCGGCCAGCGCCGCCGGGGCGAAGTCGCAGATCCCCAGGCACTCGGCGAACTCGACCGTGATCTTGCCGTCGGCCGTCGTCTCGCCCGAATGGACGCCGAGCCGGTCGCAGGCCAGGGCCAGGGCCTCGGCCCCGCCGCGGATGTCGCACGAGAGGGATCGGCAGATCCAGACCCGCGTCTCGCCGATCGGGGCCTGCGGGAAGAACCCGTAGAAGCTCATCGTGTCGTGGACTTCGGCCGGGGCGACCTCGAGGATCTCGGCGATCTCCTCCATCGCCCGGAACGGGACGCACCGGAAGTGCTCGTGGACGATGTGCAGCGCCGGCAGCGTGACGGCTCGCTTGCTCGGGTAGCGCGGGATGTAGGCGCGGATCTTCTCGCGGAGGGTATCCGGGAGCATCCTCGGCGTTTCGAGGCCTGGCGACGTGGCGGGCATTCGTCCCTCTCTAGCTATCGGTCGAGCTCGGCGGCGATGATGTTCAGGCTGCCCAGGACCGCCACGATGTCGGCGATCAGGTGGTCCTTGATGATCAGCGGGAAGATCTGGAAATGGAGGAACGACGGCGGCCTCGTCCGGGTCCGCCAGGCGACCTGGCTGCCGTCGGTCACGAGGTAGTAGCCCAGCTCGCCGTTCGGGGCCTCGACCGCCGCGTAGACCTCGTCCGTCGGCGAGGCGAACCCGCGGTTGGGCATGATCAGCTCGAAGTGCTGGATCAGGCCTTCCATGCTGTTGTAAGTCGTCCCCTTGTCGGGGAGCGGGAACTTCTCGGCGATCGGCACGTTGACCGGGCCGGTCGGCAGGTCCTCGATCGCCTGGCGGACGATCGACGCGCTCTGGGCGATCTCCTCCATCCGGACCTGGAACCGGGCGTAGCAGTCCCCCTCGGTCGCGAACGGGACCGAGAAGTCGAAGTCCGGGTAGGCCAGGTACGGCTCGTCCTTGCGGAGGTCGTAGGTCACGCCGCTCGCCCGCGCGATCGGCCCGGTGACCGACAGCCCGATCGCCTGGTCCCGGGTCAGGACCCCGACGCCCCGCGTCCGGTCGAGGAAGATCCGGTTGCGGAAGAGGAGCTTCTCCATGTCGACGAGCACCTTCGGGAGCCCGTCGAGGACCGTCCTGATCCGCGCGATCACCTTGTCGTTGAAGTCGTACATCACCCCGCCGACCCGGGTATAACCCGGGTGGAAGCGGTATCCCGACATCTCCTCATACACATCGTAGATCAGCTCGCGGTGATTGAACGCGAACAGGAAGGCGGTGAACGCCCCGAGGTCGAGCGCGGCGGCCCCCGTGCAGAGCAGGTGGTCGCTGATCCGTGACAGCTCGCCGACGATCACGCGGATGTACTGGCAGCGCCTCGTCAGCTCGACGCCCAGGAGCGTCTCGACCGCGTGGTGCCAGGCGATCTCGTTGTACGGCGGGCTGATGTAGTTCTTCCGGTCGGCGACCGTGACGTACTGGTTGAAGTTCAGGTGCTCGCCGAGCTTCTCGAACCCCGAGTGGAGGTAGCCGATGTGCGGCGTGGCGCGGACGATCCGCTCGCCGTCGAGGTCGAGCACGAGCCGGAGGGTCGTGTGGGTCGCCGGGTGCTGGGGCCCGAAGTTCAGGGTCCAGAGGTACGGCTTCTTCGACCCGGTCTCTTCGCCGATCTCGGGGTCGTCGAGCAAGTTCGCCGGCATGAGCGTGGCACCTACCTGCGGGGGCGGTTCCGTTGGGGGTCGAGTCGACTCGTCTGGTCGCGACGGCGGTCCCGGTCAGGATTCGCCGCGGGTCAGCCTCGGGAAGTTGTGCCGCTCGCCCCGGCCCCGGAGCGGGTAGTCTTTCCGGAGCGGGTGGGCGGTGAACTCGTCCGGCATCAGGATCCGCCGGAGGTCGGGGTGGCCTTCGAACCGGACCCCGAACAGGTCGAACACCTCGCGCTCCATCCAATTCGCCCCGGGCCAGAGCGGGACGACGGTCGGCAACGTCGGGTCGGGGTCGTCGACCGCGGCCTTCACGACCAAGCGCTCGGTCGTGTCCAGGTTGAGCAGGACGTAATGCACCTCGAACCTCGGCCGCGTCCGCCCCGGGTAGCCGAGGTAGTCGACCCCGCCGAGCTCGGCGAGCATCGCGAACCCGCATCGGCCCTTGAGGACGCCGAGGACCTCGACCAGCCGGGCCGGGGGGACGAAGATCCGCAGGTTGCCGAGCGTCCGCGAGGTCGCGAAGACGCCGTCGCCGAACTTGCGGGCCAGGGTCGCGAGGGTCGCGGTGTGGGGGTCGGTCGCGGCGGCGGTCGCGGTCACGGTCGTCGGGCCTCCCTGGTGGCGGTCGGTCGCGGGTGCGGGTCACTTGGCCTCGTCGCGGCCGAGCAGGGCCGCCCCGCCCGGGAGGCGGTAGCCGTAGCGGTCCTCGTCCCCGCGCTCTCCCGCGAGGGCGAATCCCGCCGGGAGGTCGCGCTTCTGCTCCAGCATCCGCTCGCGCTCCAGCAACTCGGGGAGTCCCTTGCCCGAGAGCGAGCCCCCCTTCTGGATCTTCTCCTGGAGGTCCATCAGGGCCCGGAGGATCTGCTCCGGCCGGGGCGGGCAGCCGGGGATGTAGATGTCGACCGGCATGAATCGGTCGACCCCCTGGACCACCGCGTAGGTGTCGAAGATCCCGCCCGTGGAGGCGCAGGCCCCCATGCTGATGCACCACTTCGGCTCGGGCATCTGGAGCCAGATCCGCTGGAGGACGGGCATCATCTTCATCGCCACCCGGCCGGCGACGATCATCAGGTCGCACTGGCGGGGGCTGAACCGCATGACCTCGGCCCCGAACCGCGCGATGTCGAACCGGCTGGCGCCGACGGCCATCAGCTCGATCCCGCAGCAGGCGGTGGCGAACGGCATCGGCCAGAGGCTGTACTTGCGGGCCGCGTTGATCACCGCGTTGCCGCCGACGTTGGCCATCAGCTTGTCGATCGCCGAGTCGAGCCGGGTGACGATCGTATTCTCGGGGACGTCGACGGCCGGCGTGGCCGGCCGCCTCTCGGGGATTCCTACCGCCATTCGAAGACCCCTTTTCGCCACGCATAGGCGAAGGCCGCGGCCAAGACGGCGACGAAGACCACGATCTCGCCGTACACAAGGCCGCGGAAGACGGGCGGGATGCCGGGATCGCCCGCGACGGACGCGACCTTCATCGCCCCGGGGATCAATTCCGACTCGGTCGAGACGACCGGAGGGTTATTCTGGACACTCCACTGGGCCACCGCCCAGGGGTAGAGGAACAAAAGTTCCACGTCGAACAGGAGGAAGACGATCGCCACCAGGTAATAGCGGACGTCGAACCGCTGGCGGGCATCCCCGATCGGGTCCATGCCCGACTCGTACGGCATCTGCTTCGTGGCCGTCTTCCGCCTCGGCCCGAGGACCGCGCTGGCGACGAGCATCCCGACGGCCGTCAGGATCGCGACCAGGATGAACAGGAAGATCGGCGTGAATTCGGAACCCATGACGCCAGGACCTCCCGCCCCACCCCTTCGATCGCAACCCCTTTGTGAACTGTTTCACAAAGTCGGGCCAAAAAAATCCCAGCAGGCGTGCTGGGTTATCGCTCTCAGTCTCGGACGTCCCTGATGATACGCGACCGCCCGCCGATCGCAAGGGGGGACCGGCGGGAAGCGATGCGTCGCGAAGACGGCCGGCGCAGGCTCAGCGAGGCGTATCGGGGGCGGGCGGAGCCGTCGAGGACGGGGTCCGAGGGGTCGCGGTCGTCGGCCTCGGCGCGGCCTGGCGGGGCGGCATGGGCACACGCGAGCCCAGCTCCGAAGGACTCAGCGGGCGAGGCCCGATCGCCGGCGCCGTGCCGGCCGGCGACCGGCCGGAAGGCGATGGCGGGGGCACCGGCCCGAGGCCGCCCGACGGGGATCGGTTGGGGGCCCGTGGGGTGATGTCGCGCGGGTCCCTCGGCGTGGCGGCCGACTCGGCCGGAGGGGTCGTCGGGGCGACTCGACGGGGAGCGCCCCCGCGGGCCGTCGGCGCGGCCGGCGCGGCGGGGGCCGCGGCACCGCGGGCTTCGGCGGGGTTCTGCATCTCGCGGTAGAGCTGGGCCCGTCTGGCCGGGTCGCGTTCGCGAGTATAGAGCTTGTAGAGCCGATCCCGCTCCGTGGCGCGTCGGGTGAACTCGGACGGACGTTCGTTGAAGTTCCGGTCCGACTCGCTGTTGGGGTTGTAGCTCCGGCCGAACGTCGAGTCGAGGCGGCGATAGGAGTCGTAGTAGGGCACGCCCGCGCCGGTCGGGGCACGTCGATTCGAGAAGAGGTCGCCGGCCGATCCGCTCATGTAGCGATCGAACGTGTTGAACCGGCTCCCCCCGGTCCCGGCGCCCGCGGCGGTCGCGTCGTATTCGCTGGCCTCCCTCGCCGCGTTGGGCAGGGCGTAGTTGTTTGGCTGGGAGGGGAAGGAGGAGGAGTTGTATGGGGCCTGCTCGGGGCGGTAGGGATCGAAGGTCTGCTGCCCCGAGGCAGGATTCGCCCCGGAGAACAGGCCGAGGGCCGCGAGCGCCAGGCCGTAGCCGGGCCTGAGGGTCCGCGAGGTGGTCGAGGACATGAGACGAATCCTCCGTCGAGAGCCGCCGCCGGGTCGGGCGTCAGTCCGCGACCGGCGGCCGGATCTGCGCCACCCGATATCTTACCACCCGGGAGCCGGTTCGCCAGGCAATTCCGCAAGGCTAGTCGTGCGAAGGTCATGCCAAGGACATCGTCCGGACGGGCCGTCCCGGATCAGGCGCGAGGATCGAACTCCGGAGTCCACGTCGGGGCCGGCCTGCGAAGTTGCTCCGCCAGGTGTTCCATGTAGAGGACCTCGGTCCTCAGGACCAGCCTCGCCGCAACCAGGCTGCCCTCGACCCGGTACGAGCAGGCGGGGAGGATCAGGGCGAGCGTGCCGGCCACGAGGTCGACCCCGCGCCCGGTGGCGGCGTCCTGGATCGTCCCTTCACCTCCCAGCCCGGCCCAGAGGTGGAGGTCGGGTCCGGTCGACCCGGCCCGACCGCTCCGGGTCGATCGGACCAGTCGGCACGGGACCCGATACCGGGCGTCATCCTCGGGGATCACCTCGAAGTCGCCGCCGACCGTCCCGGCCTCGGGGGCCGGGCGATGCTCGTAGCCCCAGGTCTGGATGAACCGCTCGCGGAAGTGGTAGGGGGGCGTGCCGTCGTGGCGGATCGCGACGAGGTCGACGCCCGGCTCGGCGTCGATGGCGACCGACCGGGGGACCACGATCGCGTCCCCCCGGCGAAACGCCTTCGCCTTGTGCCGGGCCGAGAGGGTCACGCCCGGCCCGAGGCCGACGGCGTAGAGGGTCCCGTCGGGCTCGTAGACGAGCGGATCGTCGCGGAAGGCCGCCAGGTCGAGGTGCGGCTCCCACTCGCGGACGAGCGCGGCCAGGGCGACGACCGAAGGGTCGTCCTCGACGTGTCCGGTCAGGATCGATGGGTCCAAGGGCGACGCTCCCCGGGCCAGAGACGGCCTCGACCCGCGATTCTAGCCCGGGGCGGGCGCCGCCTGCCATCGCCAGGCTCGACCGTCATCGCCGCGACCCCGGAATTCGGCCCGAGAATCGCGGCGGTCGGCGTGGACCGCCGGGCTATAATGGGGGACCGGGAGGGAGCCCGGCCCGGGGGCCGGTCGGCCCGCCGGGAGCATCGAGGCGGGGTCGGGCGGTCGTCGCCCTGGGAGTCAGCGATGTCGGGAGCCTCGCTCATCGTGTGTCTTGCCCTCACGGCGGCCGCCCCGGGGCCGGGGGACCTGATCGCCGGCCTCGGCTCGGCCCGGTATGCCGACCGCGAGGCGGCGGCATCGGCCCTCGAACGGCTCGGCCGCTCGGCCCTCCCGGCGCTCCGGGCGAGCCGCGATCACCCCGACCTCGAGGTCCGGACCCGCGTCGCCGCGCTGCTGGAGAAGATCGAAGGCGCCCTGCTGCTGGAGCCGACCCCGGTCGTGCTCGACTTCCAGGACCGGCCGATCGCCGAGGTCCTGGGCGAGATCAACGCCCGGACCGGGCTCCAGATCGCGCTCGCGCCCGATCCCGCGCCCAAGGGGCTCGCCTCGCGTCGTGTGACCCTCCGGTCGGAGCGCCCCTTGCCGTTCTGGGCCGCGATCGACCGGCTCTGCGACGCCGGGGGGCTCCAGTACGGCTTCCCCGGCCAGGCCGGGCCGACCTCCCGCGATCGGTCGTTCACGCTCGCCGCCGGCGGGAATCGTCCCCCGGGCCTGATGTCCGACCACGGGCCGTTCCGGGTCAACCTGATGAGCCTCCACTACCAGCGCGACCTCACGTTCGGCGGGGGCGGCACCGCGATGGCCCCGCGCCCCGTCGGGCCGCAGGGGGCATCGACGACGGGAGGCCAGGCCGTCAACGAGCAGTTCACCGCGAGGCTCCAGGCCGCCGCCGAGCCGCACCTCAGCCTCCGCCAGGCCGGCCCGCTGAAGCTCGCGACGGCGGTCGACGAACTCGGCCAGTCCCTCCTCCAGCCCTCGACGGCCGCGTCGCCGTTCTACCAGCCGTCGACCTATTACGGGATGACCCCCGGGACCGTGCCGTTCCAGGCATTCCTGAAGCGGCCCGACCGCCCCGGCCGGACGATCAAGCTGCTCCGCGGCTCGTTGCCGATCACGATCATGACCCGCAAGCCCGGCCCGCTCGTCGTCCCGCTCGAAGGGGCCACGAACCGGACCTTCCGCAACGAGGAGGTCGGCGTCGTCGTCCACGAGGCGAAGCCGGGCCCGAACTCGAACGGGGTGTCCGTCGAGGTTTCGATCACCCCGCAGTCGTCCCGGGCGCCCGTCGTCGGCGAGGTCGACGTCTTCCAGCCGCGGTCCGACATGGGTTCGCTCCAGATCGAGCTGGTCGACGCCGCGGGCAGGCCGCTGGGATGGTACCCGTCGTCGACCCAGCAGAACGGCGACGAGTTCCGGATGACCCTCACGATCGTCCCCGGCCCGAACGGCGCGGCCGCTCCTGCGGCCAGCCTCCGGTACTACGCGACGTCGCGGACGAACGCCGAACTCCCGTTCGAGTTCCGCGACGTGCCGATGCCCTGAGCCTCGGACCCGGCCCTCAGAGCGTCAGGACGAGGTTATCCTTGTGGATGACCTCGTCATAAGGGGTCGACCCGAGGGCCTGGCGGGCCTGCTCGGTCCGGAGCCCCCGGATGAGCTGCGCGTCCCCGGTCGCGTAGTTGGTCAGGCCGCGGGCGAACTCGCGGCCGTCCGCGTCGCGGATGCCGACCACATCCCCCTTGTCGAACTCGCCGACGACCCCGACGACGCCGATGGCGAGCAGGCTCCGCGACCCTGACTCGAGCGCCCGGCGGGCCCCGCCGTCGACGACGTAATGCCCCTTCGGCCGGGCCGTCAGGCCGATCCACCGCTTCCGGGCCCCGTGGTGGGCCCCCTTGGCGAGGAAGAGGGTGCCGACCGCCTGGCCGTCGAGGATCCGCGACAGCGGGGCGTCCGACTTGCCCGAGGCGATGATCACCGAGCCCCCCGCCCGGGTCACCAGCCCGGCCGCCTCGAGCTTGCTCCGCATCCCCCCGGTCCCCAGGGCGCTGGTGCTCTCGCCCGCCAGGACGAGCACGTCGTCGAGGTTGGGGACGATCGGCACAACCTCCCCCGTGCCGCCGGGGCCGGGGTCGGCGGTGAACAGGCCGTCGACGACGCTCAGGATGACGAGGAGCGGGGCCTGGAGCAGGTTCGCCACCATCGCGGCGAGCCGGTCGTTGTCCCCGAACCGGATCTCGGCGACGCTGATCGTGTCGTTCTCGTTGATGACCGGCACGGCGTCCCACTCGAACAGGGCGGTGATCGTGTTCCGCATGTTCAGGTAGCGCGGGCGGCTGTCGAAGTCGGCGTGAGTGAGGAGGAGCTGGGCGGCGTGCCGGCCGTGGCGGCGGAACCCCTCGTCGTAGGCCCGGATCAGATAGGCCTGGCCGACCGCCGCCGCGGCCTGGAGCTGGCGGAGGTTGTCGGGCCTGCGGCCCAGCCCGAGCTGGCCGATCCCGGCGCCGACGGCCCCCGAGCTGACGAGCGCGACGTGCCGGCCCGTGGCGGCCACGGCGCAGACCTGCTCGGCCAGGTGGTCGATCCGGCCCGGGTCGAGCCGGCCGTCGGGCCCGGCCAGGACGCTCGTGCCGACCTTGACCACCCACGTCCGTGCGGAGAGGACCACCTCGTCCCGGACCAGGTCCCGGCCCATCGGCGTCGCATCCTCCGATCGCGATCCGTGAAGATTGCCCGCACGCCCCCCTCCCATTATAATGAAGTCGCCCCACGGGCCAAGCCGAAGTCAGTCAGCGACCGCGTGCGCGTCCACCCCGAATCGACGCCCCGGCCCTTGGCTCAGCAAGGCCGGGGTGGCCTCCTGGGTCACCGGATCACATGGGCGACGAACTCAAGCACGAGTGCGGCGTGGCGGCCGTCTACCACCACCACGCCGACGACCGCACGCCCTCCGCGCTGGCGCCCATGGCCGGCGACCCGTTCAGCGTCTCCCGCCTGATCCCGCGGATGCTCCTCGACATGCAGAACCGCGGGCAGCTCGCCTCCGGGATGACCAGCTTCCACCCGGGGCGCGACGCCCTCCTGCGGACCTTCAAGCAGCTCGGCACGGTGGCCGAGGGCTTCCGGCTCAACCGCCGCGAGAAGTTCGAGGCGATCATGCGCGACCAGGACGGCCCGGCCGCGATCGGCCACGTCCGGTACGCGACCTGCGGCGGCGACGACAAGAGCTACGCCCAGCCCTTCGAGCGCGAGCACGGCCGCAAGGCCAAGTGGTTCGCCTTCGCCTTCAACGGCCAGCTCGCCAACTACCAGGAACTCAAGCGCGAGCTGCTCGACAAGGGCGACTACCACCTGAAGCGCGACACCGACACCGAGATCCTGATGCACTCCCTGAGCTACGAGCTCCAGGGCGAGGGGTCGAAGGTCGACTGGCCCGGCGTCTTCGGCCGGCTCTCGGAGAAGTTCGACGGGGCCTACAACGTCGTCCTCCTGACGGCGACCGGGGACCTGGTCGTCGCCCGCGACCCGCTCGGCATCCGGCCGCTGTGCATCGCCGAGGACGGCCCGCTCTTCGCCGCCGCCAGCGAGAGCGTCCCGCTCGCCAACCTCGGCTTCACCGGCGTCCGCTCGCTCGAGCCGGGCACCCTCGCCGTGGTCAACCGAGACGGCGTCCGGATCGAGCGCTACGCCGCCTCGCCCAGGAAGGCCCACTGCTTCTTCGAGTGGATCTACTTCGCCAACGTCGCCAGCACCCTGGACGACCGCTCGGTCTACCTGAGCCGCGCCGCGCTCGGCCGCGAGCTGGCGAGCCTGGAGGACGTCCCGCTCGACTCGGGGACGATCGTGGTCCCGGTGCCCGACACCGCCAAGGCCGCGGCCGACGCGATGGCCTTCGAGCTGGGCGTGCCCTCGGTCGAGGGCCTGATGCGGAACCGGTACGTCGGCCGGACCTTCATCGAAGGGACCGCCGACCGAGCGGCCAAGGCGCGCCTGAAGTACACGCCCCTGCCCGAAGTCCTGCGGGGCAAGCGGGTCCTGCTGGTCGAGGACAGCATCGTCCGCTCGACGACGATGCGGGCCCTCGTCCACGAGATCCGCGACCGGGGCGGGGCGCGAGAGATCCACCTCCGGGTCGCCTGCCCGCCGATCATCGCCCCGTGCTTCTACGGGATCGACATGTCGAGCCGCGACGAGCTGTTCGCCCCCAGGTTCGCCGACCTCCCCGACGGCGGGTGCTCGGAAGAGGCCCAGCAGCGGATGGCCCGCGAGCTCGGGGCCGACAGCCTCCGCTATCTCCCGGTCGAAGCGATCGCCCGGTCCGTCGGCCTCGCCCCCGACCGGCTCTGCCGCGCCTGCGTCACGGGCGAATACCCGTCCCCCGCGGGCGAGGCCCTCTACCAGATCGACAACCTGATCCCGGACTCCCCCGCCAGCCGCGCCGGCGGCGACGGCCGGGCCGAAGGCCGTCGCGCCTACGAGCGCCCGGCCCTCGCCGTCGTCCCCGACGCCGCACTCGGCCCCTTCTGAGCGGCCCCATGACGCGAACCGGGACGGGACGACGCCCCGACGTCACTTCCCTATCGGAGGGCGGCGTCGAGGATCTCGCGCGGGCCCGTGCTACGCCGCGACCGGCTCAGTACGACGCGACCTTCGAGGTATACGGCAACTCCCCTGTCCAAGCGTTCGGCGCGGTCGTGGTGGGCCCGCATGGCCGCCGAGATGTCGGTCCACATCACCCGCGCCGTGGCCTCGGGCAATTCCCGCGACTCCCACTCGGCCGGGGTCGCCGCCTTGGCTGCCGGCCGCATCTGGGCGACGGCGATCATCAGGTCGAGCCAGCCCTTCTCGCAGGTGTTGACCTGGCCGGCGTCGACGGCGAACTGCCAGCCCCCCTCGGCCTGGCGGAACCCCTCGGGGGAGGCCGTCTCCCGGCCCTGCCAGACGGCGACTCGGGACGCCCGGCGCTCGCAATAGACCCGGGGCGTCTCGGGCGCCGGGGAGGCACCGAGCAGCTCGGTGAGGTGCTCGCGAGTCAGGGCGAAGGAGAGGTCGGCGGCCAGCCGGCGGGCCTTGCTTTGGAGTTGCGGGCTGAGGCCGCCGTCGAGGCCGAGCGCTGCGTCGGCGTGGTCGCCGCCCAGGCCGCAGGGGCATCGCGAGCCCGCCATCGCCGCCTTAGCTCGATCGGGCCGAGGCAGGTGAAGACGTCGCGCGGGCCGACGCCGCCGTGCTCGCGGGCCTGGTCGCATGGACACTACCTCAGTGTCGCCCCTTTTTCTCTGCGGCGACGATCCGGGCCTGGACGGCGTGCTCCAGCAGACGACGGTGCTGCCGGCGGCCCTTCTCGACGACGGCGTCCTCGAGGCCCTCGAGGACCGAGCCGTCCGGGGCGGTGGCCGCGAGGCCCTTCATCTCGCCGACGAGGTCGGCATAGCCCCGGATCAGGTCCTCGTCCTCGGTGTCGATCTCCCGATTGATGATCTTCCGTGCCACGGCGCGCCTCGTGGGTGATGGGCCGGTCGGTCGCCCCATCTTGCCAACTCGGCCGATTCACCACCAGGAAACTTGGTTACACCCGATCGCCATCTGAATAATCGGCTCAATACGGATCCGAGCTGATGACTTCGGACCCGGCCCGGGTCGACATCCCGCTGTAAACCACGGGGTCGGTCGTCTGCCTGAGGAACCGGACCGAACCGTCGCAGAAGAGGAAATTGCAGCCGCCGGGGTGGAGGCTGTAGAAGTCGTCGGCCAGCGAGCCCGGGTTGTTGGGCGATTCGAACCAGGGCCCGCCAACGACGGCCGGCCCAGTGTAGCCCAGCGCCATGGCGTTCGCCGCCGTGCAGCCCGAATTGGGCCACGACGGATTCGTGCAAACCTGAGCCGAAGGGATCACGCCGATCCAGATAGCGTCGGCCAAGTTCCTCGACCGCTCGCCGACCATCAGGGTCGAGCTCGACCCATCGGTAATCGAGGTGAGGCTGCTGACGCTGTTGAGGGAGAAGGCGCCGTTGAATGTACCAGAAGCCTTTTGAGACTTCTGGCCGGCCGAGCCGACGTATTGCGACGCCGCCAGGTCGGTCACGATTGGCCGGCTCACGCCGTTGTGGTACCGGCCGCTGAAGGCCACCGGCGATGTGCCGATGGAACTCGGGCAGAGGAAGCTCGAGAGCAGGGTGCTCCGTGCCGTCTGCGACGTGTTGCTTGGGATCTGGTTGGCGAAGTTGATCGAGTTGTAAAGGGGGCCCTGGTCCATCTGGGGCAGGAGCAACGTCGCCCAGCCCCAGCCGGGCCCGAGGTCGACGGTCGGGCCTTCAGCCCTAGACGAATGGCCAGGCGGGAAGACCGAGGCGACCGAGTGGTAATTGTGCACCGCCAACCCGATCTGCTTGAGGTTATTGAGGCACTGGCTCCGGCGGGCCGCTTCGCGTGCCGCCTGGACCGCTGGCAGTAGCAGGGCAATCAGGAGGGCGATGATCGTGATCACGACCAGCAGTTCGATCAGGGTGAATCCCGACGCCGACTGCATTCTCCGATTCCGGGCGATGGCCATGGCGGTCTCCTTCGGGGGTGCCGATCTAATCATTTCTTTGTGAGCATGAGCCTGTCGCTCACGCCGAGCAGGATCTTCCGGCGGGCGGTGACGTCTCCCCGCGATCCGAAAGTGGCGATGAGGTCCCGGACCTGCGAGAGGCCCCAGGTCGAGCCCGACCTGGGGAGTTCCGCCTCATCGAGCGTCGGCGGGTCGAACAGCGAGCGATTCGGGTCACCGGCTCGACCTGGCCCCACAACGACCAGTCGCGCGGGGATCCGGCCGACCTGAGATCCCTAATAACTGTAACCCTTCAGCCGAATTCAGCGGATCTCGTGGTCCGCCGTGGCGGCGAAGCGGATGGATTGGACAATCATCTCTGCCTGTGGGGTCTCCTGTCCTCCATGGCACCACTCGCAGACATACGTCGC
>JAABUQ010002558.1_pt1 | contig 35674 bp, 25 predicted proteins | sample 5560001 | NCBI WGS metagenome assembly JAABUQ01 (sample SAMN10711888, study PRJNA513371) | rock metagenome | isolation source: Antarctica rocks | place: Antarctica: Victoria Land, Finger Mt nord | collected 2015-12-18
TGCTTACCCCGGATCGCCACAAGTCGAGCCACCGGGGTAAGCTACGCTTACCCCTGCCACCCCGAGATCCCGCCAGGACCCACAATTTAGGGCTTGCCGGTCTACTACGTTTTACCCGCGTCAAGAAGGCTTTACCCCTGGATCGCGCTGGTCCGGCCGAGGGCGATGTCGAAGTCGCTGACGGCGGGCACGAGCATGGCGAGGAGGGCGAAGCCGTAGATCCCGACGCTGAAGAGGAAGGCGGCGAGGATGTCGCGGTTGAGCAGGCTGATCACGCAGTAGAACGACCAGAACGGCGTCAACAACGCGACGAGGGCGATCGCCCTCGACGGGTTCTTCGAGCCGAGCGAGGCGAACAGGGCGACCGAACCGGCCCCGATGAAGATCAGGAACGAGAGGAGCTGGCGGGCGAACTGGCGGTCGCTTAACAGGATCAGCCAGGCGCAGATCCCGATCCCGATCAGGAGGAAGAAGATCGTCCCCAGGCTATTGGCCACGGCCGTCCGGCTGTTGGTATAGGTGATCGCCGCATGCAAGCCGAGCATCGCCGAGAAATGGGCCAGCAACAGCCCGTCGATGATCGCGTACATCGCGTTCTCGGCGCTCATCAGGCCGATCGCCGCGAACCAGATCAGGAGCAAGACCGGCAGGACGACCATCTCCTTGGTGTTGTACAGCACCCCGTAGAGCTTGCCGTAGACGAACTCCTTGGGCGACAGCTCGGTGACGAGCAGCAGGTCGAGCGCCCCGGTGTCGCGCTCGCTGGTCAGGGCCGTCACCCCCTGGGCGTTGACCAGGAGCAGGCTGAGGATGCCCAGCAGGATCAACACCCAGGTCTGCCGGCCCGACATCGCCGCCACGTCGGGCGCGGAGTAGACGTAGGCCACGCCGAGGGCGAACGCGAGGACGTAGGCCCCCTTGATGACCAGGGGCTTGGTCCCGTACGCCCGGGTCATCAGCTCGCGCCAGAGGATCGGGTTCGACCAGGGGCGGCGGTACTGGCCGGGGCCTCGGGTGATCCGCCGGTGGGTCCGCCTCGGGACGTGCAGGCCGGTGGTCGCGCCCGGGTCGCCGGCCGAGGGGGGCGCGACCGGCTCGGCCTCGATCGTGGCGACCCCGCCCGACCGGCCGACCGCCAGCTCGGGCGCGCCGAGGGCCGACACCGAGGCCGAGGCGCCTCGGGCTCCGGCGGCGGCAAGCTCCTCGATCTCGACGAGCTGCTCGCCGGCCTCGGCCTGGCCGAGCCCCTCGCGCTGCTCGCGGGGCTCGTTCCGGCCGGGGTTCCAGACCCGGAGCATCACCGTGGCCGTCGCCAGGATCGCGGCCGAGGCGACCGTCGAGGCGATCATGAAGGCCACGCCCGGCCGGATCGACCCCCGGGCGGCGAGGCCGACCGGGTCGATCACCGTCGACACCGAGCGATACGGGTTCAACGCCTCGGCGATCGGCACGCCGAAGAACGCCAGCCGGGGGAAGGCGAAGCCCAGGACCTCGACCCCGGCCAGGGTCAGCACCAGGGCCAGGACCGTCAGCGCGAGCGACTGGAACGTCCGGTCCCGCCCGAGCGCGACGAGGAGCCCGAGCGACCCGCCGGCCAGGCCGGCGGCCGCCGTCACCCCGACCACCTCGACCACCTGGCCCGGCGACACCCCGCCCAAAAGCAGGCAGAGGAAGAAGACCGGCGTGGCCGTGGCGAGCAACGTGAGGATCTGGAGCAGGCTCGCGGCGAGCTTGCCGAGGATGATCTCGACGTCGCGGAGGTCGGTCATCAACAGGAGGACGAACGTCCGCCGGTCCTTCTCGTGGGCGACCGACGTGGCCGCCGAGAGCGGGGCGAAGAACAGCATCAGCGTGAGCTGGAAGAGGACGAAGAGGCGGAACAGGAGGTGGCCGAAATAGGAGATGATGCCGACCTCGCTGACGTCGGTCAGGCCGACGAGCGACTGCCAGGCCGTCCACATCAGGATGAACAGGAGCCCGACGTAGGAGGCCCGGGCCACGTAGAAACGGACCGGCCGGGGGGCCGTGAGGACTTCTCGGGCGATGATGGGTCCGGCGAACAACGCACAACCTCCGACGAAGGGGCCTGGCCCGGCCCGGCCTTCGAAATAGATCCACTACGTCCCGGGACGCGAGAAGGTTCGATGGGCCCGGCCGATCGCGATCGGAGGCCGAGGCCATCCTATCCGATCGGCCACGCCCGGCCCAAGGGTCCTGGCCGGCAAGGTCGGCGGCCGGGCGGCTTTGGGGCCGATCCGGTCGTGCCCATCGCGAGGGAGGCCATCGGGGCATCGCAGCATCGGATCGTGATGGTCTGGCACTTTGTGCGGCCTGGGATTTCTTCCTGGGTTAGGGGAAAAAAATAGTTGTAGGGAGCATGGCAGTCTGGATAAGCTACTCAATGCCCAGATTTCCCCTCCCACCGAGGTACACCATGCTCCGCAACCAGTCCCGCCCGGTTATCGGCACCTCGAACATCGAAGTCCCCACCGACTTCGAGCAGGCCGACGCGACGCTCAAGGCCCTCGCCGAGAAGGCCCGCCACTCGACCTCCTCGCGCCGGTCGTTCCTCGGCCGAGGGTTGGCCGTCGCCGCCCCCGCCGGCATCCTGGCCGCCGCCTCGACCGCCCAGGGCGCGACGAAGGTGATCGGCTCGCTGCCAAGCTACACCCGGACCTCGACGGCCAACACCTTCGGTGAGATCCAGACCGACGAGGCGAGCCACGTCAACATCATCATCCAGGCGATCCGGTCGCTCGGCGGCACCCCGCGGCCGTTCCCGACGTTCACCGGGATCACCAACCTGACGGCGACCCAGTTCCTGAATCTGGCCGTCGGCTTCGAGAACACCGGCGTCCACGCCTACTTCGGCGCCGCCCCGTACATCCAGAACCCCAACGTCCTGGCCGTGGGCGTGTCGATCGCGCTGGTCGAGGCCTACCACTCCGGCTTCCTCAACGTGCTGGCCGGCCAGCCCTTGATCCCCGGCGGCGTCACCTACGCCACGCCGTACACGATCGCCCAGGTCATCGCCGCGGCCACCCCGTACGTCACCAGCCTGAATGACAACGGCCAGTTCCCGGCCACCTTCAGCACCATTCCCTCGCCCGCCAACGACATTGCCATCCTCAACTTCGCCCTGCTGCTCGAATACCTCGAGGCCGCCTTCTACTTCTACAACGTCCCCAAGCTGTTCCCCGGCACGATCTGATCCGACCAGGCCGGGCGATCGCCCGGCCGTCGGTTTTTTCCGCCCCGGGCCTCCCCGCCGACACCCGGCGAAGGCCCGGGGCCGCTTGACTCGGGAGCCTCGCCGCCGTCTAATGGGATCGCCCCCGCTCGTCGCCGAGAAGGTGCCGGAGTGCCCACGCTTTTGCGACTTCTTGCCCGATCCTCGCACCCGTGGTTCCCGATCTGGTCCTGCCTCGTCCTCCTGGGCCTCCTCGGCCCCGGTCGTCGGGCCGAGGCGTCGTCCTGCCACGTCGCCGAACGCCCGGCCCTCGGCCTCGACTCGCCCTGGGACGAGCCGCAAAGCATTGATAGCCATCAAACATCAGCACTTGTCGAATCGCCTGGCCTCCTCGTCCGCCGCCTCCCCTGCTCGGGCGATGCCCCCCGGTCGTCCCCCGGCCCGAGCCTGACGCCGCCGGCCTTCCTGGTGCCGGCCTCGACCGTCGCGCCGGCCGCCGACTCGCGCCCCTGGCCCGAAGCCCGGCCGATCGGAGTCCCCGCCCTCGTCCAGTGGCCCCCCGACCGGCCGCCTCGGTCGCTCGCCGCGCGTCGGGCCTGATCGGGCGACGACCCTCGGAGATCCGGGGGCGCACGCCGGTCCCGGCCCCGTTGCCGATTTCGGGCGATGCCGGGGGCGACTTTTCCCTGAAAAGGGGGAGGCGCCTCGACCGGGCCGCCGGGCGGGTTCTTGGGGCAATCCGAGGGGGCGGAGGGGTTTCCATGTCGATCAATGTTCGACCGGTGCAGGGCCGCGGGGGCCGGGTGTACAAGCCGGCGGTCGGGCGTCGGCTCAGGCCGCTGCTCTGGGTCGTGCTGGGCGGCTTCGCGCTGCTCGGGGCCAACGGGGTCTACCTGTCCAGCGTCACGGCCGTGACCTGGTACACGGGCGTGACGCAGCAGACGTTCTTCTATATGCTGATGGTCGGGCTGCACCTGCTGCTCGGCTTCGCCATCATCTCTCCGGTCCTGATCTTCGGCTTCGCCCACCTGGCCACGTCCTGGAAGCGGCCCAATCGGGCGGCGATCCGCTACGGCCTGGCCCTGCTGGCCTGCTCGCTGGTGGTGCTCGGCTCGGGCCTGATCCTGGTCCGGGGGTTCGGCCTCTGGGAGGTCCGCGACCCTCGCGTCCGCTCGGTCGGCTACTGGCTCCACATCGCGGCCCCCCTGGCGGCGATCGGCCTTTATATCAAGCACCGCCTGGCCGGCCCCCGGATCAGGTGGGGCTACGCCCGCAAGCTCGGCGCGGTGGTGGGCGTCGGCGTGGCGGCGATGGGCCTGCTCCACGCGCAGGAGCCGAAGAAGTTCGGGGCCAAGGGTTCGAGCGAGGGGTCGCGGTACTTCTTCCCGTCCGAGGCGGTCACGGCCACCGGCAAGTTCATCCCGGCGGAGACGCTGATGATGGACGAGTACTGCCTGAAGTGCCACAAGGACACCTACGACAGCTTCTCGCACTCGGCCCACAAGTTCGCCTCGTTCAACAACCCGGCCTACCTGTCCAGCGTCCGAGAGACCCGCAAGGTCGCGCTCGCCCGCGACGGCGACGTCCGGGCCGCCCGATGGTGCGCGGGCTGCCACGACCCGGTCCCCTTCCTCTCCGGCCAGCTCGACGACCCCAACTTCGACGACGTGAAGAACCCGACCAGCCAGGCCGGGATCACCTGCACCGTCTGCCACTCGATCACCAACGTCAACAGCACCCGGGGGAACGCCGACTACACGATCGACGAGCCCCAGCATTACCCCTTCGCCTCCAGCACCAACCCGGTGCTCCGGTGGGTCAACGAGACCCTGGTCAAGGCCAAGCCGGAGATGCACAAGCGGACCTTCCTCAAGCCGGCGATCAAGGACTCGGCGTTCTGCTCGACCTGCCACAAGGTGGGGCTCCCTTATGCGTTGAACCACTACAAGGACTTCCTCCGCGGCCAGAACCACTGGGACACGTTCCTCCTCTCGGGCGCCTCCGGCGGCGGGGCCCGGAGCTTCTACTACCCGCCGGTGGCCAAGACCCAGTGCAGCGACTGCCACATGGGGCTGGTCGCCTCGACCGACTTCGGGGCGAAGGACTTCGACGGCAAAGGGGGCCGCGAGGTCCACGACCACCTCTTCCCGGCCGCGAATACCGGCATCCCGGCGATCCGGGGCGACGCCTCGGCCGTCGAGGCCCACGCCAGGTACCTGGCCGACAAGAAGGTCCGGGTCGACCTGTTCGCGCTCCGCGAAGGGGGCGGGATCGACGGGGCCTTGCTCGGCCCGCTCCGGCCCGAGGTCCCGACCCTCAAGCCCGGCAAGCCGTACCTCGTCGAGGTCGTGGTCCGGACCCTCGGCCTCGGCCACCCGTTCAGCCAGGGGACGGTCGACTCCAACGAGATCTGGGTCGAGCTCGTGGCCAAGGCCGGCGGCCGGGTGATCGGCCGGTCCGGGGGGATCGGCCCCGACGGGACGGTCGACCCGTACTCGCATTTCATCAACGTGTACATGCTCGACCGCGACGGCAAGCGGGTCGACCGCCGCAACCCGCAGGACATCTTCGTCCCCCTCTACAACAAGCAGGTCCCCCCGGGCGCCGGGCAGGTGGTCCACTTCGGCCTGGAGCTGCCGGGCGTGCTGGACGGGCCCGTCACGCTGGAGGCGAAGGTCAACTACCGCAAGTTCGACCGCAAGTACCTCGACTACATCTTCGGCCCCGGCAAGGGTCCCGAGCTGCCGGTGACGGTGATGGCCCGCGACGAGGTCAAGCTGCCGATCGAAGGGGGCTCGAAGGTCGCGAATCCGCCCTCGCCGATCGCCGAGACCTGGCAGCGGTGGAACGACTACGGGATCGGCCTGTTCCTCGAAGGCGAGGCCCTCGGCAGCCAGAAGGGCGAGCTGAAGCAGGCCGAGCCGGTCTTCCGGAAGGTGGCCGAGCTTGGCCTCGCCGACGGCTGGGTCAACCTCGCCCGGATCTACCAGCGGGAGGGGCGGATACCCGACGCCCGGCTCGCGCTGGAGAAGGCGTCGAAGCACCCCAAGCCGGCCTACCCCTGGGTGATCGCCTGGCTCTCGGCCCAGATCGACGAGCGGAACGGCTACCTCGACGAGGCGATCGCCGGGTACGAGTCGGTCCTCTCGACCGTCATCCCCGAGCGGAAGTTCGACTTCAGCCGCGACTACGAGGTGATCAACGCCCTCGGCGCCGCGCTCTACGCCCGGGCCCGTCAAGAGCCGCTCAAGAGCCCCGAGCGGGCGGATTTCCTCCGCAAGGCCGTCGAGGCCTACCGCCGGACGATCGCCGTCGACTCCGAGAACGTCCAGGCCCACCACGGGCTCGGCCAGGCCTATGCCGGGCTCTCGACGACGGAAGCCGGCCCGCCGCCCCCTCCGGGCCCCGAGGTGCCGCCGGTCGACGCCTCGGTCCGCGAGCTCGCCGCCAGGGCATCCGACCCCAAGGCGACAAGCGAGTCCCGCCAGGCCGGCGCCCGGGCCCTGGCCCGCTTGCTCCCCCGGTTCGTGGCCGCCCCGCGCGAGGCGTTCGGCTCGAAGCTCAACCCGCTCCACGACGCCGTCGCCACCCTCGGCGCCGCCTTCGCGGTCGAGCCCGAGCCCGACGCCCGCGAGGCCCAGGCCGAGGCCCTCTCGGCGATCCATAAGGCCCTGCACACCTACTTCAAGCCCGACGAGACCGCCGCCGGCCGAGCGGTCGGGATCGCCCGGGCCGCCAGCCCCTCGGCCGACATGAACGCCCAGTCGATCGTGATCCACCCGCTCCACCGCCCCGGCGCCCCCGGGATCGACGCCGAGGCCGGCACCGTCGCCGCCAGGGAGGCCCGCCCATGAACCCGGCCCGACCCGACCGAAACCGCCGCTCCCCGCGAGGATTCGCCCTCGCCGTCCTCCTCGCGGCCCCGATCGGCTGCACCGAGCCCCCGATGCCCGGGAGGATCGCCATGCCGAACGCCCCGGTCGTCCCAAAGGCGGTCTCCCGGGCCTCGATCCCCGACGTCCGGTTCGTCGAGATTACCCGGGAGGCCGGCCTCGACTTCCGCCACGTCAACGCCGCCCGGGGGGACAAGCTCCTGCCCGAGACGATGGGCTCGGGCGCGGCCTTCCTCGACTACGACGGCGACGGCGACCAGGACCTCTTCCTGGTCAACTCCGACCACTGGCCCGACGCCAAGGTCAATGAAAGGCCCACCCACGCCCTCTACCGGAACGACGGCAAGGGGCACTTCGAGGATGTGACGAAGGACGCCCGGCTCGACCGGACCGCCTTCGGCATGGGCGTGGCCGTCGGCGACTACGACAACGACGGCGACCCCGACCTTTACGTCACCGGGGTCGGCGGCAACGCCCTGTTCCGCAACGACGGCCAGGGGCACTTCGACGACGCGACCGCCGAGGCCAACGCCCGAGGGGGCGACGGCTGGTACACCAGCGCCACCTTCTTCGACCTCGACAACGACGGCGACCTCGACCTCTTCGCCTGCGCCTACGTCACCTGGTCGGCCGAGATCGACCGGGGGATCACCGGCCAGCTCGTCGGCAAGGGGCGGGCCTACGACCGGCCGGGCGACTACCGCGGGGCGAACTGCGTCCTGCTCCGCAACGATGGCGGCAAATTTGTCGATGTGAGCGAGGAGTCGGGCGTCTGCGTCCGCTCGCCCGACCGCAAGTTCCCGATCGCCAAGTCCCTCGGAGTCGCCCCCTTCGACGTCGACGGCGACGGCAAGGTCGACTTGGCCGTGGCCAACGACACGGTCGTCAACTTCTTCTTCCACAACCTCGGCGGGGGCAAGTTCGAGGAGATCGGCCTGACCACCGGGATCGCCTTCGACCAGGCCGGCGGGACCCGGGCGGCGATGGGGATCGACTGGGCCGACTTCAAGAACGACGGCACCCTCGGCCTGGCCATCGGCAACTTCGCCAACGAGATGACCGCCCTTTATGTGACCGAGGACCGGTCGAGCCTCCAGTTCTCCGACCTGGCCAACATCTACGGCCTCGGCGCACCCACCCAGCCGCCGCTCAAGTTCGGGCTGTTCTTCTTCGACTACGACCTCGACGGCCGGCTCGACCTGCTCACGGCCAACGGCCACCTCGAGTCCGACATCGGCCAGGTCCAGGGGTCGGAGACCTACGCCCAGTCGGCCCAGCTCTTCTGGAACACCGGCCGCAAGGGTCGCGAGCTGTTCGTCCTGGTCGACGCCGCCAAGGCCGGCCCCGACCTGTTCCGGCCGATCGTCGGCCGGGGGAGCAGCTACGCCGACATCGACGGCGACGGCGACCTCGACGTCCTGATCACCGAGAACGGCAACGCGGCCCACCTCTTCCGCAACGACGGCGGCGACCGCAACCGCGCCCTCCGGCTCGACCTCCGGGGAGGGAAGGGGTCGAACCGCGACGCGATCGGGGCCCGGGTCGTCGTCGAGGCCGGCGGCGTCACCGCCCGCCGCCAGCTCTTCCTCGCCAAGGGGTACCTGACCAGCGTCGAGCACCCCCTGACCTTCGGCCTCGGCCCGCTCGCCAAGGCCGACCGGGTGGCGATCACCTGGCCCTCGGGCAAGACGACCGAGCTTCGCGACCTCGCCTCGGGCACGACCCATCGGGTCGAAGAGGACGACGCCGGGCCGGCCGACCGATAGGCCGCTCGCCATTTTGCAAGAACTGCCCCGGGGCCGGGCCGGAGCCGCCGCCCGGCCCCGAGCCTCGGGTTGCGGCGACCCGAATTTTTGTCAGTTTTGCAATCCGGCCCAGACCTCCCAAACTCACCTCCAAAACCATCCCGAACGCTTGCCCGCTTGTGATATATTTGGGTCGAGAGGGGCCGGCTGGAGGCCGAACCCTTGGCGGACCGACCGGAGCGGCCGACCCTCCCCCGGGTCCCTCGGCCGATCGGTCGATCCGCACCCACTCAATGGATCGAGCAACCTGAATTCGACAACTCGGGAGCGGCACGCGGGCGGTTCGAGGCGGACGTGACGGCGGCCAGGATCGCGGCGGGACCGAGGCCCAACCGGCTCGGGCCCTGGGCCGATCCCCGGGCCAGGCCCCCATCCCGATCGAGCCCTGGCGCGACGCCCCCGCACGTGGGAGGATCGTCCGCGATGAGACCCCTGGCCGCAATCCGCTCGGGCTGGCTGCTCCTTGCCCTCTTCGCGGCGTCCTGGCCTCCGGTTGCCACGAAGGCCGATTCCGCGACCACGAGCTCGTCGACTTCGAGCCCGAAGGCCGACATCCAGCCCGTCGGCGACCCCAAGGAGAGCCTGGACCGGGGGCTCGACCTGGAGCGGAAGCACCTCTGGGCGCAGGCCTCGCAGGTCTACCGCGACGCCAAGGACCGCTGGCCCAGCCACCACGAGTTCGAGGACCGCAAGCGGCTCTGCGAGATGCACCTCCGCCTCGCCCGACGCTACCAGGACCAGAGCTTCCGCAACGTCCTGCTCCGACTGCCCGACGAGACGGCCTACGCCCTCTTCGACGAGATGCTCGACCGGATCGAGACCCACTACGTCGACGCCGTGGCGATGGAGCCGCTCGTCCGTCGGGGTTTCGACAACCTCGAAGTCGCCCTCCGCGACCCCCAGTTCGCATTCCTGACCTTGAATGCGAAGGACGCCTCGCCCGAGCGGATCAACTGGCTCCGCGGCCAGCTCCGAGGCCGCCGCGAGCGGATCAACGTGCTCGACCACGCGACCGCCCGGAGCCAGGTCGCCGCAGCCTGCGACCTCGCCCGCCAGGCCCTCTCCATCCCGACCGCCGCCGTGGTCCTGGAGTTTGTCTTCGGCGCCTGCGACGCCTTGCCGGACGACTACACGACCTACCTCACGCCGGACAAGCTCGACGACATGTTCGCCATCATCGACGGCAATTTCGTCGGCCTCGGGGTCGAGCTCAAGATCGACCCGCAGGGGCTCCGCCTCGTCGGCGTGATCCGGGGGGGGCCCGCCTCCGCCGCCGGCCTGAAGGCGGGCGACCGGATCGTCGCGATCGGCGGCAAGTCGGTCCGGGGGCTCGGGCTCGACGAGGCGGCCGGCCGGCTCCAGGGGGGCGAGGGGACCCGGGTGGATATCGGCGTCCTCAAGGCCGACTCGACCCGGCGGGATTATCAGCTCGTCCGCCGCCACGTCGAGGTCGAGAGCGTGACCCAGGCCAAGCTCCTCGAACCGGGCAGCGGGGTGGGCTACATCCAGCTCGTCGGGTTCCAGAAGTCCTCGACCGAGGAGGTCGACCGGGCGATCCGCTCGCTCACCCGCCAGGGGATGCGCTACCTCGTCCTCGACCTCCGGGGCAACCCGGGCGGCCTGCTCAACGTGGCCGTGGACATCGCCGACCGCTTCGTCGACGGCGGGGTGATCGTCTCGACCCGAGGCCGAGCCCCGGGCCAGACCCAGGTCTACCGGGCCAAGCCCGACAAGCCGTATACCATGCCCCTCGTCGTCCTGGTGGACCGCGACAGCGCCAGCGCCAGCGAGATCCTCGCCGGTGCCCTCCAGGAGCTGGGCCGGGCCAAGGTCATCGGCGACCACAAGAGCTACGGCAAAGGGTCGGTCCAGAGCATCTTCGAGCTCCGCACCGTGCCCGCCGGCCTGAAGCTGACCACCGCCAAGTTCTACTCGCCCAACGATCGCCCCTACCACGAGCAGGGGGTCGTCCCCGATATCCCCGTCACCCTCCGGGCCAAGCCCGTCGCCAACCCCGGCACCGACCCCGACGCCGAGGCCGAAACCCCCGAGCTGGGCGACCCCGCCACCGACCCCGTCCTGGCCATCGCCCTCCAGCAGGCCCGCCGCTACATCGCCTCGCGCCGCTGACCCTCGGCGGCCGACCAGACGCCCGATCAAGGTGCGGGCCGACCCCTCGGCCCGCACCTCTTCCTCAAACGAAGCTCCGGGTGGCAGGGGTCTGCGGTACTCCGCAACCCCGGCTCGTCACCGGCCCACGATCGCCAGGCCGGGGTTGCGGAGTACCGCAGACCCCTGCCACCGTGAGGGTCTTGTCGAACACCCCTTCGATCAGGAGGCCGGGGTTGCGGAGTACCGCAGACCCCTGCCACCCCCGGATTCTGACTGTGGCGGCCCCGAGAAAGGTAGACTCCTCGGTTCGCCCTCCGACAGCCGTTGGACGTTCCGGCCCGAGCGGGATAGACTCGGATCATGGCCAACACCACCGCCCGCCCCTCGTCGAAGCTCGAACCGACCCCGGCCTGGACGGCCCTGACCGACGCTCCCTTGAAGGGGATCGCCCTGGCCCGCGAGGCCGGGGCCGTCTTCGCCTGGGACGAGGGGGACCAGCTCTACCGGATCAACGGCCGGGGCGAGTTCGACTCGGTCGCGCGGGCCCCGGGCCGGATCATCGGGGCGGCGATGAGCGACGACGGCTCGCTCGTGGCCCTGCTCGGCGAAGGGGGCCGGCTCTGGCTGATGGACGGGGTGTTCGAGCTGATCCACGAGCGGCCGGCCCTCTCCGACGCCCTGTCGATCGCGGTCGACCCTCACGGCCGATACGTCGCGGTCGCCTCGAAGATGAACCTGGTCCAGTTCTACACCCGGCACGCCAGGCAGGCCGGCAAGTTCGAGACGCGGCAGCCCCTGTCCAGCATGGTCTTCGTGCCGGACAAGCCGTACCTGATCGGGATCGGCTCGTTCGGGGCGATCACCGGCTTCGCCCTGTCCAACCGCGGGATGAACGGGGTCGCGCTCGACGGGGCGGTGGCCTGGAACGAGCCCTTGATGTCGGGCGTCGGCCGCCTGGCCACGACCGGCGACGGCGAGATGATCCTGATCGCCTGCTACACCCACGGCGTCCAGCGGTTCGACCTCGAAGGCCGGGCCGAGGGGGCGTACCACCTCGGCGGCTCGCCCGGCCAGGCCGTGCCCGACTTCGCCGGCCGCCTGATCGCCGTGACGACCCTCGAAGGCGAGCTGGCGATCCTCAGCGGCGCGGGGAACGTCCGGTGGCGGACGACCCTGACCCGGCCGGCCGTCGCGCTGGAGACCGACGCGCTCGGCCGCTACGTCGTCTACGGCCAGGCCACGGGCGAGATCGTCCGCCTCGACCTCCAGCCCTCGAACCGACCGGCCCCGGCCCCTCGGCCCCAGGTCGCCGGCGGCCCGAAGGGGAGGGCGACGGCCGCCTCGGTCCGCAAGCCCGACTGGTCGGTCGACGTGGTCCCGCACGAGGACCAGGCCGAGTTCGCCGTCCTGGCGGTCTGCGACGACCCGCCGAGGATCGGGGTGATCTCGCCGAAGAACCGGCTCGAACTCTTCGGGGCCGACGGCAAGCGGCTCGGCCAGGCCCCCGAGATCGACGGCGTGGGGCGGATCTTGCGGACCTCGCCGGGCTGGATGGCAGCGGCCACCGACCGCCGCCTGATGCTCTGCGACCTCCGCCGGAACCTGGCCCAGCGGGTCGACATCAGCCTGACCGAGCTGACCCACCTGATGATCCGGCCCGACTCCCACGGCCTGGCCCTGGTCCAGGAGCGCGACCGGATCGGCCGGGCCACCAACGCCGGCCGCTGGATCTGGAAGAAGGAACTCGACTCCTCCGTCGAGGAGATGGCGATCGACGACGACGGCTTCACCGCGGCCACCACCGAGGACGGCAAGCTCCGGATCTTCGACCCCGGCGGCGAGGCCGTCGGCGAGTTTCGAGGGGCCCCGTCCGACCCCGCGCTCCTGGCCCAGAGCCCGCCCGGCTCGGCCGTGGCCTGGCTCACGCTCGCGCGGAGGGCCCAGGTCCTCCGGGGGCACGACCGCCTGGGACGGGTCGCCTGGGAGACGCCGGTCCCGTGGGAGGCCTGGCAGTTCCAGGTCGTCGGGTCCCAGGCCGTGGTCACCGCCCCCGACGGCCGGGCGATCTCGTACGACGGCTCGGGCCACGCCCTGGCGCAAGGCCGGGCCGACGGGCCGAGCGACGCCTTCTACCCGGCCTCGGACGACCAGCCGCTCCGGGTCGCCCGCCAGGGGGTCCACCTGATCTGCTCCGAGCTGGGCGGCCGGGTCGCCTGGCGGGCCGTGGCCGACGCGGCGCTCGGGCCGATCGCCGCCGGGCGGATCGGCGTGGCCGCCCTGATCGGCAAGTCGCTGGCCTGGTTCGGGTCGAACCGTGCTTGAAGTGTGGCCGGTTCGCTTCGTCCTCCGGAAGCCCGTGTTGCCCAGGTTCGGGCCGATGGGTTAAGATTGGGGGAGAGAAAACACGTATGATTGAGGGGGGGGCCTCGTGCGAGCCCCGCGCCCTGGATAAACTCGCTCGTCCTGTGATGATCTCGAAACTGTTGAACGACGGTCTCCCATTTGCATGGGAGACGTTCGGGATGGTTCAGCCTGGCCCTCTCCCGGGTTGGAGGACTTGATGACCCCTTGCGTTTCGCCGATGCCGGATGTCGCCAGGTCGGGCATCCGACTCAGCGTCCATGATCGAGGGGCCGTCGAGGCACAGAGGCACAAGTGGATCGAGAGCGAGAAGGCGGGGCGCGACCTCGGCGAATGGGCCATCCGCTGTTGGGTCCGCCAGCACTGGAACGGCTTCCTCCGCGAGAAGTGGCTCGAACACCTCGAAGGCCGGACCTTCTGGATCGAGCTCGATCACGACGACTTCGGCCTGCTCCAGCGCGAATTCCGCCACTCCGCCCTGATCAGCGACATCCTCAGGCGGCTCAAGAACGGCCAGGAAAACCTCGACGTCCTCAACTGGGCGATCGACAATCACCTGGAGATGCGGGAGGTCTTCGAGATCCTCGAAACCCTCGACATCAACAGCCGCCGGATCGAGTGCCTGCTCGAAAAGCGCCTCTCGCAGCTTGCCTGAAGCCTAGCCCGCCGACCCCACCGAATCATCACGTCCTGAAAATCCAACCCGTGTCGCCCGATCGCATCGTGGCCTCTCGGGCTCAGGGTCGAACGTGGAGAGTCACTTCGCCCAGGCTTCGGCCAGCGCGACCAGGGTCCGCACGAAGCAGCCGGTGCCGCCGGCGTCGCGGGTGGAACTGTCGGAGTCGGCCCAGGCCGGGCCGGCGATGTCGAGGTGGGCCCAGGGGCGACCGCCGACGAACTGTTCGAGGAACTTGGCGGCCGAGCTCGCCCCGCCGTACTTGCCGCCCACGTTCTTGAGGTCGGCGACGTGCGACTTGAGCAGGTCCTGGAAGTCGTCGTCGAGCGGGAGCCGCCAGGTCCGCTCGCCGGTGGCCTTCGAGGCTGCGGCGACCTGGCCGGCCAGGCCTTCGTCGTTGGCGAAAAGTCCGGCGATCTTGTTGCCCAGGGCCACCAGGCAGGCGCCGGTGAGGGTGGCGAGGTCGACGATCCCGGCCGGTTCCTGCTCGGCGGCGTAGGCCAGGGCGTCGGCGAGGATCAAGCGGCCTTCGGCGTCGGTGTTGAGGATCTCGACCGTCTTGCCGTTCCGCATGGTCAGGACGTCGCCGAGCCGCATCGCCCGGCCGTTGACCATGTTCTCGGTGATGGCCAGGTAGCCGACGACGTTGACCGCGAGCCCGAGCCGGGCGATGGCCGTCATCGCGGCCAGGACCACGGCCGAGCCGGTCATGTCGCACTTCATGTCCTCCATCGAGGACGACGGCTTGAGCGAGAGCCCGCCGGAGTCGAACGTCACCCCCTTGCCCACCAGGGCCAGGGTCGGGCCGCTCCCCCCTTCGCGGTGCTCCAGGACGACGAACGCCGGCGGCTCCTCCGAGCCGGCCGCGACGCCGATCAGGCCGCCGAACCGCTCCGATCGAATCCGGGGCTCGTCCCAGACCTCGACGGTGAGGCCGGCGGCCTCCCCGGCCGCCTTCGCCCGCGCGGCGTAGGCGGTCGGCCGCTTCTCGTCGGGCGGGGTGTTGGCCAGGTCCCGGGCCAGGTTGATCGCCACGCCGAGCACCTGCCCCCGCGCGACGGCCGCGTCGAACCCCTCGGCCGCGCCCTCCGGGGGGATCATCGAGAGTTCGGCGAACGGGTGCCGGGCCGGCTCGGACTTGCGGAGTTCGGCGGCCCGGGTGCCGACGATCATCCCGGCGACGAGGCTCGAAACGACCGCCGGGTCCGGGCCCGCTTCGGGCAGGGCCACGGCGACGGCCTTCCGCTCGCGAGCCGCGAGTCGCTTGCCCAGGGCCACGCCGGCCGAGTAGGCCGAGCCGGCGTCGAACTTCTCCCGCTTGCCCAGGCCGAACGCCACGACCGACCCGCAGGCCAGGCCCGAGTCCCGGGTCGCCAGGCCGAGCAGCGGGGCCACGTCGCCCAACCCTCGGGGCAGGTCCTTCCCCTCGACCAGCCGGGCCAGGGTGGCGGCCAGGTCCCGCCCGACCGAGGCCGCGGTCGGGCCCGAGTCGCCCTCGAAGAGGCCCAGGGCGAGGGTGTCGGCTTCCACGGACGAGAGCGGGCGGCGGGCGGCTTGGACGTTCATCGGCGCTTCCTGGGGCGGTTGGCATCGAAGGGCGGGCCGCCGAGCATCCTAGCCCGATCCCGGCCCTCCTTGCAAATCCAGTTGCCGACGGCCCCGGGGGCGACCCCTCGATCAGAGCGAGACCTTCTCGTGGTCGCCCGGGTGGTACGGCTTGCCGGTGGCCAGCGCCTTGACCAGGCCAATCGCGTGGGCGACGGTGCTCGACGGCGTGTCCCAGTATTCGGCCTTCTCGGCGGTCACCCGGAGCAGGGCGAGCTCGGGGTCGTCGAGCCCCTTGGGGAACCAGGCCTTGTACTTCGGGTCCCAGAGTTCCTCGGCCTTCTTCCTGTCGCGGACGATCAGGGCCGTGCCCGAGATCGACACGTACTTGCTCTGCTCGGGCGACGAGTAGCTGAGGTTGACGTGCTGGTCCTGGCGGACCTCGTCGGCCTTGGGGGCGTCCCCCTTGGTGAAGAAGTAGAGCGTGCCGTCGAAGGTGCCGGACTTGTCCCGGTGCGTGGCCATCGGCCGGCTCCGGATCGAGCCGTCGGGCTCGACGGTGGTCAGCATGGCGAACTGGATGTCGGCGATCAGTTGCCCGAGCTTCTTGAGGGCCTCGTCGTGGGTGGCTTGATCGCTCATGGTCCGGTTGCTCCTCGGCTCGGAGTCGGTAAGGCGGAAGCGGAACGTCGGGCCAGTCGCAAAGTGCGTACCGGCGGGTCGGGCCTTCATTCGCGAGGGGTCTTGGGGGCGATCGGCCGGGCGGGCACGCCGACGACGGTCTGGCCGGCGGGCACGTCGCGGTTCTTGGTGACCACCGCCCCGGCGCCGATGACGGCCCCGGCCCCGACCGACACCGGGGCGACCAGGATCGAGCCGGAGCCGAGGAAGGCGTCCTCGCCGATGGTCGTCTTGTGCTTGTCGTAGCCGTCGAAATTGGCCGTGATCACCCCGGCGCCGACGTTGACCGACCGGCCGACGTGGGAGTCGCCGAGGTAGGCCAGGTGGCGGGCGACGACGCCGCTCTCCAGGTGCGAGCGGTTGACCTCGACGAAGGCGCCGACCTCGGCCCCGTCGTCGAGCACGGTCCCGTCGCGGAGGTGGGCGAACGGGCCGACCCGGCACCCCCGGCCGACCTTGACCCGGCCGCTGATGACGGAAAACGGGTAGATCACCGAGTCCTGGCCGACCTCGGCCCGGCCGTCGACGTAGGTGTTGCGGGGGTCGACGATGGTCACGCCCTCGTCCATCAGGCGGTCCTGGATTCGACGCTGGAGGATGGCGGTCGCCTGGGCGAGCTGCTGGCGGGTGTTGACGCCGAGGATGTCGTCGGGCTCCAGGCAGGGCAGGGCGACGACCCGCCGGCCCATCGTGGCGAGCAGGGCGGGGGCGTCGGTCAGGTAGTATTCCCCCTGGGCGTTGCCGGTGTCGAGCCGGTCGAGGGCGTCCCAGAGGCCGGGCAGCTCGAAGGCGTAGCAGCTCGGGTTGACCTCGCGGATCGCCCGCTCCTCCGGGCTGCAATCGCGCTCCTCGACGATCCGGAGGAACCGGCCCGCCCCGTCGCGCAAGATCCGGCCGAAGCCCATCGTGTCGGGCACGATCGCCGTGCCGAGCAGGCAGGCGGCCCGCTCGGCGTCGCGCCTGGCCAGGAGGTCGGCCAGCGGCTCGGGGCGGATCAAGGGCTCATCGCCGACCAGCACGAGCGCCGGCCCCTGGTAGTCCACCAGCAGGGGGCGGCAGGCCCGGACGGCGTCGCCGGTGCCGAGCTGGCGCTCCTGGGTGGCGAAGCGGATCTCGGGCTCGTCGGCCAGGGCGGCGCGGACCTGGTCGGCCCCGTAGCCGACGACGACGATGATCGTCCGTGCCCCGGCCCCCCGGGCGGCGTCGACGACGTAGCGGATCATCGGCCGGCCGCAGACTTCGTGGAGCACCTTGGCCCGGTCGGACCGCATCCGCTTGCCGTGCCCGGCCGCCAGGATGATCGCCACCGGTCCTTGCATCGCGGCCCAGCCTCCCCGCCTTCGGAATCCGTCGCGAGCCCCTTCGGAGCGAGGATTCTACGGCGAGGCCGCACGGGCCGTCAAACCCGGAGCCTTCGCGAACCTTGAACGACGCGGGGACATCTGGCAGACTGGGCCGTCGCCCGGAGTCGGGCGGGTCGGACCGGATCGGAGCGCGAATCCCATGAGCTTGTCGGCCGAGGACGTGGCCAAGGTGGCGTTGCTGGCCCGGTTGCGGCTGGCCCCGGGCGAGCTCGACCTGTTCACCGGCCAGCTCAACGCGATCGTCGGGTTCGTCGAGCAGCTCGGCGAGCTCGACACCTCGGGCGTCGAGCCCCTGGCCCACGGCGTCGAGGTCCGCAACGTCTTCCGCGACGACGTCCGAGGCCCGGCCCTCTCGCGCGAGGACGCCCTGGCCAACGCCCCCAAGCGGAACTCCGAGAGCTTCCTCGTCCCCGCCGTCCTCGAATGAGCCGGGCCTAAGCCGCAGCCGCAGTCGCAGACAATCACCGCCTTCGAGGATGTTGATGGACCCGACCCGATCGACCGCCGTGGCCCTGATCGCCGAGATGAACGCCGGGTCCATCACCGCCGAGGAGGTGACCCGGGCCTACCTCGACCGGGCCGATCGCCTCGAAGGCCGGGTCCACGCCTTCCTCCACCGCGACGCCGAGGTCGCCCTGGCGAAGGCCCGCGCCGTCGACGCCCGCCGCCAGTCCGGCCGGCCCGTCGGCGCCCTGGCCGGGGTGCCGATCGCGCTCAAGGACGTCCTCTGCACCCGGGGGGTCCCCACCACCTGCGCCAGCCGGATGCTCGAGAATTTCCGCCCGCCGTACAACGCCCACGTCATCGAGCGGCTGATCGAGGCCGACGCGATCCCGATCGGCAAGACGAACATGGACGAGTTCGCGATGGGCTCGTCGACCGAGAACTCGGCCTTCGGCCCGACCAGAAACCCCTGGGACCTCGACCGGATTCCCGGGGGCTCCTCGGGCGGGTCGGCCGCCGCGGTCGCCGCCGACTTCGCGCCGATTTCGCTCGGCTCGGACACCGGCGGCTCGATCCGCCAGCCGGCCGCGCTCTGCGGGATCGTCGGCCTGAAGCCGACCTACGGCCGGGTCAGCCGGTACGGCCTGATCGCCTTCGCCTCCTCGCTCGACCAGATCGGCCCGTTCTCGCATGACCTCGCCGACACGGCCCTGCTCCTCAAGGTGATCGCCGGCAAGGACCCGAGGGATGCCACCAGCGTCGACGAGCCGGTGCCCGACTACCCGAGCACCCTCGACACCCCGCCCCGATCCCTCCGGATCGGCCTGGTCCGCGAGTTCTTCGGCGAGGGGCTCGACCCCGAGGTCGAGGCCGCCATCCGCGACGCCGTGAAGGTCTACGAGGCCGCCGGAGCGACCGTCCAGGACGTCTCCCTGCCCCACTCCAGGTACGGGGCCCCGGCCTACTACATCGTCGCCCCGGCCGAGTGCTCCAGCAACCTGGCCCGCTACGACGGCACGATCTTCGGCCACCGGGCCGAGGACTTCGCGCCGACGACGCCCGAGGAGGAGGGCCTCCCCCCGCTGATCCGGATGATGATGGCCAGCCGGGCCGAGGGGTTCGGCGCCGAGGTCAAGCGGCGGATCATGCTCGGGACCTTCGTCCTCTCCGCCGGCTACGCCGACCAGTACTACACCCAGGCCCTCAAGGTCCGCCGCCTGATCCGGGGCGACTTCGACGCCGCCTTCCGCGACGTCGACATCCTCGTCGGCCCGACCACCCCCACCGCCGCCTTCCGCTTCGGCGAGAAGACCGCCGACCCCCTGGCGATGTACCTCTCCGACATCTACACCATCACCACCAACCTCGCCGGCATCCCCGGCCTGAGCATCCCCTGCGGCCTGACCAGGTCCGGCCTCCCCATCGGCCTCCAGCTCATGGCCCCCGCCTTCGCCGAGGACAACCTCCTCCGCACCGCCCGGGTCTTCGAGAAGGCCACCGACTGGCACCAGAAGCGCCCGGGGCTGGTATGATGGCGGTCGAGCGATCGTTCACCAGCCTCGGGTCGCGGCTGGTCGACCTGGAAGCGGCGGGCAAGGATCGATTGGAGGACGCCGAGCATCTCAGGGCGGCCGGGAGACACGCTTCGGCGATCGTCATGGGGATCTATGCTCTGGAGATTGCATTGAAGGCGCGGATCTGTCGCCTGTTGAAGATGCCTCAGTTGCCGAAGGCCTTCGAAATCCACGATCTCCGAGGGCTGCTGATCGTCTCGGGCCTGGTCAATGCGATGGCCAAGCGAGGATCTCGATCGGTGAAGAAGAACTGGGAATTGATCACGATAACGGCCGTCGATTTCGCCTCGTTGAGATATCTACCGACATCGGCCAAGACTCGGCGGGAAGCCGACGACTTCTTCTTTCAACTCACCGATCCGAAGACCGGGGTGTTCCCATGGATCTCGCGCCAGACTTGATGGCGGCCATCATCCGGATCCGCGATTCGATCGGCCGGTTGGCCTCCTCCAAAGGGTGGACAAGGGGCGACTATCGCCTCGACATGATCGTGAACGTCGACTGGGGCAGCATCCACATCGACCTGTTCGCCAGGGAATATGACCACCCGAAGGTCGAAGAGAGCGTCCTCTACGACGAGGTGTATGACCAGCTCGAACTCGACCTGACGGTCGAGCCCGACATCTACGCCATGGTCGGGGTCCTGATCTGGCCCTGGAATTGTGACCAGATGGCTGTGCGAGCCCGCATCAACGATTCTTACATCCGGATCGACGATGCCCTCCTGAACCCGGGCCTGAGTGAGCTTCGCCCGATCGCCCTCGCTTGATCTCGGGACCAATTCCATGGATTACACGATCGTCATCGGCCTTGAAGTTCACGTCCAGCTCACGACCGAGAGCAAGATGTTCTCGCCGGTCGGCACGGAGTTCGGCCTGCCGCCGAACACGCAGATCGACCCGGTCTCGCTCGGGTTGCCGGGGACGCTGCCGGTGATGAACGGGCGGGCGTTCGAGCTGGCCCTGAAGACGGCGGTGGCCTTGGGGGCGGAGATCGCCCCGTTCACCAAGTGGGACCGGAAGAATTACTATTACCCCGACCTGCCCAAGAATTATCAGATCAGCCAGTATGACCTGCCGTTCAGCGTCGGCGGGCACCTGGAGATCCCCGCGCGGAAGGACGGCTCGGGCGGGGGCCGGTGCCGTTTGACCCGGGTCCACCTGGAGGAAGATACCGGGAAGCTGACGCACGGGGCGGGCGGTTTCTCCGAGGTGGACCTGAACCGAGCGGGCATCCCGCTGCTGGAGATCGTCACCGAGCCCGACATCCGCGACATCGTCGACGCCAAGGCCTGCCTGGAGGAGCTCCGGCTGACGCTCCGCTACCTCGGCGTCTCCGACTGCGAGATGCAGGAGGGGAGCCTCCGGTGCGACGCCAACATCAATCTTCATATCGACAAAAATGGGACCAAAGTCGCCACGCCGATCGTCGAGATCAAGAACCTCAACAGCTTCCGGGCGGTCGAGCGGGCCCTCGCCCATGAGGCCGAGCGGCAGTTCAAGAAGTGGCAGTCCGACGGCCTGACGATCCAGGACGCCCCCAAGCAGACCCGAGGCTGGAACGACCCCGAGGGCGTCACCAAGCCCCAGCGCGAGAAGGAGACGGCGGCCGACTACCGCTACTTCCCCGAGCCCGACCTCGTGCCGGTGGTCGTCGACGAGGCGTGGGTCGCCCGCGTCCGGGCGTCGATCGGCGAGCTCCCTTCGGCCCGACGCAAGCGGTTCTCGGCCGAGTATGGCCTCTCGGACTACGACGCCAACGTCCTCGTCGAGCAGGGGCAGGACGTGGCGGACTACTACGACGCCGTGGCCAAGGGGACCGACGCCTACAAGCTCGCGAGCAACTGGGTCCAGCAGGACATCCTCCGGATCGTCAAGGAGCGGAAGGTCCCGATCGGCGAGTTCCCCGTCGGGCCCGCCTCGCTCGCCGACCTGATCAACCGGGTCGGCCGGTCGGAGCTGAACACCAACCAGGGCCGCGAGGTCCTCGCCAGGATGATCGAGACCGGCGAGCCCGTGGATGCGATCATCGAGCACGGCGGCTACCGGATGGTCTCCGACGAAGGGGCGATCTCGGCCGCCATCGACGCCGCGCTGGCCGCCAACCCCAAGGCCCTCGAAGACCTCAAGGGGGGGAAGAAGAAGCCCGAGGCCGTCAAAGGGTTCCTCCGGGGCCAGGTCATGAAGCAGACCGGGGGCAAGGCCGACCCCGCGCTGGTCGGCTCGCTGCTCGACGCCAAGCTCGCCGAGATCGCCGGATAGCCTCGATCCTCCCACCCCGACCGGAGCGGCCTCGATGACGGACCCAGGACCCGACCGCCGGACGTTCCTCAAGGGCTCGGCCTCCGCCCTCGCCGCGTCGGCCCTGGCCCTCCCGACGGCCCTCGCCCAGAAGCCGAACGGCGGCTGGCGGAAGGCGTTCATGCTCGGCTCGGCCAGCTCGGGCCCGGTCCTCCCGCGGTTCCAGCTCCTCAAGGAGGCGGGGTTCGAGGGGGTCGAGCTGCTCAGCCCCAACGAGTTCGATCGCGACGAGGTCCTCCGGGCCCGCGACTCGACCGGGCTGGTCATCCACGGCATCTCGGGCTCGAAGCACTGGGACAACCCGCTGTCCAGCCCCGACCCGGCCGTGGTCGAGCGCGGCCTCGCCGCGATCCGCACGTCGATCCTCGACTGCAAGGCGTATGGCGGCACGACGGTCCTGCTCGTGCCGGCGGTGGTCAACGCCAAGGTGTCGCACCGCGAGGCGTATGCCCGGTCGCAGGCCAACATCCGCAAGGTCATCCCCGACGCCGAGGCCGCCGGGGTCCAGATCGCCATCGAGGAGGTCTGGAACAAGTTCCTCCTCAGCGCCCCCGAGATGGCCCGCTACATCGACGAGTTCGGCACCCCGACCGTCGGGGCCTATTTCGACGTCGGCAACGTGGTCGAGTACGGCTACCCGCAGGAGTGGATCAGGGACCTCGGCAAGCGGATCTTGAAGATCCACATCAAGGAGTATGCCAAGGCCAGGCGATTCTCCTACCCCCTGGGAGAGGGAGAAATCCAGTGGCCCGCCGTCCGCTCGGCCCTGGTCGACGTCGGCTACGACGGCTGGATCACCGCCGAGGTCCCCATCGGCGACCTCCATGCCATGAAGGATGTCGTCGGCCGGATGGACAAGATCCTCGGCTGATCCCCGGCTCTCAGGCGAGCAGGGCGTCGAGCAACAGCCGGTGGGCGTCGGTCATCGGGATCGACCCGGGAGAACTCGGCGCCGGGCCGTCGCCGATCAGGATCGGCCGGTCCTCGTCGCGGGCGGCGGGGAGGCCGTGGCTCCCCTTGATCAGCGAGGGGTCGAGCGGGACCACGTCGAACAGGGTCCGGAAGCCGAGCTTCTTGGCGAGCAGGCGGCGGGCGATCCGGAGCTTGGGGACCTTCAGGGCCGGGTCGAGGAGCAGCTCGCACGGGTCGTAGCCGGGCTTGCGGTGGATGTCGACGGTCCTGGCGTAGTCGGGCGCCTGGGCGTCGTCGAGCCAGAACGGGTAGGCGAACCAGGCATCCGGGTCGGACAGGGCGACGACCTCGCCCGATCGGGGGTGGTCGAGGCCGACCTCGGCGCGCGCCTCTCCCGAGAGCAGTCGGGCGACCCCGGGGAGCGGGCCCAGCAGGTCCACGACCCGGGGGATGTCGGCCGGGTCGCGGACGTGGACGTGGGCGACCTGGTGGTCGCAGACGGCGAAGGCCCGGCTGGTGAAGGGGTCGAAGATCTCGCCGAACGGGCCGGGCCGGACCGTCAGGAGGCCGGCCCGCCGCAGGACCCGGTTCGGCTCGACGGCGCGGGTCACGTCGCAGTGTCCGTACTCGCTGACGACCCAGACGCGGGCGCCCGAGGCCCTGGCCTGATCGAGCAGGGGGGCGCAGGCGTCGTCCAGTTCCTTGACCAGCCGGGGCAGGTCGGAGCCGGAGGGGCCGAACCGCTGGGGGTCGTAGTCGAGGTGGGGCAGGTAGACGAGGGTCAGGTCGGGCCGGTCGGTTTCGAGGACCGAGGCGGCGGCCCGGGCGATCCAGGGGGTGCACGCCAGGCCGGCGCCCGGGCCCCAGAAGGCGTGAAACGGGAACTTGCCGTGCTCGGCTTCGAGCCGGTCGGTCAGGCCGTCGGGCGTGCCGGCGATCCCGAACGCCTTGTTGCCGTCGGCCGCGTAGTAGGGCTTGGGGGTGACGCTGAGGTCGACCGCCGCCCCCTGGTTGAACCACCAGAAGAGCTGGGCCACGCGGAACGACTCGGCCCGATCGGCCAGCAAGCGACGGGCGGTGACGTAGAGGGGCTCGGCCTCGATCAGGGCGTTCGACTGCTGCCAGAACCGGACCTCGCCGGTGTCGCGGAAGAACCAGCCGTTGCCGACGATCCCGTGCCCCTGCGGTAGTTGGCCGGTCAGGATGCTCGCCTGGGCGGTGCAGGTGACGGCGGGCACCACCTCGATCAAGGGCCGCCCCCAGCCGGCCGAGGCCAGGGCCGAGAGCCGGGGGGCCATCGCCAGGAGCCGGCCCGTCAGGCCGACGGCGTTGATCAGGACCAGGGGCGCCGCTTTGCTCATCCGTCGTCCAACCCTTCGGGGGCCCGCCAATGGAAAGGGGCCCGGCCGCCTCGGTTCGCGAGGGGCCGGGCCCGGAGGGTTTGCGTCACGCCCGAGCGATCAGGCGGCCAGGGTCGGGAGCTTGGACGACACGAGCCGCCGCCAGAACGCGGCCGAGGCGTAGGAGAGGACGACGAGCGTGGCGACGCCGACGGTCCCCTGCGAGCCCCCCTCGGTGAAGCCATAGCTGTGCAGGCCGACGCCGAGCACGAAGTTCACCCCGTACCAGGCCATCAGGACCGACAGGAAGCAGACCACCGACGACATCACCAGCCAGAACGTGTTGACCCAGCCGGCGAACCGCCCGTGCAGCGGCATCAGGTAGACCAGAAGGGTGATCAGGGCCCAGACCTCCTTCGGGTCCCAGCCCCAGAACCGGCCCCAGGACACGTCGGCCCACCAGCCGCCCAGGAACGTCCCGGCCGCCACGAGCAGGATGCCCACCTGCATCGAGCGGTAGATGAACGCCGCCATCGGCTTGATCTGGCTCGCCGTCGCCTGCATGGCCGATGCCCGCAGGTCCGACTCGCCGGCCGGTCCGGAAGGCTTCCCTCGCGACAAGACTCGGTTGACGCCCTCGCCGGCCAGGGCCAGCACGCCCGTCGCCGCGAGCAGGCCGCCGATCGACGCGAGGGCGATCGACGGATAGAATCCGTACTCCTGCATGACCGACCCCGCCCCGAACTGGCCGTAGGAGGCGAGGTAGCCGGTGATCCCCAGGCCGAGCAGCGGCAGGCCGGGCAGGATCGGCGAGGCCAGCTCGCCGAGGGTGGCCGACCGCTTGTAGGTGGCCGTCAGGTAGGTCGTCGTCGCGACCAGGCCGAGGCCCATCGCCAGGGCGAACGCGGCATAGCTGGAGACGATCGTCAGGACGTGGATCGTCAGCCAGTAGTTGCTCCGGAGCACCGGCGGGAGCATCGGGATGTCGGGGTCGAGCAGGGGGACCGTCGCCGCGATGGTCGTGCCCACCAGGGCCACGCCGGCGGCGGCGAGGGCGGCGAACGTCTTGCGGTAGATCGCCTCCAGGACCATCCCCAGGACCGAGGTCACCAGGGCGACCCAGATCACCGTCTCGTACATGTTCGAGACCGGGGCCCAGCCGGAGATCTTGACCCGGAGGAAGAAGCCGTAGACCTCAAGGCCGATCCCGGCGGCGAACGCGGCGATCCCGGCGAGGTACAGGCCGGACGAGAGGGCGTTGACCTTGCCGGTCGAGGCCGCCGACTTGCCGCGGGCGGGCAGGCTGAGGATCAGCAGGACCAGGGCCGCGCCGTAGGCCATCGGGGCCTTGAAGAACGGGGCGACGTCGTTGAAGTGGACCTCGCGGGCCATCGCCTCGGCGGTCGGGTAGATGTCCGGGTTGATCGTCCGGCCGAGGTCGCGCGAGGCGTCGATCAGGGCCAGGGCGGGGGCGGCGTCGACCCGACCCGGGTTGGCCTTCTCGGCGTCGAGGAGCGCCTGGTAGGCCGCCCGGAAGACGCCGACCTTGGCGGTGGGGAAGCCGGCCTTGGCCAGGTCATCGATCGAAGCTTCGCGGAGCACGCCGAGCTGGACCCAGGCCGACTTGGCCTTGAGCCAGGCGACGAACTTCTCGTCGAACTTCGGGTCGGCGCCGGGCATCGCCCGATCCTTGCCGGGGATGTCGTTGAGGTAATTGACGAGGGCGGTGGCCGCCTCATGTTCGAGCGGGGGCAGGTCGAGCCCGCCGGTCTCCTGGGCCTTCTGGAACGCCTCGGCGGTGAAGGCGATCGTCGTCGCGTTGGAGGGCCGGGGCATGGCCAGGAGCGGCAAGGGGCCGAACGATTCGAGGTCGCGGATCGCCCGGTAGTGGGCGAGCTTGGCGCCGACCTCGAAGCCCTTCTCCTCCAGGTCGGTCAGCTTGGGCTGGACCCTCGACGGGCTGCCGGCCGACTGGACCCGCTGGATGATCGGCCGGAGCCAGGCGTCGAAGGGGACTTCCTTGCCGTTTTCGAGGACCTGGGCCTCTTCGAGGTCCGAGGGGGCGAACCACTTGGTCTCCTCGCCGACCTTGGCCGCGAGGGCAAGGACCGCCCGGCCGTCCTCGGGGGCGAGCTTGGACTCGCGGACGAGGTCGCGGAGCTGCCCGGCGCCGATCTCGGCGCGGCCGAGGACGGCCTTGATCCGCGCCCGGTCGTCGGCCGAGGTCGCGGCCTTGGACTCGATCGCTTCGAGGCCGTGGCGGATCTCGTCGGCCATGAGGAACTGCTTGAGCGGCAGGTACTCGACGGCGATGATCGGCTGGGCGTCCCAGAACTTGGGCCGGCTCGTCCAGTCGAAGAACGCGGCGACGGGGGACCAGGTGGTGACGACCTGGACGCCGTCCTTGACCTCGGTCAGCTTGATCGTCTCCCGCGTGTAGATCTGCTTGATCTCCTCGCGGGCGACGGTGTCGATGGGCTTGAGCCGCCCCTCGTGCATCATGGGGAGCTGGCCGAGCGTCGAGTAGGCCGGGCCGACGCCGAGGGCGACCTTCTCGGTCTTGGGGGCCGGTTCGGCGGCCGAGGCGAGGCCGGGGGCCGTCGCCGCCGACGCCAAAGCCAGCCCGAGGCGGAGCCATATCGATCGCGGACGCATAAAAGGTCTCCCGGCCAGCAGGTGGGCCTCGGGGTGATTTCGGACGGATCGAATCTCGGGGGTCAGAGCGGCTCGTGGTCTTCGCCGGCGATCTCCGGCTGGGGCTTGCCCCCCTTGGCGGCCAGGCGGTCGCGGGCGTTCGCCGCGGCCCGCTCGCGCTGGGCCTTGCCGCCGTCGGTGAAGATCCCGGCCCTCATGTAGAACTGGACGAAGGCGCCGAGGACGACGATGATGCACCCGGCGTAGGTCATCGCCCGGGCCGGGTTCTTGGCCACGGAGAAGACCGAGACGAACTCGCCGGTCTCGCGCCCGGTCCGCTTGTCCACATATCGGGAATAGTTCGACTGGAAGAACCGCCAGTTGGCGTGGTCCAGCGTGTGGTTCATGTAGATCGAGTGCGGCTGGTCCTTGATCCCGCGGGCCTCGTCGGTCAGCGTGACCTCGCTCCGGAAGCTGGCCGCCTTGCTGGTGCCGGGGTCGAAGCCGACGTCGAAGTCGTTGAGCTTGAGCGAGAAGCCGAGGTCGACCCGGTCGGAGTCGAAGGCGACCTCGTACATCCCGCTCGGGAAGGTGACGGCCCGGTAGTCGGGCTCGAAGTCGCCCGACTTGCGGAGCCAGATGTCCTTGGTGACGCCGCCGACGGTCATCTCGACCAGGGCCGCGGGGATGGCGTTGTCGATCTCGCTGGGCCCGGGGCTGACCGAGCGGGCGACCTCCTTCTCCCGGCCCGAAGGGAGGAACTCCTCGACCTCGACGGTCAGCGTCATCGGGGCGACGCTGGTCCCGCCGAACGCGGTGAACCGGCCGCCCGGCTTGACCGGCCCGTGGGCCACGAGCTTGCCGGGGTTCCCCCGACCGTAGACCCGGTAGCCGAGCCGCCCTTGATTGTCGCCCATGACCTCGATCACGCCGAACCGCTGGTTGACCTGCGGGTCGACCACCGGCGGGTAGTCGTAGCCGAGCTGGATCAGGGGCTGGGGTAGGGTGGCGTTGTCGCCGTCCCGCTTGGGGATGATCGGCGGGGCCATCGGCAGGGCGGAGAAGCCGTTATGCTCGACCTCGGGGCCGTCACCCTTGCGGACCTTGAACTGGACGATGTTGAGGCTGTCCTCGCCGAGCCGCTTGAGCATGTCGGCTTCGAGCGGGACGTGGTCGACCTTGGCGAAGCTGGCCGTCAGGTCGCTGTCGGGCAGCGGGATCGGCCTGTCGACCGCGGCCCCGTCGAGGGGCACGTCGAGCCGCCTGGGCTTGCCCGCGCTGTCGGTGTAGCGGAGCCGGGCCACGCCCTCCAGGCCGGGTTCGGCGGGCGGGTCGAGGAAGTCGTCGAGCACCTCGGGCCGAGAGACGTAGGTGAAGAGGAACCGGGCCGGCCTCTGGTCCTTGACCGCCCGCTGGATCTTGCCCCCCTCGGCGACGAGCCACCGGCTTTCCTCGCGCGGGAAGACGTCCATCGGCTCGGCCGAGCCCGGGGGCTTGAACATCGGCCGGATCTTGACCATCGGCGTGCCGGAGGGGTCGGGCACGAACTCGGCGCCGCCGACCGAGGCGGCGTAGTAGTTCTTGAGGGCGAGCTTGAACGGGTCGTCGGGGACGGAGACGACCTCGAAGCGGCCCGGCTCCCAGTCGAACGCGCCGGGGCGGATCGGGATGCGGTACTCGCCGGTCGCCTTGCCGGTGTGGGGGTCGAGCGGCTTGACGTAGAGCATCGGCTTGTGGGTGCGGATCAGCGAGCGGTTGGTCTCCCCCTCGCGCATCCCGAGCAGCCCCTCGTCGGCCGATCGGGCGGCCCACCACGACCCGGCGATCGTCACCAGGAGGCCGAGGTGGGTGATCAGGAAGCCGGTCTGCCGCTTCGACCACGGGTAGCGGATCAGGGCCGCGCACAGGACGTTGGCCGCCAGGAAGGCGAGCAGGAGCGCGAAGCCCTTGGTCTGGTAGATGTATTCGTTGGCCGCGTTCAGGCCGTACGCGCTGTTGAACTTGGTGCCGTAGGCGAGCGTGCCCGACAGGGTCGCCAGGCAGATCACCGCGAGCTTGAGCGACGCGAGGAACCGGAACGCGGCATCGAAGGCACGCCGGAGCAGCGACGACGGTTTCGAGGCCGCCGGCGTCGGCGGGGTGTCGCGAGGCTGGGGGGCCGGCTTCTTGGTGGCGGTCGCCATGTCGAGCACCTGTCGAGGGATGCGGTCGAAGGTGGGCGGGAACCTGGGGCGGGGGGCCCGACGCATCGTCGCTCTGCGCAGGGCCATTGTAGGCGAAACGGGCGGGGCGGGCCAGGGTCGGACGGCCGGAGGTGGCGCGACCGACGGCCTGGCGGCGGGGGCAGCTCGGGCGGTTCGGATTCGACCGGAGAGGCGGGAAGCTCGCGGACCCGTTTTGATCTTTGATGAAGATCCACCTCAAGTCAAGGCTTTTCCGGCCTCGGATCAGGCGTACCGGAACGTGTTGTCCCAGATCGTGTCGAGGCCGACGAGGGCCTCGTCGATCGGGGTGCCGACGAGCCGCCCCCGCTGGTCGCGCCTGGCCAGGCCGAGCCGGGCGAGCTTGGCCACGGCGTCCTTGATCTCGAAGTCGACCTCGATGCCGGAGACGTCCTTGAGGAAGCGTTCGACGTGGCGGTCGAGCTTGCCGGAGGTCCACCCCTGGCCCGACTCGGAGGTCCGCCAGAGGAAGAAGTAGGCGAGCATCGTCTCCTTGAATTCCTCCTCCTCGGCCGAGTCGATCAGCCGGGTCAGGACGCTGCCGTTGTTGGCCATCGTCAGGTAATACAGGTTGCGGATCATCGCCGAGAGGTGCTTGTGCTTGGCCCGCTGGAACCCGAAGAACGAGTTCAGGCCCGCCGAGATCGGCGCGATGGCCAGGGGGGCCAGGATCAGCGGGTTGCCCATCGCCGCCCCGAGGCTCAGGCCCAGGGCCTTCATGGCCAGGGTCGGCAGGCCGACGGCCATCGGCGAGGCGATCTGCATCTTGTCGATCATCCGCATCTTGACCCGGGTCCCCTGCTCGGGCAGGTGCATCTCCATGTCGACGTGCGGCACGTCCTTGAACATCCGCAGGTAGACCACGTCGGACCGGACGAACGGGCCGAGGTCGGGCCCCTCGCGGAACTTGAGGACGATCACCAGCCGCTGGTAGGCGTCGAGCACGATCGACCGCTTGCGGAACCGGGTCCGGGCCGAGCGGAAGACCCGGGTGATCTGGGTATAGCCGCGGACGTAGATCGCCAGGTGCTCGAAGAGGGTGAAGTCGGGCACGTAGGTCAGGCCCATCTCGTTGGGCGCCGAGACGGCCTGCTCGATGGCGGCCACGTCGAGCTTGCGGTAGTTCGCCCGCTCCATCGCCGCCTCGAACGGGGGGAGGAACTCCTCGTCCGAGGTCGAGCTCCGGTCCTTGGAGTGGCCCGGCAGGTGGACGTGGTCGGAGTCGGGGTCGAGCGGGGCGTAAAGTTCCTTCAGCTCGCGGAGCTTGGTGTAGAACTCGCTGTGGAAGATCGCCCCGAGGATCTGCGCGAGCTGGGCGAGCTTCTCGCGGTCGAGGTCGTCGAGCCCGGGCTGGGCCCTGAGCAGGCGGGTCAGGTCGCCGGGCCGGATCGGCATCGCCCGCTCTTTGATGTCGATGCTCGGCAGGCTCAGCGGCTCGCCGACGACCGCCGGCAGGTCCTCGACCTCGTCGAAGTCGTCCTTGGGATCGAGCGAAGGATGGAGCGAGTCCGTGGCCATGGGCGACCCCTCAAGCGGGACGATGCATGCAGAGGGGACGATCCCCCTCCCGAGTATACGCGACGACGGAGAGGGCCGGGCCAGCCGATTCCGCCGGAGGCCCGGCGGAGCTTTGGCGGCCCTCGGTGGCCGATTCCGAGGCTCATTGATAGCCTGGATTCTTTCGGATCGCCGGAGGTCCGGGCGGTCCGGGGTCTTCGAGCGTCCGAAGGGTCCGAGGGAGGCGTCCTTGTCCGGTTCCAAGCCCGCCAAGCTCCGAGTGGGGGTCGTCGGCCTGGGTCGACTCTGGGAGGCCCGGTACAAGCCGGCCCTGGCCCGGATGCGCGACCGGTTCCAGGTCGTCGCGGTCTACGACCAGGTCCCCCGCCGGGCCGAGGTCGAGGCCGGGCAGCTCGGCTGCCGGCCGTGCGAGGGGGTGGCGGAGCTGGTCGGGCTGGCCGAGGTCGACGCGGTCTATCTCCTGACCCCGCAATGGTTCGGCCTCCACCCGGTCGCCCTGGCCTGCTCGGCCGGCAAGCCGATCTTCTGCGCCCTGCCGGTCCCGGCCGAGGGGGAGGACCTGGAGGCGCTCGACCGCCTCGTCCGGTCGAGCGGGACCCCGTTCATGCCCGAGTTCGCCCGCAGGTCGTACCCCGCCTCGACCCGGCTCCGGGAGCTGCTGGCCACCCGCCTGGGCGCCCCGAGGCAGGTCATCGCCCTCGGCCGGGTCGAGAGCTTCGACCGCTACGGCCAGCCCGGCCCCTCCACCCAGATCGCCCCGGCGCCCCTGCTCATGGACCCCGGCGGCTACCTGCTCGACTGGTGCCGCTTCCTCTTCGAGGGGGAGCCGACCGCCGTCCAGGCCTGGTCGGGCACGGTCCTGCCGACCTTCGCGACCGGCGGGCCCGACTACGAGTCGTTCCTGGCCGAGTTCCCCGGCGGGGCGGTGGCCGAGGTCTCGGTCGGCCGCCACCATCGGGCGGCCTGGGGCGACGCGAGCCGGTTCCTCTCGCAGCCGGGCATCCAGGTCTTCGCCGAGCGCGGGGCGGCCTGGCTGGAGATGCCCGACCGGATCTGCTGGGCCGACGCCGACGGGTCGCACGACGAGCGCCTGGCAATCGAGCCCTCGATCGGCGAGGTCCTCAACGACCAGTTCCTCCTGCTGAGCCGGGGCGAGCCGACGACCGCCCCGACCTGGGCCGACTCGATCGCCGTGGCCCGGCTGCTCCGGACGATCCGCCGGAGCGGCCTGGAAGGCCGGAAGGTCGCGACCACCCCCCCCTGACCGGCCAAGGATGCGACCGACGATGGGCAAGGAGCCCGCCGACAACCCCCCGAAAGCCCCCCCGAGGTGGTGCCTGCCCGCATCCGCCCTCTCGGCCCTGCTCGGCCTCGCGCTCCTGGCCGAGCAGGCCGACCGGCTCTCGGCCACCTACGACGAGGTGACCTACCTCCAGGTCGGCGCCCGCTGGTGGCGGACCGGCGAGCAGGAGAACATCACCCGGATGGGCTCGCCCCTCACCTTCTGGAAGCTCCAGCAGGCGCCGACGCTCTGGGCGCTCGACCGCCTCGGCCACGCCGAGTGGGTCGACGACCCGATCGCCCATCAGGCCGAACTCCTGCCCGTGATCCGGCTGGGCGGCTCCTGGATCTGGCTCGCGGGCCTGGTCATCGCCGCCGCCTGGGCCCGGCAGCTCCACGGCCCCCGGGCGATGGCGATGGCCGCGACCCTCTTCGCCCTCGGCCCCAACCTCCAGGCCCACGGGGCCTTGGCGACGATGGAATTGCCTCTGGTCGCGGCGACCTCGGCGATGGCCTTCGCCTTCTGGGCGTTCCTGGCCCGGGGGGATCGGCGGTGGTTCTGGCTCTCGGCGGCGATCGGCGGCCTGGCGTTCTCGTGCAAGTTCACCACCGTCCTGTTCCCGCCGATCCTCGCCCTGATCTGGCTCGTCGACCTCTGGCTCGCTCGCGACCGGTCCCGAGGGCCGCTGCTCGGCCTGGCGCGGGCGGTCGCGACGGTCGTGCCCCGGATGCTCCTCTTCGGCCTGGTGATGATGGCCGCGAATCTGGCCGTGACCGGCTTCGCCACGCTCCCCCTGAGCGTCCGAGAGGGGTCGCACCCGATCCTCGCCGGCAAGCTCCCGCCGTCCCTGGAAGCCTGGGCGAATCGGCTCCTCGCGGGCAGATATCCCCAGGACTGGGTCGGATTTGCGACGCAGGCGATGCACCAGCGGAACGGCGGGCCGAGCTACCTGCTGGGCGAGCGGCGGACGACCGGCTGGCCGCACTACTACCCGGTCACCCTGGCGGTCAAGCTGCCGATCGCGGCGTGGTTCCTGCTCGCTGTCCGGGCTTCGCGAGTCCGGCGCGGACCGGGGCGATCGGGGGATCGAGGGTGGATGCTCCCGGCCCTGATCGGCGTGTTCCTGGCCCTGGCGATGGCGGGATCGAAGCGGAACTACGGCTTCCGCTACCTCCTGCCGCTGGCCGTGCCGGCGATCGTCTGGCTGTCCGGCCTGGCCGAAGGGGCGCGCTGGCCGCGCCGGCTGGCCTGGCTCGGGGTGGCCGGGGTGGCGGCGGCGACGGCGGCGATCCACCCGCACGAGCTGGCCTACTTCAACGAGCTGGCGGGCGGCCCGATCGGCGGCCGGCGCGTCCTGGCCGACTCCAACCTCGACTGGGGCCAGGGGGCGAAGTCGCTCGCCCGGCTCCAGCGATCCCGGGCCGAGTTCCGCGACCTGACCCTCTACTATTTCGGCGACACCGACCCGGCCCGCTACGGGGTCGTCGGCCGCCGGATCGTCTTCAACGCGATCCGCGAGCCGGCGGACATGCCGTCTCGCCTGGCCGCCGAGACGCCGTTCCTCGCGGTCTCGGCGTCGCTCCAATTTGGTCCCTGGGGCCCGCCCGGCTACTTCCGGAGGCTCGACCCGATCCGGCCGTTCGCCTACACCGACGACTCGACGATCGCGATCTACCGGACGGCCGACGTCTTCGGGCCTTGATCCCGAGGGGTCAGAACAGGTCGCGGCCTCGGGTGAGCCGGTCTTCCATGTTGTCGGCGGTCCGGGCGATCCGGCCGACGAGGTTGGAGGCATGGACGAGGGCGGCGACCTCGACCGGCATGTTCTGGATGACGACGAAATATTCCTCGCCCCGGAGGACCTTGATCGCGAAGTGGCCTTCGACGATCCGGGCGTTCATCTTGAGCAAGATCCGGGGGTCGCGGTCGTTGGCGGTCCCGCAGATCGAGACCAGGGTGACGATCGACCGGCCGTCGGGGTCGAGCCCGGCGTATCCGGCATAGACCGCCTGATGGCGGTTGAGTTCGAGCGGGACGACGAGCTGCCAGCCGAAGCCGGAGGAGGTGGCGTCGAAGCCGGAGCGGACGACGAGGTCGCGGATCTGGCGGTCGGTGTCGGGGTCGGCCGGCTCGGGCGCCTCGTACGGCCCGAGGACGTCGACCGCGGCGCCGGCGTCGGCCTGCGCCGAGCCCAGGGGGAGCCCGCAACCCAGGCAGAACCGGGTCGAGGCATAGTTCCCCGTGGTGCATCGGGCGCAGGCGAGGACGATGATCGACATGGTCGCCTCGGGTCGGGTCGCTTACTTGTCGAGGGTCATCGACTCGATCATCGCGTCGAATCCCTTGGTGGCGTCGCGGATGGTCTTGTCGGGGCCGGTGAGCTTGAAGAAGTAGCCGGTATCGGGCGTCATGACGATCGCGCCGAGGAGGCGGTAATTCGGCTTGTCGTTCTTGGCGGGCTGGCCGGGCATCATCGCGGCGACGTACCGGCCGCCGACCTCGACCCGGGTCACCTCGACGTTCACGCCCTTGCGCTTCTCGACCTTGGCCTTGGGGGTCGCCTTGTCGGCGTCCTGGAACTGCCCCTCCCAGCGCTTGATGTTGGCATCGACCCCGCCGACGGGCCCGCCGAACGAGGTGACGACCAGCTCGGCCGCCTCGTCGTCGCCGGCCGCCGCGGCGACCTTCATCTGGGCCTTGCGCATCCCGTTGCTGGGCCGCTCCGACTTCCAGCTTGCCGGGGCCTTGAAGGCGAGGTCGCCGGCCTGGACCTTCTGCGTGTCCTCGAAGGGGGCGGCCGAGGCGACCCCGACCAGCAGGGCGACCAGGCCCGCGGTCAGGCCCCTGACTTTCGACGTGCTCATGGCGATTCTGTCCTTGATCCCCCGCCCGGCGGCTTGCGGACGGGCTGGGGGCGTCCTACGATGCGGATCTTCCCGAAGAGGAGCGGCCCGAGCCGCCGAGCCACGCCAAGCCACCCGGAGTTGCAACCCGTGCGCACCTTGCGAGTCCTCGGAGCGGCGTTCGCCCTGGGCGCCTTGATCGCCCCGTCCGCGTTCGCCCAGAAGAAGGCCCCCCAGGGGGCCAAGGTCCTCATGCTCACGGGCGGCGAGCGTCAGCACCACGGCTACCGCGAGCAGGCATTGTATCTGTCCGGCATCCTCGAAGACACCGGACACTTCCAGGTCACGATCTGCGAGGACGCCGCGATCCTCGAAACCCCGGCGATGGCCCGGTACGACGTCCTGATCGTCAACGCCGACCGCCGGACCGGCGACTTCAAGTTCACCGTCGACCAGGAAAAAGCCCTGCTCGCCTACGTCAAAGGCGGCCACGGTTACGCTTCGATCCACGGCGCCGACAACGCCCCGCCCGACTGGCAGCCCGAGTGGAAGGAGATGCTCGGCGGGATCTACACCCACGTCGGCCTGCCCGACGGCCGGGCCATCAAGGGCCACTACCGCGTCAAGATCGCCGACAAGTCCAGCCCCGTCACCTCGGGCCTCGACGACTTCGACCTCGACGACGAGCTGTACACCAACATGCGGATGATGCCCGACGTCCAGCCCTTGGCCACGATCGACCAAGGGGGAAAGATCTGGCCCGTCGCCTGGACCTACCGCTACGGCAAGGGCAAAATCTTCCACACCAGCCTAGGCCACCGCGACTTCGGCCCCGGCAAGTTCGACCCCCAGTCCGACCCCAACCTCCGCCGCCTGATCCTCCAGGGGATCGAGTTCGCCGCCGGCCGAGAATCGAAAAACCCATAAATGTACGGTGGGTCGAGCGCAGCGAGCCCCACCATCAACACGGTCGGATGG
>JAABUQ010002559.1_pt1 | contig 35669 bp, 31 predicted proteins | sample 5560001 | NCBI WGS metagenome assembly JAABUQ01 (sample SAMN10711888, study PRJNA513371) | rock metagenome | isolation source: Antarctica rocks | place: Antarctica: Victoria Land, Finger Mt nord | collected 2015-12-18
ACGCAATGTCACACTTGTATCCAGGGTGGCTTCGTAGTCCACCATCTTAAAGATTCGAGGCATAGCTGCTCATTGTCACTTGCCTCACTCTGACACATCGGTGTTTCTCCGACAACCTGCTAGAGTCCCCTTGTCAGGTGTACCAGGCTCACCAACTATCTGAGTTACAATACTTTGTTCTCGTTTTCTAATTTGAGTAGCGTAGGCCGGATGAACATTTTCATCTATTAAGAATTTCAGAGCCATCTGCTTGTTTCAACAACTCCTGGGCCTCTCGGATTTTTTTCAACCTGACTGCTGTTTTAAGGAGCTGTGGCGAAGGATTCAGTCTCTGCTCAACTCTTGCGAGGTGTCCGTGTTCTAACCAATTGGCTATGTACTGACTCACGGCTTCTTTGTTTTGCAGGTAGTACAGAATTGTGGCGTAAACCTGCTCCAACGTAAGTGTTGTCCAGGTTGAAGCAATTTCCTCTGCAGTGCGAGCTTGGTAGATGTACTCATACAGAACCGTTTCCATTCCAATTCGCGTTCCTTTTAGACGGATATCATCGTCCCGTTGGAAGTCAAAGTAGTCTTCTAGTTGCATTTACACGTAACCGTTCACGGGGGGGTACATCATGCGCATAAACGTCAAAGCCTTGCTAAGCAAAAGCTTTGGGTTTTATGCGCATCAAAATATCGTACCTAAAATGTCTAAAAGACAATTTGCAGACCAGTATAGCACTTTTGACTACTCACAATTATCCGGTATAAATCCAATCTAGACTGGTTTTCGTACTGATTACGTGTGATTTCATATTGGACGTTTTTTTGATCCCCCCCTGAACGGTTACATTTACACCACCTCGGATTTAAGACCAACTGGCCTGGAGTGTAGATTGAAGTATTCTACTGCCAGCAGGTGCTGTTGGACAAGCTGTCGCACAGAACACAACAGTTCAAGAGCATCAGTTATATCAGTTTTTGGCCTCGCGTTCATAATTTTACCAAGCAACCTACTGCGACAACTCATGTAAATAAATTACTCAGTTTATATCATTACTGTGTGATGCCAGCTACAAATATCCAACACATTACTTAATAATTTGGGTGAAGCTAGAGATTATAGAATATTGATTCCAAAGCTTGATTAAAAATCTCTCAAGGTGTATCGCTGCATCACCTCATTAAGCAATGCGTGTTTAATTTATGACGATAAAACCAGGTTGGATACAACTGCTGATGGTCAGCATCTTGCTCCTAAGTGGTACACCTGTATGCGCCCAAATTACCCCCGATCGCACCCTTGGGGCAGAAAGCTCCCGCCTCACACCTAACGTTCAAATCAAGGGGGCGTCGGCTGAGCGCATCGACGGCGGTGCCCAACGCGGAAGTAACCTGTTTCACAGTTTCAGTCAGTTCAATATAAATAACGGTCAAAGAGTATATTTTGTCAATCCCAATGGAGTACAAAATATTCTGACGCGGGTTACAGGTAAGTCAGCCTCAAATATTCTGGGGACGTTGGGCGTCTTTGGTAATGCGAATCTATTTTTGCTCAATCCCAACGGCATTTTGTTTGGGCAGAATGCGCGATTGGATCTAGGGGGGTCGTTTGTCGGCACAACAGCAAACGCGATTCGCTTTGGCGAGCAGGGCATTTTCAGCGCCACTGTGCCCCAAGCACCGCCGTTGCTGACGGTTAATCCTTCGGCGTTGTTGTTTAATCAGCTACATCCAGAGGCAATTACCAACCAGTCTCAGGCACGGGCTGGGATTAGTCCTGCTGGTCAAAATGTTACAGGTTTAAGAGTACCAGACACTCAGAGTTTGCTGCTTGTTGGTGGAAATATTAACCTTGACGGTGGGGGACTCAGGGCTTACGGCGGCAACATTGAGTTAGCAGGGTTAGCTGCACCAGGTAATGTTAGCCTCAATCAAGTTGCAGGTAATAATCTCAGTTTAGCGATACCTGATAATGTAGAACGAGCAGATGTATCTCTGAGCAATCAGGCCGAAGCCAACGTCCGAGGTGCTGGTGGAGGTACGATCAAGATTCAGGCTCGCAATGTCAATATGGCAGGAGAAAGTATACTGCGAGCAGGAATTGATCCAGGCTTGGGTACGCCAAATAGTCTGGGCGGAAATATTGAAATTAATGCCACAGGGGCAACAACACTGAGTGGTGATAGCACCATTGCCAATGTGGTGCTACAAGGAGCGTTTGGTAAAGCTGGTGACATTAATATCAAATCTGGCTCCGTTACAATAAGTGATGCTACTGGAGTGAATACGTTTACCTATGGGCAGGGAGATGCAGGTAGCATTTTTATTCAATCCGGCTCCTTTACCCTACGTGATGATGCTCAACTGAGTGCCAGTACCTTTGGGCAGGGAAATGCAGGTAGCATTTTTATTCAGGCATCAGATGCAGCTTCACTTACAAGTGCTGAAATCTCCAGTAGCGTTGAAAGGGGGGGTGTGGGTAATGGGGGTACCATTAATATCCACGCAAGGTCACTTACCCTCTCTGATGGCACTCAACTAGTAACCCTTGTAAGACAAGCTGATGAAACTCGTGCTGCGGGACGAGGAAATGCAGGGAATGTCAATCTTGATGTTCAGGGCGCTCTCACCATTACTGGCGTAAATAATGGATACGCTAGTGGAATTTCTAGCCGCGTGGACACGGGGACTACTGGCAATGGCGGTAACATAAATATCAAGTCAGGCTCGTTAGCACTAAGCGATGGCGCTAGGCTGATTGCCACCACTTTGGGGCAGGGGGATGCTGGTAGTGTATTTATACAAGTATCTGACGCTGTTTCCCTTACAGGTAAAGACACTGCTATCTTCAGCAATGTGGACAGTGGAGGAGTGGGTAATGGCGGTGATATTAATATTAAAGCTGGTTCACTGACTCTCACCGATGGAGCTGAACTGCAAACCTCTGTGAATAGTGCTTTCCAGACGCATCCTAGTGGACGTGGCAAGGCAGGAAATGTCAATGTTGATGCCCAGGGTGCGGTAACAATTGCTGGCACTCAGGATACAATTTACAGTGGGATTATTAGCAAGGTGCAAACGGGGGCTACAGGCAATGGTGGTAACATCAGGATCAAATCTGGCTCCTTTACATTACGCGATGGTGCTGGGCTGCAAGCCAGTACCTCTGGGCAGGGAAATGCAGGTAACGTGTTTATCCAGGCATCAGATACAGTTTCCGTCGCTAATGGTGCCACCATTTTAACTTCAGTAGAATCAGGAGCCATAGGTAATGGCGGTGCTATCAATATTCAAGCAAGAAACTTCTCTTTAACTAATGATGCAGAATTAAGTTCCAGCAGCTCAGGACAGGGAAGTGCAGGAGACATTACCGCCAATCTTGGTTCTGTCCGGCTAGATAACCAGGGGACTGTTGCCGCATTAACTAATTCTGGCAATGGTGGCAATATTAACTTAACAGCCGCAAATAATTTACTCTTGCGTCGCAACAGCAATATTTCTACAACGGCGGGAGAGAATCAATTCGGAGGAAATGGCGGTAACATCACCATCAATACACCCTTCATTGTCGCTCTTCCCCAAGAAAACAGCCATATCAGCGCCAATGCATACCTTGGCAAAGGTGGTAACGTCCGCATCAGCGCCCAAGGTATCTTCGGCATTCAAGCGCTTAAGCAGCCAACGCTCTCAAGCGACATCACTGCTAGTTCTCAACTCGGTGTCCAAGGACAGATCGCCATCACCCAACCAGAAGTTCAACCCACTCAAGGACTCGTAGCATTACCAGCAATAGTACTCGATTCGAGTAATCAAATTGCCCAAACCTGTCCCAAAGGCACTGCGGCTCGTCCCTTAGGTGAGTTTATCGTCAGCGGACGCGGCAGTTTACCTCCCAACCCGCTCGAACCATTGGCAGGCACACCTAACCTGAGTCCATTGGCAACGCTGGCTCAATCTCGTGCTAGTGCGCAGCCAATCGTTTCTCCAACACCAGATGCTTCCTCACCTGCACTTGTCGAAGCCCAAGGCTGGATCAAAGATAGCAACGGTACGATTGTCCTGGTTGCCGCTGCACCCAAAGTAACTCCTTATACTCGCCCTACAGCAACGGTGTGTCCGGTATCGAAACAATAGTACGATGAGTCAGGCTCGATGAAACACCCATTACAACGCTATAAGCGATTGGTTCGCTTTATTATGCCGCTGGTGATCGCGGCATTAGTGTGTATGGCATCACCTATATTGTCTCAGGCTTCAATAATTTTCCCATTAATTCCCCAAACCCAATCGGCGCCATACCTCGAACAGCAAGCGCGATCGCGTTATAGTGCCAATCAATTTTCTCAGGCAGCAACGCTGTTTCAACAAGCAGCCCAATCTTATCACACTGCCCACGAGCCGCTCCGCCAAGCCCTCAGTCTGAGCAATTTGTCACTTTGCTATCAACAGCTGGGAGAGTGGAATAATGCCAGCAACGCGATCGCTTCCTCTCTGGCGCTCTTGGCAGCAACCAAAGCAACCCCAGATAAATCAATCGTACTGGCGCAAGCCCTCGATATCCAAGGCGGATTACTCCTAGCACGCGGACAAGCCGATGCGGCGCTGAAATCCTGGGAACGCGCCGCAGGGCTTTACACCCAGCAGGGCAAACTAAACCGGGCACTCACAAGCCAAATTAACCAGGCGCAAGCTTTACAAAATTTAGGATTATATCGACGGGCGATCGCCCGACTCGAAACCGCATTAAAGTTGCCGCAGCCTTCTACTGCCAATGCACAACAGGTGCAAACCCTGCTTCATACCGTTCCTGACTCTCCCGAAACCGCAACCGCGCTTCGGACTTTGGGAGATTCGCTGCGGGTGACTGGCAACCTTACAATAGCACGCCTCATTTTAGAGCACAGCCTGGCGATCGCCAACAAGTTGCAATTACCAGATGCTCTAGCACTGGCTCAACTCAGCCTTGGTAACACTGAGCGCGCTCAAGCTAATCCCGAAGCTGCCCTGAAGTTCTATCAACAGGCGGCAACTGCTGTTTCTCCTAGTCTGCGGGTGCAAGCACAAGTCAATCAACTCAGCTTACTCGTCGATACCAATCAGCAGTCTTCCGCCCAACCCCTCCTGGCACAGGTGCAACAACAAATCTCGGCATTACCTCCCAACCGTGCGGCAATTGAGGCACGGGTGAATCTTGCCCAGTCGATGATGCGGATGCAACAACCTACAGGGGCATCTTCGCCGCGTGCGATCGCGCAACTACTTGCAGTTGCGGTACAACAAGCTAAAGACTTAGGAGATTCCCACACCCTCGCCTACGCCTTGGGCAGCCTGGGGAGCGTCTACGAAAAAACGCAGCAGTGGTCAGAAGCCGAAAATTTGACCGAGCAAGCACTCGAGTTGGCACAACAAACCAACGCCCAGGATATCGCCTATCGCTGGCAGTGGCAGTTGGGACGGGTGCTCAAAGCCCAAGACAAAACTACAGGTGCGATCGCAGCTTATAAAGAAGCAGTCGCTACAATTAAATCGCTCCGAGCAGATTTGGCGGCGGCAAGTCCGGATGTACAGTTTTCCTTCCGCGATGCCGTCGAGCCAATTCACCGCCAACTCGTCGGGCTGCTGGTTAAATCAAATCTACCCGATCACCTTAAAGCGGCGCGGGATGTAATTGAAGCGTTGCAATTGGTTGAACTTGATAACTTCTTCCGGGAAGCGTGTCTTAATGCCAACCCAGCACAGATAGATCAAGTGGATCAACACGCAGCGGTGATTTATCCCATCCTTTTAGAAGACCAGCTTGCCATCATTACCAGCTTACCACCATCCACGAGCCAAAAGCAAACAAAGTCACGCGATTTACGCTACTACAAAACCGCCGTCAGCCGAGAACAGGTTGAACGTCTGGTATCGACGCTACGAGAAGACCTCGAACAACCCAACATACTAGAACTGACTCTGCCCGAGCTGCAACAATTATACAATTGGCTCATACGTCCAATAGCCGCAGAACTTGCCGCCAGCCCAGTAAAAACCTTGGTTTTTGTTTTAGATGGGGCGTTGCGAAATATTCCAATGGCAGCGCTGCACGATGGTCAAAATTTCCTCGTGGAACAGTACAGCATTGCCTTGACACCCGGACTGCAACTTTTACCTGGGCGATCGCTCAAGCAAGAAAAATTGGGTGTATTGGTGGCTGGACTCGATGCTGCGCGTCCTCCGGCGTTTTCGGCGCTGCCTTATGTCAAGACTGAGGTGAACAAAATTAAATCTGAGCTTCCCAGCCAAGTTATCTTCAACCAAAAATTTACCAACTCAGCGTTTCAAACTAAAGTTGCTGACGTCTCCTTACCAATTGTTCATCTTGCAACGCATGGTCAATTTAGTTCGCGCTCAGATGAGACTTTTATTCTGACTTGGGATGGTAAAATCAAAGTCAATCAACTCAGCAGCGTCCTGCAAACAATCGAACTATCGCGGAACAACTCGCTCGAACTCCTCGTGCTGAGTGCGTGTGAAACTGCGGCAGGCGATAATCGTTCAGCGTTGGGATTAGCCGGGGTTGCCGTGCGTTCCGGCGCTCGCAGTACTGTGGCAACGCTGTGGCGCGTCAACGATGAAGCTTCGGCGACGCTTATGGGTAAATTTTATGAAGAATTAGCGCAACTAAGTAAAACAGGTATCTCGAAGGCAGAAGCCCTCCGTCGTGCCCAACTTGCGATCTTACGCAACCCCAACTATCGACAACAACCCTATTTCTGGGCGGCGTATGTACTAATTGGCAACTGGACTTAACGCTAGCCCTTGCATAAGCTTTTGGCACTCAGAACTACCTGATAAGTAGCTGAATAGTCAGGGTACATCCGCGTGATTTTCTCTCATCTCCCCCAAAACGCAGTATTGTTCCTTGTATTTAATTTTACCTACCTTAAACGCCATGGCTGAAGCCGAATTAGAACCAGCTCAGTTTGTTCCTTTAGCACAAATTCAGTTGAGGAAGCTTGCGCAACCGCGTCGGTATTTTAACCCCGAAGCCTTAGAGAACCTAACTGCATCAATCCGACAGCACGGGATTTTGCAACCGCTACTTGTACGACCGCTCTCAGGTGTGACAGTAAAATATGAACTAGTAGCAGGGGAACGGCGATTTCGAGCCGCTCAGGCAGCAGGACTTTTGACAGTACCCGTAGTAGTACGGCACTTAAGCGATAACGAAGCAGCAACTCTGGCGCTGGTGGAAAACCTCCAGCGTGAAGACCTCAACGCCATCGAAGAAACAGAGGGCATCCTGGCTCTGCTAGCAATGCATCTACATCTGACACCAGAGGCAACGACATCCCTGCTCAATCGAATGGCAAAAGAAGTCAAGCGGCAAACAGCGCCCGTTTTGAGTCAAGCTGAAATTGAAATCACTACTGTGTTTGAATCATTAGGTCGCATGAGCTGGGAATCTTTTGTTACTAGCCGTCTGCCCTTGCTCAACTTGCCCCATGACTTACAGCAAGCGATTCAAACTCAAGCCCTGGATTACACCAAAGCGATTGCGCTTTCTCGGCTCAAAGACGACAAACAACGCTCCATCCTCCTACAGCAGGTGCTCGTATCAGACTGGTCAGTTCGCCGCATTCAATCACATATCAAAAAGTTGCGCCACTCTGAACCACCAACACCGAGCTGCGGGTTATCCCCTACCACCGATGACAAATTTCCAGCTCAGGAGCCACTATACAAACATCTGAATTTGTTAAATCAGATCGAAAGTTTTTCCAGAAATTTGGTGGACTTGCTTAGAATCCACCGAAAGCCTATTTTTGACGCCAAAAAGCAAAGCCGATTGGAAGCACTTATAGTCGAATTGAATCAAATCCTAACAGAAGAATGCTAGCAGTTCTGACCATTGGTGGCGAATTTCTTTTGCAAGAGTGCTTTTCTGCCAGGTGGGTAAGATAAAGAAGTATTGGCCCAATGAGTATTACCCATGACTTCAACTCTGCTGAAATTCCCTCGTCTCAATACCCCCACGCTGCACCAGCTGCCCAATGGTCTGATCATAGTAGCAGAGCAGATGCCAGTCGAAGCGGTTAACCTCAGCTTGTGGGCAAATGTTGGCTCAGCTGTTGAATCTGACGCCATTAACGGCATGGCTCACTTTTTAGAACACATGGTCTTTAAGGGAACTGAGCGGCTCGGTAACGGTGAGTTTGAGCGTCGGATTGAGGAGCGGGGCGCTGTTACTAATGCCGCTACCAGCCAGGATTATACCCAATACTACATCACAACTGCCCCCAAAGATTTTGCCCAACTGGCACCGCTGCAAATCGATGTGGTTCTCAATGCCAGTATTCCCGACGAGGCATTTGAACGAGAGCGATTGGTAGTCCTGGAAGAAATTCGCCGCTCGGAAGATAATCCTCGCCGTCGCACCTTTCAACGGGCAATGGAGACGGCTTTTGAGCAGTTGCCCTACCGGCGTCCGGTTCTAGGGTCAGTTGAGGTGATTTCACAGCTCAAACCTCAGCAGATGCGCGATTTCCATGCCACTTGGTATCAACCGACTTGCATAACAGCGGTGGCAGTAGGCAACCTGCCGGTAGAGGAATTAATCCAGATTGTGGCAGATGGATTCGGGGCTGCGCTTGGTGTTAGTGCTCAGGGTTTAACGATTAGTGATCCACCAACCCCCACTCCTGAATTACCCTTCACCGAAATTGTCCGTCAGGAGTTTGTTGATGATAGCCTCCAGCAAGCACGGCTAGTAATGGTTTGGCGGGTGCCAGGGTTGACTAAGCTGCATCATACTTATGCATTGGATGTTGTGGCGGCAATTTTGGGGCATGGTCGCACGTCGCGCCTGGTGCGAGAACTCCGGGAGGAGCGGGGGCAAGTCTCGAATATTTCTGTTAGCAATATGACCCACCGCCTTCAAGGGACGTTTTATATTTCAGCGACTCTGCCGGTGGAAAATTTGGCGACAGTGGAAGCTGCGATCGCGCAACACATCCGCACCATCCAGGCAGAACCTGTTACAGAGGCAGAGATCGCGCGTGTCCGCACTCAAGTCGCAAACCGGTTTATTTTTGGGAATGAAACACCGAGCGATCGCGCCGGTTTGTATGGCTATTACCAGTCAATGCTGGGAGACCTGGAACCAGCCTTTAACTACCCAGCTTACATTCATACCCTCGAACCCATTGACTTGATCTGCGCTGCTCAGCAGTATTTATCTGAGCACGCCTACGGTGTCGTTGTCCTCAAGCCAACCAACACCTAAATATGTGGACACAGATTTCCCATCATATAACAAAGGTAACAGAAAAAGAGTTTTGTGTCAATAACCGCCGCTCTGTCAGTGGGGGCTGTATTAACCAAGGATATGCCGTCACCGGCGACACTGACACCTACTTTGTCAAGCTCAACCAAGCTTCCCTTGTGGCCATGTTTGAGGCTGAGGCACTGGGCTTAAAGCAAATGCTGGAAACGGCTACTATCCGCGTCCCAAAACCAATTTGCTGGGGTACAGCAGCTGGGTCAGCCTATTTGGTCTTGGAGTGGCTTGAATTGGGGCGTGGAGATAGCAACTCCTGGGAGGAGATGGGACGGCAACTGGCAGCAATGCACTCCTTTAGCAGCAGCAAAGGTTTTGGCTGGGAACACAACAACAATATTGGTTCCACACCACAAATCAATAGCCCGACAGCGGACTGGGCAGAATTCTATGCTAAACACCGACTGGGTGAGCAATTCCAGCGGGCTTTGCGGCGCGGGGGTCATTTTCCCCAGCAGGAACGGTTACTAGCGGCTATCCCCCAGCTGCTAGCGGAGCATCAGCCTCAACCCTCCCTGGTTCACGGCGATTTGTGGGGGGGCAATGCAGCTTGTACAGTACTGGGAGAACCAGTAATTTTTGACCCAGCAGTGTATTTTGGCGATCGCGAAGTCGATATCGCCATGACTGAACTGTTTGGCGGTTTCCCCGCTGCCTTTTATCGCGGCTATAACCAGGCGTTTCCCTTAGAGGCCGGCTACTCGCGGCGGAAAACGCTCTACAACCTATACCACATTCTTAACCACTTTAACTTATTCGGCGGCGGTTATGGAGCACAGGCGAACCGAATGATTGAACAGATTTTAGGTGCTTAATTACGGTTGTAGTCCCACAAACTGCCCAGAGGTTTTATTTTTGGGCATTAGTCCCAACACAATGATTAAAGAAGAATGCCTGCTGCCACTCAATATGCAAAAAGTCATGGTTCCGACCATGACTTTTTGCTCTTGTACTTGACTGAGATTGATTCCTATGATTGAAATCAAACACCTACTTATCAAAGTACCTCGTAAAGCAAGATGAAATTCAAATTCATTTCCATGATAGCAGGAGTAGTTGCCCTCGCTCTTCTAGCTACACCTTTGGGCGCCAAAGCTCAGGACCCTAGTTCTCAGCCTAGTCCAGCAGTAACTCAACCGTCACAGCATCATTCTCCTTATGCCAGTCTTAATCTGACCCAACAACAACAAGACCAATTAGCTCAGATTAAGAGTGATACCCACTCCCGAATCAATCAGGTTTTAACTTCAGACCAACAGAACCAGCTTCAGGCAGCTATTCAAGCTGGACAAAAGCGAGGAGAAGCTTTCAAGAGCTTGAACCTATCCCAAGAGCAGATGACTCAAATCAAGCAGATTTGGCAGTCGTCGAGACAGCAGATGAGAGCGGTCTTAACACCAGAACAACAGCAGCAACTTCGAGCCAAAGCCCAACAATGGAGGCAAGAGCGGCAACAACTTCCCGCTCAGGAGCAAAACCAATAGACACAGAGTCTTTTGCGTCCCCAGCTACTTAAATAGACCGCTTGAACTAATATCAGCTAGATGCCTAGACCAAGGCAAACGCACCCATAAATTAGATGCGTTTGCCTTGGTAGGGGGAGGAAGATGATGATCTGAATAGAGTCAATAGTGGAAAGTGAATATTTATCTTCTCAGCAGTGTTTTGAGGGCAATGGTTATTGTCCTACTCCTAATTAGTTCAATAACGAGCTGCAAGTCAACTCAAGCGCAGGAAACAGGTGCTACTAGAGAACAAGTGTCTAGCGATGGCTCTGGGGAGTTACTTTATCAGGGACGGTCACAAACCTACTATCTTTACACCCCAAGGTCTTATCAGCCAGACCGTCCGATGCCATTAGTGCTAGCGTTTCATGGCAGTCGCGGCAGTGGTCGTTCACTTGCCAATGTTACCCGTTTCAATCAGCTAGCAGATCAAAAAGGGTTTATTGTCGTTTATCCGGATGGAATTGACCATCGCTGGAACCAGGTAAGGCATTATTCCTCCTCACAGGTAGATGTGAATAATGTTTCCTTTATAGTGACATTGATCGATCATCTTCAGCAGTTCAGGAACATTGATAGCCGTAGAATCTACGCTACAGGCTTTTCCAGTGGTGCGCTCTTGACCCAAACCCTGGCCTGTAACCTATCTGATCGGATTGCTGCATTTGCCTCTGTCGCTGGCACTCTCCCGGCGAACGTCGCATCTAGTTGCAAGCCTAAAGCTCCTGTCTCGGTGCTAATGATAAATGGTACGGGCGATGAGTCTGTGCCTTATCTAGGTGGGAAAGTAGACGCCGTCAGAGAGGTTATTTCTGTACCTAAAACAGCAGAGCAATGGCTGCAGTATAACGGTTGTGCCTCAAATGCAAATTCCAACGATAGCAGCAAGGTTAAAATCCTTCGCTACTCAGGTTGTCGTGGTGGCTCAGAGGTGATGCTTGTGACTGTCAAAGGCAGCGGACACTCCTGGCCTGGTGGTGCCTCTGAAGACGTGAAAGAGGGTCAGGGCAACGTCAATGGGATTAACGCCACTCAGGTGATCTGGGATTTCTTCCAACGCCACGCTCTGCCCTAAAAATTCTCTGGTTTTCAGGAGTGCTAATGACCAGAATGAGTGTTTTCATCTTGAACGACTAAAACTGAGCAGGGAGCATGATGAATCACATGATTGCTAACACTGCCTAGCAAAACTTCTTGCAAAACATTGTGCCCCCTGCGCCCTATAACAATTAGATCTACCCCCCCAATCGCGGGCTAAATCACAAATCTGGGATCCTGGACTCCCCACATCATCATTAAATTTTGTAGACACTCCCTGAGCTATTGCATTCTCACAGTACTTTTGCAGCCATTCTCGGTCTTGCTCAACTTCCTTTTGTAGCTGTTCTTGCTGAAGCTGGATGAGTTGTAGATTTCCCCAGGAGAATAGAGTGCTTCCGGTGGTGGGATAAAAACCTGCTCCGGCTAAAGGATCAGAGATTGGGGGTATAGCCTCTGCTACACTTGCTTCTCTGTGGCAGTGGAAAACCATGAGCTTAGCTCCCTCTTTTTTAGCTAGATCTAGAGCTTGCTCAAACACCTCTTGTTTCACCGGTGGACGGTCTATGGCAACCAGGATTTTCTTATAGCCCACAGTTCACTCCTGTCTAAATCTAAGCTGCTCTACTCGTATTTACAATTTTGCCACCTTCAAGCACGAAATTTTCCGATTTCGGGAATGTCAATGCGCTGCGCGCGGGTGTAGGGTGTGGGGTGTGTCCACCCAACTTTTCCCCACACCCTACCCCCCACACCCTACCCCCCACACCCCGTTCCCGCTCAACAGCCAGCTGACAACTATTCCGAAAGCTGTTTCCTAGCTCGATTGGCACGCGCCTCAGCGCTCGCCATCACCTCATCCATATGCTCGAGCATCTCGCCAGGAGAATTTTCTAAAACCCTGGTAGAGAGGGAAATCCGGCCTTTCCCTTCGTCCAGGTCAATAATTACCGCTTTGATTGACTGACCCAACTGAAACAGTGATGGGAGAGATTCGATATAGTTTTGGCTCACCTGCTTGATGTGGAGCAAGCCGCTGACGCCTTCCAAATCAACGAAGACACCAAAAGGCTTGATCCCAGTAATTTTGCCCTCAACCAGCTGACCTGATTCCAGCTGGCTGAAACTGGCGGAGCGAGTCGCCAAGCGATTGGAAAGCACGAGTTTGTTGTTGTTCGGATCAACTTCCAAAAAGCTGGCGCTCAGGGTTTCGCCTTTGAGCGCTTCTAGGTTGTCTCGCTCAACCAAGTGCGATCGCGGAATAAACCCCCGCAACCCCTGAACATCAACTGTGACACCCCCCTTATTTACACCATTGACTCGCACTTGCACCGATTGACCACTTTCGAGCATTTCAGCCAGCCGTTCCCAAATAAACTTAATTTCCAACTGGCGGCGTGAAACCGTCACCTGACCGTCTGCATCCTGATCTCGAATAATCAGGAAGTCGTGATCCTCCTGCAACGGCAGCACCTCAGATAGATCACTTATCGGTTTGAGAGCCGCCTCTGTGAGCGGGAGAAAAGCTGCGGACTTGCCACCAATATCGACATACGCGCCACCACTTTCATATTGGAACACCTTGCCACGCACCACCTGTCCCGTTTGAAACTGGTAGTCGTGTTGTTCCAGGGCTTTAGCAAAATCATCCATAGAAAAGGACGAACTGGCTGCTTGAGTTGGGATCGATTCGGAATTCATATCAATTGGCGGTTGATTTCAGGACGGCTCAGCCCTCCGCAGCCTGGCTCGCCAACTCGCTTTCAAACAGCTGTTTCACCTGCTTCCAGGCATCGGCAGCGGCTTCAGGATTGTAGCTAGCGCGACGGTCGCAGAAAAAGCCGTGGTCTGCTCTATCGTAGCGAAATATACGATGGGGGATGTGATTTTTGTCTAACTCCGCCTCTATCTGCTCTATTTGTTCAGCTGGAATGCTGGCATCTTCCATGCCAAAAAAGGCGTAGATATTGCCGCCGATTTCTGGTGTCCGAGTAATGGAGCCGCCGCCGGGAGTCCGGGTGGCAACGCCAGCACCGTAGAAAGAAGCGGTGGCTTTGATATCAGGCAGGGTAGCAGCAAGGTAAGCAACATGACCGCCAAAGCAGAAGCCTATGCAGCCAATGGCATCTTTCTTAACTTGGGGCAGCTGTTTAAGGTAGTCGATTGTCGCCTGGATATCGCCAACCAGTTCTGGTGCCTTGGTTTGTTGTGCGTAGTTCCTGCCAATTTCAAGGTCTTGGGGGGTGTAGCCGGTTTCAAAACCAGGAGCTTGGCGTTGAAACAGGGCTGGTGCGATCGCTACATAACCTTCCTTAGCAATCCGCTCCGTCACTTCCCGAATATGGGTGTTAATGCCAAAAATCTCCTGTAACACTACAATAGCTGGGTAAGAACCGTCACCAGTAGGGTAGGCAAGATAAGCAGCAATTTGCAACTCGCCGTTGGGAACTTTAACGTCAGTGGTGTGAATTTCTGGGTTTGCCATGGTGATTTATACCTTGCCGTGCGATGCTGAAATAGGCGCTTAGCCAATAACGACAGAGCCCATCCGCCAATCATTATGAATGACGAGCGTGTCATCCCCTGAGAAATTTCATTGTTAGCGCCTTGATTCCCTAAATAAAATACCTGATAAATGGCGCTCCTATCGGGGGATTGCCGCTAGGAGCGCCTTGGAGATTTGGTTATGGTTCAGTTTAGTATCCAGCCTGAGAGTGAAATTCCCGCTTCAACTCAGCTGTTTAATCAAATCCTGTTTGCGATCGCTTCCCGGCAATTTCCTCCCGGACACCGGCTACCCAGTACCCGAGCGCTGGCGATGCAGACTGGTCTCCACCGCAATACCATCAGCAAGGTGTACCGGCAGCTGGAGGAAACCGGACTCGTGGAAGCGCAAGCAGGGTCAGGCATCTACGTCCGCCCCCAAAGCCAAGGGGGGCCTCCGATTAATACCCCGATCCTGGAACAATATCCCCAAGCCTACAAAATTGTGCAACAAAGTCTGAATGAGCTGCTTCATCAGGGGTGTTCGCTCAATCAGATCAAGGAGCTGTTCTTAGCTGAAATCGACTGGCGACTGGGCTCTAGTGCGCAGGTACTGGTTACGGTTCCGGCTGATGACCTTGGTGCTGGAAAGTTAATAGTTCATGAACTCGAACAAGCGCTGGGGATACCGGTGCAACTGGTGCCGATGGAGGAGCTGAGTCAAGTCCTGAATCAAACGCCTTCTGGTACAGTGGTGACCCAACGCTATTTCATTAAGCCAGCAGAGGCGATTGCGGCACCTAAATCGGTTCGGGTCATTCCTGTTGACATCTACGACTACGCCCAAGAAATCCAGCTGATCAAAAAATTACCAAAAGACAGTTGTGTTGGCATAGTGAGTCTCAGCTCTGGCATCCTACGAGCGGCAGAAGTCATCACCCACAGCCTCCGTGGGGATGAACTGCTGGTGATGACTGCCCAGTTAGGAGAGATTTACAAATTGAATGCGATTGTCAATAGGGCCAAACTAATTATTAGCGATCAGGCGAGTTTTTCCTCGGTAGAAGCAGCTGTTCAAGCCGCGAGAGAAGACATTATTCGTCCACCCCAGCTGATTCGCAGCGAGAACTATATCGACACCAAGTCGATTAACTTGCTTAAGCGGGAGCTGGGATTAGGCTGATAAATCCAAGAACTCTCGCACCCGCTGCAGATAGACAACTGGGTCTTCCAACATCGGGAAGTGAGCAGTATTAGGAATCAGGGCAAACTCAACTTTTTCGTTCATTGCTGCTGCCTGACGCCCCATTTCGGCTGGAATAATTTTGTCGTACTCTCCGGCAACTAAGAGCGTAGGCACCTTTAACGAGGCAAACTCCTGCGGCATCATCTCAGCTGCGTGCTTACTCACCGAGGTAAAAATAGTGCCTAAAGCGGCTTCATAATCCGCTACCAGAAAATCCTGCAAGAAAGCACGACGCTCGCTCGCTGGTATCGGGCGATGCAAAAATCGCGCCATAAACACCTGGTCAACAAACGGGAGCTTACCTAGCCATTTGGGACGAAATTTTACCGCGTAGCCACCAAACTTATAAAATGCTGTAAAAGCTTTTTCGTCGTACTCAAATATGCCAGTACAGGTCAAAATTGCTCGTTGTACCCGCTGTGGGTAGCGGTTGAGAAACACCGTGGCAATAGACGCACCCATGGAATGGGCATTTAGATCAACCCGCTCCAGATCCAAGCCATCTAGCAAAGCTGCCAGGTCTTGAGCATACTCATCTAGTTCATAGGTCAACTCAGCATACGCCGTCTGTTGTGACGGCAACTGCGAGTCAGCCACCGAGGCAGTAGCGTTGGGCTTGGGTGAGCTGGCGATGCCGCCAGACCGCCCAAATCCTCGCATGTCATATAGGAGACAATCAAACTCCTTCGAGAGTGCCAGAGCTGTACTTTGCCAATATCGAGCTGAACCAGCCCAGCCATGGATAAATAACATCACCGGCTTGTTCTCAGAAGTATCCGGTGTCCGAATCCACTCGTAGTAATGCTGAACGCCGCGAACCAGAATGTAAGGCATTTTGAGGAGAGTAATCAGTGCTGATTAGGCGGATTCCGGCTTAGGTAGTGACGAAGGATGTACCAGGAGTTCGGCGGTTGAGCGTTTTTCTACCATTTCCGGCGTCACTGTGCAGCGAGTCACATCCTTACGAGACGGCAACTCGTACATTACCTCCAGCATCAGTTCTTCCACAATTCCACGTAGCGCCCTGGCACCGGTTTTCCGTCGGTAGGCTTCTTGAGCGATCGCCCTCAACGCCTCCGGCTTAAACTCCAGCTGCACACTATCCATCTTCAGCAGCTTCTGGTACTGCTTCACCAGCGCACTACGCGGTTCAGTCAGAATTGCCATCAGCGCTTCCTCATCCAGCGGGTCTACCACCGCTACCATCGGCACGCGACCAATGAACTCTGGAATCATGCCAAACTTTACCAGATCATCCGGCTCCAAGTTCCTGAGAACATCTGCCGTGCGTTTCTCCTTTGAGATCCCTTCACCCGGTTGAATAAAGCCAATTGACTTTTTGCCAATCCGCTGCTCAACTACCTTGTCTAGGCCGACGAACGCACCCCCGCAGATGAACAAGATATTGCTCGTATCAATCTGAATACAGTCCTGATAGGGATGTTTGCGTCCTCCTTGGGGCGGGACATTGGCAATTGTCCCTTCCAACATTTTCAGCAGGGCTTGCTGCACACCCTCGCCGGAAACATCCCTTGTAATCGAAGGGTTTTCGCTCTTACGGGCAATCTTGTCAATTTCATCGATGTAAATAATGCCCCGCTGCGCCTCCTCGACATCTAGGTCTGCCACCTGCAGCAGACGCAGCAATATATTCTCTACATCTTCTCCCACGTACCCAGCCTCTGTGAGCGTTGTCGCATCCGCCACAGCAAAGGGTACCTCTAGTATTTTTGCTAGGGTTTGCGCCAATAGGGTCTTGCCGCAACCCGTGGGACCAATCAGGAGAATATTGGACTTTTGCAGCTCTACTGCGTCATCCTGCCCAGCTTTGCCACTGCTGGTCTTAGACTGAACTACGCTTAGCCGCTTGTAGTGGTTATAAACCGCAACTGAGAGTACTTTTTTGGCCTCGTCTTGACCAATGACGTGCTCGTCTAGATGCTTTTTAATCTCTTGCGGCTTCGGCATTTGATTAAACGAGAGACTGCCAGAACGGGTGCGCCGCTTCTGAGGAGTTTCTGACCGTGGTTGCGGTTGTGACCCAGCGGCATTCGAGTCCAGTAACTCCTCATCTAAAATTTCATTACACAAGTCAACGCACTCATCGCAGATATAGACTCCCGGCCCAGCAATTAACTTGCGTACCTGCTCTTGAGACTTGCCGCAAAAGGAACATTTTAAATGGGCGTCGTACTTAGACATACCTGCCTCTTAATTCAGTGTAGTGACCGCAACGCCAGCCTTGGGGAGATTTTGCCTGGAGATGACTTGATCAATCAAGCCGTAATCTTTTGCCTCATCTGCTGACATGAAGAAGTCGCGTTCGGTATCGGCTTCAATTCTCTCCAATGGCTTACTCGTATGATGAGCTAGTAACTCGTTTAGCCTACGTTTATGATAGAGAATTTCTTTGGCTTGAATCTCGATATCCACCGCTTGTCCCTGAGCGCCACCGAGCGGTTGGTGAATCATGATCCGGGCACTGGGTAGAGACATCCGCTTACCGGGTGCCCCGGCGGTCAGCAAAAACGCTCCCATACTAGCAGCTAGTCCAAAACAAATGGTAACAACATTTGGGCGAATCTGCTGCATCGTGTCATAAATGGCCATCCCCGCTGTTACCGAGCCACCCGGAGAATTGATGTACAGCTGGATGTCCTTTTCTGGGTCTTCGGCATCTAGGAACAACAGCTGAGCGACAATTGAGTCGGCAACGGCGTCATCTACCGGAGTTCCCAGAAATACAATTCGCTCTCTCAGTAACCGGGAGAAAATGTCGAAGGCTCGTTCCCCCATACCCGATTGTTCCACGACCATCGGGACAATGTTCTTTGGGCCAACGGAGTTAATTTCTAGGGGATTCAAACTAGTAATTGGGTAATTCGAATACTGGGATCCAAGCATAAAACTAAGCTCTGATGATTTTAACGGAACGCAGTGCAGCCACTGCCTGTTGGGAAGCAATAGGGATCACTGTATCTCGCTATCTTTGAACTATTATGCCTTATATGTTTTGTCACCTGCTGTTGGGGAGGTTGTGAGCATTGGAGGGACGGAGCTTGAGCCACGGCTACCACCCCCTCCAATGCTGATGCCCTAATTATTCCCCACCATGTGCTGGTTCTGAGTCTGGTTGGGAAGTCGAGGTTTGGGCCAGATCAGACGGGGTAACTGTAGTTGTTTCTTCCTGAGTGTCAGGCTCGGGCGGATTCAAAGCAGCTTCGTCTGGTACAACTTCATAGTTCGTCTCAAGCGTGACTTCAGACGCTTGGGCAACATCTGTAGCTTCCTCTTGCTGGGTTTGGGGCTCAGTCGCATTCAGAGAACCGAATGGTACAAGTTCAACGGTGGCGTGTTCTTCCAGCCAGTTCATGATTTTTTCGGTCAGCAGTTCTTCTTCGACTACCTGTTGTAGCCGCTCTAGGTCAATCTCTTTACCCTCATACTGTGCCCTCACCTCTTTGACCCGTGCTTCAAGTTCCACCGCTTCAACCTGGAGCGATTCGCGTTTAGCCACTTCCAGAAGTGCCAGCGTTCGCTTGAGGTTCTCGATCGCTTCCGGTCGCGATCGCTCTCGAAACTGGGGAATATTTTCCGGCGTAAACAGCTTTTTAACGTCAACCCCCTGCCTAGTGAGCGTCACCGCTGTTTGGGTTAGCAGTGCGTCCACCTCTTGTGAAATCAAAGTTTCTGGCAAGTCAATTTCTAGATGCTTGAGCAGTTCATCTGAGAGCACTTGGCGCACATTCGCTTTCGTTTTCTGCTCAGCCTCTGATTTAAATCTAGATTCCAGGGAAGAGCGCAATTCTTCCAGAGTTTCGAACTCACTGATTTCTTGCGCGAAGTCGTCATTAAGTTCCGGTAGCTCTTTTTCCTTTAGCTCTTTGAGCGTAATCGTGAACAAAGCAGAGCTACCTGCTACATCTTTTTGGGAATATTCTTCTGGAAACTTGACTGGGACTTCTTTTGTCTCCCCTGGATTCATTCCGACAATGCCAGCTACGAAGCCTTCAATAAACCGCCCTGCCTGCAACTCCACTTGAAAATCTGTCGCCGTCGCGCCGGGAATTTCTTCAGGTTCCACCGACTCTGAGCCCTCAGTCATCAGATGGCCTTTAAAATCCACCACTGCGACATCGCCTAACTCGGCTGAGCGTCCTTCTATTGGAATCAACGTTGCCCTCTCTGTACGGTTTTCCTCTAGGACTGCTTCAACTTGACTAGGATTGTACTTAACTTCCTCCGCCTGGACAATCATGCCGCTGTACTCAGCCAGATTTACTTCTGGCTGCACATCCACTGCCGCTGAAAATGTCAGGGGTTTCCCCGGATCATACTGGTTCACTAAGTCTTCAAACGAGGATGTTAGCTGGGGTGTGCCAATCGCCGCGATTGTTTCCTGTTTGAGAGCTTGCTGGATGCCATCTTGAATCACTTCTTCGACCGCCTGAGCCTTCAGCCGCCCTATACCCAGTCTCTGTAGCAATATCTGGCGAGGCACCTTGCCTTTGCGAAACCCAGGAATATTTGCAGCGCGTGCGAAGTTTTGAATCACCTGCTCGTACGCCTGCTTGGACTTTTCGGGTGGAATTTCTATGGACAGGCCAATCTGACTGGCGGGGAGTTTTTCCTGGGTGACTTTCATCTATAGTTCCTCCTTGAAGACCCCTGCTATAGCGATGAGCGGCATAAAATTGAACAGGGCCACGCCCAGCTTCAATTTTGCGAGTGAAGCGCTCAAGGGGGGAGGAAAGGCAGGGAAATGTCTAAGGTGTCTCATGAGAAAATCTTGTAATGGAAATAAAGCCTTGCGTCTCAAAGTGGCTATCCTGTTAGCATTTTGACAAAAACAGCCGTCTATGGTTTCACTGTGGTTTTGGGAAAAGCGCGGTGGGAGCATCCATTCTGCAACGTGCTCCGTATTTCCCCAATGCTCTCCCCCCCAATAGTACATCCCCTAGAAGGTCTGTGGGCGCGCCGGAATACCCCTGTTCGATCCAATTTACAGCAAAAAGTTTAACCGTATGCCGGTTCCTTCCAGAGGTTTGACACCGTGATATTCTGCCCTTAGGCAACCAGCGCTGATTACCTGAGGGTAAAAACCTCGCTCCGGTTGCTCTGACCCGCAACGCATTTTCGCGCCCAGGGCAAGACCGGAGAGTGGATTGAGCAGGGGGAAGTGTTAACTTCGTTTAAAATCTAATCATTTATTGGCTAAAAATGCCAAACTCCTGATAAAAATAATTATATACCTCTGTTTAGCCAATAAATCGCTCGATTGCTTAAAATGGTGTCATATTCAATCTGATTAGCTGAGTAAAAGTTGGAAGATTACAATAATAAGAAGAGTATTGAATAAATTGTATAAAAAGCTGTAAAAAAAGATGCTATTGAGAATTTAAGTGGAGGAAGTTTGACGAAATCTTATCGTGTTGCGATCTTGGGAGCGACAGGTGCAGTCGGCACCGAGTTGCTGGAATTACTAGAGAACCGGAAATTTCCCCTGGCTGATTTGAAGCTGTTGGCGTCAGCGCGCAGTGCGGGGCGTACTCTGCCGTTTCAAGGTGAAAACCTGCCAGTGGAGGCAGTGGGCGATCGCTCTTTTGACAACGTGGATCTGGTTCTAGCTTCAGCTGGAGGTTCTACATCCATTGCCTTGGCACCTATTGCCGTAGAAGCGGGCGCAGTGGTGATTGATAACTCCAGTGCCTTTCGCCTCGATCCCGAAGTTCCTTTGGTGGTGCCCGAAGTAAATCCATCTGCGCTTAGCACTCACCGAGGAATTATTGCAAATCCCAACTGTACTACGATTTTGATGACGTTGGCAGTCTGGCCTCTGCATCAAGTCAGAGCGGTAAAACGCATTGTTGCAGCAACATACCAATCTGCAAGTGGGGCAGGTGCTTTGGCGATGGCGGAACTCATTGCCCAAGCGCAAGCCGTCTTAAAAGGAGAACCACCAGCAACGTCCGTTTTTCCTTATCCGTTGGCATTCAATTTGTTCCCGCATAACTCACCTTTGAACCAGATGGGGTACTGTGAGGAAGAAATGAAAATGGTGAACGAGACGCGCAAAATCTTTGGAACCCAAAATCTGAGAATTACGGCAACATGTGTTCGGGTTCCCGTCCTGCGGGCGCACTCGGAAGCGATTAACTTAGAATTTGAGACACCATTGAGTGTGGATGAAGCGAGGGAGATTCTAAGTAAAGCTCCGGGTGTCAAACTGGTGGAAGACTGGAAGGGAAATCATTTTCCGATGCCAATCGAAGCCACAGGCCAGGATGAAGTTTTAGTGGGTCGAATCCGTCAGGATATTTCTCATCCTTGTGGGTTGGAACTTTGGCTGTCGGGAGACCAAATCCGTAAAGGAGCGGCGTTGAATGCGGTGCAAATAGCGGAGTTGTTGGTAGCAAAAAATCTGCTCCAACCGTCTAGTGCATATGTTTCTAGTTAATGGAAGACAACTAAGATACAAAACAAAAACAGGCGGTAGAGGAGTTAGGCGAGGGTGGTAGATTTTGGACGGGTTATAACCGCTATGATTACGCCGTTTAAGGCAGACGGGAGTGTGGATTTCGCGCTCGCGGAGCAGCTGGCAGCTCATTTGGCTTCCGAGGGTACGGATACGTTAGTAGTCTGTGGGACAACAGGGGAATCGCCTACGCTCAGTTGGGAGGAGGAGTACGAATTATTTCAGGTAGTGAGTCATGCAGTCAGCTCTTTAGCAAAGGTGATAGCAGGGACAGGTTCAAATTCAACCCAAGAAGCGATCGCAGCCACCCAAAAAGCCGCTAAAATAGGACTAGATGGATCATTACAAGTAGTTCCCTATTACAACAAGCCGCCGCAAGCCGGACTCTATGAACACTTTAAAGCCATCGCCCTTGCCTGCCCTGACCTACCCCTAGTGCTATACAACGTACCGGGTCGTACTGGTCAGAACATGGAGCCAGAAACCGTTGCCCGTTTAGCTGAAGTTCCAAACATTGTGGCGATTAAGGAGGCGAGTGGGAATTTAGACCAGGCAAGTGAAATTCGCCGCTTAACCCCACCGGAATTTAAGCTCTACTCTGGTGATGATTCCCTCACCCTTCCCTTGTTAGCCGTTGGGGGTTGGGGTGTGGTAAGTGTGGCAAGTCATCTGGTGGGAACTGAACTCCAGCAGATGATCCAAGCGTTTACAATGGGTAAAATCGAGGTTGCCACCCAAATTCACCTCAAACTGTTCCCGTTATTTAAAGCCTTGTTTGCGACCACAAATCCGATTCCAGTTAAAACCGCGCTCAAACTCAAAGGCTGGGATGTTGGCTCTAGTCGGTTGCCGCTTGGCGATGCCCCAGAGTCGGTGAGTCAAAAATTGAAGGAAGTTCTCACAGAGCTAGCTTTGCTGTGAGCTGCAATTTTTTGAATAACTAAATATTCAGGCGGGCATGAAAAGAAGTCTGCGAGCCCTTCTATCTCCTGACTCGGAAACTCGGAGACTCCTTTAAATGCTTGAGTCTAGAGGCAATTTTAAGGAAACACCTGATTAAAACTCAGCGCTCGTACCGGAGTAATACTACACATTCCGCTTGGTTTCAAACTGTTGACGAATAAGAACTATTCAAGGAGACAAATGAGTAAAAACGAATCATCAGCCGCCCTAAAAATTATTCCCCTGGGTGGATTGCATGAAATTGGCAAGAATACCTGCGTGTTCGAGTACTTAGACGAAATCGTACTACTAGACGCGGGGCTGGCTTTTCCCACCGATGGGATGCACGGGGTGAATATTGTCCTGCCCGATATGACCTATCTGCGGGAAAATCGCCACAAGATCAAAGGTATGATCGTCACCCACGGTCATGAAGACCATATAGGTGGAATTCCGTTTCACCTCAAGCAGCTTGATATTCCAGTTATTTATGGTCCGCGTCTGGCAATGGCAATGCTGGAAGGGAAATTGGTAGAGGCGGGGGTACGCGATCGCACCGAATTGAGAACAGTTCGTCCGCGCGACGTTGTGCGGATTGGCTCCGGGTTTTTCGCGGAATTTATTCGTAACACCCACTCAATCGCCGATAGCTTCACAGTGGCGCTGCACACCCCAGTTGGGGTAGTGATCCACACGGGTGATTTTAAGGTTGACCACACGCCGATTGATGGAGAGTTTTTTGATTTCCAGAGGCTGGCAGAACACGGCGAAAAGGGTGTGCTTTGCCTGATTAGCGACTCAACTAACTCGGAAATACCAGGGCATACGCCATCTGAACGCTCGGTTTATCCAAATCTCGACCGCATCTTCAGTCAAGCTCGTGGAAGGCTGCTGGTAACGACATTTGCATCTTCAGTGCATCGGATCAACATGATTTTGGATTTGGCGAAGAAGCAAAATCGCGTTGTGTCAGTGGTGGGGCGCTCGATGCTGAATGTGATTGCCCATGCCCGCAATCTCGGCTATATCAAGTGCGAGGATAATCTGCTTCAGCCTTTGCAGGCGATCCGCAACCTGCCGGATGAGAGAGTCCTGATTCTGACTACAGGTTCTCAAGGAGAGCCGATGTCGGCGATGACTCGCATTTCCAATGGTGAACATGCCCACCTCAGAATCCGCGAGGGGGATACGGTAGTATTCTCGGCTAACCCGATTCCGGGCAATACGATCGCTGTAGTGAACACCATTGATCGGTTAATGATGCAGGGTGCTAAGGTGATATATGGCCGTGATAAGGGAATTCACGTATCCGGTCACGGTTGCCAAGAAGACCAAAAGCTGATGATTGGCTTGACGAAGCCTAAGTTCTTCTTGCCGGTTCACGGAGAACATCGGATGTTGATTCAGCACGCCCAGACAGCTCAGAGTATGGGCATACCAGCTGAAAACATGGTAATCATTAAAAATGGTGATGTGGTGCAAGTGTCTGAGGAGGGTATCCGCGTCGCTGGTAAAGTCCCAGCTGGGATTGAACTGGTGGATACGTCCGGTTCGGGAATGGTGAGCGGGAAGGTTCTCAAGGAGCGGCAGCAGATGGCAGAGGAGGGCATTGTCACCGTAGCGGCTGCGGTTGATTGGAATGGCAAGCTGATGGCTAAGCCTGAGATTCACCTGCGAGGTGTGGTAACGTCGATGGAGCGATCGCTGCTACAAAAGTGGGTACAAGAACGACTTGAAGAAGTCCTGAGTGATCGGTTTGCGGAATTTGCCCCCTCTTTTGATGGGGAACAAGTGGAGTTAGACTGGGCTGGACTCCAAGTGCAACTCGAGCGCGAACTCCAGCGATCGCTACGACGCGAACTGCACTGCCACCCATCAGTCACCTTATTGATGCAAACGCCAGACGAACCGGTTAAATCTGCGGGAAGACGCCGCCGTACTGCCGCCCAAGTTGCGTCCTAATAATTAGCTAGGTAGTTCCTTTAGGGGTGGAATCAAGATTCCATCCCAAATTTTTTGGCACCAACAAAGGGAGGCGCTCCTCCAAGATTAGCACTGCAAAACTGGTAAATGCTTGCGTGGATTTACTCAAAGGAGGGCTTTTACCTGACTAAAGTTCGGTAATGTTCCTTACTGATTTTGCTGGAGATTTTAGTCAGAATAATAGCAACTCTACAGCAATAAGGCGGGAGGAAAATCCTCACCAATTTTTGCCAAAATATTTGAAGCTGGGGTAGAGCTAAGCTTTAAATCTGAGGAAATTGTAGTATTGCCTACAAACTGCTTGAAGAATGAAATTCATGCATTCACTTCATGCTGCTTATACATCACCTGCTCGTTGCCAGAGTGCTACTTCACTAAAGCTTTAAATAGGTAAAGTTGGGAACAACATAGCCTCACCTGCCTGAGAAAAAAGTAGATTGTTAAGTTAAGTTAAGGTGAGTTAGAATGTTTCCGACCCAAGTACCTTAAGTGAGCAAAACCTTCCAGCAAATTCAAGACAGCATTATTTCGATCAAACGTGTTGAGACGTTGTAAATGCTCTCTAGACAGTTCCATAAACCTCGTTGAGACAGAGGAGTGAACAATGAACGTAGCCGACTATACAGTACAAAACCTTTCCCTTGCAAGCTGGGTGTGGATTAAGCAAGAGGATGCCTCTATCCAGACCACAAAAACTCTAGGGCATCCCTCCCCAAAACCTGGCTTCGATATTCTCCAACCGCTGCGCCAGTGGTTAGACAAAATCGAAGTCCACGAGCCGAAATTGGCTCATCGCTTGTGCAAAGTTATTCCTGCCCAGTGCCCCTTTGAGCGCGATGTTAAATTCTGCGGTAACACACTGTTTCATATTCCACCGCTGTGCAAGCTCAACCCCGTCTACGAGGAAATCGTTGGGTTACGCTTCCGAGCGTTGTGTTATCTAGCCGATGAATGTGGTGAGGATGTAACGCCCTACTGCTGAAGAAGGCAAAGAAGAGGAGTCAGTGCACTGTAGGGGGGTGTAGGTGCCCCCCTGCCAAGAACAGCCTTTAAATATTTGATCTATATTTGACGAGAAAGGCTTAAAATTATAGGCGAATTTTAACAATGCGCAAGTTATTCCAGCTCCAGATCAAGGAGCGACCGGGCTTATGAGGTGCAATTTTCGGGCTCAACCCTCAACAGCAACCAAGTTTGAAACTAGAAGTTTGAGCTCCCTAACTAGGTTTGGGCAATTGGTTGTCAACAAAACCCGCATAGCGACATTAGTGGTGTTACTGGAATTAGGGGGCGGATGTTGGATCACTACTGAAGTGCTAGCGCCACAGATTGCCCAGGCTTACACCGATAGCGTTGACCTTTCCCTTGACCGCCAGCCGAATGAAACCTACGAAGGGCTTGTGCATCGGGCAGAAGCGGCGGCAACGGCAGCAGCCCAAGCTAGCTTCGGCAACAACATTCAGGTAACAGATGTTGCCGTCATGATTGTGGCTCAAAATCAGGGAGCGATCGCACCAGTCCTGTCTTTGCAAGTGAGTCGAACGCAGTGGCAGAACCGCCCCGATCCCCAGCGCTGGGCAAAATACTTCACCAATGCCAAAGCGCTACTCCGATTTGAAGGGGTAGCAACAACCACTACTGGTCAAACAGGGGCTGCCAACCCGACCATTACGCCAGGAGGAACCACAAATAGCTATAGCGGTCAAACAGGAACCAGTAACTCCTCCATCAGGCGGGGACGATCCCTCAATAGATATCCCAGTCAAACAGGTCAAACAGGGAATGGTACCCCTCCCTTTAACTCCCCCTTTGTGCCTAGAATACCCGGCAATATCTATCCCGGTCAAGCAGGAACGACTGGTAACCAGATCGCGCCGGGACAACCCGCTAATATATATCCGGGTGGTCAATCAGGGACGACTGCTAACCCGATCGCGCCGGGACAACCCTCTAATATTGTATATCCCGGTCAAGCAGGGAATGCTAACCCCGTCACGCCTAGTCAAAGCCCGAGCCCCGGCAGCGGTTTGATCCCCCAAGCACCCGTGAGCGCGCCAGTACTTACTCCCGGCAATACTCCAACTTCAACCCGACAAAATACTTCAAGTCCAGGTTTACCTTCGATCTCGACTCCCGCCAATGTGCTACCAACTCCCTTAGCACCGCCAGGAACTGGCGGAACCACGATCAATACACGCTAGTCAAAGAGATTGTGCCTCTATTCCATACCTTAGAATAGAAAAGTTCTAAACAATTTCTGTATCCGCTGTCATGGCTGTTCCTAAGAAGAAAACATCTAAATCCAAAAGAGATAAACGCAAAGCTACCTGGAAGCGCAAAGCCGCGTTTGAGGCTCAGAAAGCTCTCTCGCTAGGTAAGTCGATTTTAAGTGGGCGTTCTAAATTTGTCTATCCCACGGCTGAAGAAGAAGAACCAGACGAAGAGTAACCTTGCCCTGAGCAAGGGGTCTGGGGCTCCTGCTCCCTGACCCCGGATTCTTTGTCAGCCAATAATTCGCTTCAGCAACTGCAATTTGCCCTTATAAGGAGGATATATTAATTTCAGGTCGAGTCGGAAAGATCTCTTCAATACACTTTTATAATGGGAGAAGGTATCAAAACTGGCTTTACCGTGATAGCTACCAATACCGCTATTACCGACACCACCAAAGGGTAAAGATGAGACACCAAACTGCATAACTGTGTGGTTGATACATACGCCACCGGATGATGTTTCCCGCAAAACTCGCTCTTGAAGCTTTTTGTTGGTGGAAAAGAAGTACAAAGCCAAGGGTTTTGGTCTGGCGTTGATCATGGCGATCGCCTCCGTTAGCTCTGTGTATTCAATCACAGGAAGAATTGGTCCAAAGATCTCATCCTGCATTACTGGCTGTTCGAGGGAGATATTGTCAATAACTGTAGGAGCGATATAACAGGTAGAGGGATCAGTTTCTCCCCCGATGATAATTTTACCGGATTTCAGAAATTCAACCAGCCGATTAAACTGTTTTTGATTAATTATCCTGGCATAGTCAGGGCTGGTAGCTGGATTATCGCCATAAAATTCTCGGATGTTTTTTTGGATAGCATCCAAGAAATCTTGCTTGATAGTTCTATTGACTAAAAGATAGTCAGGAGCAATACAAGTTTGACCGGCATTGAGAAACTTGCCCCAAGTAATTCGTCTGGCGGTGTGTTCAATGTTGATGTCGTCATCCACGATACAAGGACTCTTGCCGCCGAGTTCAAGGGTAACAGGTGTCAAATGTTTGGCTGCCGCCTCCATGACAATTTTGCCAATTGCTGTGCCACCAGTAAAAAAGATGTGGTCAAACTTTTCTGCCAACAGCTGTTGACTAATTTCCACACCTCCTTCTACAACTGCAATATAGTAACCGTTCACGGGGGGGTACATCATGCGCATAAACGTCAAAGCCTTGCTAAGCAAAAGCTTTGGGTTTTATGCGCATCAAAATATCGTACCTAAAATGTCTAAAAGACAATTTGCAGACCAGTATAGCACTTTTGACTACTCACAATTATCCGGTATAAATCCAATCTAGACTGGTTTTCGTACTGATTACGTGTGATTTCATATTGGACGTTTTTTTGATCCCCCCCTGAACGGTTACGCAATATAAGCTGAATCGAAATGCTTTTGGATGATATCAGCCAAAACCTGAGAGGTGTGAGGGGAAATCTCAGAAGGTTTGAGAATTGCACAATTCCCCGCCGCGATCGCACCCACCAACGGTGAAATTATCAGTTGGAATGGATAGTTCCAAGCGCCGATGATGAGAACGACACCTAGCGGTTCTGGATAAATTCGTGCGGCTCCGGGAAATTGCTCAATCGGAATTGTGACTTTCTTCGGCTTAGTCCATGATTTAATATGTTTGAGCGTATAATCAATTTCCCGGCGCACCCAAATCTCAGTGGCATAAGCCTCAAATTCTGGTTTATTTAGATCCGCTCTCAGCGCCTGAATAATTTCTGGTTCATGCTCTATGACTGCTTGCTTTAGAGTGTTCAGCTGTTGAACACGAAAACAGACATCTTTAGTTGTGCCAGTTTTAAAAAAGTCATGTTGTTGGTGGATGATCTCATCTACCGCTAATTGCTCAAGCATGCTTTTGTCCTAAAAATCCAAAATTCGGTTTTAGAGGCGCGTTCAGCCTTGCTGGACAGGTAGCCGGACAAGAAACACACTACCTTTACCTAACTCTGAGTTTACCTCGATAGTGCCTTTATGGGCTTCCACAATTCTGCGAGAGAGGTATAGTCCCAAGCCACTACCGGAACGCTTGTGGCTGCCCTGGCGAAATCTTTCAAACAAAGTGGCTTGTTCCTCGGTTGGGATGCCTTGTCCTGTGTCTTTGATCTCAATCACAACGTAGGAAATGGGTGGTTTATCTGTGCCAGTGCTGGCTGGAGCGGCGGTTGGGGTCAGGCAGATAGTCACTGAGCCAGCATCAGTAAATTTAATCGCATTTCCGATCAGGTTGGTGAATAGCCGGTGAAGTTCTAAGCGATCGCCCATCACTTTGCTATTGGCTGTCAAGGCTTCTTTCTCCCCAAAGTTTAGATGGAGCGACAGTTTTTTTTCCTGAGCTAAGGGATTCAGTTCTTTAGCGACCTCTTCGAGCAAATCTCGCAGCTCGACTGGCGAGAAGGCCAGGGTTTTGCGACCGGCTTCGAAGCGGTAAACTTCGAGTAACGTATTCACCATCTGCAGCAGGTTGCGGTTGCTGCGAGCCATCGTGCTGATCGCTTCGAGCATTGTAGGCGACAGTTCTCCCAAAGCCCCCTGCCCAAACAGAATCAGCATCCGATCTGCCGCGACTAAGGGGGTGCGTAAATCGTGAGTGAGGCGGGAAACAAAATCTTCCCGTTGGCGGGCAATTTGGTCGCGCTCGTCTACACTATGTTTCAGCCGCAGGAGCGATCGCACTCGCGCCAGCAATTCATCGACTTCAACGGGTTTGCGGATAAAATCATCTGCACCAATATCTAATCCCTGCGCCACGCTCGGCGAGTCGTGGGCGGTGATTAGCAGAATTGGAATAAATGGCAATTTACTATTTTGACGGATGCGCCGAGTGACTTCAAAGCCATCCATTCCCGGCATCATTATATCTAGCAACACTAAATCTGCCGGATTCTGTTCAAGATTTGCCAAGGCAGAAGGGCCATCCTCTGCGGTGCTGATCGTATAGCCTTCTTCCTCCAAGATAGTTTGGATGAGGAACACGTTGTCGGCAGAATCATCTACAACGAGAATATTGTCAGAGCGAGATAATTGCGAACTCATGCAGTAGGAGGGTTTATGGGAAAGTTTAAGTTTTATTTCATAAATTGCATCTGTATTATTTTTTCCCTTGCTCGCTCAGCTTACCTCATACCCACGGAGGATTCTTTACCCTTAATTTTCTCTCAACTTAAAAAAGGAAGTAACGCTGCGCCAAAGGCAAAACCGTCGCAGGTTCGCAGGTGAGTAACTCCCCATCAGCTCTGACTTCATAAGTTTCTGGGTCAACTTCCATGTGGGGCAGGGCGGAGTTTAATTTCATATCCCGCTTAGAAAGGTTACGTGTCTGTGATACTGCGACAGCGTTCTTGTGCAAGCCGAGCATTGCTGGAATTTCCAATTCTTGCGCTGCTTGGGAGATAAACGTGAGTGATGTAGCTGCGATCGCTCCCCCAAAACTGCCAAACATTGGTCGCATGTGAACCGGTTGGGGTGTGGGAATGCTAGCATTAGCGTCCCCCATTTGTGCCCAGGCGATCGCACCTCCCTTAATCACCATCTCTGGCTTCACCCCAAAAAATGCCGGACGCCAGAGGCATAAATCTGCGAGCTTTCCAACTTCTACTGACCCCACATGCTGAGCAATGCCGTGAGTAATGGCTGGATTAATCGTATACTTCGCAATATACCGCTTGGCGCGGAAGTTGTCTGTCAACCCTTGTTCTCCCTCAGAAAGAGGGATTGGGGTGAGGGGTCCGCGCTGCATCTTCATTTTGTCCGCTGTCTGCCAGGTACGAATAATCACCTCTCCCACCCGCCCCATCGCCTGGGAGTCGGAAGAAATCATGCTGAATGCCCCCAAGTCGTGCAGGATATCTTCAGCTGCGATCGTCTCACGGCGAATTCGTGACTCCGCAAAAGCTACATCCTCAGGAATGCCTGGATCGAGATGATGGCACACCATAAGCATATCCAGGTGTTCATCCAGCGTGTTTACTGTGTAGGGGCGTGTAGGGTTAGTGGAAGAAGGCAAAACATTGGCGAGGCCGCAGACCTTAATTATATCCGGTGCATGACCGCCACCGGCTCCTTCGGTGTGGTAGGTGTGGATGACGGACGCGATGTTTGAAGGCAGCAATGGTATCTTCCACAAACCCCGCTTCATTTAAGGTGTCGGTGTGAATCGCAACTTGCACATCATACTCATCAGCAACACTCAAGCAGGTATCTATGGCAGCTGGTGTCGTCCCCCAGTCTTCGTGCAGCTTCAAGCCGATTGCCCCAGCTTTTACCTGCTCGACTAATCCTTCCGGTTTGCTGCTGTTGCCTTTGCCCAAAAAGCCTAAGTTGACTGGGAAAGCATCAGCTGCCTGTAGCATCCGATGAATATTCCAGGGGCCAGGTGTGCAGGTGGTAGCATTAGTCCCGGTTGCTGGACCAGTGCCGCCACCGATCATGGTAGTGATCCCGGATGCGATCGCAGTTTCAATCTGAGCCGGACAAATAAAGTGAATGTGGGTGTCGATGCCGCCAGCAGTAAGAATCATCCCTTCCCCAGCCACTACCTCGGTGCCAGGGCCGATGATGATATCAACGTTATCCTGGATATAGGGATTCCCTGCCTTGCCAATCTTGGCAATCCGACCATCTTTAATTCCTATATCCGCTTTGACTATGCCCCACCAATCTAATATTAGAGCATTAGTGATCACCAAATCCACTGCTCCATCAGCATTAGAGATGGGGGATTGTCCCATGCCATCCCGAATTACCTTGCCGCCGCCAAATTTGACTTCCGAGCCGTAGGTAGTGTAGTCATGCTCGACTTCAATCAATAGATTTGTATCAGCTAGGCGGACGCGATCGCCCACTGTTGGACCAAATGTTTCCGCGTAGGCGCGGCGATCCATGCGGTAACTCATGCAAGGCTCTCCAGATCACCGTTAATTCTGCCATTGAAGCCATAAACCTGACGGCTACCAGCAAAAGGCACTAACTCCACTTCCCGTTCATCCCCAGGCTCAAAGCGTACAGCTGTCCCAGATGGGATATCGAGCCGCATCCCTCGTGCTTGCTCTCGGTCAAAATCCATGGCATCATTCACCTCTAAAAAGTGAAAGTGTGAGCCGACTTGAATTGGGCGATCGCCGCGATTGGCAACCCGTAACCGGATTCGAGGTAGCCCTGGATTTAGTTCTATTTCCCCTGCTTGGACGATAATTTCCCCTGGAATCATTGCTCCTGCCTCTAACGAATCGGGTTATGAACGGTGACGAGTTTCGTGCCATCGGGAAACGTGGCTTCAACCTGGACATCACGCACCATTTCTGGCACGCCTTCCATCACGTCTTCCCGTGTGAGCAGGGTTGTTCCGTAACTCATCAAATCAGCTACGGTGAGACCGTCTCTTGCTCCTTCCAGAATGGCGGCAGAAATATAAGCAACAGCTTCTGGGTAGTTCAGCTTTAAACCTCTTTCCTTGCGTCGTTCTGCCAGCAGGGCGGCAGTGAAAATTAGCAGTTTGTCTTTTTCCTGCGGCGTAAGTTGCATAATTGAGCCCTTCAGATTGGCCACACTCGCGGCGGGCAGCTGGGTCGTTTTAAATAGGTTAGGCGCAGCAACTGCCACACGTCTGTAAACCAGTTTCTCACCTCAGAGATAGAAGAACCACGATACCGGCACAATAGCCCAGATGTTAGACGAGTGACGCCTACTGTGCCTTGCCGCTCCACAGAGGTCCAAAGTAATCGCGCCTGGGACACTATTTCCGGTGAAACATCTGCCCCAACCCAGCCCAAACTCGCAACTACTGCTTGCCCAGCCAAACCGTGAGGACTGTTGAGCATTTCTTCCCCACCTTTTAGCCATTGTCGGTCAATCCAGAGCGGACGGCCTTGCTGCCAAACTTCGGTGTGCGATCGCCACTCTCCGTGCAAAAACCGTTCTCCCCTGGCAGTGCGACCGAATCGGGTAATCTCCCAACCTAGCCACCTGGCTCCTGGAGCTAATTCTACCCTTATGTCTTGCTGGTAAATCGCACCATTAAACACAATTGTTTCCTGAGGTAACCACTCCAAACAAGCACCCGCTGCCACCTGCATCTGAATGCTTTGTCTTGCTTCCAACCCATTAGTGCGATAAATTTTACCAGCAGCAGCTGTGGTGATCAGGGACTGGGCATTGGGTTCGAGCTGAAAATCGAGAATTAGGCGATCGCCTCCCACAACTCCCCCAGCTGTATGCAACACCACACTATGACAAACAGCTGGCCCTTCTGGATAAAACGGTCGCTGCACCTTCAGGGGCGCTTTCACCCGATTATGAATCAGTTCGGTTGTGCCGTGACGCTGGGCAAAAACTAAATTTAGGCTACCATGCCACCCATCGGGTATACCAAGCTTTTCCCGTGGTTGAAAAATAGAAGACATCAAGAATTATTAGTGCTAAGATCTGACCTTAGCTATTAGAGCAGTTTTAAAAGCAACATTTTTAATTTCTAAGCTAATGTGCAAAAAGAAAGGCATATTTTCTGTTGAGGTTTGCACATTAGTTGAAGGGGTGGATTCAGTGAAAGCATCAGTACACGATTCGATTAAAACATTGGCGGATGTCCAGAGCGGATTCTTCGGATGGGTAATCCCCCATGGTACTATCGGAACCGTTGTGGAATGCTATCAACAACCGAAAGAAGGGTACGCTGTTGATGTTGCAATCCCCGATCAAAATCGGGACGGAGAGTTGTTTTACGATAATGTTATCCTTTTCCCCGACCAATTCGAAGTTGTGAGTGTTGGGCAAGGACAGCAGATGGCGACGGCGAAAAACCGCAGCGATGAGGAAAGATTGCCGAAGGCACTGCTTAAAGGGCAATCGCCCTCATAAGTAAGTATAAATGCTATTTAACCAGACCATCACCAGGAGTTGCAACACAATTGTCGTCATTGGAGCCGGAATTGGTGGGCTCACAGCTGGAGCTTTACTCGCTCGTCGCGGCTATCGAGTCTTAATCTTGGATCAAGCTCTCGTACCTGGGGGATGCGCTTCCACATTTAAACGCAAAGGATTTAGTTTTGATGTGGGAGCCACTCAGGTAGCGGGGCTGGAACCAGGCGGAATTCACCACCGCATTTTCTCTGAACTGGAAATTGACCTACCGGCAGCGATGCCCTGCGACCCCGCTTGTGCGGTGTATCTACCGGGTGAAACGCAACCAATTAATGTTTGGCGTAACCAAGAGCGGTGGCAGGAAGAGCGGCAGCGTCAGTTTCCTGGTAGTGAAGCGTTTTGGCAGCTGTTGGCTACTCTATTTAAGGCAAGTTGGGCGTTTCAAGGTCGTGATCCAGTGCTGCCTCCTCGCAACCTCTGGGACTTGTGGCAACTAACTAAGGCAGTCCGTCCTGGTACATTAATCACCCTGCCCTACACTTTTTTAACAGTGGGGGATGCTTTGCGGGGTTATGGGTTAGGGAATGACCAGCGGCTGAGAACGTTTCTAGATCTGCAACTGAAGCTTTATTCTCAGGTGGATGCCCAGGAAACGGCACTACTTTATGCGGCTACAGCCTTGAGTGTTTCCCATCTGCCTCAAGGATTGTTTCATCTTCAAGGTAGTATGCAGGTATTGAGCGATCGCCTGGTGGAAGCCCTCAAAAGAGAGGGAGGCCAACTGTTGATGCGTCATACGGTTGAACACATCCAGCTAAAGAATGGCAAAGCAACCGCTGTGTGTATCCGCAGCCAGACTACTGGCGAAGTCTGGACGGAGCCAGCGGACCATGTGGTTGCCAATGTTACGGTGCAAAACCTGGTGCAGCTATTGGGCGAAAATGCCCCCAAAGGCTACCAGCACCGAGTTGAAAAACTGCCCCCAGCGTCGGGGGCGTTTGTGGTATATTTGGGCGTAGACGAAAGCGCGATCCCGTCTGGGTGTCCGCCTCACATCCAGTTTCTCTACGATGCCGATGGCCCGATTGGGGAAAACAATTCCCTGTTTGTCTCCGTTAGCCATCCGGGGGATGGTCGCGCCCCAGCTGGGCAAGCGACTATCATTGCTTCTTCCTTCGTTGACACCAGAATGTGGTGGCAATGTGAGGATTATGACGCTCTCAAGCAACAATATACCGATGAGGCGATCGCGCGACTGGCGCAATTCTTCCACCTGACTAAGGAGACAATTCGACATCAAGAAGCTGCCACACCCCGCACCTTTGCCCGTTATACAGCTCGCGCTCAAGGCGTAGTTGGTGGTATTGGGCAACGGATACCTACTTTCGGTCCTTTTGGTTTTGCCAATCGCACCCCGATCAAGAATCTGTGGCTAGCAGGTTGTCGGAGAAACACCGATGTGTCAGAGTGAGGCAAGTGACAATGAGCAGCTATGCCTCGAATCTTTAAGATGGTGGACTACGAAGCCACCCTGGATACAAGTGTGACATTGCGTGA
>JAABUQ010002560.1_pt1 | contig 35658 bp, 27 predicted proteins | sample 5560001 | NCBI WGS metagenome assembly JAABUQ01 (sample SAMN10711888, study PRJNA513371) | rock metagenome | isolation source: Antarctica rocks | place: Antarctica: Victoria Land, Finger Mt nord | collected 2015-12-18
CGTCCCAAACAGATTGTGGTAACGGTGAGGGCGACATCATGACATCGTTCTACCTGCTCAAACACTCCAGCGAAACTAGCTACCCCCCGTGAACGGTTACACTGGTGGATGATCCCGCCCGCCACGGCTGGGACTTGTCGAGGTCGAAATTCCTCTATGAGGAGGGGATGTTCCGCACGTTTCAGTCCTGCCATCACGCCTTGGAATCGGACGGTCGCTTGGTTATCGTCTTCGCTCACAAGGAACCAGATGCTTGGGAGACTCTCGTCTCCGCGATCATCCGCGCTGGCTTCGTCGTCGATGGTAGCTGGCCAATCCAGACGGAGATGAGCAATCGGACCCGAGCCCTGTCCTCATCCGCCCTCTCCTCTTCGGTATGGCTCGTCTGCAAGAAGCGACCGGAAACCGCCCGTTCCGGTTGGGACAACCGCGTCCTCGACGAGATGCGACTGAAGATCCACACCCGACTCCGCGATTACTGGGACGCGGGCATCCGTGGCCCCGACTTCGTCTGGGCGGCGACGGGACCGGCGATGGAGGCGTACAGCAAGCACCCGGTCGTCAAGAAGGCGAATGAGCCCGGCAAGCTCATGGAGGTCGCCGAGTTCCTCCGAGCCGTCCGCCGCCTGGTCGTCGATTTCGTCGTCGGGCGGGTCCTGGCGGGCGACGGCGACGAGACCACCGCGAGCGGGCTGGACGACATCACGACCTACTACATCCTCCACCGCCACGACTTCGGCATGGACGACGCCCCGGTCGGTGCCTGCATCCTCTACGCCGTCTCGTGCAACCTGTCGGACAACGACCTCGCCAACCGCCACGAGATCCTGCTCCGCGCCGGCGGGCTGATCGCCCCCGAGGAGGACGACGAGGTCGCCGATCCCGAGCCGGACGCCGACGCCGAGCCCGAGGAGGGGACCGGCAGCGTCGTCAAGCTCCGTCCCTGGCACCAGCGGAAGCGGAAGACGATGGGCCACGACGCCGAGGGCCATCCCGCCCCGCTCATCGACCAGGTCCACCGCCTCATGCACCTCTGGAAGGCGGGGGATGTCATCAAGGTGGACGAGTACCTCGACGCCCGGGGGCTCAAGCGGAACGCCCTGTTCCACCAACTGCTCCAGGCCCTCATCGAGTTGGCGGGCGAGGGGACCGAGGAGCGGGCGGTCCTGGAGAGCGTCAGCAACCACCTGGTCGCTCGCGGCGGCTCGACCAAGCAGATCCAGCCGTCCCTCCTCCGCGACGATCCCGAGCCCGAGGGCAATTCCTGATGGCGAAGCGTAAACCCTCCAGGGTCGAGCCACCACGCGAGCCCGACTATGGGGGGTTCGTCGCCGAACTCGCGGAGATGCTGGAGCAGTCCCGCCGCCGCGCGGCTCGCGCCATCAACAGCGTCCTGACCGCGACGTACTGGGAGGTCGGACGCCGGATCGTCGAGTTCGAGCAGGGCGGCGAGGCTCGGGCGGGGTACGGCGAGGGGTTGTTGAAGCGGCTCTCGGCGGACCTAACGGCGAAGTTCGGGCGGGGGTTTGGTCGCGTCAATCTTCAACAAATGAGGGGATTTTATCTCGGCTGGCGAATATGTCAGACACCGTCTGGCATTTTCGAGGCGAGGGCGATCTTCCCGGACCCCGAGGAGAAAGCGCGGACACCGTCTGCGCAATTCCCATCCCCGATCATCGATACGAAAGCTACCGACCTTTCCGCGCTCTTCGGGGCGTTCCCGCTCTCGTGGTCGCACTACACGCGGCTGATGTCGGTCGAGAAACCGCACGCCCGCGCCTTCTACGAGTCCGAGGCGATCCGGGGCGGCTGGTCGGTCCGCCAACTCAATCGGCAGGTCGGCACCCAGTTCTTCGAGCGGACCTCGGCGTCGAAGCGGCAAGGGGCGATGCTCGCCGCAGGGCAACGCCCCAAGCCCGAGGACGCCGTCTCCGCTCAAGACGAAGTCCGCGACCCCTACCTCCTGGAGTTCCTCGAACTCAAGGACGAATATAGCGAGACCGAACTGGAAGAGGCGATCATCCACCACCTGGAGTCGTTCCTGCTGGAGTTGGGGACCGGGTTCGCCTTCATCGCCCGCCAGAAGCGAATCCGAGTGGGCGACGAGTGGTATCGGATCGACCTCTTGCTCTACCATCGAGGGCTGCGGTGCCTAGTCGTGATCGACCTCAAGACGGGCGCGTTCAGCCACGCCGACGCCGGGCAGATGAACCTCTACCTGAACTACGCCCGGGAGCACCTGACCCTGCCCGATGAGGCGGACCCGGTCGGGATCATCCTCTGCGCCGACAAGAACGACGCCGTCGTGAAGTACGCCACCGGGGGCATCCGGACCCAGGTGTTCGCCTCGAAATACCTGACCCGACTGCCCGACGAAGAGACCTTGAGGCGCGAGATCATGGCGACCCAGCACGCCCTTGAGCATCGTTCAACCGCGAAGAAAGACCGCCCATGAGCAAGCTCGCCTGGAAGCCCTGGCACGAGGTCGTCGAGCTTCGCCCCGACGTCCTCTCGGGCGAGTTGTCGCTCTCGCAATTCGCCGCCGACCTCTACGACGTGGTCATGGACCGGGGGACGGCGGTCTACCGCGCCCCCGCCGAGTTCTTCGCCCTGACCTTCCCGACCTACAACCTCCGCGAACTCGCCAAGGACGTGGTCCATCGCCTGGCGGGCAGGAACGACAAGACGATCCGCCAGTTGGAACTGACCTACGGCGGCGGCAAGACGCACACGCTGATCACGATGCTCCACCTGGTCCAGGACCCGGGCAAGCTGCCCGACCTCCCCGCCGTCCAGGAGTTCGTCCAGCACATCGGCATGACCCCGCCCCGGACCCGGGTCATCGCCCTGCCGTTCGACAAGCTCGACGCCGAGAAGGGGATGGAGGCCAGGGGACCGGGCGGCGAGCGGCGATGGCTCAAGAACCCCTGGAGCGTGCTGGCGTTCCAGATCGCCGGTGCCGAGGGGCTGCGGCGGCTCCACGCCGACGGGCAGGATGCGGAGAGGGAGAGCGCCCCCGCCGAGAACCTCCTCGTCGATCTGCTGGCGATGCCCGAGCAGGAAGACCTCGCCACGCTGATCCTGATCGACGAGGTCCTCATGTACGCCCGCGAGAAGGTGGGGCTCGACCCGGCGTGGCGCAGTCGCCTGGTCAACTTCTTCCAGTATCTCACCCAGGCGGCGACCAAGGTCAAGCACTGCGCCATCGTCGCGTCCCTGCTGGCGAGCGAGCCGGGCAAGAGCGACCCGCTGGGCAAGGAGATCGCCTCGGAACTGTTCACCATCTTCCGCCGCGAGCGCGAGGAAGGCATCCAGCCGGTGCTCAAGGAGGATGTCGCCGAAGTCCTCCGTCGCCGCTTCTTCGTCCCCGAGTCGATCCGTGACCGCGAGGCGTTCCGCCCCCACGTCGTCGCCGCGCTCAAGGGCATCGCCGAGCACGACGAGCCGACCTCCAAGGAGGGGAAATCCGCCGAGGAGCGGTTCCTCCGGAGCTACCCGTTCCACCCCGACCTGACTGACGTGTTCTACACCAAGTGGACCCAGCTTGAAGGGTTCCAGCGGACGCGCGGCATCCTCCGGACATTCGCACTGGCCCTGCGAGACTCCGTCGCCTGGGACCGGTGCCCGCTGATCGGGGCGAACGTGTTCCTGAACGAGGCGGGCAAGGGCGACCTCTCGGCGGCGGCTCGGTCCCTGACCGATGTCGCCGGGAGCGAGGAGTACGAGGGCAAGAGGCAGGACTGGACCAGCATCCTGGAGGGGGAACTGGGAAAGGCTCGTGACATCCAGTCCGAGACCGCCGGGCTGGGCTCCCGCGAGGTCGAGCAGGCGATCGTCGCCACGTTCCTGCACTCGCAGCCGGTCGGGCAGAAGGCGGCGCTCCGCGACCTGACCGTCCTCCTCGGGTCCACCCGCCCCGACCGGATCGGGCTGGAGAAGGCGCTGCGACGGTGGACCGAGGTCTCGTGGTTCCTGGACGAGGCGGCGATCAACGACCTGCCGACCGCCGCCGACGGCAGGGCGATGCTGCCCAAGTCGTGGCGGCTGGGGTCGCGCCCCAACCTGACCCAGATGCACCACGACGCCCGCACGCGGGTCTCCCCCGACCTGGTCGAGGCGAAGCTGCTCAAGTCGATCGAGACGCTCAAGCCCCTGACGGCGGGAACGTCGGGCGAGGGCTACAAGGTCCTGGTCCACAACCTGCCCGACAAGCCCAACGACATCACCGACGACGGCAACTTCCACTACGCCGTGATGGGACCCAGGGCGGCGTCCGCCTCGGGCAGCCCCAGTGCCGAGGCGAGGCGGTTCCTCGACGAGACGACCGGACCGGACCGCCCCCGCGTCCACCGCAACGCCGTGGTCCTGGCGGTGCCGTCGCGGGAGGGGCTGGAGGTCGCCCGGGGTCGCATCCGCGACTACCTGGGCTGGGAGGAGGTCCTCTCGCAGTTGAAGGACCAGGAGATCGACATGGTCCGCCGGGAGACGCTTTCCGCCAACCTGGAGTCGTCGAGGAAGAGGGTCCCCGAGGCGGTCCAGCAGTCGTACAACATCGTGGTCACCGTCTCCGAGGGGAATGAGGTCCAGGCGTTCAAGCTGACCCTCGACACGTCCCGCCCGCTGTTCGAGCAGATCAAGACCGAGCCCCGCTCGCGCATCCAGGACACGGCGGTCAGCTACGAGGCGCTCCTGCCCGAAGGACCCTACGACCTGTGGCGATCGGGCGAGACCTCACGCCGGGTCAAGGATCTGGTCGGGGCGTTCGCCCAGTTCCCGCACCTGCCGAAGATGGTCAACCGGCAGGCGATCCTCGACACCGTGGTCCAGGGATGCCGCGAGGGGCAGTTCGTCCTCCGACTGGCCCGCCCCGACCGCTCGAACCGGACGATCTGGCGGCAGCAACCCGACGAGGCGGACCTCAAGAATACCGCGATGGAGGTGGTCCTCCCGGAGTCCGCCGAACTGTCCGAAGTCGATCCAGCACTGCTCGTCCCGGGCGTCCTGCCCGACCTCTGGAAGGGCGGCGACATCGCGGTCTCGGACGTGCGAGAATACTTCTCGGGCGGCAAGGTCATCAAGGTCGCCCGACAGGGCTACGACGAGCCGGTCACGATCCCCAAGGCGACCCAGGCGGTCGTGGACGGGGCGATCGGCTGGGCGGTCAAGGAGGGCAAGCTCTGGCTGACCCACGGGCAGACCAGCCTGCTCGCCGAGGAGATCCCGGCGGGGCTGCTGACCGACGATGCCCGGTTGCAGCCGCCCCCGGCTCCGATCTCGGCGAACGACCTGCTGCCCGCGAGCCTGCCGGACGCCTGGACCGGCGAGGCGACCACGGCGAGGGCGATCGCGGATTCGCTTTCCGCCAAGTTGGGAAAGGTCCTTCCCTGGGCGACCGTCCGAGCCGCGATCGACGGGGCGATCCAGGGGAGGTTGCTGGAGAAGGCTACGGACTCCGGTCCTTACCCTTGCGACTACGACGGCGGGCAGCAGGTCAAGCTCCGCCTGACCAAGAAGAAGCCTGGCATCGAGCCGATCAAGCCCGTCGAGAAGGAGCAAGAGCCGCACGCCGATGTACGGGTCGCCACCGCGTTCCTGGGGACAGGGGAGCTACAGGAACTCGCCGAGCAGATTGGGGAGGTCGGCAAGGCGGCAGTCGGGTACTCCATGAAGATCAAGGTGCAGATCGAGATCGGGGGCGACGGTAAGCGCCCACCGGATGACGTGGTCGCGAAGATCAACGCAAGGCTCGCCGAGGTCTCGAAGGAATTCAAGCTCGGCTGACATTCGTGCCTGAGAGGAATGGCACTTCCTGAAGCGTAACCCATTTACTGGCAATAATCTGGAGAACGACGGCCTCGCTCGCGACAAGCTCGGGTTGATTCACGACCCCGGGCTCACCGACGAGGAGGCCGCCGTTGCATCAGCCTACCAGAGACCGCATCCGTCGCCACGTCGATTCGCTCCGCCATGATCCGGCCCGACTCTTCGCCGGGCTGATCGATCCCGCCACCGTCGAGGACGCCCTGCGTCAGGAGCGTGTCGGCTGGCGGGATCGTGTCTTCACCCCGTGCGTGACCCTCTGGACCTTCCTCGGCCAGGTCCTCTGCCCCGACCATTGCTGCCGAGCCGCCGTCGCCCGACTCATCGCCACGCTCGTCGCTCGCGGCGAGGCCCCGTGCTCGCCCGAGACCGGGGCCTACTGCAAGGCCCGCCAACGCCTCCCGGTCGGCCTATTCGCTCGATTGACCCGACGAATTGGGCGGATCCTGGAGGACCGAGCCGACCCCGATTGGCTCTTCAAAGGGCGTCGCGTTCTGCTGGTCGACGGGACCACCGTCAGCATGCCCGACACCGAGGAGAACCAGAGAACCTTCCCCCAGAACCGGGCCCAGAAGCCCGGCCTGGGCTTCCCCATCGCCCGCCTGGTGGCCGTCATCTCCCTGGCCACGGGGGCCGTGCGTGACCTGGCGATCGGCCCGTATCGGGGTCAGCAGACCGGCGAGACGGCCTTGTTTCGTGACCTCTGGGATCGCCTGACGTCGGGCGACGTCGTGGTGGGCGATCGCTTCTTCGCTTCTTATTTCGGCCTCGCCCCGCTGCTCGGCCGCGGCGTCGATGGCGTCTTCGGGATGCACCAATGTCGCAAGGTCGACTTCCGCCGCGGTCTCCGCCTAGGCGTGCTGGACCACGTGGTGAACTGGCCCAAGCCGTCGTGCCCCGATTGGATGGACCGGGCGACCTACGATCAGATCCCCGATCAGATCGCGGTCCGCGGTCCGCGGGTGCGAGTCGAACAGGCGGGCTTCCGGGTCGATGAGCTGGTGTTGGTGACGACCTTGCTCGACGCGGCGGCGTACACCAAGGAGGAGGTGGCGGACCTTTATTTCCGACGATGGAACATCGAGACCGATCTGCGCTCGATCAAGGTGGACATGCAGATGGACGTGCTCGGTTGCCGGTCGCCGGAGATGGTGGAGAAGGAGATCTGGACGCACCTGCTGGGCTACAACGTGGTCCGATCCTTGATGGCGGACGCGGCGAGGGAGCATGGGGAGCAGCCGCGTCGCCTGAGCTTCAAGGGGGCGATGCAGACGGTGCGTGCGTTCGAAGAGCCGATCCGAGTGGCGGTCGGGCCTCAACGGTCGGAGTTATTCGAGCAGAGACTACGATCGATCGCCTCGCATCGAGTGGGAGATCGTCCCGGTCGCTCCCAGCCCCGAGAGAAGAAACGCCGCCCCAAGCCCCACCGGCTCATGACGGTGCCGAGGCGCGAAGCGCGAAAACTGTTGCTTCATAAGGCGTAACGACTCAGGACGTGCCATTCGTGTCAGGAATCGATTTCTCTTCAGGCGACCTCGGGAGTAGACTGGCTCCTGGTGCAAAATTCCGAAGCCGATCGATCAAGGGTCTTGTCGCCCGGTTCGATAAGAGATAGGCTAATCTTATCCCTTCCCCCCGACCCGAAACGCCGGCTCAACTCGATGCTCGCAAGGCCGCGTCGGGCGAACTCGCCTGCGGTGCTCCGTCGTCTTGGCGACGGCGTGAGCGTCCGTCGCTCGGGGCCTTCAGTGGCGGGGGAAGCGTCGGCTGTTGCCCAGGGGCGGGCCCGTCGTCACTTGTCTTTGTCCCGCGGCGCGGATGTTGACTCAAAGGAGAGTTGATCATGGCGACCGAAACGATCCTGGACCGCGATGCCGGGCCGACGACCGCACCCAAGGTCGTCGACCGCGACGATTGCCAGCAGCACCTCGAAACCCCCGAGCAGTGCGGCCTGGTCCGCGACGGGAAGGATGTCGAAGGCCCGGTCGACGCCCTGTTCACCAAGGGGAACATGCCGACCCGGCCGCTGAAGCACGTCCTTTGATCGGGGCGGGTCGAAGCCGGATCGATCAACGCTCGGCCGCCGGCCGGTAATGGCCCCGGACGGTCTCGACGGCGTGGCGCCATCGGCCGGAAGCGGCCGAGCGCCAGGCTTGGTCGCGGCCGGGTTGGAAGTCGCGGAGCCCCGGCTCGATCAGGGCGAGGGCGGTCGGGGCGTCGGGCCAGAGGCCGACGCCGAGGCCGGCCAGGAGCGCGGCTCCCAGGGCGGTCGACTCGGGCTGGGGGCTCCTCCGGAGCGGCAGGCCGAGCAGGTCGGCCTGGAATTGGAGGAACGGGTCGGACCGGGCCATCCCGCCGTCGACCCGGAGGTCGCGGAGCGGGACGGGCAGGTCGGCGTTCATGGCGTCGATCAGGTCGGCGATCTGGAAGGCCACTCCTTCGAGAGTCGCCCGCGCTAGGTCGGCCACCGACGTGGCCCGGGTCAGGCCGAACAAGGTCCCCCGGGCCTCCGGCTCCCAGTGCGGCGCGCCCAGGCCGGTCAGGGCGGGGACGAACAGGACGCCCGAGCCGGGATCGGCCCGCTCGGCGAGCCGGTCGACCTCGTGGGCCGCGCCGACGGCCTGGAGGCCGTCGCGGAACCATTGGACGGCCGCGCCGGCGATGAAGACCGACCCTTCCAGGGCGTAGCGGGGCGGCCCGGCGTCGAGGCTCGCGGCCAGGGTCGTGACCAGCCCCCGGGTCGAGGGGACGACCCGGCCCCCGGTGTGGACCAAAAGGAAGGCGCCGGTCCCGTAGGTGCATTTGGCCTGGCCCTCGTCCACGCACCCCTGGCCGACCAGCGACGCCTGCTGGTCGCCGGCCACGCCGCGGATCGGCAGGCCGTCGGGCAGGTAGTCGAGCCCTTGCGTCATTCCGAAATCGCCCACGCTCGGGCGGATTTCGGGCAATAGTGACGGGGGGACGGCGAAGAACTGGCAGAGGTCGTCGGCCCAGCCGAGCGTCCGGAGGTCCATCAGCAAGGTCCGGGAAGCGTTGGTCGCGTCGGTGACGTGGCGGTCCCCGCCGGTAAGGTGCCAGATCAGCCAGCTGTCGACCGTCCCGGCGGCCAGCTCGCCGGCCTCGGCCCGGCGCCGGGCGTCGGGGACGTGGTCGAGGAGCCAGGCGAACTTGGTGGCCGAGAAGTACGGGTCGAGGACCAGGCCGGTCCGGTCGGCGAGCCATCCCCGGCGGTCGCGGTGCCGCTCGCAGAACCCGGCGGTCCGGCGATCCTGCCAGACCAGGGCCGGGCCGATCGCCCGGCCGGTCGCGCGGTCCCAGACGACGGCGGTCTCGCGCTGGTTGGTCAGGCCGATCCCGGCGACCCGCCCGGCGTCGACCCCCGCCTCCGCCAACGCCCGGGCGACCAGCGGGCCGACCGACACGATCAAGGATTCCGGGTCGTGCTCGACCCAGCCCGGTTGGGGGTAGGCGGGCGAAACCTCGGCCTGGCCTTGCCCGACGGGCCGGAGTCGGGCATCGTAGGCCACGACGCGGGTGCTGGTCGTCCCCTGGTCGATCGCCAACAGGTGGTCGCGTGCCATGCTTCGGAGGGCTCCGGTCGGGGGGTTCGGGAGGGAACCGGGTCGAGCAAGCCGGACCCGCATCCTACCGCGCGGGTCGAATCACCGCTTCGCCGTTCGTGGAATTGATCGATCGCCCGCCGCCGCCCGTGCGGCCTTACCCGGAAAGGTCCGAGCCGATGGAATCGTTCGTCATCCCGCTGGTCGCCTTGCTGATCCCGATCATCATCGTTCCGACGGCGATGGGCTTCAAGCATGCCCGGCTGCTCCGGGAGCTGAAGCATGCCGAGCGGATGAGGGCGATGGAACTGGGCCGGACCCTCCCGGAAGACGAGCCCTGGTGGTCGCCGTCGCGGCTGGCCGCCGGGATCGGTCTGGGGGTCCCGCTCGGCTCGCTCTTGGTCGCCTTGATGGTGGCCAGCGACTCGCCCCCACAGCGCGATCCCGTCTGGGTCGCGGCGGGCATCATCGGCCTGGGCGGCGTGATCGGCGGGACGCTCCTGGCTGGCCACCAGATCACGGCCCGACGGAAGGCCGAGGCCACCTACCCGTCCAACGGTAAGCCGGTCTACGACCCCGACGCCTTCGACGTCGTGTCCAGCCGGGGCTGATCCCACCGGGCCACACCGGTCGCCGCCCAAAGGGCCATGAGCGGCTCGATCGGCAGGTGAAACCGCGCCGAAACGATGGTCAAGGCGTGGAACCCGGCGATCAGGGCGACCGTCAGAGCCGTCGGCCCGAGCCGGCGGCGGAGGTCAGGCGTCGTCAAGAACCATCCCAGCGCCGCCAGGCCGGTTAATCCCAGGTGGCCGGCCCGGTAGATCCGGCTCCGGGTCTTGGGATTGGTCTCGTCGAAGAACATGAAATAGCGGAGCCGGCGGAGGCAAAGCCGGGGGTAGCGGCCGGGCTCGGCGCGAAGGTTGGCCAGGGCCCGGCGGAACAGCCGGCGCGACCGCTCGGGCTCGGTGACGGAGCCCAGCTCGCGGTAGTCGGCGCGGGTCAGGGCGATGTCGTCGATGTAGCCCGCCTCGTGCCGGGCCTCCCAGAGCGTCGCGTTGAAGTCGCGGAGCCCGGCCGATTGGCGGGCCAGGGTCCGCTCGACCGACGGCCGGACCACCTTGTCGGTCCCCTCGCTCATCGAGCAGTTGCCCTGCCAGAAGGCATAGCCGAACGAACTCTTGATCGGCACGAACTCGCCGTGAACCCGGGCGTTCCGGGCCACCCACGGGGCCACGCAGAGCGCGGCCGTCGCCGCGACCAGGCCGATCGACCCCCGCCCCCCTCGGCCTAATGCGATCGCCCACGCCATCCCCGGCGCGGCCAGGGCCAGGATCGGATCGGCCAGCGCGAGCAGCCCGAGCCAGCCCCCCGCCGCGACCGCGTCCCACGCCCGCCCGGTCCGGCCCGCCCGGTAGCCCCACGCCAACGCGCCCACCAGGAGGCTCGACGCCAGCGACGCCACCTGAACGTGCGTCGCCGCGTAGACCAGGGTCGGGTGGACCGCGACGATCAGGCCGGCCACGGTCGCGACCCGGGGGCGGCCGGGGGCGACCTCGCCCGCCAGGATCACCACGAGCCCGACCAGCAGGCCTCCCAGCGCCGCCTGGCCCAGCTCCAGGATCAGGAGCGCCCGGGGGGTGCCGACCCCGCCCAGGGCATAGGCCCCCGCGACCAGCACCGGATACGCCGGCGCCTGCTGCGACGTCGGCCCGTCGGCCCCGAGGAACGTCACCGAGAACCCCCGGCCCGCCAGCAGGTTGGCCGCGATCTCGCCATGTTCATACGTGCTGCGCGGGACGGCGTGGCTTTGCAACACCAGTACCGCCGCCGCCCTCGCCGCGACGGCCAGGACGATCAAGGCCACCACGACGCGGCGATCGGGCATCCCTGCCGACTCCTTTCCAAAGAATCCGGGCGGACCGGCCCTCGCGAAGGGTCGATAACCTCCCGGGGCGAAGGCCGGCGATTGTGCCCGCCCCGCCGCGATCCGGTCAACCCCGATCCCGTCGAGGACGCCCGCCGTTGGCCAAGCCCTACGACTCGACCGCCAAGTTCCTGGTCGAAGCTTATCCCGCCGACTGGCTGGCCCTGGCCGGCCTGGCCCCAACGGGCCCGATCGAGGTGATCGACGCCAACCTGTCGACGATCACCGCCGAGGCCGACAAGGTCCTCCGGGTCGGCGGGCCCGCCCCCTGGCTGGCGCACGTCGAGTTGCAGGCCGGCCGGGAAGCCCATCTCCCCCGCCGGCTCCTCCGCTATAATACTTTGCTGGACGATCGCCACGACCTGCCGACCCGGAGCCTCGTCGTGCTCCTCCGCCCGGCGGCCGATGGCCCCGACCTGACCGGGGTCTACCGCCGGGGCCTCCCGGGAGGTCCCCCTTTCCTGGAATTCCGCTACGATGTGGTCCGGGCCTGGCGACAACCCGTGGAATCCGTCCTGGCCGGGGGCCTGGGCACCCTCCCCCTGGCCCCCGTGTCCGACCTGGCGGAATCCCCCCTCGAAGAGGTGATCCGCCGGATGGCCGACCGGATCGACCGCGAGCTCCCGCCGACCTCCGGCGAACTCTGGGTTTCCACCGGGATCTTGATGGGACTCCGCTACCCACCCGACGTCACCGAGCATTTGTTGAGGGGAGTACGCAACATGAAGGAATCCAGCTTCTACCAGATGATCCTGGCCGAGGGCGAGGCCAAGGGCGAGGTCAAGGGGGCGAGAAAACTTCTGGCCTCCATCGGTCGGAAGCGATTGGGCGAGCCCGACGCTCGGACGGCCGAGAAGATCGAGTCCCTGTCGGATTTGAGGACGATCGAAATTTTGATGGATAAGTGCTACCTCGTGTCGAGCTGGGAAGAACTCCTGGGATAGACCAGGTTGAGTCGAAAGATCCGTTTAAAGTTATCTCGCCGGAATCCCGGGGCCCGTCCGGGTTGACCACGCCTCCAGTTGAAGGCTGAGTTGGCCGTCGCCGGTCCCGGCCACCGCCAGGGGCCCGTCCGGGTTGACCACGCCTCCAGTTGAAGGAGGTACGCAACTGGGAGGAAGCCAACTTCTCCCGGGCGGCTCTGGCCGAAGGTTTTGCTGTAGCCATCGCCAAGGGCTTTGTTGGAATCTTCGCGAGGGCTTATGCCGAGGGCTACGCCCAAGTCCAAGCCGAGGAGATGCTCAAAGTGGCGAAGAAGCTCCTGGCCATGATCGGCCGACGGCGGTTCGGCGAGCCCGGGCCGGGGATGGTGGATCGGATCGAGGCGTTATTCGATCGGGAGATCGTCGAGTCTCTGGTCGAGGAATCCTTCTCGGCGACCAACGGGGACGAACTCCTGGCGACGGGGCGGGCCGGGGCGTAAGATCCGGCGGCGTCGCCTCGTCGGATGTTGGTCGCTTTTTCGGATGGCCGCGCGGGAGTCGCCCATGATCGCCGCGATCGTCTCGGGGTTGCTGGTCGCCCTGGCCCAGGCGGGACCTCCTCCGGATCACAAGGAAGGGGACTTGCCGGTCGTCGTCCTGGTGGGCGACTCGATCCGGCAGGGGTATGCCCCGTTCGTGGCCGAGCGGCTCAAGGGGCGGGCGCGGGTGGTGTCGGCCTCGGCCAACGGCGACGGGAGCCGGAACGTCCTGGCCCATCTCGACGAGTGGGCGATCAAGGAACGGCCGGCGGTCGTCCATTTCAACGCCGGGCTGCACGACATCAAGGCCGACCCCGCGACCGGGGCCCGCCAGGTCGAGGTCGACGAGTATCGGGCCAACCTCCGGGCGATCGTCCGGCGGCTGACGTCGGACACCTCGGCCCGGTTGATCTTCGCCACGACGACGCCGGTGATCGACGCCCGCCAGGCCCGCTCCGGGCAACCGTTCCGGCTCCACCAGGCCGACGTGGACGCCTACAACCGGGCGGCGCTGGGGGTGGTCGGGGCTTCTCCGATCGTCGCCGTCGACGACTTGCATGCCGCCGTCGCGGGGCTCGGGCCCGAAGTGGCCCTGCTCCCCGACGGGGTCCACGCGACCCCGGCGGCCTTCCGGGCCCTGGGCGACCGCGTGGCCGACGCGGTCGAGGCCGCCCTCCGCGAGCCGGCGGCGACCGGCCAGGCCGTCTGCCGCCGCGCGTCGCGGCCGCCGACGCTCGACGGCAAGCTCGACGAGCCGGCCTGGGCGGCTTCGACGGTGATCGACCGCTTTCCCGCCTTCTGGAGCGGGACCGCTTCCGGCGCCGGGACGCGGGCCCGGCTCCTCTGGGACGACGATTTCCTCTACTTCGCCGCCGCCCTCGACGACGCCGAGTTGCGTTCGGCCGGCGTCCGCCGGAACGATCGCCTCTGGCTCGGCGACGTCTTCGAGCTGTTCTTCAAGCCCGACGAGGCCCGGCCCGCCTACTACGAATTCCAGGTCAACCCCCGGTCGGTGATCCTGGAGTTGCCCTTCCCCGGGCGCGGGGCCGACTTCGCCACGCTCGCCGCCGGCCCCCCGATGGGGATGGAGGCCGTCGCCGTCGTCGACGGGACGCTCGACCGGCCGGGCGATCGCGACCGGGGGTGGACCGTCGAGGGGCGCATCCCCTGGTCGGCCTTCGCCCCGACCGGCGGGCGGCCGGCGGCCGGCTCGGCCTGGCGATTCGCGCTCTGCCGCTACGATTACGGGCCCGACGGCTCGCCGCCGGTCACGACGAGTTCCGCGCCGCTCCGCCGCCCGAGCTTCCATCGCTTCGAGGATTACGGGCGGCTCGTCTTCGAGCGTTGAAGGTCGGGGCCGTGCCCCCAATCTTCGGAGGGCCCGGCTCGGGTCGTCAGGCCATCGGGCGGGCCTGGGGCCGGGACGCCCGGAGGGGGATGGCGGCGGTGGCCGGCTTGCGGCGGCGGGGCTTGGGGGCTTCGGGCTTGGGGGCGGGGGCGTCGCCGTCGAGCTTCTTGACGGCGCGGACCTCGATCTTGCGGACCCACTCGCGGGTCACGCCGAGCCGCTTGCCCACCTCCTTGAGGGTCATCGGGCCGTCGCCGTCGAGGCCGAAGCGGAGCGAGACGATGGCCCGCTCGCGGTCGTCGAGCCGGTCGAGCCGGCCGAGGAGCTGGCGGCGCTCGTCGGCCGCCTCGAGCGCGGCGTCGGGGCCGTCGCGGCCGTCGCCGGCCTCGTCGGGCGACCAGGCGTTCTTGTCGTCGCCCCCCTCGGGGCGAAGCTGGCTGGCCCGGCGGGCCCGCTCGACCAGCGTCCGCTGGGCGTCGCTGAGGCCGAGCGTCACCGCGACCTGGTCGAACGTGGGCGCCTGGCCCAGTTCCCGATAGAGGGCCCGCTCGGCCTTGCGCCACTTCGAGAGGAGCGTGACCATGTGCGCCGGCAGGCGGATCGTGGCGGTGGTGTTGGTCAGGGCGTGGCGGATGGCCTGCTTGATCCAGTAGCTGGCATAGGTGCTGAACCGCGTCCCGAAGCTCGGGTCGAATTCCTCGGCGGCGCGGATCAGGCCGAGGTTGCCCTCGCCGACCAGGTCGTCGAGCGACAGGCCCCGGCCGGCGTAGTCGCGGGCGATCCTGACGACCAGGCGGAGGTTGGACCGGATCATCCGGGACCGGGCGTCGCGATCTCCCGCCGCGATCGCCGCGGCCAGCGTGCATTCCTCGGCGGCCGACAGCAACGAGTCATCGCGGATCTGGCTGAGGTAAAGATCCATGCCGCCGGCCTCGTGGCCCCTGGCTTCGGTCCGCGTCATCGTGGTGGGCTCCTGGTCCGCGAAGCGTTCGAATCCTGGCGTCGATGCCGGGGGGGATGTCGTCGTCTCGAATGGAGTGAGATCGAGAAACATAAGGCCGCGACCCGGTTCCAAGCCGACAAAATAGGGTGGTCGCGGCCGGGCCGACCCCTCGAAGCCTTCCGAGGAGCCGGCGTTTTCGGCTGGACAAGAAGCTGGTTGCGAACGGCCCGGCAAACCGGCGGGCTTTTTTCCGAAATCGTCGCGATTGACCCGAAATGTGTCATGAACCGGGCCCCGACGCCGCGCCATCGCCGCTCGAGGGCCCTGATCCAGGCCCGGGGATGATCCAATCATGACGTTGGCGGGAAAATCGATGGGTGTCACGGATTTTCCTCGTCATCCCCGTGTCATTGGCTATAATAGCGACCGATCGAGGTGGCCTTCTTAGCGGCCCCACCGACCGGGTCGGTCGGCGTCGGGGTGACGACGACGGTGTCGTCGGACGCGGGGCGCCCGGTGTTCTTTCTCCTTCCCCCCTGGAGAAACGACGGCGATGGACGACATCGACTTCGCCGACCTGATCCGGAGAGCCCGGGCCGGTGACGACCGCGCGGCCGCGGCGCTCCTGTCCCGCTTCGGGGCCGAGGTCCGGACCATGGTCCGGTCGCGCTTGCCTCGATCGCTGCGCAACCAGTTCGACTCGATGGACTTCGTCCAGGCGATCTGGACCAGCGTCCTGGCCAACGCGGGGGACGACCCCGCCTCGTTCGCCGACGCCGGCCAGTTCCGGGGCTACCTGGCCGGCGTGGCCCGCAACAAGGTGTTCGAGGAGCACCGCCGCCAGACCAAGACCAAGAAATACGACCTCGGCCGCGAGGAACGGCTCTACGTCCGCAAGGGCGAGCGCGACGTCCCGCGCGAGGTCGCGGCGTCCGACCCCACGCCGAGCGAGAACGCCCAGGCCGGCGAACGCTTCGGCCAGCTCATCCGGGGGCGGTCCGAGCAAGAGGTCCAGGTCATCGAACTCCGCCGCCAGGGGCTCACCCTCGCCGAGATCGCCGACCGGATCGGCCGCGACGAGCGATCCGTCCGCCGGGTGATCGAGGCGGCCCGCGCCCGGATGGAGGCCCGTCGATGGGAATGAGCCCCCGGAGCCGCCGCCATCGGTCGGGCACCCGTCGCCCCTGGCCCGACTCGTCCGCCCCCCGCCCGCCCCGCCGTCGCCCGTCGAACCCCCCCAAGACGCCGGCGCCCGCCCACCCGGCGGGCGACCCCGCCGACGGGGCCGACGGGGTGGGGTCGCTCGAAGAGGCCCTCGCCCGCTTCACCGAGAGCTGGGATCGCGGCGAGGCCCCGCGCGCCGAAGGGTACGTCGCCGGGCTCCGGTTCGAGGACGAGTCGGGGCTGATCTACCACGAATATTGCCTGGCCGAGGCCTCGGCCCTCGACCCGGACCCGGCCGACTTCCTCCGCCGCTTCCCCGAGCACGCCGACGCGCTCGGCCGGCTCTTCTCGATGCACGGGGCGGTGTCGGCGTCGGAGCTGGCCCGCTGGGTCGACCCCCCGGACCTGCCCGAGGGGGGCGACGAGATCGGGCCCTACCGCCTGATCCGCGAGCTGGGCCGGGGGGCGTTCGCCCGGGTCTTCCTCGCCGAACAGGCCGACCTGGGCCACCGCCTGGTGGTGGTCAAGGTGTCGACCCGGCCCTCGGCCGAGCCGACGTTGCTGGGCCGGGTCCGCCACCCCCACATCGTCGAGGTCCTCCGCCAGGCCGACGCCGACGACGGCGCCCTGCACCTGGTCTGCATGCCGTTCCTGGGCGGGGCGACGCTCGGGGCGCTCCTCGAAGGGCGCCGGCGGATCGGCCGCAAGGCCCGCTCGGGGGACGACTTGCTGGCCGACCTCGACCGCGCCTCGGCGCCCGAATATCCGCCCTCCGGGCTGGTGAGGCCCGCCCGCGAGATCCTGGCGGGGCTGTCGCACGCCGGGGCGTTGGCCTGGATCGTGGCCCGGCTCGCCGAGGCGCTCGACCACGCGCATCGGCGCGGGGTCACGCACGGCGACTTGAAGCCCTCGAACATCCTGCTGACGGCCGAAGGCACGCCGATGCTCTTCGACTTCAACCTGGCCGTCGACTGGCACGGGCCCGAGGCCGGCGGCCTCCCGGCCGACGCCGGCGGCACGCTGGCCTACATGGCCCCGGAGCGGCTCCGGGCGATCGCCGGGCCGTCCGAAGCCCGCCCCGTCCGGCCCGCCGATCGCCACCGGGCCGACCTGTACGCGCTCGGCCTGGTGCTCCTGGAAGCCTTGACCGGCCGCCCCCCCGAGGTCCCCCGGGCCCGGTTCGCCGACCCCCGGGGGCTGGCCGCCGCCCTGGCCGAGCGGCGGCTCGGGCCGCCGGGGGGGCTCCTGGGGCGCGAAGCCGCCGCCATCCCGCCGGCGCTCCGCTCGATCTTGGCGCGGTGCCTGGCCCCCGACCCGGCCGATCGCCACGCCCGGGGCGACGAGCTGGCCGAGGACCTCGACCGATGGCGCGACGACCGCCCGCTCACCTTCGCCGACGAGTCGCGCCTTTCCGCCCTGTCGCGCCGGGTCCGCCGCCGCCGCGCGACCGTGATCGCCGCGGGCTTGACCCTGATCACCGCCGTCGCCGTCGGGCTCGGCGCCTCGATCGTGATCAGCGGGACCAGGCGCGACCGGGCCCTGGCCCGGCTGTCGACGATCTTCGACCGGTCCCAGTCCGGCGTCTTCGCGATCCGCAAGGCCACCGACTGGAACTCTTCGAGGTCCGAAGACCCGGCCGAGGCCTCGGCCCGCTACCTGGCCCTCTACGGGGTCGCGACCGACCCCGACTGGCGGGATCGCGACGACGTCCGGTCCCTGCCCGACCGCGACCGCGAGGAGCTGGAAGCCTGGCTCTCCGAGCAGGTCCTCCGCCTGGCGATCGCCCTGGGCGAGCGGCCCGACTCGCCGGCCGACTGGCGGCGGGCCCTGACCCTCCTGGATCAGGCGATCGCCCGGGCCCCGCTGGCCGCCTTCGGCGCCCAACGGCTGGTCCTCCTCGACAAGCTCCGGCTCCCCCCGATCGGGCCGGGCGCCGGGGCGCCCGGCGTCCCGGCCGCCCCTCGATGGCTGGACGACTACCTCGCCGGGGTCGCCGCCGAGCCGCTCCACGCCCGCGAGGCCCTCGGCCATTTCCACGACGCGCTCCGGGGGCGACCCGACCTGTTCTGGGCCCATTATCGGGCCGCCCTGGCCGCTTCCCGGGTCGACGAACACCTCGTCGCCGCCGATCACCTCCAGCGATGCGTCGGGCGACGGCCCGACAACCCGTCGCTGCGGGTCCTGCTCGCCGCGACGATCTACCAGGCGGAATCGGTCGGCGCCTCGGGCCGACGGCTCGACCCGGACGGGACGCCGGGCCGCCGGCTCGACCCGCTCTCCGACGCCCTCCGCCATTGCGATCGCGCCGTCGCCCTCGATCCCGACCTGACCGCGGCCTACCGGGTCCGCGCCAAGCTCCGCGAGGCCGCGGGGTTCGTCGACGGCGTCGAAGCCGACATCGGCCGGTTCGCCCTGCTGACCCGGTCGCGGGGGAGGGCCGAGGAAGCGTCGCTCCGCCTGGGCTTCAAGCTCCCGGGGCCGAACTATCGGGGCTATTCCGAAGAGGAGGAGGTCCGCGCCCGCCGGCTCCTCGCCGACCGGCCCGACGACCTCGACACCCGGACCTACCTGGCCATCATCCTGGCCCAGGCCGACCGGACCTCGGAGGCCCTGGAACATCTCGACGGCGTCCTCGAATCCGATCCCGGCCACCTCCGGGCCCGCAACCTCCGGGCCGCGGCGCTCCGCCGGGTCGACCCCAAGGCGGGCCTCGAGGAATACCGGGCCGTCATCGCCAACCCCCGCTTCGAAGAGCTGTTCTACGGCCAGCCCACCGCCATCCGCGCGTTCCATCAGGTCGCCACCGACCTCTTCGAACGCGGCCAGATCGACGAGGCCCTGGAGGTCGCCCGGATGAGCCAGGTCCACGCCCGCCGCTCCGCTTCGCTCCGGGCCGATACGCTGCTCGTCCGGAGCAAGTCGTCGATCCCGCCCGGGTTCGACGCCCAGGGCGAAACGTCCTATCTCCTGGCCCGGATCAACGCGGCGGCCGTCAAGTCCGGTCGCGGCCAGATCGACGAGGTCGCCGACCATCTCGCCGCGTCGTTCTCCCGCGACCCGTTGTTTCGCGACGTCTGGTTCGCCAGGGACCGCCTCTTCGACGGCCTCCGCGACGACCTCGCCGACCGCTTGAAGGCCCGCGAGGCGGGCCGTTGACCGGGAAGGGCCGGGCACGCCGCCCCGCCTCCCCTCGCCGAGCGACCGGGAAGCCCGCCGGGTCGATCCGACCCGGCGGGCTTCGACGCTCAAGCCGTTTCCCCTCGATCGCGGCGCCGGCACTCCGTCGGCGGTCGGGGACCTCGGATTCGAGGTCCCCGGGTCCGCTCGCGGAGAGGGCGGCTCGACGTCCAGGATACGGCGATCAGGCCGGGCCGCCGAAAATCACGCGACGGCGTGGACCAGGGGGCCGCCGGGGCCGCTGGGCGGGTCGCACGGCGGGGTGCCGTCGTTCGGGTGCGTCGGGTCGGTCGGCACCGGGGGAACGGGCGGGTTGGGACCCGGTTCGGGGGCCGACGCCGGAGCGGTCGCCGAGGCATACGACACCGAGGCCGGGGCCGGGATGGAGGCGGCGGCCGGGGCGGAGACTTCCGCCGTGACCGGGATGCTCACGATCCCCGACGGGTGCAACTTGCGCTCGAGGGCCTCGGGGGCGTAACGGGGGTTCCTGAAGCGTCTCATGAGGTTTCGTCTCCGATTCTCGGGTGAGGGAGTCAGGCCGCTCGCCCAATACAATCGGATTTTCGAGGGAAGTCTTAGTCCTGTATTTAGGAATCTATCCCGAATTCGGGAGAAAAACTTTGCGTGAGATCGCCACGGGGAAGCCCGGCCTCCGCGTCGAGGTTTCCCGGAGGTCCGGGTTTCAGGCCGGGACGCCGACCCGACGTCGAGAATCGACGATCGCCTTCACGGCGCAGCCGGAGCCGCACGAGCCGCAACCGCCGGCGGAGCCGCACGAGCCGCAACCGCCGGCGGAGCCGCACGAGCCGCAGCCTTGGCCTTCGGGCTCGGCTTCGAGGGTGGGCTCGGGCTCCTCGGCGTCGCGGCCGGCCGGTTCGAGGACGACGTCGAGGCCGCACCGGGCCCGGAACGCCGCGACCAGCCCGGAAGCGTCGAGTCGGTGGGGGCCGAGGTAGTGGAGGACCGTCCGGCCTTCGTCGAGCAGCGGCTCGGCGTCGATCAGGTCCATCGGCCAGGCCCCCCCCTCGAACACGGCGCGGCAGGCCGCGAAGTGGGCCGGTCGATCGGCCTCGGCCCGCCGGGCCCGGTCGAGGTCGCCGGGGCTGGCGAGGCGGAGGACCGGCGCGGCGGCGGTCGAGGGGTCGAAGGAGGCGGGCGCCTCGGCGACCACCTCGCCCAGCTCGGTCCCTCGATGGGTCCGGACCACCACCGCCAGCCCCCGGGCGAGCGGGCCCAGGTCCGGGGGGGCGGAGAATCGGGCCACGACCCGGGCCAGGCCGTAGCGGATCAGGTAATCGCGTCCCATGCCGGTTCCTTCCTGCTTCGAGACGCCGTTCGGGGCGCGGGCGGGGGATGAGGAGGGTCCGCTTCTTGAGTCTCGCGGGCGACGGCCCGTCCAGTCTAGCGGCCCGGCGAGCGGCCCGGCAAGGCGAGTCGTCGCCGAAAATCGGCGGCGATGGCGTTCGCGCAACTGCGGTTCCCCCCTATAATTCGAGCGGGAGCCCGGGACGTGCCGGGCGGGGAAGTCGGGCCCTCTTCGAAGGGATGCGCGACCATGGGCCGAGCCCGCTGCGCCTTGAAAGTCCGGGGCCTGGATTGCCCGGTCGAGGTCGCCTCCCTCCGCGCCGCGCTCGAAGGGGCGGCCGGGGTGGGCCCGCTCGGCTTCGACCTGATCCACGGGATGTTGACGGTCGACTTCGATCCCGACCTGACCGATCCGGCCGCCCTGGTCCGCCGGATCGCCGCCCGGGCCGGGATGCGGGCCGAGCTGGCCGGGGCCCCCGAGGCCCGCGACGCCTGGTGGTCGAGGCACGGCCGCGGCGCGACCACGGCCGCCTCGGGCCTGGCGCTGCTCGTCGGCGCCCTGATCGATCGGGGCGGCGGCCCGGCGTCGGCCGCGACCGTGGCTTATGCCCTGGCCGTCGCGAGCGGGGCGGTCGACCTGGCCCCCAAGGCCGCGCGGGCCCTCCGGCGGCTCCGGCTCGACATCCACGCCTTGATGGGCTCGGCGATCCTCGGGGCGGTCGCGCTGGGGCAGTGGGACGAGGCGGCGACGGTCGCCTTCCTGTTCGGCCTGTCCGAGGCCCTGGAGGCCGCGAGCGTGGACCGGGCGCGGCGGGCCGTCCGGGCGCTCCTGGAGGTGGCCCCCGCGTCGGCCGAGCGGATCGATCCCGATGGGGTGGTCCGGACGGTCCCGGCGGCCGAGTTGGCCCGGGGGGACCGGGTCCGGGTCCGGTCGGGGGAGAGGGTCCCGGTCGACGGCTCGGTGGTCGCGGGGCGGTCGAGCGTCGACCAGAAGGCGATCACCGGCGAGTCGGTGCCGGTGGTCCGCGAGGTCGGCGACGGGGTGTTCGCCGGCTCGGTCAACGGCGAAGGGGCCCTGGAGGTGGAGGCGTCGGGCTCGCTCGACGACTCGTTGATCCGCCGGGTCGCCGACCGGGTCCGCGAGGCCCAGGCGAGCCGGGCGCCGGTGGAGCGGACGGTCGAGCGGTTCGCCGCCTGGTACACCCCGGCGGTGTTCGCCGTGGCCTTGGTCGTGATGCTCGCCCCCCCCCTGGCCCGGCTCGGCTCGGGGATGCCGGCCGGGTGGGCGACGTGGTTCGGGCGGGCGTTGGTGATCCTGGTGATCGCCTGCCCGTGCGCCCTGGTGATCGCCACGCCGGTGGCGCTGGCCTCGGCCCTGGCGAGCGCGGCCCGGCGGGGGATCTTGCTCAAGGGCGGGCAGTTCCTCGAAGAAGTCGGCCGGCTCCGGGTCCTGGCGTTCGACAAGACGGGCACCCTGACCCTGGGCGAGCCGGCCGTGGTCGAGGTGGTCCCGACCGACGGCCGGGGGGACGCCGACCTCCTCCGGATCGCGGCGGCCCTGGGCGACCAGGGGGGGCACGTCCTGGGCCGGGCGATCTCGCGGCACGCCCGGACCTTGCGGATCGAGGTCCCGGTGGCCGACGGGTACGCGGCGGTGCCCGGCCTGGGGGCCTCGGGGCGGGTCGGCTCGGTGGAGTACCACATCGGCAGCCACCGCTTCCTCGACGAGTCCGGCCTGTGCCCGCCCGAGTTCCACGCCCGGCTGGGTCGGGCCGAGGGGGACGTCGGCTCGGCGGTCGCGCTGACCGCCGCCCACGGCCCGATCGGCTGGATTCGCCTGGCCGACCGCCCCCGCCCCGAGGCCGCCGCCGCCGTCGCCGACCTCGCCGCGCTGGGCATCGAGGTCGTGATGCTGACCGGCGACAACGGCCCGACCGCCGCCGCCGTCGCCCGCGAGCTGGGCATCGCCGACCTCCGTTCGGGGCTCCTCCCCACCGACAAGGCGAACGCCATCGCCGAGCTGAACCACCGCCGGGGCCCCACCGGGATGGTCGGCGACGGGGTCAACGACGCCCCGGCCCTGGCCGCCGCCCGGGTGAGCGTGGCCCTCGGGGGAGTCTCCAGCGCCTCGGCCCTGGAGACCGCCGACGTCGTCCTGATGGCCGACGACCTGGCCGCCTTGCCCTGGCTCGTCCGCCTCGGCCGGGCCACCCTCGCCCGGATTCGCCAGAACATCGCCCTCGCCCTCGGGGCCAAGGCCCTCGTTTTAATCCTGGCGATCCTGGGCCTGGCCACCCTCTGGATGGCCATCCTCGCCGACGTCGGCGTCAGCCTATTGGTGACGGCCAATGCCCTGCGGCTGCTCCGGCGGGCGTGACGGGGCGGGCGTCGGGCCCGGCCCTTGGCCGCTAGCGCTTGAGGCCGATCCGCTTGAGGATGGCCCGGGCCCTGCCTCGCCACTTGTCTTCGATCTCGCGGGCCCGGGTCCACTGGCGATGGCCGATGACCGTGAACGGGCGGTCCCGGATCAGGGCGAGGCGGTAGCCTCGCTCCGCCAGCAGCCGAGAGAACCCGATCTCGACGGCGACGCCCTGCCGATAGCTGTCGCCGAGGATCGGGAACCCGTCGACCTCTTCGAGGATCTTGCGGCTGGTGAAGAGGATGATGGTGCTGAGGTGCTCGCCGATGGCGGTGAGGGGCAGCCCTCGCTCGCGGAGGAGGGCCTTGTAGGTGTCGATCGGGTGGGTCGGCTCGTCCTCGGGCCAGGCGGACCGGCCGAGGTCGCGGTCGGTCGAGGCCCGGACGAAGTCCCAGGTCTGCTGCTGCCACATCAGGAACTCGCCGAGCAGGCCGACGCCGGGGTCGTGATCCATCCGGAACTCGAAGTCGGCGATCCAGTTGGGCCGCTTGAGGAAGCATTCGTCCTGGAGGAACAAGTAATAGTCGTGATCGGTGGCCGTCCGCCAGCCGTGGTCCCAGGCCCCGAGGTTGTATCCGTGGTTTTCCCGGTTGAGGATCTTGGGGCGGAGGGGGTCGAAGCGAGGCGGGAGCGTCAGCGGGCGCCGATCGCCGCCGTTGACCACGATGGCCAGGTCGAACGGCGCGCCCGCGTCGACCTTCCCCATCTGGTCGAGGAGCTGGTGGAGCCTCCTGGGCTTGTGGCCGACCCAGTGACAGATGACGACGCACGTTCTCGGCTGCTCGGACATGCGGATCTCCAGCGGGCGCGGGGGCCGGTCGACCGGCCGATCGGAGGAGTCACCGACTATCGCGGACCCGTGCGATCGGGTCCAGGGGCGACATCCCCCGCGGTGGCCCCTCGGGGCCGGATGGTCCTCCTCGCCGACGTCGGCGACCGCGTTGCTGGCCGCCGCCGACGCCCTCCGGCTCCCCGCCGGGCCTGATCGATGGAGGTGGCCCCGGCATGCGCCCGGGGCCTCCCCGTTGGGATCGGATGAAGCGGTCGGACCTCAGTACGAATCGGCGCTGATGACCTCGCCGCGGGCGCGGGTGCCGAGGGCCCACCAGGTGTTGCGGTTGATCGAGTCCTTCATGAACTTGACGCTGCCGTCGGTCATCAGGGCGTTGACGCCGCCGGGGTGCATGCTGGTGGCGGGCAGGGAGTTGCTGCCGTTGTCGCTCTGGCTGGGGTTGCCCTGGCCCCGGCAGACGTTGAAAGGATACATCTTGTCGTTGGGGGTCTGGGCGACGTTGAAGGCCGACCCCTCGGAGAACGAAGCCCAGCGATACCCCCGGTGGCTGGTGATCTTGGTCGAGGCCGGGTTGGTGAACTCGGCGGCGCAGGCGGCCAGGCTGTTCAAGATCCCCTGGGTCGTGGCCGGGCTCGCGGTGAAGTCGTCGACCTCGTACTTGGCGGCGGCGACGACCACGCCGTTCCCCCGGTAGTGGCTGCCGGGGGTCGCGGTGCCGATCCCCCGGTTGTGGTTGGACTCGTTCCCCTTGTTGTCGCCCACCAGGGCTTCGGCGAAGAGGAGGGTGTTCGACGTGCCGTCGAGGGCGTCGCGGATGCCGTAGCTGATCCAGACGGCGAACATGCCCGTGCTGCCGTTACCGTCGGCGTTCTGCATGTTGCCGTAGCCGTTGTTCGGGCCGCTCGGCCAGTCGCTCGTGGTCCCGTGGCAGGCGTGATAGCTGTTGATGTTCGCCTGGCCGACGTACGGGTCGCTCGGGCACATGAAGGCGTTGACGACGGTGCCGACGACCGTGCCATTCTCCGGCGCGGGGGTCGCGTCGTGGATCTCCTCGGCCATGCCGAAGTTGATCGCGTTGTAGAGCGGGGTCTGCTCGACGTAGGGGAGCGTGGTGGCCAGGGCGCCCCAGCCTCGCCAGTCGGCATAGCCGGCGGTGGCGCCGGCGCAGCCCGAGGACGGGTCGGAGTTGCAATTCTTCGACGCGGCCATCGGGAACACGTCGTAGGTCGAGTGGTAGTTGTGCATCGCCAGCCCGATCTGCTTCAGGTTGTTGGTGCACTGCATCCGACGGGCCGCCTCGCGGGCCGCCTGGACGGCGGGCAGCAACAGCGCGATCAGCACCGCGATGATCGCGATGACGACCAACAGTTCGATGAGCGTGAAACCGCGGCGCGTGCGCATGGGGGCTCTCCGTCCCGGTTGGGGGCGTGTCGTGTCGATCGCAAAGGCCGGCAACGGGGCGAGACCGGCAAGCGGGCCCGCCGTCGATCGCGCGGTTCGCGCGATCCGGCGGGACCGGGAGGGCAACCCCGGACATCATAACGACCCCCCGTGAAGTCGCCGTGTGCCTTGCCCGACGTTTCCGTAAAGGACGAGTGCCCTGATGCTTGCGTGCGATCTACGCCATCGCGGCTCGGTGCCGGATGGCCATCGTCCTCGACGCCCTGGCCAGCAGCAAAAAAAGGCACCTAGAAAAGGGATGCAAGAAAACGACCGTGTCAGAACATCAACTTGATAGAGAGGACCAGTTGCATCGAGGCGACGGCCAGCCACGTCGCGACCTCGGCCCGGTGGGGGCCAGCCCTCCGGGAAAATCGCGATCCCTTCCCAAAAAGCCGACTACCGCGACCCCTCCCGCAACGATGATGACAGGGGAGGTCGCTCGATTCTCTCCGGGCGGGTCGGCGATGGAGCCGGGTTCAGGGCGAGGTTGGCTTCGTTTTTCCCCGGGGAGTGTGATGGCCAATCCCGGGAACTCGTTGGGTTCGTTCTTCCCCGAGGGTGATCGACGACGGCCGGCCTGGCGTTGGGTTCGTTTTTCCCGAGGCGGTCGGTCCTCAACCTTCGGGGGCGAAGGGCTCGACCGGCCGGGGGTGGATCGTGGGCGGTCCCTGGGCCTGGATGGCCTGGATCTCGGCGTCGACGGCGGCGATGGCTTCGTTCGTGTCGAGCACTTCGAGGGTGGTCTCGACGAGGTAATCGCCGCCGGGGTCGAGGGAAACGACCCGGCCTCGATGCTCCTCGAACGGCCTGGGGTGGGGGAAGTTGGTCGCGGGCTCCAGGCCGGTGACGTAGCCGTCGCGGAGCCCGGCGGTGTTCTTCCAGAGGGTGAAGCAGGAGAGTCGCGACCGTTGGAACCGGAGGACGACGGCCTTGGGTTCGTCCGGGGCGCGGAGCATCACCAGGGTTCGACCCTCGGGGCCCTCGCCGCGGAGGTGGGCCAGGTACACCTGTTCGGTGAAGCCGGGCTCGGGCGGGCCATAGGTCGACCAGTGGCCGAGCCCCTCGACGGCCCGGGCGTCGCGGGGGGCGAGGGTCTCGATCGGGGCGGCGAACCGCGAGCCGGCGCCGAGGTAGGGGGGGCCGAAGTTCCAATGATAGAGGAGTTGGATCGAGCCGGGCCGGTCGGATCGGTTGACGAACTCGTCGCGGACGACCAGCCGGTTCGAGCCGGGGATGATGGTGATCTTCGTCGTCATCTCGACCTGGGCGAAGAAGAGCGACGACTCGGCGACTCGCCCTTCGATCGTGATCGCGTGCGGCGGCCGGTCGTCGACGTGGACGGCGACGAAGTGGGCCGGGATGTTGGCGATCCGCCCGTGGAGGCCGTGGACGACGTGGCGGGCGGGGGAGCCGTCGGGGCCGGGGACGGCGACCTCGTAGGGGCCGCCGTTGTTGGCGAGCCCGCACCGGACGAGCAGCTCGTCGAAGCCGTCGAGCCAGCCCAGGCCGCCCCGCTCGGACAGGTGGACGTGCGAGGGATGGACCGGCCCGTCGACGACCGGCGACCGCCAGCCCAGGTCGTCGCCCCGGTACGCCCCCTTCCAGATCCCCATGCCCCGGGTCGGGACGATGGCCACGGAGAGCGCCCCGTTGTCCAGGCGGACGAGGTCGACGCCGTCGCGCCGCCCCCCCCGGAGGGTCCGCTTGGTCACCGACCAGGGGGTCGGTGTCGTCAGGCCAATGTCGGCCCCGGAAAGGTCGAAGGTGTCGATCCAGAGGTCTCGGGCCAGGTCGGTCAGGGGGAACGAAGGCATGGGGTCCTCGCCGGGTCGGGCGTCGCGGGCCGCGTCGGCCCGAAGGCGGGCCATCGGCCGGGCCAGCATAAGCCGCCCCCCGATCCGGGTCCAGGCGCCGGCCGATCGTGCCGGATCTGGCGCGCGACGTGCATCCAGAAACCTTGTCGCGGCGGTCGCTCATTCCAGGACCCGAGGATGGCGGTGGGCGATGGGAGCGACCCGAACCTCCCCAGAGGAGACTCCGATGGCAGCTCGACGGACGACCCGGACCCTGGCGATCGCCCCCCCGGAACTGCTCGACGAGCGGGCGGTCCCATCAACCGTCGGCCCTCATCTCGGGCCCCTGCCGCACGCCACCCCGGTCCAACAACCGCCCATCGTCGGCGCCCACTGGACCGCGAACCTCCATCGGCCAACCCTGACCCGGCCGTCCTCGACGCACCCGGCTTCCACCCCCCGGGGGAGCACGCCCCCGGCCCCCGTCGCGCCGCCCGTGGCCTCGACGCCCGCCGCCTCGACGCCGGCGTACACCCCGAACGGGACGGCGATGGACCGGGCCGGCCAGACCCTCAACATCGTCTATCGGGATTACCTGAATTACCTGAACGGTGGCGCCCAAGGGGAGTTCGCGTCGAGCCAGGCCGGGATCGTCAAGATCAACGGGACTTCGGTCGGGGTCGACGTCCGGGCCGACACCCCGGCCAATGTCGGACTCGTCACCGCCCGGTTGCAGGCCCTGGGCATGCAGGTGACGGCGACCAGTCCGACCACCGGGGTCATCGAAGGGTCTTTGCCGATCGCGCAGTTGCCGACCGTCGCGGGCGACGCCGACGTCGCCAGCCTCGCCCCCGTCGAGCGGGCGGTGCCCCTCGGCGGCCGATTCTCCTGAGCCGCTCGCCCCTCATCCATCAAGTCCGGCGAATCCGTTTGACTCGGGTTGGCTCCCGCCTTAGCGTGAAGCCGGTCGTGCCCCGTCGGGTGGCCTTTGGCCCGCGACGGGCCGCGGAATTCGACCCGCCCCGCCACTTCACCAGAAGGAGGACGCCGATGGCAGAGGCAAACCCACGCCCGGGCCCCGGGCCGCTCCCGGCCGTGTCGCGCCGCGATTTCGTCAAGGCCGTGGGGACGGCCGCGCTGGCCGCCTCGGTCCCGCCGCTCGCCCGGGCGGACGCCGCCGGGACCCCGGCCGGGCCGAGCCCGAAGGCCGCCTCGGAAACCGCCGTCGCGCGGTTCTTCGCGTCGCTCAAGGACGAGCAACGCAAGCTCATCTGCTTCCCCTTCGATGACCCCAAGCGGTCCATGGTCCAGAACAACTGGGCGATCGTCAAGCCGTCCATCGCCGACATGACGGCCGACCAGCAGGCCCTCTGCTCCGAGATCTTCAAGGGACTTTGCAGCGAAGAAGGCCACGACCGCTTCCAGAAGCAGATGGAAGGGGACGCCGGCGGGTTCAAGAATTACCACGTCGCCGTCTTCGGCGAGCCCGGGACCGACAAGCCGTTCGAGTGGGTCTTGACCGGCCGGCACAACACCCTCCGGGCCGATGGCAACAGCGTCGAGGGGGCGGCCTTCGGCGGCCCGATCTTCTACGGCCACGACGCCACCGGCACCGGCAATGACGACGCCAAGCACACCGACAACGTCTGGTGGTACCAGGGCCAGCAGGCCAACGCCATCTTCGCCACCCTCGACGACAAGATGAAGGCCCGCGCCCTCGTCGCCAAGGCCGAGCCCGACGCCCCCCGCTCGATCCGGCTCCGCGGCGACCGGCCCGACGCCCCCGGCCTGCCCGTCGCCGACCTCGACGGCCAGCAGAAGCAGATGGTCCAGAAACTCCTCAAGGACCTGACCAGCCCGTTCCGGACCTTCGACGTCGAGGAGGTCCAGGAATGCCTCCGCGAAGCCGGCGGCATCGATAAGCTCCGCCTGACGTTCTTTAAGGACGGAGACATCGGCCGCGACAACGTCTGGGACATCTGGAAGCTCGAAGGACCCGCCTTCGCCTGGTTCTTCCACGGATCGCCGCACGTCCACACCTGGGTCAACATCGCCCGCAAGGCCCCGAACGCCTGAGCGGCACTTTTACCGGACGGCCCGGCCGTGCTCGCGGCGGCCGGGCCAGATCCTTCCCCCAGATCAGAGGGAGTGCCCATGTCCGTCAGCCTGAGCCGGACCGACCCGATCGACGACGTGGCCGAACCCGCCGGCCCCACCTATCGGCTGAGCACGGATCAATACTCGCGGATGAAATCCGAGGCAATCTTCGGACCGACGGATCAAGTGCGATTGATCGAAGGGATTCTGTGCATCGTGGGAGCCTCATCCGGCCCGAGTTTCTACCGGCTGAGCGTCGAGCAATACCGCAAGATCGCCGATGCGGACATCTTGACCAACGACGATCGTGTCGAATTGCTGGAAGGATGGCTTTTCGCCAAGATGAGCAAGAAGCCGCCGCACACAATCGCCAAGGGCTTGACCCAAGATGCCCTGATCGCCCTTGTTCCTACCGGGTGGTTCGTCGCGATCGAAGATGCGGTCACGGCGATCGATAGCCAACCGGAGCCAGACATCGCGATCGTCCGGGGCTCGCGTCGCGACTACCGTGCCGGGGCGGCTGGCTCCCAGGAGGTCGCGCTGGTCGCCGAGGTTTCCTATTCGAGCCTCCCAATCGATCGATCGATCAAGAAGCGAATGTACGCCCGGTCCGGCTTCCCGATCTACTGGCTCATCAACCTGATCGATGGCCGGATCGAGGTCTATACCGACCCGTCGGGGCCGACCGAGAGCCCCGACTACCTCCATCGCGAGGACTTCGGGCCGGACGATGGGATTCCGGTGGTGATCGCGGGTCGGGAAGTCGGCCGCCTGCTTGTGCGGGACCTGCTGTCATGAGGTTCGGGATGGGGAAATGGCCCGGCCCGAGGTGGAAGCCTCGGGCCGGGCCGTTCGTGGGTTTCCAGGCCGGTGGACTCGGGTCAGGAGCAGCCCATGCTGTTCCCGCAGTTGAAGCAGCGGTAGCAGGTCCCGCAGCGGACGGTCAGGGCCCCGCAGTTGTCGCAGGCGGGGGCGTCGCTCTGGAAGTGGGCGAACTGCTCGGAGCGCTTCTCCAGGCCGTCGATGGTCAGGGGGATCGACGGGGTGGGAGTCGGGGCGGCCGGGGCCTGGCCGAGGACGGCCTCGGTGTGTTCGAGGTCGGCGATGGTGGCGATCCGGTGGCCGTTGACCTTGATGACCGGCTTGGGGGCGGGGGGCTCGTCGTCCGGGCGCTGCGGGGCGTTGGCCTCGCGGTAGCCGGGGATGAACTCCATCCCGAGCCAGCGGAAGATGTAGTCGGTCACGCTCTTGGCGATCGGGATGTCGGGGTTCTTGGTGAACCCGGCCGGTTCGAACCGGCTGTGGGCGAACTTGTTGACGAAGACTTCGAGGGGGACGCCGTACTGGAGGCCCATCGAGATCGACGTGCCGAGGACGTCCATCAGGCCGCCGATGGTCGAACCTTCCTTGGCCATCGTGATGAACACCTCGCCCGGCCGGCCGTCGGTGTAGAAGCCGACGGTGACGTAGCCTTCGTGACCCTGGATGTCGAACTTGTGGGTCAAGCTCTGGCGAGTGTGCGGCAGCCGGGCCCGCCGGGGCTGCGCGGCGGCGGCGGCCACCGCGGGCGCCGTCGGGGCCGGGGCCGGGATGGCCACGGGGGCCGGGATGACCACGACCGGCTCGGGGAGTGGCGAGGCGGCGGCGAGGGCCTTGGCGGCGTCGGCGTCGGCCTTGGCGTCGGCCTCGGACTTGGTGCTCACCGGCTGGCTCCCCTTGGAACCATCGCGATAGATCGCCATCGCCTTGAGGCCGAGCCGCCAGCCTTCGAGGTAGGCCTCGCGGATGTCGGCGACGGTGGCGTCGCTCGGGACGTTGCAGGTCTTGCTGATGGCCCCGCTCAAGAACGGCTGGACCGCCGCCATCATCCGGAGGTGGCCCCGGAAGTGGATGCTCCGCCCCCCTTGTGGCGGGGCGAACGCGCAATCGAAGACCGACAGGTGCTCGTCGAGCAGGCCGGGGGCCCCCTCGATGGTGTCGCGGCCGTCGATGTAGTCGAGGACCCCGCGGACCGTCGGCTCGTCGTAGCCGAGCTTGCGGAGGGCCATCGGCACCGTCCGGTTGACGATCTTGAGCATCCCGCCGCCGGCGAGCTGCTTGTACTTCACCAGGGCGATGTCGGGCTCGATGCCCGTGGTGTCGCAGTCCATCATGAAGGCGATCGTGCCGGTCGGGGCCAGGACCGTCACCTGGCTGTTCCGGTAGCCGGACTTCCGCCCGGCGGCGAGGCAGGCGTCCCAGGCGTCGCGGGCTTCGGCCACGAGGTCGGCCGGGGCCGTGCCGTCGACCCCCTCGACGGCGTCGCGGTGCATCTCCATGACCCGGAGCATCGGCTCGCGGTTGAGGGCGAACCCGTCGAACGCGCCGAGGACCCCGGCATGCTCGGCGCTGGTCAAGTACGCCTGGCCGTGCATGATGGCCGTGATGCTCGCCGCCAGGCCGCGCCCCTCGTCGGAGTCGTAAGCCAGGCCATTGGACATGAGCAGGCTGCCGAGGTTGGCATAGCCCAGTCCGAGCGGCCGGAACTTGTGGCTGTTCAGGCAGATCCGGTCGGTCGGGTAGCTCGCGTGGTCGACCAGGATTTCTTGCGCCGTGATGAAGATCCGGCAGGCGGCGCGGAAGCCCTGGGCGTCGAACGACCCGTCCTCGCGGCGGAACTTCATCAGGTTGATCGAGGACAGGTTGCATGCGCTATCGTCTATGAACATGTACTCGCTGCAAGGATTGCTGCTATTGATCGGCGCGGTGTTGGGGCAGGTGTGCCAGCGCTGGATGGTGTCTTCGTACTGGAGGCCGGGGTCGCCGCAGAGCCAGGTCCCCTCGGCGATGGCATCCATCAGCCTGCGGGCGGGGTAGGTTTCCATGGGCCGGCCGGTGGTGACGGCGCGAGTGGTCCAGTCGCCGTCGGCCTCGACGGCGCGGAGGAAGCCGTCGGTGGCCCGGACGGACAGGTTGGCGTTCTGGAAGAGGACCGAGCTGTAGGCCTCGCCGTTGAAGTTGGCCTCGTAGCCGGCCTCGATCAGGGTCCGGGCCTTCTTCTCTTCCTTGGTCTTGCACTCGACGAATTCGAGGATGTCGGGGTGCCAGACCTTGAGGGTCTGCATCTTCGCCGCTCTTCGCGTCTTACCGCCACTCTTGATCACGCTGGCGATGGCGTCGTAGACCTTCATGAAACTGACCGGGCCGGAGGGCTTGCCGCCGCCGGCGAGCTTCTCCTTGCTGGAGCGGAGCGTCGACAGGTCGGTGCCGGTCCCCGAGCCGTACTTGAACAGCATGGCCTCGGAAGTCGCGACCCGCATGATGTCCTGCATGTCGTCGGCGACGCTTTGGATGAAGCAGGCCGAGGCTTGCGGGAACTCGTAGGCGTTGGACGCCTTGACCACGCCGCGCGTTTCCTCGTCCCACCGCCAGTTGTTGGCCGGGCCGTCGATGTTCAGGCGATGGTAGAGGCCGACGTTGAACCAGACCGGCGAGTTGAACGACCCGTGCTGGTTCACGCAGAGCGCGGTCAGTTCGTCGTAGAACCGATCGGCGTCCTCGCGGCTGGCGAAGTAACCGTCCTGGCGGCCCCAGTCGGCGATGGTCCGGGTCACGCGGTCGACCAGGTCGCGGACGCTCGACTCGCGCTCGGGGGTGTTGACCTCGCCATAGAAATATTTGCTGACCACGACGTTGGTGGCGAGCTGGCTCCAAGCCTTGGGGACCTCGCAATCCGTCTGCTGGAAGAGGATCTTGCCCCGCTCGTCCTTGATCTCCGCCGACCGTCGGTCCCATTCCACCTGGTCGAATGGGCTGATCCCTTCGGTGCTGAAGACGCGAGGGACCACCATCCCGGCTCGCGCTGGCGACCCCTTGACGCCCGCCGAACCCTGAGAAACGGACGCCTGCTCCTGAACCGTTGCCATGGACGTTCTCCGGATTGGTCTGCCCTCTACGCCCGGCCGGATACTAAGCAAACGGACAGTGGTGGTCAACAGTCTGATGTGGAAATTTGCTCAGTGAACGGATGGGGCCGAATTTTCAATGGCACCGGGGTGGTTGCGTCCGCCTCTGTCCGCGCGAAGTCAGGACTTGGGGCACCTGCCCAACTCAATCTTCGAGTTGGCGAGGACCGCGATCACCGGCCGTCCCTGGTGTAACCAAGACGAATCTTGCCGCGCCGTGTTGGCGAGGGGGCCCAAAGCGCCCTAAAAGTCCATCGCCTTCTGAGGATTGTAAGGTCACGATCGAGATGGGGGAATAGGGAGGGTGGGAGGCGGGCAGGCGGGAGGAAAGCGACCGCCAGAGGCCAGGAAAGCTGGCCTCGAACGGTCGAAAATGTGGTCGCGATTTCGACGTCTTCAGGCGGGGCCGACGATGCTGGTGATCTGGACCGACGTGTAATACTGGCGGTGGCCGTTCCGGCGGCGCATATTTTTGCGCCTGCGGAATTTTTGGATGACGATCTTCTTGTCGCGGAATTCGCGGACGTACGTGGCGACGACCCGGGCCCCGGCCAGGAGGGGGGCCCCGACGGCCGGGACGCCTTCGCCGGCGATGAGCAAGACCTTGTCGAAGACCAGCTCGCCGCCGGGGGTGCCGTCGCGGCGGTCGACGGTGATGACGTCGCCCTCGCGGACGCGAAACTGGTGACTGCCGTCTTCAAAGATCGCGTAAGGCATCCGTCAAACACTCCTCGCGGCCCGGTGGCGGGCAGGCCACGGGTCGCCGGGTCCGATACTCGAAAGTTCCCCCGACCGGCCCGGTCGAGCTTGCCGGGTCGGTCCGAAGGGGTCGATTGTATCGGGTCGCCGCGAGGGACGGAAGGGGGACGTCGGAGAAACCCCTCGGTTCCCGGCGGGGGGGTGCGCCAGCGGATTCTGGCATTCAGTTGGGTGAGGCCCAGTAGAAGTCCCAGTGATCGCTGTAGCTGAGGCTGCACAAGCCGGCCATCGCATCGGCGTTGCCGACCACCCACCTCGCCCCGGTCTGCTTGAGCCGCTTGCCGATCAGGTTCTTGGCCGCCCCTTCCACCATCGCGCTGCCGATCGACCGGCCCGTGTTCAGCCGATGGGCGTAGTTCATCCTCTCGGTATGGGCCGCGAAGTAGCCCGTCAGGTCGCTCAATGCCGCGTGACCGGACAGCTCGGGGGCCTTCAGGAGCGTCGCCCCGATGTAGTCGCACAGCCCCCTCCAGCCGTCGGAAAGCAGCAGCGACCGCCCCTCATCCAGCCAGGTCTTCGCCGCGGCGGTCCCCTCGCCGAAGAGGCCCTTGCCCGCGTCGGAGATGTGCCCCGAAGCGTGGTCGATGTCGAGCACGCCGCCGGAGCCGGGCAGTTGCTCGGCCGCGGCGTTCCAGATCCACGCCGCGCCGTCGCCCAGCGTCGTGATCGCCACCGTGTCGGTCACCCCCAACCGGTTCGCCCACGCACCCAGCCGGGGGGCGAATCGGTCGATCGGCTCGATCGCCGCGAAGGCCACCCGCGCCGTTGGGGCCGGCAAGTCCCGGCTGTCCCACTGGGCCGCCGTGGCCTTGGGGCCCGGCTCGCGACGGGCGAAGATGCCGATCTTCATGTCACGCCACCCCCCGGTCGTGTTGACCGTGGTGGCGTCGAGCTGGAACTCGACGTCGCCAGCGGCCTCGGCGAACGCCGCCCCGGCGGCCGGCGTGGCGTGGAACTCGGCGATCCGGCCCAACTGCCCTTCGCAGGCCAGGCGGATGGTCTGGTCGCCGAGGGCCCAGCCGCAGCACGCCTGGAGCATCCGGGCGGCGGGGGCGAAGGCGTGCTGGCCGCCGACGAGGCAGACGAGGCGGGTGGCCTGGCGGGTCAGGAAGCCGTCGAGGCCGAGCAGGTGGTCGACATGGGCGCCCCCCTGATCACAGCCCGGGCAGGCGAAGTAGGTCCGCGGCAACTCCGATCGGCCCAGGGCGGTCATCATCGACCGCGACGACCGCCCCTTGTTACGGCCGGTCACGCCACAGGGGCAGACCCGGGCCGGCGCCCCTTTTTTTCGAGGGCGTCGGCTTGGGCCTGGAGGGTATCCTCCAAGGCCTGGCGGAGGAACTCCCGCCCGTTGCCGAGCAGGAGCGTCTCGCAGCGGTCGATGATCTGGCCGTGAGGCGCGGAGCCGGCGGTGGCCTCCAGTTCCTTGGCCAGGGCCAAGGCCCGCTCAACGATCAGGCGTTGCAGCGGGGTCATCGCGTCAAGCGTGGCGGTGTTCATAGAGGCCTCCTGAGCAGGTTCGATCCGATCCCCCGTTCTACCCCCCAACGGAACAGAATGCCAGAATCCGCTGGCGCACCCGCGGCGAGACCGGTGAGCGTCACGAAAGTTGGTGGAATCTTTGTACACAACGGGCCAATCGGCGATAGTGGTCAGGAAACCCGACCTCCCGAGCGGAGCCTTCCCATGCCGACCCCATCCCTCTCT
>JAABUQ010002561.1_pt1 | contig 35649 bp, 26 predicted proteins | sample 5560001 | NCBI WGS metagenome assembly JAABUQ01 (sample SAMN10711888, study PRJNA513371) | rock metagenome | isolation source: Antarctica rocks | place: Antarctica: Victoria Land, Finger Mt nord | collected 2015-12-18
CCCCTTGAAGTACGTCAGCATCATCTCGCCGAACACGCCGCTACCGAGATGCCCACGGGCGTCCACGACTACCACATCGCCGGGTTGCGTGTGATAGAGGACATGACGGTGCAACTGCTTTTCCGGGTCGGCGTATTCGTCTACCTTGTACTGGTCTTCGCGCTTCGGCATGAACTGAAGCGTCAGGGCGGGACCGACCACCGTGACGCCCGGCGTCCGGCTGGTGAGGCCGCGCAGATGCGGGTCACGGATGCCGAGGCGGCTCAGTTCGCCGCTCGCGGTCGCGCTGCCAATGTGTGCGAGGCCGTCAATCAGTGCCTTTGATGGTCGCGTGATATCCCCGGTGTCGTTCATCGCCTGCTCCCTTCCCTGTTTCGCGTGCGATCACCGCACCCCGTCGCGTTCGAGAACACTGCGCGAAAGAGTACCGCATTCGCGCTCATCGCGGGGGAAACGCGATATGATGTGCCACACGTTTCATCAGTATGCGTAGGGAGGGCAGAATGGGCACGCGGCGGCGCTTTCTCGTAACAACGGCGGCAACGGTCGGCTCGGCAATGCTCGCGGCCTGTGGCAATGCGACCGCGCCGACCGTGCCGACCGCTCCAACCACTGGGCCAGTTCCCTCCCCTTCCGCCGCAGGTAGCGCACCGACCATGGCGGCGATGCCGACGGGGGCACCAACGGCGACGGGCGCGGCTACGGTGGCCCAGACGACGGCCCCCACGGTAGCGGCCACGACGAGCGCGTCAACTGCCGCGATGGCTCCCACGACCGGGGCCGCACCTGCGGCACCCACTGTGGCTTCACCAGGTAGTGCGGCGCCTGCGGGCACGAGCACGGCGGTTGGCAAGGTGAAGGGACAAATTGACACCACAAACGTCAAACGGGGCGGGCAAATCATCGTCGCGGCGGGGGGCGATGTCACGGCGTTCAATCCCGTGACGGAGGGCAATATCGTCACGAACAGCTTGATGCCGCTGTTGTTCGACGGCCTGGTGTTCCCCGACCCAGACACCCTGCTCCCCACGCCCAACCTCGCCACGGCATGGGAGATTTCGCCCGATGGCAAAACGTACACATTCACGCTCAAGCAGGGGGTGAAGTGGCACGACGGCCAGCCGTTTACGGCGGACGACGTGAAGTTTGCCTATGAATTGTACATGAACGCGGAGAGCGGTTCGATCCGCGCGGGGAGCCTCAGCCAGAACATCGCGGCAATCAGCACGCCCGCGCCGCAGACCGTGGTCTTCACGCTCAAAGATGTCGTCGCTTCCTTTATGACGATTGACGCGGCGTACGGCATCGTGCCGAAGCACATCCTCGGCACGCTCGCGCCCAAAGAGTTCCGCATCAGCGCGTTCAGCGTCAGCAAGCCGGTCGGCACCGGGCCATTCATGTTCGGGTCGCAGAAGCTGGGCGACCGCGTGGAACTGAAGCGAAACCCGGACTACCACCGGGGGGCGCCCGCGCTCGATGGCTATATCTACAAGGTGATCAAAGACAGCACGGTGATGCTGCAACAATTGCAGACGGGGGAAGTGGACTACGCGGGACTGTCCCCCGAACTGGCCGACCAGGCGAAAAAGCAGCCGAACCTGAATGTCGTGGATTACGACACCTTTACCGTGCTGCTGCTCGGCTACAACCTCGACCCGACGAAGGGGTCGCCCCTGTTCCGCGACGCGCGGGTGCGACAGGCGCTCTGCTACGCGCAGGACCGTGAGGCAATCGCCCGTCAGATTTACAACGGCTACGCCACGGTTGCCGTCGGTACGGAGCCGCCGGTGACGTGGGCGTACCAGCCCGACAAGATCACCATGAACTATCCCTACGATCCCAAAAAGGCCGAGGCGTTGCTGGACGATGCAGGATGGAAAAAGGCGGCCGACGGCATGCGCGTGAAAGACGGCACGCGACTCTCCTTCACGCTGTATACGGTGAGCGGCAGCCCCTCAACCACGAGCCACATGCAGGTCGTACAGGAGGCGTGGAAGGGCATTGGCGTGGAGATGAAGCTCCAGTTCGAGGAGGGCGCGACCGTGGTCAACCGGGCCGCGAAATCCTTCGACTACGAGATGTTCTTTTTTGGCCTGACCACGACGCCGGAACCGGACCAGACCCGCTATTGGGCCTCGAACCAGCACGGGCCGGGGGCGAACTACTCCGGCTACGCGAACCCAAAGGTGGATGACCTGCTGGCGCGCGGCATCCGCACACTCGACATCACGCAGCGCAAGGCGATCTACGCGGACGCGCAAAACGCGATTGTTGCGGACATGCCGGAGTTCGTGTCGCACTTCCTCAAGGGGGTGGGCGGCGTGAACAAGCGCGTGAAGAACCTCGTACCCAACGCCGTAAACACGAACTTCAACGCGCACCAGTGGTACGTGACCGACGGGAAATAATGGTTGGGTGACTGTGGGGAACACGACCATGTTTGTGTCATATCCCAACAGCAACCATCACAGAGATGAGGCAACAGCCACAGGCGCAGACAACGGCTCCCCCCGCGCGTTGCGCATTGCCAGACTCCACCCCGATTCCCGGGCGGCGACGAGTGCGGAGCGGCGAATCTTGCCCGCCTCGTTGCGGGGTAACTCGGCCACGATCTCGTAGGTCTTCGGCACCTTGTAGGAGGCGATCCGCTCGCGAGCCTGGGCATCGAGATCCGCGAACGCCGGGGGATGCGCCGGGTCAAGCGGCTGAATGATCGCATGGACGCGGCGGCCCCATTCTTCGTCGGGCACGCCGATCACGGCGAGGTCGGCGATGGCGGGATGATCGTGCAGCGCCGCCTCCACCTCGGCGGGGTAAACATTCGCCCCGCCCGTGATGATGAGGTCTACACGTCGGTCGGCGATGAACAGGTAGCCATCGTCGTCCACCCAGCCGAGATCGCCGACGCTATAAAAGCCGTCGCCAGTCGCGTTCGTCGTCGCGCCGCCCACATACCGGAAGGTTGGGCCGGGCGTGGCAGTCGGCCGCATGTAGATTTCGCCGACCGTGCCGGGTGGGAGGTCCGCGCCGCCTTCACCGAGGATGCGCAACTCGCAGGAAAGGGGTCGGCCCACGCTACCGGGGTGGGCCAGCCACTCGTCGCCACGAATGATCGTCGCGCCGATCCCTTCGGTCGAGCCATACACTTCATAGACCTTTTCCGCGCCGATCAGGTCAATCCACGCCTGCTTCAACCACGGCGGACAGGGAGCCGCCGAAGACTGAATCGCCTGGATACTGGAAAAGTCGCGGTCGCGCACGCCGGGATGCATGATGATCCGCCGCATGATGATCGGCGGCATGTAGGCGTAGTTGACGCGATGACGCTCAATTGCGGCAATCGCCTGCTCGGCGTCGAAGTGTTCCATCAGCACGAGCGTATGGTCGTCTGCCAGGCCACCGTACGCCGCGAGAAACGGTGAATTGTGGTAGAGCGGCGCGCAAAGGAGTTGTACCTGCCCGTGCGCCGCACCGAGCCGTGCGGCCCTTGCGGCGTAACGCACCGGGTGCGTGGTGCGGTCTATCACGATCTTTGCCCGCCCAGTCGAGCCACCGGAGGCGATGGCCTTGCCGGGATGCAGTGGATCATCTGGCAGCGGGGCGTCATCGTACGCGGCGGACTGTGACAGGTCTGCCCGGTGGATCGTCGGGTACGCGGCATCCTCCCACTCGGCGAAGATGAGCGCGGGTTGCGCCAGCGCGAGAATGCCGTCGCGCTCGCGGGCGGGCAGGATGGCGCGGAGCGGCAGCATCAACGCGCCCAGCTTCCATGCGGCGACCGTGACAAAGACGTGCTCCGGCGCGTTCACGACGCCGACGACCACCGTATCGCCCTCGCGTACCCCGCGTGCCGCGAGCAACCGCGCGATGCGGTTTGTCGCCCGGTCTAACCCCTGCCAGGAAACGACGCGCTCCTCGCCCTCGTGGGGCAGAAAGATGATCGCCGCTTTCTCCGGATGCACCGCTGCCAACGCCGCCACCCGCCGACCAAAGCTGATGTCCTGCTCCTCCACGGTTCACCTCGTCTTCTCGTACGGTTTTGTGATTGTACGAAATTGTACGCCATCGTGCGAATCACCGCACGAAACCCCGATGGAGCTTCCAATGTGCCGCCCACCGCACGATAGAATTCAAATCACTCTCCCTAAAGCACGCGCTCCATCAGCAGAACGTGATATGGTTGCGCGGTGCTAGACTAAGTGCCGATAATCAAAGGTTATCGGTCGTCAGCGGTGATCGTGCGCTCTACCGCTGCCCCGGCAACGGCGATGTGGTGTTTGCTCCTATTTGCGACGGTTTCCGCGACGCCTGAAACTTCTTCGGCATTGCCATCGTGCAGCCCTTGTCATCAGGTGTACAACGGTGAGGGAGTCTTCGTCCATCATATGCGTCGGGAGAGTAGTATGGCACGGCTCGTCGCAACTCTTCTGCTCGTCACCGTCTTGGTCGGGTGTAGTGAGGCCACACATACCGCTACCCCTCCTCCCGCGCCTACGGGTACGGCGGTCACACCACGGCAGCCCACCACGCTGAATGTCATCGCCTTGCCAACACCGCAGCCACCGTCGCCAGTGGCCACCCCGCTTCCTACATCCGTAGCCACTCCTGACGCCCCGCCATCAGTCTCGGTTGCGACGGCTGGGTCGCGTGGGGCGGTTCCTCGGTTCTGGGCACCACAGCGAGATGTACAGAGCACTGCGGGCGAGTTCGCCGTGAAGTCACTACTCGTCACCGCCTCGCATATCCATCTTTCCTACGTCATGCACACCGCCCTCCCCGGCCCGCCGCTCATCGGGCTTTCGGTCTCCCCCGGCACCTGCCCAAATGCGACTGCACAAGCCCCGAACACCTCCATAATCGTCGCGGATTTCGGACGGCTGAATGATGTCGAGGTGGGCGTTGTTACGTTTCCATGGACCGATCAGCCAGGGCAGGTCTTCACGCTGGCGATCACCCCACCAGGTTTCGCCGCTGCGGTCTGGCAGATGCCAGTCCTGGGACAAAACGCGCCAGCACCGAATGTCGGCTCCGAAAGTGCTCCTAGTTATGATCCGACTGCCATGGATGCGTTTCCCGAAATCCTTACGGTCGAAGGAACCGTGATAGAAACCCTCACTCCCGGCTTGCCTGGTCGCTACACGGGGCGGTTCAACGGCTATTTCGCACTGGAAGCGGCAGACGCTGTTCGACATTACCTGCCGCAAGTATTCTTCGTGATCGAAACCGATGGAACGGTCAGACAGATCACATCCGACGCGTTCGTGGCGATTGGTGGGCTAACGAGTGGGTCGTATGGCACGGTGGGACCGATTGTATTGCCCTCGCCGTATCCGCTGACCGCGACGATTCCAAGCAGAGCCACGTCAATGATCATGATCCATCCGCAGACGATGTGCGGATAGTGAAGGTATAGCGGTACTGAGCGAAAGGACACGCACATATGGCATCGGAAGTCGCTCCAAGGGTAGCACCGGATGTGCATCCCTCTGTAGTGGAGAGCGAGGCTCGGACACGCGGGTACATTGCCGCCGCCACCGCTCCGAACACCCGACGTGCCTATCGCAGTGACTGGACGGACTTTGTCGCGTGGTGCGAGCGGTACGATCTCACCGCGTTGCCCGCGACGCCCGAAACCGTGGCGCGGTACCTGTCCGCTCTTGCGGCGGTGGCGAAAGTGAGCACGGTGGGGCGTCGCCTTACCGCCATCGCCAAAGCGCATCGCACGGCGGGGCATGATAGCCCGACCAAGAGCGAGGTGGTGCATCTCACAATGCGCGGCATCCGGCGCACGCACGGGATCGCGCCGACACAAAAAGCGCCCACCCTGCTCGTGGATTTGCGCGCAATGGTTGCTGCGTTGCCCGAAACGCCGCTCGGCACGCGTGATCGCGCCCTGCTGCTGCTCGGCTTCGCGGGCGCGTTTCGCCGCTCCGAACTCGTGTCGCTCGATGTCGCGGACCTTGCTTTTGGAGAACGCGGCCTGACCGTGACCGTACGGCGTGCCAAGGGCGATCAGGAGGGCGCGGGCACGATCAAAGGTATTCCCTTCGGACGACATGGCCTGACATGCCCGGTAACAGCGGTGCGTGATTGGCTGGATATGTCGGGCATCACCGACGGCCCGGTGTTCCGGCCCATCAACCGGCACGGGCAAATTCGGTCGGCTCGGCTGGGGGACAAGGCAGTTGCCCTCGTCGTCAAGCGCGCGGCGGCAGCAGTAGGCCTCGACCCCGACAAATACGCGGGCCATTCGCTGCGGGCGGGCCTCGCCACCGCCGCCGCTGCCGCCGGGGCACAGGAGCGCGACATCATGCGTCAAACCGGCCATCGCTCGGTGCAGATGGTGCGGCGCTACATTCGCGACGGCGAACTCTTCCACGATAATGCAGCGGCAATTGCCGGGTTATGAGTCGCAGAACGTGTGGCGACAACAGCATGACGGGATATGTTACCCAGACAGATCGCGTCGTGCGGGCAAAAAAAGTGAGGCAGCGGGGGAACGCTGCCTCGGGGGATGGGTGGGAAGGAATATACTTGTTAGGGTGACGAGCCACGAACGATTGGTGGCTCCGGCGCATGTGGCAGGTGGGTGCGGCTTCCTGTTTATCCGTTTCACCATCACCACCGACCGCCGTGGTCTCATCACAAGTAGGACTATAACGGGCGAATCTAAGCGGCGCGTGAAGCGTACCTGAAAGTTCGCTGAACGTTCACCGCTATCGCTGCACCACACGCGGGATCACCGATTCGGCGAGGCGCGTGACGATGCCATCGGGGTACGGGGGGCGCAAGTTGAGAATGAGATGCGTCGCGCCCGCGTCCACGTACCCCTGCACGGTGGCAACCGTGGTGTCCAGATCGTCGTACTGCACGGGCACCTGCACGGAAAGTTCAATCGCTTCCGGGTCGCGCCCGACCGTCGCACAGTGCCCGTGTAACACTTCCACCTTGTGCGTGAACGTCTCGACCGGACCACCGGCGAAGTTCCAGATGTCCGCGTGCTTCGCCACCACCTTCAGCGTCAACTGCTCGCCGCCGCCACCGATCGTGATGGGCGGGTACGGCTGCTGCACCGGCTTCGGCTCCGAGCGTGCCCCTTTGAGCTGGTAATAGCGCCCGTCGAAATCGGTGAGATGCTGGGTGCAGAGCGACTTGTAGATTTCGCACGCCTCATCGAGCCGCCGGATGCGCTCACCAGGTGGGTAGAGCGAGAGGCCCATGCTCTCGTGTTCGTAAACGTTCCAGCCCGCACCGATGCCGAAATCGAGCCGACCACCGGAGATCACATCGGTGGTCACGGCGATTTTGGTCAGCACTGCCGGATGGCGATAGGTGTTTCCCGTCACCATCAGGCCGAGCCGCAAGCGCGTGGTCACGGCGGCAAAGGCGGCGAGCGCCGTCCAGCCTTCGAGGCAAGGGCCGTCAAGGTGCCCATTGATCGGCGCGTAGTGGTCGAAGAGCCAGGCATGTTCGATGGCGGGAATTGTTTCCGCCTCCTGCCAGACCGCGAGCATTTCCGCATACGTGGTGTCCTGAGGGGCCGTCTTGATGCCAAACCGTAACCGTCGCATCGCTCACCTCCGCCGTATCTCGTCTGTCACGTTCCGTCTCAGTATCGCACGCATTGCTTGGGGGTCGCCTGTCGCTTACATCGCAGGGTTGAACGTAAACGAGGTGAGGATGTCGCGGCTTTGCGCCAGAAAATCCGCATAGGTGTCTTCGGATGCGGTGAAAGTAATGACGAAGGCATTGTCCCCGTAAATCACAAATGCTTGCCTCCCATGAACCGTGACACCGTTGGAAACGGCGAGATAGCCATACTCCCGCGCGGGGAGGCCGGCAATCGTGAGCGATTGAATCCCGGTGCCGTCCGGGGTCGCATGGAGCGCGTTTGATACCCGCTGTACCGTGGCCTGCGCGAGGTCGTCGAGGTTCATCGTATCCCCATTGAACGGCGTGACCGTGACATTGACGTTATCGTGAAAGACCGCCGAGTCCGCAGTCGCGTCTGACAATAGTACGGCGGCAATCTCCGCCCCTCCTGAGCGTTGGCCCGTATAGGTGTCGTCGGGTGTGAGGCCATCGGGGATGGCAAAGGTGAAACGCCCCTGTGTATCGGTGAACGTCCCCGCCGCGCGCACGGCGCTCGCACTACGCACACCGAAAGACAGGCAGGCAAGCAGGATTGCCAGCACGCAGAGCAACCCCGTGTATCGTTGTCGCATTCGTCACGCTCCTTGCAATAATGATCGCTCACGCGGTGTCTCGCAGGTCGTGGCAATATCCGCGCCGCTACGGTGATTGCCCGATTGGGAGCCGTTTCGTGCCCCGCGCTCATGCGCCGATCACGGTAAGTGCGTACACTACGGGGCAACGTACTCAGTTCGTGCCGTAAGGAGAACACAAGCGATGGTAGCCGTACGCATGACACAAGGCAAGTTCGATGGCATCAACAAGGTGGCGAATGCGGCAGGTGTGATCGCCGCCGCCGCGATGGACCAGCGCGGGTCGCTGAAGAAGATGATCGCCCATGCGCGGGGCGAGGGCGCACCCGACGTGACCGACGCCGACCTCACTGCATTCAAGACCGCCGTGACGCGCGTACTCACGCCGCACGCGACCGGCATCCTGATGGACCCGGAGTATGGCCTGCCCGCCCTCGCCGCGAAAGACCCGCACGCAGGCGTCTTGCTCGCCTACGAGAAAACGGGGTACGACGCCCACGACACGCATCGCCTGCCGGACTTGCTCGATGGCTGGAGCGTGCGTCGCCTGATCACGGCGGGCGCGGACGTGATCAAGCTGCTCCTGTACTACAACGCCGATGACGACGCGCACGCCAACGAGATCAAGCACGCCTTTGTGGAGCGGCTGGGCGCGGAGTGCATGGCAAACGACGTGCCGTTCTTTATGGAAGTCGTGACCTTTAACGACGCGGCGGGGGATGAGCACGGCTTCGCGTACGCCCAGGAAAAGCCCGCGCAGGTGCGCCGCGCGATGGCGGAGTTCACGCAGCCACAGTACGGTGTGGACGTGCTCAAGGTGGAAGTGCCGGTCAATATGGCGTATGTCGCCGGCACGCAGGCATTCACCGGGCCAGACGCCGCCTATATGCGCGAAGACGCGATGCGCCTGATGCACGAGGCGGCAGCCGTGGCGACCATTCCCTTCATCTACCTGAGCGCCGGTGTGAGCGCGCCCGTGTTCCGCGAGACGCTCGCCCTCGTCGCGGAGGCCCAGGTGCCGTACGCGGGCGTGCTGTGCGGGCGGGCGACATGGGAAGAAGGCGTGCCCGCGTACGCGAAGAGCGGCGCGGACGGCCTGACCCAATGGCTGGAGAGCGAGGGCGTGGCGAACATCACGGCGCTCAACGAGGTGCTGGCGCGCGGCGCCAAACCGTGGTGGACAGTGTACGGTGGCAAGGACCAGATCGAGGTTGTGGCTCGCGCCGTCGCCACCACTACCGCCACACGGGATTGACCGTGCTTAAGCCCGTGTAGCGGTACTCGTGCGGGCCGTCTCCCCGTTGAGGGTGCAGGTCACGGTTGCATCCGTATGCGAGCTGCCACCGGCCCGCGTGTTCGTTTGGTCCGGTTGCCATGTCCAGGTGATCTGGCCGCTCGCATCCGCCGTTTTTGCTCCTAGCCCCGGATCGTTGACGAGCGACAGGTCCTGCGTGATCACGACTGAACAGGACGCGCCCGGCGAGGTGAGAATGGTTGCCATTGCCCGCACCCCGGGCCGAATCGCCGGCAGGGCGGTGAACATGATGTTCAGCGGCCCACGCATGGTGGCAACGGTCGCCGCCACCGGGACGGTCGGAGTGGCGACTGGAGACGGCGTCGGCAACGCCGGAGCGGCAGCCGAGGTGGGCAAGGTGGGCATCGTCGCGGACGTGCCCGACGAGGTGATCGGTACGTCCGCAGGAAGCCACCGGGAGTAGTGCTGGCCGATGTTGCCCATCTCGACCTTGTACGGGTCGGGGTTGCCCGGCGTGTAGGTCAGCACGCGCCGCTCAAACGCCTGCACGAGTACATCCGTCGCTTTGCCCCCCACTTTGACGTTCGTCCAGAACGGCTCCGCGATTGCCAGCCCGATGGCGGGAATGCCTGCCGTAGCCCGGTAACGTGCGAAGGCCATCGGCAGGTTATGTTGCGTGGTCGCGTCGTATATCGTCGTGGTTGCCTGGGGATCGCTCCCGCCGGTCGCCGTGGTGCCGAGCTTGCCGGTGCCATCGAGTGACCGCGTGACGGGCGTTCCCGGCGCACTCATCGCCGTGCCCGTCAGCAGTTGCACCGTGTTCGCCTGCACCTGCGCGTAGGTCGGGCCGGTGTTCGTCGCATCACCCGCGATTGGGATTACAGCGGGCTGCCGCGTCTCGAACATCACGTCCCCAATTTGCCGCCTGCCCGTAATCAGTTCCGTGGCGAGCAGGCCGTTCGTGACGCTTCCGTCCGTGCCCAGTTCCATGCGCCCCTTATCGAAGTACTGCACGAGGCGCGTGCCGCTCCCGTATGGTTCGCGCCCGCCCCCGGTCACGGCCGCGCCCCAGAAGTTGGGCGTGATCGCCTCCCCCGCCTGCCATTGCGCACCGAACGCCGGGTCCGCGAACGCGGGCGGCGCGGCCACCACCGCGATGCCGCCCGTGACTACCAAAACAAGGAACACAAGGTAAATACTGACCCACCGCATGATTGCTCCTTTTTGCCGCCGCGTACCCGTATCCGATGCAAGCGGCGGTGTATCCCGTTTCTCTCCATTCGTCCGTTACGCTTCGGGCAGGGCGACCCCGGCAAACAGGTCGCGCAAGATTGCCGCCGTTTCGCCGCGTCCCACCCGCCCCCGTTCGAGCACGCCGATGCTGAGAAAGCAATGAATGGTGCCGGGGTAGCGTCGCAACAGGGTCGGGACGCCCACCGCCCGGAGCCGCGCGGCGTACGCCTCACCCTCGTCGCGTAGGGGGTCGTACTCCGCCGTGACCACGAGGGCGGGCGGCAACCCCGCGAGATCGGGGGCATGCAGAGGCGACACGCGCGGGTCGGTCGGTGAGACGCCGTCGGGCAGGTAGTTGCCCCAGAACCATTCCATGCTCGTCCGCGTCAGGAAATAGCCGTCGCCGTATGCGGTGTACGAGGGTGTGCCGGGGTCGTGGTAGTCCATGACCGGGCAGACGAGCAGTTGCGCGACGAGGGGTGGCCCGGCGGTATCCCGGAGCCGGATCGCCACCACCGCCGCCAGGTTGCCGCCCGCGCTCTCGCCTCCTACGGCGAGCCGCGTGATGTCGCCGCCCCACTCCCCCGCGTGCGCCGCCACCCCGCGCACCGCCGCCTCGGCGTCATCGAACGCGGCGGGAAACGGGTACTCCGGGGCGAGGCGGTAGTCTACCGAGGCCACAAGGCAGCCCGCGCCGCTTGCCAACGCGCGACACAGGGAGTCAGTCGTATCCCGATCGCCCAATGTCCAGCCGCCGCTGTGAAACCACACGAGCACGGGCAATGGCGCGGGGGCTTGCGGCGTGTAGAGGCGGATCGGCAATGACCCACCGGGCGTCTGCATCACGCGGTCTTCGATGCGTGCCACCGACACGGGCGATCCCGCGAGCGCGGCAAATGCTTGCGCAAACCGTTGCCGGGCCTCGTCCGGCGCGAGCAGATACACCGGTGTGGCCTCCGTCGCCGCGATGCGGTCGAGCAGTATGCGGGCATCGGCGTCGAGCGGCATGGTGACGATCTCCCCCGTGTTCGGCATGGGCCGCATCCCTTGTGCCCGCCCCCCGGCGTTCATGTGGGCGATGCGCGGCTTCCGTCGCGCAGTGTACCTGATACCCCGACCGCGCGCTCCGTGTCAACCTATTGTATGATCGTGTTTGTCTACCGCATCGAAAGCCGTGCCCCGGCACCCACGCCGCCCTGACGCTCGGAGGTGAGCAATGCGTACCATGAAGGCCGCCGTTCTGTACGACTACAACGCGCCGATGGTGATCGAGGAGGTGCAACTCGATGATCCGGGGGTGGGCGAGGTGCTGGTGAAGATGACCGCCAGCGGCGTCTGCCGCAGCGATCTCCATGTGCTTAAGGGCGAATGGAAATCACCCCTGCCGACGATTCTCGGCCACGAGGCGGCGGGCCGGATCGAGGCCGTCGGCCCCGGTGTCACGCGCGTCAAGGCGGGCGACCCCATTGTGCTCTCCTTTAAGCCGCACTGCGGCTACTGCGAGTACTGCATGTCCGGGCGGCCGCACCTCTGCACGGGCATGGGTGGTCGCGCAGGCACTCTGCCGGGCGGGCACATCCGGCTCTCGAAGGATGGCAACCTGATTTACCATTTCGCCGCCACGGCCTCGTTCGCCGAGTACGCGGTGATCCACGAGAGTAGCGCGGTGGCAATCGGCCCGGAAACGCCGCTCGAACTCGCGGCGCTCGTCGGCTGTTCGGTGACCACCGGCGTCGGGGCGGTGTTGAACACGGCGCAAGTGCGGCCGGGGAGTACGGTCGCGGTGATCGGCTGTGGCGGGGTCGGCCTGAACGTCATTCAGGGGGCGCGGTTCGCTGGTGCGTCGCGGATCATCGGCGTGGACATCAGCCAGGAGAAGCTGGAGTTCGCGGAGCGCTTCGGTGCGACCGACACGGTGGACGCGCGCGAGGAAAACCCGGTCACGGCGATCCGCCAACTGACAGGTGGCGGGGCGGATTACGCCTTCGAGGTGCTGGGCAGTGGGGAAACGGTGCGCACGGCGTTCGAGTCGGTGCGCACCGGGGGAACGGCGGTCGCGGTGGGCATGGCGGCGGTTGGGGAATACGCGCAGATTGACGCCTACCTGCTCGCGGCGCAGGAGAAAACGTTGAAAGGCTGCTTCTACGGCTCCGCGCGCACCCATGTGGACATGCCGCGCTACATCGCCCTCGCACAGGCGGGCAAGCTCGATCTGGACTCGCTCGTCACACGGCATTACCCGCTGGAAGATATTAACGAGGCCTACGCCGCGCTCGAACGCGGTGAGGTCGGGCGCGGGCTGATCGTTTTCTAACACGGCTACGCGGAATGCGAGGTGAATATGACGATGAAAGTAGTTGTGGACCACGACAAGTGCGAAGGCAATGCCCGCTGCGTGCTCGCGGCGCCCACGGTGTTCGCGTTGCACGATGATGACCAGGCGTACGTGCTGATCGAGCATCCGGGCGACGACCTGCGGCCAAAAGTCGAACAGGCGGCGCGCGTCTGCCCGCGTCAGGCAATCACGCTCGTAGACGAATAAGCGGACGACACGAATGCATCCACTATCCAATGGAGGAAACAATGGCACAACTTGCACCCCCCCCGTTCGCGGACGTTGACCTGACAAACTTCGATGTGTTCGTGCAGGGCAAGGCCCATGCGGTCTGGCGACGGTTGCGCACCGAGGCCCCGGTACACTGGAATCCGGGCACGGCGGATTTCCCGCCGTTCTGGTCCGTCACGAAGTACGCCGATCTACTCACCGTGTCCCGCGACACGGACACCTATATCTCGTCGCGCGGCATCGCGATCTCGGCGGACCCCCAGAACCCGCCACCGGGAGCGGGCAAGATGATGATCATGATGGACCCACCGCGCCACGTTCGCCTGCGGCGGCTGGTCAACAAGGGCTTCACACCGCGTATGGCGGCCGCGCTGGAACCGAGCGTGCGTGAAATCACCAATGGCATCCTCGACGACGTGGCGCCACGCGGCGGGTGCGATTTCGTCACCGATGCCGCAGCGATGCTGCCGCTCGCGGTGATCTGCGCGATGATGGGCATCCCCCGCGAAGACTGGGCACTGATGTTCGACCTGACCAACCGGGGGCTTGGCCCTGCCGACCCCGAATACCAGACGGTGCCCGGCAACGCGCAGGAAACGGCGGAGCAGTCGCGCCGCGAGATGTTCATCTACTTCTCGGCAAAGGCGGCGGAACGGCGGCGGGAACGGCAGGACGACCTCGTGAGCGTGTTGGTTGGCGCGGAGATTGACGGGGAAGCAATTACCGAGGAAGAGTTGTTGTTCTTCTGCCAGTTGCTGATCCTCGCGGGCAACGAGACCACGCGCAACGCAATTTCCGGCGGGCTACTGGCGTTGCTGGAATACCCCGACCAGATGGCGCGGTTGCGCGCCGAACCGGCGCTCCTGCCCACGGCGGTGGAAGAAATCTTGCGCTGGACCTCGCCCGTGACGCACATGATGCGCTACGTGACGCGCGATACCGAACTGGGCGGCCAATCGCTCCGCGCGGGCGAGCGTGTGCTGCTCTGGTACCCGTCGGCGAACCGCGACGAGGACGTTTTCCCGCACGCCAACACGTTCGACATCGGGCGCACGCCGAACGAGCATATCGCCTTCGGCATCGGTGAGCATTTCTGTCTCGGCGCGGGCGTCGCGCGCGTGGAAGTGCGCGTGATGATCGAAACGCTGCTCGCGCGCTTCTCCGACATTGCCCTGGCGGGCGAGGTGGAGCGGTTGCGTTCCAGCTTTATCGGCGGCATCAAGCACATGCCGATCCGGTTCACGCCGGCAACGTAACCCGGCTATGTAGTACGCAGTATGCAGTATGCAGTACGTAGAAGGGACGAATGCATTTCACTGCGTACTGCGTACTGCATACTGCGTACTTCCCAAAAGCGCGAACCCCTCGTAGCCCCGTGCCGCGACCTCATCGCACTTTTGCCGGTACACGCCGCCGCCGCCGACGTACGGCATGAAGACGCGCGGTTTGCCGGGAATGTTCGCCCCGATGTACCACGAATTCGCCAAAGGGTAGAGCGTAGTGTCCGCGACCGCGTTCGCGTGCGTGACCCACGCATCTTCTGCGTCGTCCGTCGCTTCGATGCTCACGTACCGGTGCGCGCGCAGGTACGCGAGGCAGTCCGCGATCCAGTCCACATGCTGCTCAATGGAGACGATCATATTGCTGAGCACGGAGGGGCTACCGGGGCCAGTGATGATAAACAGGTTCGGGAAACCGGCGACCATCAGGCCGAGGTAGGTGCGCGGCCCTTCGGCCCATTTCTCACCGAGCGCGTATTCACCTCTGCCGCGAATATCCATCGCGAGCAACGCGCCCGTCATCGCGTCGAAGCCCGTGGCGAACACGATACTGTCCAGTGCGTACTCCGCGTCGCGCGTCCGCAGGCCTGTTGGCGTGATCGCCTCGATGGGCGCGTTCCGCACATCAACCAGCGTGACGTTGTCGCGGTTAAATGTCTCGTGGTAGCCGGTATCGAGGGGGAGACGCTTGGCGCCCACGGGGTAATCCTTCGGTGATAGCGCCTCGGCAACGGCCGGGTCACGGACGGTAGCGCGGATTTTGTCACGGATAAACGTGGCGGCGGTGTCGTTAGCTTCCTTGTTCATACCAACATCTGAAAACGCCGACAGAAAGCCGAAGCCGCCGCGTGCCCAGCGGGACTCGTACGCGCGTTGCCGCTCGTCGGGCATCGCCGCCAGCGCGGATTGCTCATTGCGCTGCACCATAAAGCCGGCGTAGGATTCGCGATTTCCCTGCCGGCGCTCGGCGTAGTTCGCCTTTACCTGCCGCTCGATTTCCGCATCGAGCGGGGCATTATGTGCCGGTACGGTGAAGTTCGGCGTCCGCTGAAAGACGAACAGGTGCGCCGCTTGTTGGGCAATCATCGGGATGGACTGGATGCCGGAGGCGCCGGTGCCGATCACCCCGACCCGTTGCCCGGTGAAATCCACGCCCGCGTGAGGCCAATTGCCCGTGTGATACCACTTGCCCGCGAAGGTCGAAAGACCTTCGTACTGCGGCACTTGCGCGGTGCTCAGGCAGCCGACTGCCGTGATGCAGAACGTCGCCGAGACGCGGTCGCCCCGGTCGGTCTGGATCGTCCACCGGTTCGTCGCTTCGTCAAAGGTCGCGGCGGTCACGCGCGTCTCGAACTGGATGTCCCGGCGCAGGTCGAACCGATCGGCGACGTGGTTGATGTAGCGGAGAATCTCCGGCTGCGCGGCGTACCGCTCGCTCCACCGCCATTCCCCCTGAAGTTCGTCCGAAAACGAGTACGAGTAATCCACGCTCTCGATGTCGCAGCGCGCCCCGGGATAGCGGTTCCAGTACCACGTCCCCCCGACATCGCGTGCCGCTTCGTACACCCGCACCGCGAGTCCCAGGCCGCGCAGCCGGTGGAGCATGTAAAGACCGGCGAATCCGGCACCGACGATCACCGCGTCGCACTCGTCCGCCGCTCCCGCGTCGGCATCCATCGGTTGCTGTGGCACCTCAGACATGGTCGCTCCCTTCTGACTGCGACGGACTCGATGAAATCCGGTTAAATGAGCGGAGAAACACAAAGGACGCGGAGAAAGCGGAGAACGCGAAGGGAAAAATTGGGCAGGGGAAATACTGGATGTATCAGGATTGCGTTGCCTCTCTCCATCATTGTCGTTGCTTTGCGTCCTTTGCGTTCTCCGCGTTTCCCCAACCGATCAGACGGATAACGGATTAGGAGAGATAGCCACCATCCACGACCAGCGGATGACCCGTGACAAACGCCGCCGCGTCGGAGCAGAGCCAGAGCACCGCCGCCGCGATCTCCTCCGGCGTGCCGAGGCGACCGACCGGGTGGCGCGCGGTGATCTGGGCCTCGCTGTTGGGAACACGCTCGAAAATGTATTCAGCCATCGGCGTCTCAGTGTAGCCGGGACAGACGGCGTTGATGCGTATCCCCGCACTCGCGTACTGGCGCGCGGCGGATTTCGTCAAACCGATCACCCCATGCTTGCTCGCCACGTAGGCGACGGCCCCTGGCATCCCGGTCAGCCCCGCGATGGAGGCTGTGTTCACGATCGCGCCGCCACCCCCCGCGAGCATCGCGGGAATCTCATGCTTGAGGCAGAGCCAGACACCCTTGAGATTCACCGCGACCACACGGTCCCAGTCTTCCTCCGTGCATTCTACCGCGCCGCCGAACGCGACGATGCCCGCGTTGTTGTGGGCGTAGTCGAGGCGACCATACCGCCCTACCGTATCACCGACAAGGGCCGCAACCTCACCGGCGCGGGTCACATCGGCGCGGATAAAAACCGCTTCACCCGCCGCCGCGTGGATCAGTTGCACCGTTTCCTCGCCGCCGCGCGGGGAGACATCGGAGACCACGACGCGCGCCCCGGCGGCGGCGAACGCGCGGGCGGACGCCCTGCCGATCCCTGACCCCGCGCCAGTCACGAGCGCGACTTTCCCATGCAGATCGCCAGGTCCAGTCTCCGTGGGCATCAGGCAAATCTCCTTCTCCGCCTCCGAGGCAGTATCTGCGGCACAGATGCGCGGCGTTTTACCTTCCCACGCTCGATCACCCACTCCATGAATAGGCACCACAGGGCGTAGATATGCGGGCTACACGAAGAGTGTACGCTTGTGTATCACGACCGGGGAGCTTTCGCAAGTTCCTGTTTGACCGCCTACGCCTGCTCGCGCTGATCCGTCGCCAGGTGACGGACGCGCCGCTGATGGCTATAGTTGCACTAGACGGAACGAATCTCGATGCGGCGGCACGCAAAAGCGGAGGGTATCATGGCACAAACGGAAACAACGCGGCTGGACGAGCTTTTTTCGGCGGCGGCGCGGCGGGTGCCTCCCGGTCCCCCGAACGGGCGGGGGCTTTCCCCTGATCGCGTGAACTTTGCCGTCGGCGCGCCCGATCCCACAAGCATGCCGACGCGGGAGATTGCCGCCGCGACCGCGCGCGCAATGGAGCGGAACGGCCAATGGGCGCTTCAGTACGGCGCCGCCGCCGGTGACGCCGGGCTGGTCGCGCAATTGCTGTTGAAACTGAAGCGCGATAACGGCGTGGATGCCCGCCCGGAAAACGTCCTGATCACAGCGGGCGCGTCGCAGGCGATTGACCTCGTGTGTGCTGCCCTGCTCGATCCCGGCGACGTGATCCTCACAGAAGAGCCAACCTTTCTCGGCGCGCTGCGCATCTTCCGTGCCCATGGGGCGACGATTGTGGGCGTCCCGATGGACGACCGGGGCATGCAAATGGACGTGCTGGAGTCGCGGCTGGCCGAGATGAAGGCAGAGGGCGTCCGCCCCAAGTTTATCTACACCATTCCAAGTTTTCAGAACCCGACGGGCGTCACCACCCCGCTGGAACGGCGGCAGCGCATTCTCGCCCTGGCAAAGGAGTACAACGCCGCCGTGATCGAGGACGATGCGTACTTTGACCTGCGCTTCACTGGCGAGCACCTGCCAATGATGTACACGCTGGACGACGCCGGTCTGGTCATCTACACCGGCACGTTCTCCAAGATCATCGGCGCGGGGTTGCGGCTTGGGTGGGTCATCGGGCCCGAACCACTGATCCACAAGGTTGCCAAATTAAAGGCGGATGGTGGCACCAGCCCATTCACCTCCCACGTCGTGGCCGAGTACGCACCATCGCAACTGGAAGGGCATGTGAAGGAACTGGTCGCCGTGTACCGCACCCGGCGGGACACGATGATTGCCGCGCTTGGAGCGGAAATGCCGGCGGGGGTGGAGTGGACGGAGCCGGAAGGCGGTTTCTTTGTCTGGCTGACGCTGCCGGAGGGGATGGACGCAGTCGCAATGGCGCCGGAGGCGGCGGCACACGGGGTGGATTACGTGCCGGGAACGGCGTTTTACGTCAATGGGGAAGGGCGGCGCAATATCCGCCTCGCGTACTCGTTCACCGACGAAGACACGATCCGTCGGGGGGTGACGATCCTTGCGGGCATCATCCGCGAATACCTGCCGACGCCCTGACGCATTGCGCAAACGGAGTACGTAAAGCCACGCAAACGGCGGGACGCTGGCATCGCGTCCCGCCATTTGCATGGCACCGATGGTAATAGCGGGAAAGCGGTTGAGAAAACACGATATCGTTCGCGCTCATCCTGCGTATCTTCCGATGAATTGGCTTGTCTCCCACACATTGTCATGTTATCGTGATGCCATCGGAAAGGGAACTGAAGGAAAGGAAAGGAAACCGCGCGATGGCGATGCAGGTGGGCGTGCCGAAGGAAGTGAAAGACCGCGAGTACCGCGTCGGCATGACCCCTGCGGGCGTGGACGAACTCGTCGCCCGTGGCGGCACGGTGCGCGTGGAGACCGGCGCGGGCGCGGGCAGCGGCTTCACCGATGGCGAGTATCAGGCCGCCGGTGCGACCATCGTGGCAACCGCCGCCGAAGCGTGGGACGCGGCGATGGTCGTCAAGGTGAAAGAACCGGTGGAGTCCGAGTACGGGCTGCTCCGCCCCGACCTCACCCTGTTCACCTACCTCCACCTCGCCGCCAACGAAACGCTCACTCAGGCGCTTCTTGAGCGAAAAACTGCCGCCATCGCGTACGAAACCGTGCAACTGCCTTCCGGCACGCTCCCGCTCCTCAACCCGATGAGCGAAGTGGCGGGCCGGAGGTCTATTCAGGTCGGCGCGCACTACCTTGAGCGGACGTACGGCGGGCGCGGCATGTTGCTTGGCGGCGTACCCGGTGTCGCCCCCGCAAACGTGACGATCATCGGCGGCGGCACGGTGGGGACAAACGCCGCGCAGATGGCGCTCGGCGCGGGCGCGCACGTCACGGTGCTGGAAAAGAGCCTGGATCGGATGCGCTACCTGAGCGAGGTCTTCGGCGGGCACCTCACCACGCTCTACAGCACCGGGCTGGCAGTGGCGGCGAGCGTGGCGGAAGCGGATGTGGTGGTCGGCGCGGTGCTCATCCCCGGTGCGCGTGCGCCCCGGCTCGTCACCGAGCGTATGGTGCGGACGATGCGGCCCGGCGCGGTGGTAGTTGATGTGGCGATTGACCAGGGGGGCTGCATCGAGACCGCGCATCCGACCAGCCACAGCGACCCGGTGTACGAGGTGGACGGCGTGACGCACTACTGCGTGACGAACATGCCGGGCGCGGTGCCCCGCACGAGCACACTCGCCCTGACCAACGCGACGCTGCCCTACGTGATCGCACTGGCAACCGGAGGCGTGCGTGCGGCGGTAACGCGCGACCCGGCGCTGGCAAAGGGGATCAACACGCTCGGTGGCGCCTGTACGGAAGCGCCCGTTGCCGCCGCGTTCGGCCTGCCCTTCACGCCTCTCGACGACGCAATTACCCGGCTCACATAACCTACGCCACGCGGGAAACGGGCGACTATCGGGGGGGGCGTCGCCGTCTCTCGCGGGGCCTCTCGCCACTCAACCGGCGCTTATCCGCGTTTCTGCGGCGGCGCGCAGGAATTGCGCCACCGCCGTGGGATCGAAAGCGGCGATACGGGCGGGGGACAGGGCATCCAGTTCGGGTGTCGGCCTTCCGATCAGTTGGTCCGCGACCGCGCGGCCCACGGCGGGGGAGATCGCGAAGCCGTGGCCGGAGAAGCCCGCCGCGACCGTCAGCCCCCGTATCCCCGGCACCGCGCCGATAAACGGGATGCCGTCCACGCTGAATGCCTCCAACCCGCACCATTTGCGCGCCACGCGCTGTTCGCCCACAGCGGGAAGCAGCCCTACCGCCGCTGCCCAGTTGCCCGCCTCACTCTCCGGGCGCATCGTATACCCGCGACGGTCCGGGGTCGGGTCGCCGGGCCACCCGCCGCCAAGCATGAATGACCCGTCCGGCAGTTGCTTGAGCGAAAGCTGGCGGCTGATACCGCCGATCACGGGGCGCAACGTGCCCGGTGGGGCGGGCGTGGACACCAGCATTTGCAGCGCCTGCATCCGCACCGGGAGTGTGAACCCCGCCGACGCCGCCAGCGTATCGCTCCATGCACCTGCCGCCAGCACCACCACTTCGGCCCACACGTCCCCGCGCGCGGTTCGCGCCCCCGTGACACGATCCCCCGTCATCAGCAGGGATTCGGTCTCCGTGGCCTCCCAATACGCCGCACCGTGACGTTGGGCGGCGGCGGCAAAGGCACGGGTCGTCAGCGCCGGGTTCGCCTGCCCGTCTTCCGGGCTGTAGCTGCCCGCGACCACGCGCGCGTTCAGCCCCGGTACGAGGGCACGCACCGCCGCCCGATCCACGAACCGTACATCGGCAAAGCCAAGCGCCTGTTGCTCACGCACGTATGCGGCGGTTTCCTCGGCTTCCGCGTCGCTCTCGGCGCACCGGAGGTTGCCATCGCGGCGGTACTCGAGGTCCGCGTCCAGTTCCCCTTCCAGCGTGCGCCAACGCGCAATCGCCTCCCCGGCCAGCTTCGCCTCGGCGACATGCCGTCCCTGTCGCCGCACCCCGCCCGCGCTCGCCCATGAGGCGGTCGGCGCGGCTGCGGGGGTAGCCCGCTCCACCACGCGCACGCGCCGCCCTTGCCGCGCGACGTGGTAAGCAATCGCACTGCCGATCACCCCGCCACCGATGATTACCACGTCCACCGTTTCCGCGTGCATACTCATACTGGCCCCTTCATGGTAATTCCCGATTCGCGTGCGCTTCGCCGTGACTGTTGCCCCATCCTCATCCATCACGACCACGCTGTAAAGCGATGCGTGCAACACCGGGAGAACTGTAGCTTATGACCGCGCGACCTCAGCCAGATAGTGCGCGCGGTTGAGCGGATTCGGGCCGATGCGCGCCCTGACTGGCGGGTCATCGCTCACCGGCACATGCCCTGCAAAGCTCGATTCCCAACTGCCCTCGCCGCGCGTCAGCGCCGGGAGCTGTTGCTCGACGGCGCGCAGTTCGGCGGTGGGAATCTCCCCGATGATCCGGTACGACGCGCCGTCACGAAACGCGTTGCGCATCGTCGCGCGCGCATTCACCAACGCCCCCGAAACCGCGCCGAACGTGTCCTCCGGGATTTCGAGATCGAACGCTTCGATTGGCTCGCAAACCTCCGTACCGGCACCGAGCAACGCCTGCATCAGCACGAGCGGGGTGAGCTTACGGAAGTCCCCGGCAGTACTCATCACCGAGCTAAACCCCGCATGGGTGAGCGTGACGATGCAGTCGGTCACTTCCCAGCCAGACAACCCTTGCATGAACGTCTCGTACACCGTCTCTTCGATGGCGCGGTAGAACGCGAGCGGCAATGCGCCCAGTTCACGCACATAGCGAATGCCACTCCCGTACGCGGCAGGCTCGACGCGAAATCCGACCGTGGCGTAGAACGGGTTTCCGTCCGCACCCATGATCTCGGCATGTTCGCCTGTCCCAACCGGACGCTCAATGCAGATCGTCCGGCTCGGCCCGAACGTCACCGCGACGCCGTATTCCCGCGCCAGCGTCTCCATCACGACTTCTTTCTGCACCTCACCATAGAGACGGAGCGATATTTCCCCCGCATCGTTGCGCTGGCGCAGCGAAATGAGCGGATCCTGTTCCGCGAGTTGATCGAGCGCCGCGCGCAAGCGCGTGATCTGGCCCGGCTCGACCGGGCGCACGACGCTTTCCAGCGCCGGCGACGGAAACACGGGGGCGCGCTCCCCGGCCCCTGTTTCGTCCGCGCCGATGCGATCACCGATGCGCGCCGCCCGAAGCCCGTGCAAACCGGCAATTTCTCCCGCGCTCGCCGCTTCCGCCGGTACCGCAATTCCCGACATGAAGCGATCAATGCCGGTAATGCGCTCCTCGCTCTGCTCCCGCTCGCCGAATGCGTTGTGACGGTGCAGCGTCACGCGCTGTCGCACCGCCAGCCTGCCCGCGAAGAGCCGCACATAAACGAGTTTCTCCCCCGAAGCCCGACGGGCAATCTTGAAAACCGTCCCGGCAACCGGCGCATCCTTCGCTTCTTCAGCCGTCGGAAGCCACTCCTCGATTCCGGCGAGGAGTTCGGGAACGCCCGCACCGGTGATCGCCGACCCGAAAAAGACGGGCACGATGGTGCGCGCCGCGACCTGCGCCCGCAGTTCCGCCTCAAGAAAGAAGGCGCTCAGGTTCCCACCGGTGCGGTCGAACTCCGCGATCACGCGCTCGTTCGTCTCCGCCAGGAGATCAATCACCGGGTCTCGCCAGGCCAGGCTCTCGCGGTCGCACTTCACGACCGCCGCTGCCCGATCACCGATTCCGGTAGCGGCATTCATCGCTACGAGACGCAGCTTCAGCTTGCCGCGAAGGTCTTCGAGAAGCGTCTCGCCGCGTGCGCCGAGACGGTCAACCTTGTTGACGAAAAGAAGCATCGGGAGACCGGCAACGCGAATTGCCCGCGCGAGGCGACGGGTCTGGGGTTGCACGCCTTCAACGGACGAGACAACCAGCACGACGCCATCAAGCGCGCGCAGCGACCGCTCGACCTCGGCGACAAAATCTCCGTGCCCAGGGGTATCAATGAGGTTGACCTTGCGTGTGTGCAGTTGAAACGACACGACAGCGGATTGAATCGTGATGCCGCGAGCACGTTCCAACTCCCCCGTGTCGGTCTGGGTCGTGCCTTTGTCAACGCTGCCGACCGATTTGATCGCGCCGGTCTCGAAAAGGATGCGTTCCGTGAGGCTGGTCTTACCGGCGTCTACATGCGCCAAAATTCCGACATTGACAATCGCCATGCGCGACACTCCCGTTGAAGAAGCTTCCGGCCGTGAGACTCTTCAACGATTGCCGCATGGGAATCCTCCAGTTTGTATATCTGAACAAGTGGCTCGTCGTCCGCTGTAACACCGGGATGCCAGACCGGTTGTGGCGAGCAGAACGTTCCATCGCGCCCCCGCGCGGGGATGATAGTCATTTGTCGGGTAAAGGGCAAATCGGCCCGAAGGGGCCGGGGGTGAGGCGCATTCACCGCCGGAACTGCCCCTCCTGCCGCTATTGAGCCACACATTGCCCGTTGTGTCGTTGTTGTAGTATGAACGCGCACCGCAGACGTATCCGCTCGGCTGTTCAACGCCCGATTTCTCTGGAGGACGCCGCATGATGCAAGACATGCCCCCGGTCCCGGCCCCGCCCGTAGGAACGCCGCCCAGCACCGTGACGAACCCGCCCCGTCAGTGGGGGCTAGACGCGCCACCGAACGTCTACCCGGACCCGGATGTGCTGATCGTCACACCGGCGTTCCGCGATCTGCTCGTGGGCAATACGCCGCTCGTGCGCCTTTGGACCGGCGCGCTGTGGGCGGAAGGGCCGGCGTGGAGCGGTGGCGGCCGTTATCTCGTGTGGAGCGATGTCGGCGGCAACGCGCAGTACCGCTGGCTTCAGGACGATAGCCGTGTCACCGTGTTTCGTGACCCCTCGCGCCACAGCAACGGCAACAGCTTCGATTTCACCGGCCGTCAGTTGACCTGCGAACACCTCTCGCGCCGTGTAGTGCGCTGGGAGCATAACGGCGCGATGACCGTGATCGCCGATGCGTACAACGGCAAGCGGCTCAATTCGCCGAACGATGTTGTCCCCCACCCCGATGGCAGCATCTGGTTCACCGACCCACCATACGGCATCTCACTGTACGAGGGTCAGCCGGATGCAGGCGGCGTCCTGGACCCGACGTTCGGCATCCCGGACGGCGGAGGGCAAACGCGGCAATTGCCGACCGCCGTGTACCGCGTGGACCCGAGCGGGCGGATTGACCAGGTGACGGACGCGGTGGCGTACCCCAACGGCCTCTGTTTTTCCCCCGATTACACGAAGTTGTACATCTGTGATACGGGGCCGGGACCGCGCGACATCAAGGTGTTCGACGTGGGCGATGGTCATACGCTTACCAACGGCCGGGTCTTCACCGACATGGTCGTGGATGGGGTAAAGTGCGGGCCGGACGGCTTGCGCGCCGATGTGCATGGCAACCTCTGGTGTGCGAGCGCCGCCCATGGCGCCGGTCTCGGCTACCACGGCGTGCTTGTTTTCTCACCAATGGGGGAGCTGATCGGGCGTATCCGCCTGCCGGAAGCGTGCGCCAATGTCTGTTTCGGTGGCCCCCGGCGCAACCGCCTGTTCATGACCGCCAGCCAGTCGGTGTACGCGCTCTACGTCAACACGCAGGGCGCAACGCCGGGGTGAACGAGCCAGGCTCGTGACGGGGTGCGACGGATGTTCGCCTCATAATGTTCGCGTAGCGTGCCTGGACGCACAAGCATCGTTTTTGTTGACCGCGTGATCGCATTGATGGTACGTTTCCCTCGCACCTCGTCAATGCATTTGCCGGACAGACACACAGGATGAGTGGCGCATAGCGCGGGAGGGTATGGATGAATACCGAGCGTCTTCGTGGCTCGATTGTCCCGGTCATCACCCCATTCGACGACGATGGGCGGCTCGACGAGCAAACCCTTGGCGAGTTGATTGACTGGCAAATCGCCAGCGGGAGCCACGGGATTTCGGTCACGGGCACCACGGGCGAGCCGAGCGCGTTGTCCCTCGGCGAGCGGGCGCGGATGCTCACGGTGGCGAAGGATGCCGTGGGCGGGCGCGTCCCGTTCGTTCCCGGCACCGGCACCAACAACATTGACGAGACGATTCAGCTGACAAAAGACGCGGAGTCGCTCGGTGTGGATGCCGCCCTCGTGATCGTGCCGTACTACAACCGCCCCTCCCAGGAAGGGTTGTTTCGCTACTTCCGCGCCGTGTCGCAGAGCACAGACCTCCCACTCATCATCTACAATATCCCCGGCCGCACCGCTACGAACATGGCGCCGGAGACGATGGCACGGCTGCGCGACGCCTGCCCGAACATTATCGGCGTCAAGGAGTCCAACAAGGACTTCGAGCACGTCTCACGGGTACTCCATGTCTGCGGGCGCGATTTCCTCGTCTATTCCGGCATCGAACTGCTTTGCTACCCGATGCTCGCCATTGGCGGCGTCGGGCATGTGAGCGCGACGGCGAACCTCCTGCCGCGCGCGGTTGCGGCGCTCTACGACCTCGTGGTGGCGGGCAAGTGGCAGGAGGCGATGGACTTGCACTACGCGCTGCTGCCGCTCAACGAGGCGTTGTTTCTCGAAACGAACCCCGGACCGTTGAAGTGGGCGATGGGCGAACTCGGCTGGATCACGCCGCGATTCCGCCTGCCCCTCTGTGAACCCTCCGCCGCCAATCAGGAGAAGATTCGCGCCGCCCTCGCGCAATACGACTTCTCACATGCCCCCGCCGCCACACGGAAGGCGGTGCCCGCGTGAGAATCGCGCGCTTTCTTGCCGGGGGTCGGATCGTCACCGGTCAGGTCGCCGACGATGAGACGCCGCTGGACGCTGCCGGACGCCGCCTAACCGGCGATTTCCACTGGCTGCCGCCCGTCGTGCCACCAAAGGTGATCGGCCTCGCGCTGAACTACCGCGACCACGCCGCCGAGTTGAATAAGGTGGACCTGCCGGACGAACTCGCCGCACCGCAAGTGCCCGCCCTGTTTTTCAAGCCGCTGACGAGTCTCACCAGTCATCGCGCCCCCATCGTCTACCCCCCGGACGCCCGATACATGCACTACGAAGGCGAGTTGGCCGTGGTGCTCGGTCGCGGCGGCCGAAAGATCAGGGCCGCCGACGCGATGGGTCACGTCAAGGGCTACACGATTGCAAACGACGTGACGGTGCGCGATTTCGTGCAGAACTTCTACCGCCCGCCCGTGAAGCCGAAAGGCTTCGACAGCTTTGGCCCACTTGGCCCCTGGATGGTGACGGCGGACGCCATTGCCGACCCGACGGCCCTCACGATCCAAACGCACGTCAATGGCGAGTTGCGGCAGCAGGGGAACACGCGCGACCTCATCTTCACCATCCCCGCAATTATCGAGTACATCTCGGAGTTTATGACGCTCGAAGAGAACGATGTGCTGCTCACCGGCACGCCACAGGGCATCTCCGCGATTCATCCCGGTGATGTTGTCTGCGTGACGATCAACGGCATTGGCACGCTGGAAAATCCTGTGATCGCGGACGGGGACGAATCGTCCTAACCCCCAACCCCTTCGGGAAAGGGAAGGGGAGTGTGCCATTGCAATGCCGGGGCGTATGGGGAAGATCGAAGCATTGCAGTGAGTCACCCCTTCCCTAAAGGGAAGGGGCCGGGGGCTAGGGCATTGAATCTTCCTCATCGCACCTCGTAAGGAGATACACCGTGGCAACTACTATCGTACCCGGAGCTGTGACCGGCCTCCAGACGGTTACGCACTATATCAATGGGCAGTTCGTCGCCGGAACGGCGGGACGCTGGTTCGACACGCTCGACCCATCCACGAACCAGCCTATCGCCCGTGTCGCGGAGGGGGACGCGGCGGACATAGACGCGGCAGTGCGAGCGGCGCGGCAGGCATTCGTCAGCGGCCCGTGGCCACGGATGAAGGCGGCGGAGCGCGCGCAGTACCTGAACCGCATCGCCGGCGCGATTGACGCGCACGCCGAGGAGATCGCTCAGATCGAGGTGCGTGATGTCGGGATGCCGGTCACACAGGCACGGTCGGCGGCGGCCCGCACCGGCGAAAACTTCCGCTTCTACGCCCGCGTGATCGAGACGTTGAGCGAGGAAGCCTTCCGCGTCGGTGAGGAGTTTCTCAACTACACCGTGCGCAAGCCGGTCGGCGTCGCGGGCCTCATCATGCCCTGGAACACCCCGCTGATGCTCTCGACTTGGCGCATCGCCCCCGCGCTCGCCGCCGGAAACACCGTGGTGCTCAAGCCCGCCGAGTGGTCACCGCTCTCCGCCGTCAAGCTTGCCGAGTTGATTGACGGCGTCGGGCTACCACAGGGCGTGTTCAATGTCGTGCATGGCTTCGGCGAAACGGCGGGCGCGGCGCTCGTCACACATCCCGACGTGCAGTTGATCTCCTTCACCGGGGAGACCGCGACGGGCAAGATCATCCTCGCAAATGCCGCCGCCACGCTCAAACGGTGCTCGGTCGAACTGGGCGGGAAGTCGCCGGTCGTCGTCTTCGCAGACGCCGACTTCGACCGCGCGGTGGACGCGACGGTATTCGGCATCTTCTCACTCAATGGTGAGCGTTGCACCGCCGGGTCACGGCTACTCGTCGAGGAATCGCTGTATGACCGCTTTGTCGCTGCGGTTGCGGCGCGGACGGCGCAGGTACGCATCGGGCAACCTGCCGACCCGAAGACCGAACTCGGCCCGCTGATTCACCGCGACCACCTGCGCCGCGTGCGGGGGTATCTGCAAAGCGCGCGCGACGCGGGCGCTCGCATTCTCGTAGGTGGTGACGATCCGCCCGCGCCGCTCGCGGCGGGAAACTATCTCCCCGCGACGCTGATCGCGGACGTTACGCCGGACATGCGGGTCTTTCAGGAGGAAATCTTCGGCCCCGTGCTCGTTGCCACGCCCTTCCGCGACGAGGAAGAGGCGATCCGGCTCGCCAATGATGTGAAGTACGGCCTCGCCGGTTACGTCTGGACGCGGGATTTGGGGCGCGGACACCGCGTCGGGCAGGCGATTGACACAGGCATGGTCTGGCTCAACTCGCACAATGTGCGCGACCTGCGCATCCCGTTCGGGGGCGTGAAGGAGAGCGGCATCGGGCGCGAGGGCGGGCATTACGCGTTCGACTTCTACTGTGAACTTGAAACCGTGCATGTGGCGCTTGGGTCGCACCCGATCCCGAAGTTCGGCGTCGGGCACTGAGGACGGAGGGCGCGCGTGAGCAGTGACACACTTCTCCGTCTCGACATGGCGACCCCGCGCGGGCAGGCGGTGGGAAATATCGTGCGGGCAGGGTACGGGGAGTTTCGCGTCACCGATCTGGAGCGGGCGCGGCGCTTTTACGTGGACTTGCTCGGGCTGGTCGAGACCGAGCGCGCTGGCGACGCCCTCTACCTGCGCGGTCTCGAAGAGCGGCATCATCACTCGCTCGTCCTGCGTGCGTCCGATGCGCCCGGCGTCGCGCACCTCGCGTACCGTGTCGGCAGCGACGACGACCTCGACGCGCTGCACGCGATGGCCGAGGCGCAAGGATTGCCGATGCGCTGGCTCGCCCCTGACGAGGCAATCGCCCAGGGACGCACCCTGCGGATGCAAGACCCGGCGGGCATCCCCATCGAGTTTTACGCCGCGATGGCGCCCGCCGAACGGATGCTTCAGCGGTTCGACCTCCACCACGGGGCATTCCCCCTGCGGATAGACCACTTCAACGTGATGGTGCCCGACTGCCAGCGGCTGACGGAATGGTACATGCACACACTCGGCTTTCGCTGCTCGGAGTACACCGAGACGGACGCGGGCGGTTTATGGGCAGCGTGGCTGCACCGCAAGGGCACCGTGCATGATCTCGCGGTGATGAACGGCGTCGGGCCGCGTGTCCATCACCTCGCGTACTTCCTACCCGACGCGATGGCGGTGCTGCGTACGTGTGACGTGCTGGCGGGCGCGGGCATGAGCGACGCCATCGAGCGGGGGCCGGGGCGGCACGGCATCTCGAACGCCCTGTTTCTCTACGTCCGCGACCCCGACGGCAACCGCGTCGAGTTGTACGCCTCCGATTACCTGACGGTGGACCCGGATTTCCCGCCGATCCGCTGGGCGTTCAATGACCTGCGCCGCCAGACCCTCTGGGGGCATTACGTCCCGCGCCGCTGGTTTGAAGAAGCGATGCCTGTGCAATCTATCACCGACGACGCCTTCCTCCCGATCACCGAACCGCGCCTGCAAGGCACGCCGAGCTACGTGCATTGAGCGGCCATGGGCGAAATGGGTGAAAGCGGTTCGGCCCTCTGTCCTGAGCCTCATCTCCTTGTAATCACCGAAGGGAGCGACGACCATGCCGGCACGGACAGGCGCGGAGTACATCGAAGGGTTGCGACGGCAGCAACGGGAAATCTGGATCGGCGGCGAGCGCGTGGAGGACGTCACCACCCACCCCGCCACCCGGCGCGGCGTGGCATCGCTCGCCCACCTCTACGACATGCAGCACGACCCGCAGTTGCGCGACACGATGACGTACCCCTCACCGACCACGGGCGACCGTGTGGGCGTCTCGTTCCTCACGCCGCGCACGCCCACTGATCTCACCCTGCGCCACGAGATGATGCGTCACTGGACGAACTACAGTGGCGGTTTTATGGGGCGCACGCCAGACTACTGCAACTCCTCGTTCATGGCGATGGCGGCGGCCTCGGACTACTTCGCCGCCAACGACCCGCGCTTCGGTGAGAATGTCCGCACCTACTACGAGTATATCCGCGAAAATGACCTGGCCCTGACGCATACGCTCATCAACCCACAGGCGAACCGGGGCAAGGCAGTGAACGAGCAGGCAGACCCTTACCTGCCCGCCGGGATCGTCGAGACGAACGCGGACGGCGTCGTGATCCGAGGCTGCCGGATGCTCGCCACCCTCGCGCCGCTGGCGGACGAGATCATGGTTTTCCCTTCCACCGTGGTGCGGAACGCCGACGCGGACAAGTACGCCTTCGCGTTCTCGATTCCCACCGCCACGCCGGGACTGAAATTCATCTGCCGCGAATCGCTCGACACCGGTGGCTCGCACTTCGACCACCCGCTGTCCTCGCGCTTCGAGGAAATGGACGCCGTGGTGATCTTCGATGATGTACTCGTGCCGTGGGAGCGGATATTCCTGCTGGGCGACATGGAGCGGTGCAACGGCTGCTACGGTGCAACAAATGCCATTGTCCATATGATGCATCAGGTGGGCGTCAAGAACGTCGCCAAAGCGGAGTTCACGCTCGGCGTGATCCTTTCGATGATCGAAATGGTGGGCATCGAGCAGTTTCAGCATGTGCAGGAAAAGGCCGCCGAGGTGATGACGATGCTCGAAACGATGAAGGCCTGCCTGCGCGCCGCCGAGGCGGACGCCGCGCTCGACCAGTGGGGCGTTTTCACCCCGGCGCGGATGCCGCTCGATATCGCCCGCAACCTCTTCCCGAAGATGTATCCGCGCATCACCGAGATCATTCAGCTATTGGGGGCGTCCGGGCTGATGGCGACTGCCGCCGAGTCCGACTTCGACGGCCCGCTCGCGGCAGGGGCGATGAAGTGCTTTCAGGCGGCGAACGGCGACGGCAAGGAGCGCGTGCGGCTCTACCGGCTGGCATGGGACATCGCGTGCAGCGGCTTTGGCGGCAGACAGACGCTGTATGAGCGGTTCTTCTTCGGTGACCCGATCCGCAATATGAGCACGTTATATTTTGGCTACGACAAGGACCCGCTCAAGCAGCGCGTCTCCGCATTCCTGCACCGCGACCGCAATGAGGCCCGCAGTGCGAGCGACGCGAACGCGGCGCCCGCCGATGGCTGAAGAAGGGCTGACAACCGGGGTGACTTTGCCTTCACCCCGCAATGCTTTCCGTGTGCAACAGGACTCCCTTTACGGAATGGGGTCGCGGAGGCTTGCATCGCGCATCTCCCTGGGGGGACTTTGTGCGATGATCGCGCGTATGGGAAGGGTGACACGATTCGCGGACGTTCGGGCGTGTCGGCCCGCGTCTGATATGCGAGAAGCGACGGGGGAAGCAGGATGGACACACCAACAACGGAAACGGCGATGGAGGCAACGGATGGGCATTACCTGCCGAAGGTGAACCCGGCGGCGCTCGCGGCGCTGCGATGGCGCAACCTCGGGCCATTTCGGGGCGGTCGGGTAATTGCCGTTGCCGGCCACCCGACCGAGTGGGCGACTTTTTACATGGGTTCCACGGGCGGTGGCGTCTGGAAAACCGAAGACGGCGGTACGTATTGGGAAAACATCTCCGATGGTTTCTTCGCGCGGGCCTCCGTGGGCGCCCTCGCAATCGCGCCGTCCGACCCGAACGTGATCTACGCCGGCATGGGGGAATCCACGATCCGCAGCAACGTCTCCCACGGAGACGGCGTGTACAAATCCACCGATGGGGGGCGGACGTGGCGCAACGTTGGCCTCGGCGAAACCCGCAACATCAGCAAGGTGCGCGTGCATCCGACCGACCCGGAGCGCGTATACGTCGCCGCCCTCGGCCACGCGCATGGGCCAAACGCGGAGCGCGGTATTTTCCGCTCTGCGGATGGCGGCGCGTCGTGGGAACACGTCCTCTTTCGCAGTGCGGAGGCAGGTGCGGTGGACCTGGCAATGGACGCGACCAACCCCCGCATCCTCTACGCCGCCTTCTGGGAAGGCGTCCATCGCGCGCACGAACTGATTAGTGGTGGCCCCGGCAGCGGCCTCTTTCGCTCTACCGACGGCGGTGACACCTGGGAAGAGATCAGCCGTAAGCCGGGGTTGCCGGGGGGCATCCTCGGACGAATGGGAATTACCGCCTCACCCGCGCAATCGGGGCGCGTCTGGGCGATCATCGAGGAAGCGCAAAACGGCGGCGTCTACCGCTCGGACGACGGTGGCGACACCTGGCGGCGCGTCCATGACGGCGGCGAGGTGCGCCAGCGCCCCTGGTACTACATGCATATTTTCGCCGATCCATGCGATCCCGAAACCGTCTGGGTGCTGAACCTCAACGCCTGGAAGTCCACCGACGGCGGCCAGACCTTTACGCAGGTGCCGGGCGTTCACGGCGACTACCATGACTTGTGGATTGACCCGAAGAACCCGCAGCGCATCATTCAGGGCAACGACGGCGGCGGCACCGTGAGCTTTAACGGTGGCGCATCGTGGTCGTCCATTTACAACCAGCCCACGGTAGAGCTGTACCACGTCACCACCGATGACGCGGTTCCCTACCGCCTGTACGGCGCGCAGCAGGATAATTCTACGATCAGCGTGCCGAGCCGGTCGAACCTGCCCGCGATCACCGAGGGCGACACCTTCGAGATCGGGGGGGGCGAGAGCGGCTACATCGCCGTCAAGCCTGGCAACCCGGACATCGTGTTCGCCGGCAGCTTTGCCGGGGTAATCACGCGCTACAACCGCCGCACCGGGCAGCGGCAAAACATCGCCGCGTGGCCTGAAGAGTCCGCCGGCTGGGGCGCGAAAGACGTGCGCTACCGCTTTCCCTGGACATTCCCGATTCTGATCTCGCCACACGACCCGGACACGCTGTACATCACCTCGCAGCACGTTCACCGCTCCACGGATGAGGGCGCGAGTTGGCAGGTGATCAGCCCCGACCTGACGCGGGACGACAAATCGAAGCAGGAGCCGTCCGGTGGGCCGATCACAATTGACTCGAACGGGATGGATTATTACTGCACGATCTTCGCCTTCGCGGAGTCACCGATCACACACGGCCTGCTCTGGGCAGGGTCGGACGACGGTGTGGTTCATCTGTCGCGCGACAACGGGGAAACGTGGACGAACGTCACGCCCCCGGAGATGCCGGAGTGGTCGCTCATCAGCATCATCGAGCCATCGCCGCACGACGCCGCAACTGCGTACATCGCCGTGGACCGGCACCGGCACGATGATTTCGCCCCGTACGTGTACCACACCACGAACTACGGGGAGACGTGGACGGCGATCAACGCCGGTATCCCGGCAGGCGACTTCGCCCGCGTGATCCGCGAAGACCCCGCCCGCCGTGGCCTGCTGTACCTCGGCACGGAAACGGGTGTACATGTCTCGCTGGACGCGGGCGCGCACTGGCAGCCGCTGCGGCTTAACCTGCCCGTGGTGCCCGTGCATGATCTGCTCGTCAAGGATGGCGACCTGGTCGCGGCGACGCATGGACGTGGTTTCTGGATTCTCGACGACCTGACGCCGCTCCATGCCCTCGCCCCGGACGCGCTCGCAGCGCCCGCGCACCTCTTCCCGCCACGCCCGACGACGCGCTACCGCCCGATCGGCGGCTTTGCCAAAGCCGAAGGGCCGGGAAAAAGCTACCTCTCGGTGGGCACCACGATGTATGCCACCCGTGAAATCACGCGCCCCGACGGGGAAAAGGCCCAGAAACTGCTCGACGCCGGGCAGAACCCGCCAGATGGTGTGATCGTTTTTTACCACCTGCGCGAGCAGCCCGCAGGCGCGGTGACGCTCGCGTTTCTCGACGCGGACGGCCACGAGATCAAACCGTTTTCCTCCGCACCGGAGGGCGAGGCCGCCCCGGACGGTGCAAAGAACGGCGCGAAAAACGGCCTGAAGGAACCCACCATGCCAAAGGCAGAAGGGCTGAATCGCTTTGTCTGGAACATGCGCTACCCCGACGCCCGCAACGTTCCCGGCGCGATCTACCGTGCGGGCGACGTAACCGGCCCGCTCGCCCCTCCCGGCGCCTATCAGGTGCGCCTGACCGTCGGCGACCAGACACTGACACAGCCGTTCACACTCGTCAAAGACCCGCGCGTCGAGGCGAGCGACGCGGATTTGCAAACGCAGTTCGCCTTTCTCATCGAGATCCGCGACCGGCTTTCGGCAGTGAACGACGCCATTAACCGCCTCCGCGCGCTACGTGACGAAACCCGGAATTGGGTGGAGCGGGCGAATGGACGCGCGGGCGGCGAGGCCGTCGCGGAGGCGGCAACGCGGCTGATCGCCGACCTGACGGCAATCGAGGAAGAGTTGATTCAGACGCGCTGGAAGTCCTCGCGGGACGCGCTCACCGCACCGTCCAAGCTCAATGTCCGGCTCGCCACGCTGATGGGCGTGGTCGCGGGGGCCGATGCCGCCCCGACCGTGCAGGCACGCGAGGTATTTGCATCAGTGTGGGAGCGGGCAGGAGCGCAACTCGCCCAACTGGATGCCCTGGTCGCGCGCGAGGTGCCGCGCTTCAATGCCCTCGTGCGCGCGTGGGACTTGCCCGCCCTGACGCTTGCCGGGAGTGATCATGTGGAGGGTGATAACGAAGCCTGATTACCCGCGTCATAGGCCAATGACGCGGACGACGGGTTATGTACCGCCGGTCGTTGTCGCTGACCCTGTGGGTTGATCCGTGCGGCGCATCTCGACGGTGGGGAAGCTCCCGGCCTGCACCTCGGCCTCGCGCCCGCCCTCGACGGAGACTGCGCTCCAGACGAAGTACGCCGCCAGCAGCCCGCTCCCACCCAGGAGCGGGCCGAGCCAGCGATAGCCGAGGCTGGCAATAATCACCCCGCCGATAATGGCGGCGAACACGCCGCCCGCCTGCACGGTGGCGCTGTTGACGCCGCCCGTCGCGCCCTTGCCTGCCGGGGTCACGGTGAGCAACAGCGTTTGCTGCGTCGTGTACCCCGCGCCCATGCAGGCGTGATAACACATCAGCAGGGCGAGCGTCACCGGCAACGGCGCGAGCAGTCCCGTGGTCAGGGCGAGGATCGGAAAGCCGAGTATGTTCGACCAGATGTTGATCCGTTGCGGGCCGAAGCGCCGCGTCAGGCGGGTGGCGAGATTGACGCCCACGAGGTAGCCGACCGACGTGCCCAGCGACAGATAGCCGATCGCGGCGATGGAGACGCCATAGACATTGAAAAAGAGCAGGCCGACGTAGGTGTTCATCGCCGACCAGTGCAGCGTGCGCGCCACGTTTGAGAAAATCAGGGCGCGCGTGGGGCGGTGGCGAAACGGCAGAAACAAGCCGCTGCCAAAAAGCGAGCGGAGCATTCCGCGCGGCAGGCGCACCAGCGCCGTGTCGGGCGACAGGAAACGCGGCAGCACGAGCACGCCAATCGCCGCCCAGGAGACGTATACCCAGACGCTCCCGCGCCACGATGTCAGTTGCGCGATCTGCGTGTGGACTAGGCCACATGATGTTGCACGCATACTGTCAGTGAGGGTTGTCAAACGTCGCGCCATCCCACCTCAAATGCGAAGAGGGTCGGCTGTGCGACCGTCTCCTTCCGGAGAGCCCGGGGTGCATAGTCCGGACGGCGCATCACTTTCAGCCATTCCGCGTCGCTCAGATCCCACACCGGTAACTGCAACGACTGATACGGCGTCTCGAAGAGTCGCG
>JAABUQ010002562.1_pt1 | contig 35645 bp, 34 predicted proteins | sample 5560001 | NCBI WGS metagenome assembly JAABUQ01 (sample SAMN10711888, study PRJNA513371) | rock metagenome | isolation source: Antarctica rocks | place: Antarctica: Victoria Land, Finger Mt nord | collected 2015-12-18
TCCCATTTGGCGATGACCGTCGTCGCGACGGCGTTGCCGACCACGTTGGTCGCGGTGCGCCCCATATCGAGCAACGTATCGATGCCCAGGATCAGCAGCAGCCCGCTTTCGGGGATGCCGAACTGCCCGATCGTCGCCGCGATCACCACCAAACTGGCGCGCGGGACCGAGGCGATGCCCTTGGACGAGATCAGCAGGATCAGCAGCATCGTCACCTGCTGGCCAAGGCTGAGATGCACCCCATACACCTGCGCCAGGAACAGCGACGCGTAGGTCGTATACATCATCGATCCGTCGAGGTTGAAGCTGTAGCCGAGAGGCAGCACGAAGCCCGCGATGCGCGGCGGTACGCCGAAGCGCTCGAGCTGTTCGAGCAAGCGCGGGAAGGCGGCCTCGCTCGTGGCCGTGCTGAACGCGATCAGGAACGGCTGCTGGATGAAGCGCGGCAGGTGGCGGATTTGCGGCCCCACCACCGCGCGGCCGATCGCCAGCAGGATCGCCCACAGAATGAACAGGCCGATGTAGAAACTGCCCAGGAACCGCCCGAAAGTGATCAGGATGCCCGCGCCTTCGGTCGCCACCGCCGCCGCCATCGCGCTGAAGACCGCGAACGGGGCGAAGCGCATGACGTAGCCGGTCAGGGTGAGCATGACCTGCATCAGCGCGTCCAATGCGCGCGCGATCGGCGCGACGCGATCCCCCAACTGCGCGACCGCGACGCCGAAGAAGCAGCCGAACACCACGATCGGCAGCACCTCGTTCCTGGCCATGCTGTCGAGGATCGAGGAGGGAACGAGGTGGGTGACGAACTCTTTCAGGTCGAAATGCGCTTTCGCCAGGCCGGTCGCGGTGTCGGCGGGGGGCATGGGCAGGCGGAGCGCGCCCGCTGGATCGAACAGGTGCACGAGCGCGAGGCCGAGCGTGAGGCTGACCAGGCTCGCGCCCAGGAACCACAGCAGCGTGCGCACTCCGATCCGCCCCAGCGCCGCCGTGTCGCCCATGTGCGCGATACCTGCGACCAGCGTGGCGAACACCAGCGGCGCGATGATCATCTTGATCAGCCGCAAAAATAGTGCGGTGACGATGCCCAGCGCGTCGGCAGCGGCCTTTTGCGCGGGCGGATCGAGCGAGAGATTGATCGTCAATCCCGTGACGATGCCGAGCACGAGTGCGACCGCGATGTAGAGTGTGAGGCGTTTGGCCATGCGCCGCGTGTGTGCGGGGGCGGCCAGGGATTGGCAAGCCGTCCGGAACCGGCGTCCGTGTAGCCCGTTCAACACCGGTCACAAAACCATAGCGCGGGAGATCAGGCGATGAAGGGCGGTCTACTTTGGCTTCTGGGCATCCCCATCCCAATTATTATATTGCTTTATTTGTTTCACGTCATTTAACACGAAAGCACCATAGCCTTTCTCCGACCGTTGCGATTTAACCTGGCGGCGGTGCATTCGAAGTTAGGCAGCGCAGGGCGTGCCATACGGCGCGACGACAATGGGGCAAGGCGATCGGGGAGTTCGGTTTGTGAATAGTCCGGACTTGCATCTCGTAGGCAATTCGCGATGTTGATATACCGACGCAGCTTTATGCTCGCAGCCGCGGCGCTTTCGCTTGACGCGGCAGTCGCTCGTTCCGCTTCCAAGGAGAGACACATGGCTTTCACGCTTCCCCCGTTGCCCTACGCTCCCGCCGCGCTCGAGCCCGTGATCGACGCGCAGACGATGCAATTGCATCATGGCAAGCACGCGCAGGCCTATGTCGATATTCTGAACAAAGCGGTCGACGCGGATTCCACGCTGCAAGGCATGACGCTCGACCAGTTGATGGCGAAGGCGGGCACGCTGCCGCCAGCGGTCCGCAACAATGGCGGTGGGCACTGGAACCATAGCGTGTTTTGGCAGCTGATGGCGGCTCCGGGGCAGGGCGGGGAGCCGTCGGGCGCGCTGCGCGATCAGATCGCGGCCGATTTCGGGTCGGTGGATGCGATGCAGGAGAAGTTCAACGCGGCGGGCGTGGGGCAGTTCGGCTCGGGCTGGGCATGGCTCATCTGGTCGGGTGGCAAGCTCGCGATTTCGAGCACGCCCAACCAGGACAATCCAATGATGGACGTGGCTCAGCACAAGGGCGCGGTCGTGCTTGGCAACGACGTTTGGGAGCACGCCTACTATCTCAAGCATCAGAACCGCCGCCCTGATTATCTCAAGAGCTGGTGGCAAGTGGTCAACTGGAACGAGGTGGGCAAGCGGTTTGATGCGGCGAAGGCGGCGTAAGTCCTTTCTGCCGCTTGAGGTGAGGTGACGCAAGCGCCGGAAAGGGTGTTCGCAGGCTTCGCGAGCGCGGGCTGACGCACTCCTCTTCGTGCAACGCCGCGAAGAGGAGTGGGTCAGCCCGTTGCTCTACGCCACCGTTCCCGGCATGGTGCGCGCCATGAGCGAGCACATCATCCTCGAGCGCGATGGCCCCGTCGTCGAGTTCCGTCTAGCACGTCCGGCAAAGCGCAATGCGATTACGGCGGCAATGTACTCCGCGCTGGCGGATGGGCTCGCTGCCGCACACGCGGATACCGGCGTGCGCGCCATCCTGATTTCGGCCGAAGGGCATAGCTTCACGGCGGGCAACGATCTCCAGGACTTCCTGGATCATCCGCCTCAAGGGCCGGACAGCCCGGTGTTTCGTTTCCTCCACGGACTGGCGGCCGCGGACAAACCCGTGATCGCCGCCGTACAGGGGCAGGCAGTGGGCATTGGTACCACGATGCTGCTCCACTGCGACCTCGTGGTGCTCGCCGATGACGCGCAGCTAAAAATGCCCTTCGTCGATCTGGCGCTGGTGCCCGAGGCGGCGTCCTCGCTGCTGGTCCCGCGCGCGGTCGGCCATCTGCGCGCGGCTGAGCTGCTCCTGCTTGGCGATGCGATCGATGCCGCGACCGCGCTGGCATGGGGGCTCGCCAACCGGGTGGTTCCCGCCGGGTCCGAGCGCGCCGAAGCGCTGGCGCTGGCGCACCGGCTTGCAGCGAAGCCCATGGGTGCGCTTGCGCTCACCAAACGGCTGCTGCGCGACGACGCGGCGGGCGTGGACGACCGCATGGACCGCGAGAGCGAGCACTTCGGCAAGCAGCTGCAATCGCCCGAACTCAAAGACGCGATTGCCGCCTTTTTCGCCCGAAAGGCCTAACCCGATGACAATGCCCGCCGTCCTGCAGGGCCGTCTCTCGATCCCGGTAATCGCCGCACCCCTGTTCATCATCTCGCATCCCGAGCTTGTACTGGCGCAGTGCCGCGCGGGGGTAGTGGGCTCGTTTCCTAGCCTGAACGCGCGCCCGATCGAGCAGCTTGACGAGTGGCTGGCGCACCTCACCGCTGAACTCACCCCCACCGACGCGCCGTTCGCGGTCAATCTTATTGTCCACAAGTCGAACACGCGCGTGGATGCCGATCTCGCGCTGTGCGTGAAGCACAGGGTTCCGCTGATCATCACCAGCCTGGGCGCGCGCGAAGACGTGTACGCCGCGATCCACTCTTATGGCGGCATTGTCCTGCATGATATCATCGACGACCGCTTCGCGCGCAAGGCGATCGACAAGGGCGCGGACGGCCTGATCGCGGTTGCCGCCGGCGCGGGCGGCCATGCGGGCACCTTGTCCCCCTTCGCGTTGGTGCAGGAAATTCGCCAGTGGTTCGATGGGCCGCTGGCGTTATCGGGCGCGATCGCCACCGGGGGCGCGGTGCTCGCGGCGCAGGCGATAGGCGCGGACGTGGCCTATATCGGCTCGGCCTTCATCGCCACCCACGAAGCGCGCGCGGCGGATGCGTATAAGCAGGGCATCGTCGACGGGCGCGCCGCCGACATCGTCTACTCCAATCTTTTCACCGGCGTGCACGGCAATTACCTCGGAGGTTCGATCCGCGCGGCGGGTCTCGATCCCGCGAATTTGCCGCAAAGCGACGCGAGCCAGATGAATTTCGGCGACGGCGCGGCGAAGGCATGGAAAGACATCTGGGGCGCGGGGCAAGGCGTCGGCGCGGTCGACGCGGTAGTGGGCGTAACGGAGCTGGTGGCGCGGCTACGACGGGAGTACGAAGAGGCCAGGACAAGAGTGAGTATGAGTGTGTAGCTTGAGCCAAGTATCAAGCGATTGCGCCAGCGCCGAACCGTACTTCAACTTTGTCCAAGTCCGTTGTGATTAAGTCTACTGCGATAACACGTGATCCGGATCGAGGTCAGCGTCGAAAACTTCGTTGCCAAACTGTCCGACACGCGCGACCGCGTCACCCGCCTCGAACGGCTGATCGAAGGCGCGATCCGCAGCGATCGGCCCAAGCCGACCGCCCAGGCTTGCCGCGCACTGGATGAGATCGCCGCGCGGCAGCCCGATCGTCCTCACGCCGCCAGTGTCGATCGATGGTGGCCACATTCGGCTTCCTCGGCCTGCACCAGCGTGTGTAGCTGCGAGAGTACGTCGTCGTTGGCGAAACTCGACATGTTGGAGAAATTCAGGCTGAGCGAGCGGTAGCGCGCCGTGTCCTCCGCATTCAGTCCAACGAACGCCATCGACCAGTCGGTGAACAGTCGCCCCGCTGGGTAACCGGCGTCGAGCACGATGACCTTATCGTGGCGCAGGTCGCGCTGGATACGCTCGAAGGTGGCGGAGACGTTGGCGTAATTGCCTTCCAGCACCTGTAAGAAGCAGCCGTTGTTGAAGAGCAGCACGCCGCCGACACCCACGGGTGCGTTGTTGCCGCGCGAGACGGCAAGGATGGCGTCAACCCCGGCCTCCACCTGCTCGGGCGTGCCCGGCAACTGGTTGCGGCTCATGTAGACGATGCGGAACAGTTGGTCGGGCATGGCGGTATTCCTCGTGTTCTGGAGTGTTGAGTTCGGGCATCATCTCGCCCAGGCGTTCGGGCGGGATCGGTTTGGAGAGCAGATAGCCCTGCACCGCGTCGAACCCCTGGTCGCGGATCGCGGCCAACTGTTCGATCGTCTCGACGCCCTCGGCGATGGTGCGCATCCCGAGCTTGTGGCCGAGTTCGGCCACGGCGCGCGCGATCGCGTCGCAGGTGCGGTCCTCCTTCATCCGCTGGACGAAGCTTTTATCGAGCTTGAGCTTGTCGAACGGGAACATCGAGAGATAGCTCAGCGACGAATACCCCGTGCCGAAATCGTTCATCGCGATCGAGCAGCCGAGCCCGCGCAGCGCGTTCAGCGTCGCGAGATTGTCCGACGTGCCGTTCAGCAGCACGGTCTCGGTGATTTCCAGCTCGAGCCGTTTGGGCGCGAGGCCGGTTCGTTCGAGCGCGCGGCGCACGATGTCGACGATCTTGCCCGACAAGAACTGCGTAGGCGAGACGTTGACCGCCACGCTCATCCGCTCGGGCCAGCGCATCGCTTCGTCGCACGCTGTCTGGATCACCCATTCGCCAAGCACGGGCATAAGGCCGATTTCTTCCGCGAGATCGAGGAAGTGAAACGGCGAGAGCAGGCCGCGCGTCGGGTGCTGCCAGCGGATCAGTGCCTCGAAGCCGACGACCGCCTCCGTACCGCGCGTATCGCCCTGCGCCTGGTAGTGAAGGCGAAACTCCTTGAGCTTGACCGCGCGGCGAAGTTCGAACTCCAGCTTACGGCGTTCGGCCAGACGTTCGTCCATCGTCGCTTCGAACCGTCGCCAGACGCCGCGTCCCGCGTCCTTGGCCGCGTAGAGTGCGAGATCGGCGCGGCGCACGAGGCTGTCGGCGTCGGTGCCGTCATACGGCGCGACCGCGATGCCGATCGACGCGCCGACGTTGACGACATGGCCCTGGATGAGCGCGGGCCGTTCGATCAGGCCGATAAGCTTGTCTGCGAGTACGGCGGCGCGCACCTCGACGTTATCGCCCGCGACCGCGACACCGAACTCGTCGCCGCCGAGCCGCGCGAACGTCTCGCCCGGGCTCAGCACGCCACGCGCGCGCTCGACGACGCAGGCCAGCAGCAGATCGCCGATCTGATGGCCGAGCGTGTCGTTGACGAGCTTGAAGCGATCGAGGTCGAGATAGAGGACCGCGACCGGGCCGCCGCCGAGCAGCTCCATCGTGATTGCCTCGGCGAAGCGCTGGCGCGACGGAGCGGCGGGCGAGTCGACCAATTGCGCGGGCTCGGCGCGAAAGGTCGGGATTGCGCCGCCCTCGCGCAGCGCACGACGTGCGACGCGCAGCCGTCCGCCGGCGGGCAGCGTCAACACGACCCCGTCCCCGCCCGAGGCCAGCACCCTCGCGAGTTCGACAAGCGCGGGCGACGGTGTTGGGACCTGCGCGAGCGCCCGGCCGACGATCTCGTCGCTCTTTGCGGCGAACGCGCGCTCGAACGCGGTATTGCTGAGCATCACCTTGCCGCGCGCGTCGAGCGCGATCACCGGTTCGGCGACCGCGCCAAGGCATGCGACGGCGAGGTTCGCGCGAGCGGGCGCGGGGCCGACCGCGCCGACCAATCTCAATCCTGTCATCTGGGGGCCGATCCGTTGCTACGGACAGGTAAGACGACCGGTTCGCGGCTGGTTTCAGTAGGACAGCCACGCTTTGACACCCTGCATCGGCGCATCTAACCTCAACAAGCACGGTGGTAGGAGCGAACACATGGCGGAAACCATCACAGGCGCAGCCGCCATCGTCCGCGCCCTGACCGACCTCGGCGTGGACATCATATTCGGCTACCCCGGTGGCGCGGTCCTGCCGATCTACGACGCGCTCCACCAGCAGACCCGCATCCGCCACATCCTGGTCCGCCACGAACAGGCAGCCGTCCACGCGGCGGAGGGTTATGCGCGCTCGACCGGCAAGCCCGGCGTCGTGCTGGTGACGAGCGGGCCGGGCGCGACCAACGCGGTCACCGGCATCACCGACGCGATGATGGATTCAGTGCCCCTCGTGGTGCTCACCGGGCAGGTGCCCACGCATTTGATCGGTACCGACGCCTTCCAGGAATGCGATACCGTCGGCATCACGCGCCATTGCTCCAAGCATAATTACCTCGTGAAGGACGTCGCCGCGCTCGCGCCCACGATCCACGAGGCGTTCTACATCGCGACCAAGGGTCGCCCCGGCCCGGTGGTGGTGGACATCCCCAAGGACGTGCAGGTGGCGAAGACCGTCTACCGCTCGCCGGGCGTGCCCTTCCACCCCACGTACAAGCCCAAGCTCAAGGGCGATCTGGCGGCGATCGAGGCGGCGGTGGATATGCTCGCCGCCGCCGAGCGCCCGATCCTCTATACCGGCGGCGGCATCATCAACTCCGGTCCGGGCGCGTCGCAATTGCTGTGCGAGCTGGCGCGGGTGACGGGCGCGCCCGTCACCTCGACGCTGATGGGACTCGGCGTTTTTCCTGCTTCCTCGCCGCAGTTCCTGGGCATGCTGGGAATGCACGGCACCTACGAGGCCAACATGGCGATGCATGGGTGCGACCTGATGCTGTGCCTGGGCGCGCGTTTCGACGACCGGGTGACGGGGCGGGTGGACGCGTTCTCGCCCGGCTCGCGCAAAATCCACGTCGACATCGATCGATCATCGTTCAACAAGATCGTGCGGGTGGATCTGACGATCGAGGGCGATGTCGGCCATGTGCTCGAAGATATGCTCAAGCTGTGGCGCGCGCGCGGACACTGCGCGGCGAACCTGAAACCCTGGTGGGCGAAGATCGACCGCTGGCGCGCGAAGAATTCGCTTGGCTTCAAGCCGCGCGCGGGCGGGTTGCTGCCGCAGCAGGCGGTGCGGCGATTGTGGGAGATCACGCGCGATCGTTCGCCGATCGTCAGCACCGAGGTCGGTCAGCATCAGATGTGGGCCGCGCAGTATTTCGGCTTCGAGGGGCCGAACAAATGGCTGACCAGCGGCGGTCTGGGGACGATGGGCTACGGCCTGCCCGCCGCGATCGGCGCGCAGCTGGGCCATCCGGGGGCGCTGGTGATCGACATCGCGGGCGAGGCGTCGATCCAGATGAACATCCAGGAACTGGCGACCGCGACGCAGTACCGGCTGCCGGTCAAGGTCTTCATCCTCAACAACGAATACATGGGCATGGTGCGCCAGTGGCAGGATCTTAATTACGAGGGGCGGTATTCGCACAGTTACTCGGACGCGCTGCCCGATTTTGTCAAGCTGGCCGAGGCTTATGGCTGGTTGGGGTTGCGGATCGAGGACGCGGGCGGATTGGACGCGGGGATCGCGGCGATGCTGGCGCACGATGGGCCGGTGATGGTCGATTGCCGCGTGGCGAAGCTGGAGAACTGCTTCCCGATGATCCCGAGCGGCGCGGCGCACGACGAGATGATGCTCCACGCGGCCGAGGTGGTCGGCGAGGTGGATGATGACGCGCGGGCGTTGGTGTGAGTGGGCTACTCGATGTGGGCAAGTTTAAGTGTTTCTGGTTTAGCCTTTACGGTTTCCATACTGAGTTATGCTGAGGCCAGACGTGCATCCCGCAGATCTTTCGCGGTATCATACATTCAGCCTCTAACAGAATGGGCAGCCGAAGTCTTAACCGAGTTCCACAATGTGGATGAGACTTTTCGCACAGCGAAAGACGGCCTTGTTTACGAAAGACTAAGTGACGCGGTACCACGATTTCAACTGCTACGGGATCGTGGTCTTCTCCTATTCTTCTACAAGGATTTCAAACAAATCGAGGGTCAAAACTTGGGCGCATTAAGTGGGAGCGCAATCGAGACATTATTCCGATGTATTAGTGCTCTTATAGATCAACGGGAATGTTATCTGCTCAGCTCTCATGGTGAAGGGGAATTACCTGAACTCGGGAAATCGGCCGATTTGATTCACCAATACCAAACTGAATTTATATTTCGTATTTGTGAACTGGTAGGCTACCAGAACAGAATACGGCAGATGTTGTTACAAAAGGCATGAAACACCTCCCCTCCTCCCGCCACACCCTCGCCATCGTCGTCGAGAACGCCCCCGGCGTTCTCGCGCGCGTTGTCGGGCTGTTTTCCGGGCGGGGGTATAATATCGAGAGCCTCACCGTCGCGGTCACCGGGGACGAGAGCGTCAGCCGCATCACCGTTGTCACTAGCGGGCCGCCGCCGGTGATCGAGCAGATCATCGCGCAACTCGGCCGCCTCATTCCCGTCCACCGGGTCGAGGACCTGACGAGCCAAGGCCCGCATGTCGAGCGCGAACTCGTGCTGGTCCGCACCGAGGGCGTGGGCGAGGTGCGCTCCGAAGCGATGCGGCTGGCCGAGGTCTACGGAGCGAAAGCGGTGGACGCGACGACGAGGAGCTTCGTCTTCGAGCTGGCGGGCTCGTCATCCAAGGTTACCGCATTCGTCGCGCTCCTACGCGAACTGGGATCGGTCGAGGTCGCGCGCACGGGAATTGTCGGATTGATGCGCGGATAGTCGACACCGGGAGGAGTTCCGCCTGTGGTCTGTCCGCTTCTTGAACGCGTGTATCCCGAGTATCGCGTTGCACGAACGCGGCAGCTACGATCTCCGTCAGGCGGAAAGCGCGCGCCGAACCTCGGGAATTTCCTCGGAGGGATCGCGCATCACGTAACCGCGGCCCCAGATCGTCTCGATGTAATTGTCGCCGCATGCCGCCGAAATCTTCTTGCGCAGCTTGCAGATGAACACGTCGATGATCTTCATCACCGGCTCGTAGCTGCCGCCATAAAGATGATCGAGGAACATGCCTTTGGTGACTGTCGTGCCCCGACGTGTTGCAAGAAGTTCCAGCATTTGGAACTCCTTGCCCGTGATGTGGATGCGCTCGCCGTTGGCGTGCAGCGTGCGGCGTTCGACATCGATCTTGAGCTTGCCAATACGCAGTACGGGGCGAACCCGGGCGCTATGCTCGCGGCTGAGCTGGAAGATGCGTTTGACGAGTTCCTCGCCATCGAGCGGCAACGTCATATAATCGTCCGCTCCCGCCGAGAGCGCGCGCACGACTTCGACGAGACGGTCGGTCGGCGCGAGCGCGAGGACGGGCGTGCGAACCTTGGCGAGCCGCAGACGCTGGACGAGATCGGCGGCTTGCGTTTGCGGTCCGATTTCCAGAAGGATAACGTCGAATTCGTCGTCGCGCGCACAGGCAAGCCCGTGCTCAGCCGTTGCGGTCGAGCCTTCGATCAGCGTGCCCGCGAGACCCGCGAGCGCATTGGCAGCGACCGGAAACTCGGATTCGATCGTCAAAATACGCATAAGACCCTCCACGAGATTGGTTCCCGGCTTGCACCCCAACCGGTGAATTTAGATATAACGATGGCATAGTTGTAGAAGCAAGGTCTCGATACATGCTGATTATGGAAAAGGCGCGGAAACGGATGAAAATACTCCCTAATAGCGGCAAATATGGCGCATCCTGAAAAAGGTAAACAATGTGAATAGCGATATGAAAGCGCTTAGCATCGCAGTTGCAATGTCGGGCGGTGTGGATTCGTCGGTCGCCGCAGCGCTCGCGGTAAACAGTGGTGCCACCGTCATCGGGCTTACCTTACGTCTCTACGATACCGTCAGTACATCGCCGCGCAGCGGTGCATGCTGTGCTGGCGCGGACATAGCGGACGCCCGTCGTGTCGCCGATCATCTTGGAATTCCTCATTACGTGATTGATCGCGAGAGTTTATTCCGGAAATCTGTGATTGATGATTTTAATGATAGTTACTTGCGTGGTGAGACACCTATCCCGTGCATACGATGTAACCAAAGCGTGAAGTTCACGGATCTTGTAACGATTGCCAAAGACCTGGGCGCCGATCATCTTGCCACCGGTCATTACGCCCGCAAAAAAGCTGGCCACGACAGCCCGGAACTTCACCGCGCAATCGAAACAACCCGCGATCAAAGCTATTTCTTGTTCGCAACGACATGCGAGCAACTCGCCTATCTACAGTTTCCATTAGGACAGTACTCCAAAATACAGGTTCGCGCAATGGCCGCGCAGTTCGGACTGCCGGTCGCGGCCAAGCCCGACAGTCAAGACATTTGTTTCGTGCCCGATGGGGACTATGCCAACTTCGTTCGTCGATTGCGGCCCGAGGCCGATGCACCCGGCGATATCGTTGACGTTCGGGGCCGCGTCCTTGGGCACCACGCGGGGCTGATCGATTTCACGATCGGCCAGCGGCGCGGCCTCGGCGTCGGTGGCGAAGCGGAGCCGCTGTACGTGCTACGGCTGGAGCCCACCACGCGCCGGGTCGTCGTCGGGCCACGTTCCGCGCTGGGTGTGGACGGGGTCGTGTTGGGCGAGACCAATTGGATCGCGGGTACCGCGCCCGCGCCGGGCACGAAGGTCGAGGCGCGCGTTCGCTCGACCGCGCGGCCCGTGGCGGCGGTGGTGACCAGCGATCACGAGGTTCGCTTCGACGAGCCCGAGCGCGGCGTGGCACCAGGGCAGGCCTGCGTGCTCTACGATGGCAGTCGCGTTCTTGGTGGCGGCTTTATCGCGCGTAGTTTCGTCGATGCGGAACCGCGGGCCGAGGTTGCAGCCTAAAGTCGGAACACGCCCTCGATCACGGTGACGCAATCGCCCTCGAGATAGACGCGCTCGCCCGCCGCCTCGCACGTCATGCGCCCGCCGCGCGCGCTTGCCTGGTAGGCGGTAAAGCGCGCACGGCCTAGACGCGCGGCCCAGTAGGGCGTGATCACCGCGTGGGCGGAGCCGGTGACGGGATCCTCGTCGATTCCTGCGGTGGGCGCGAAGACGCGGCTCACTACGTCCGTCGTGGCGCCCGGAGCGGTGGCGATGAACAATGTGTCGCCCATCGTCTTGAGCGTGGCGAAGTCCGGATGCAGCGCGTGGATGTCGGCCTCGCTTGCATAGGTGACGACGCTATAGCCGCGCGCGTGGCTGAGCGTCTCGATCGCCGCGCCGCCGAGCGCGTCGGCAACGCTGCGGTCCACGCTTGGCGAGGGGGCGTAGGCGGGAAGCGCCATGCGATAACCCTGCGCGGCGCGCGAGACGGCGAGCAAACCCGCTTTGCGCGTCATGAAGCGCACCTCGGTCCGCGCTAGGTCCGCATCCAGCACCATATGGCCGCTTGCCAGCGTGGCGTGGCCGCAAAGCGCGACCTCGACCGTGGGAGTGAACCAGCGCAGCTCGAAATCCGCATCCTCGCCCACCCAGGGTACGTGAAAGGCGGTTTCGGACACGTTGTTTTCGTTCGCGATTGCCTGCAGCGTCGCATCGGGCAGCCACGCGTCGAGCGGCATCACAGCCGCGGGATTGCCTGTGAGCGGCGCGTCGGCGAACGCGTCGACTTGAAGGAAGGGGATTTGCATCGAAGTTCCTAACCGTGAGGCGGGCGCTGGTCGCGGTGGCCGGTAGGATCGACATGGACCAGCACGCCTACCCCGGGAAAGGCGCGCCGCACGCAGGCCTCCACCGCGTCCACGACGTCGTGCGCGTCGCCGACCGTCATGTCGGGATCGACCCAGATGTGGAATTGGGCGAAATGATGCTGGCCGCTACCGCGGGTGCGTAGATCGTGGACGCCGCGCACGAGGGGATGCGCGGCCGCGACGCAGAGCAGGCGCTGGCGCTGGGCCTCGGGCCATTCCTTGTCCATCAGCAGATCGATCGCTTCGCTGCCCGCGCGCGCGCCGCTCAGCCCCAGCCATGCGGCGATGCCCAGCCCGAACAGCGCGTCCGCACCGCTAAGGCCCGCGAAGGCTTCGAGGCCGACCGCGACGATGACCGCGATGTTGACCGCGAGATCGGCGCGGTTATGCGCGCGGTCGGAGCGGATCGCGACCGAGTTCGTGGCGTCGATCGCGCGGCGCTGAAGCCCAAGCAGTGCGAGCGTGACCGCGATCGCGACCGCCGAAACCGCGATGGCGATGGTTGGCTCGGCGGGCGGGGCGGGGCTCGCGAGGCGGTGCGCGGCCGCCCAAGCAATCAGCCCGACCGACGCGATCATGAGCGCGGCCTGGGCGAGCGCGGCCAGCGCCTCCGCCTTACCATGGCCGAAACGATGGTCGTTATCCGCCGGACGTGCAGCCCAGGCGACGCCGCCCAGGGTGATGAGCGAGGCGACGAGATCGAGCCCGCTATCCGCGAAGCTGCCCAGCACCGCGACCGAGCCCGTGGCCCACGCCGCGCCCGCCTTGAGCAGGGTGAGCCCGCCCGCTACCCCGACCGAGGCAAGGGCCGCATTGCGGGCGGTGGCGTGTTCGGCGCGACCGGTCAGTGTCATGGATAGAGACGCTGGACGCGCCATGTGCCTTGGGGGGCGGGCTCGTAGGTCCAGCGTTCGTGCTGACGGAACTCGCGCTCTTCCCAGAACTCGAAGCGATTGGGCAGGATACGAAGACCTGTCCAGTGGGGCGGTCGAGGCGGCTCGTCGGGAAACTTGGTTTCATAGAGCGCGACACGCTCGGCGAGACTGCCGCGCGCGGGCATCGGGCGAGACTGAAGCGAGGCCCAGGCGCCGATGCGGCTACCTCTCGGCCGTTTGGTGAAGTAGGCGTCGGCCTCGGTATCCGAGACTTGGTTGACCGGGCCGCCGATGCGGATCTGGCGTTCGCACGATTTCCAGTAGAAGAGTGCTTCCGCCTGGCCGGTGGCAACGATCGCGCTGCCCTTCGCGCCTTCGAGGTTGGTGTAAAAGACCAAGCCGCGCTCGTCCCAGGCTTTCAAAAGGACCGTGCGGACCGAGGGGCGACCGCGCGCGTCGACCGCCGCAACCGAAAACGCCTCGGGATAAGTAGGTTCGGTATTTTTCGCCTCGGCGAACCATGTGCCGAAGAGCGCGAAGGGGTCTGGGGGGAGGGGATCATCCATGGTCGTTGCGATGTAGCGCGACTGCGCGCCCCGCCCAACCCTCCCCGCCATTCCTCCTGTCGGGAGGAAGGGCAGGGGAGGGTGCCGCTGAAGCTACGCCGCTGCGTTCGCCCCTGTCGCGCCGTAGATGTTGCCGGTGGTGAAGCTGAGGTCCGCCGCCGCTAGCGCGACGTAAACGCCCGCGATTTCGACCGGCTGGCCCGGACGCTGCATCGGACAGTTGGTGCCGAACGCGACCAGTTTGTCCGGCTGCTGCCCGCCCGACACCTGCAACGGCGTCCAGAATGGCCCCGGCGCGACCGCGTTCACGCGGATGTGCTCCTTCACCAATTGCTTGGCCATGCCCTTGGTAAAGTTCATGATCGCCGCCTTTGTCGACGCATAGGGCGCGATGTCGGGCGAGGGATCATAGGCCTGTTCGGACGCAGTATTGATGATCACCGAGCCGGGCTGAAGGTATTTGAGCGAGTGCTTGATGATCCAGAACATCGCATAGACGTTCGTTTTAAACGTGGTATCGAAATCCTCGCTGCTGAAATCGCGCAGCGAAGGGATGCTGATCTGCCGGCCCGCGACATTGACTACCGTATCCAGTCCGCCCAGGTCGCGCGCGGCGGTGTCCACCAGATGGTTGCAGAACTGCTCGGTGCGGATGTCCCCGGGGATGGCGACCGCCTTGCGACCTTCAGCGCGTATAAGCGCAATTACCTCGCGCGCGTCGGGCTCCTCGGCGGGAAGATAGTTGATCGCCACGTCCGCACCCTCGCGCGCGTAGGCAATTGCTGCGGCGCGGCCAATACCGCTGTCGCCGCCGGTGATCAGCGCCTTGCGGCCAACTAGACGCCCCGTGCCCCGGTAGCTCTGCTCGCCATGATCGGGGCGCGGCTGCATGTCGCGCGCAAGGCCGGGGAAGGGCTGCTTCTGGTTGGGAAAGGGGGGCTTGGGGTAGCTGTCGGTGCGCTGCTGCACCTCGGCGATCGTATAACCCGAATGGGCCTTGGGCTGCGCCTGGGCGGCGCTCGCTCCGGTTGCGGCGGCGGCGACCACCAGACCCGCGCCCACGCTGCCGATCACCTCGCGGCGGGAGGCTTCATTCTTCACTTCGTCCATTTTCTCGCTCCAGTTTCCGACGCTTGGCCGGTCGTTGGAATAAAGTTCGAACGCCGGACGCGGTTCCGGGCGACGAGCGGACCGTTCAGCGCACCTGCGCCGCGAGCTGCTCGCGCCGGTTCTTGCCCTGATAATCGAGCATGAAGCCCGGATATTCCAACGGCAGGCGGCTTGCTTCGTCCAGCGCGGTCAGCTGCTCGGGGCTGAGGCGGACGTCGACCGCCCCCAGATTGTCCTGCAATTGGTCGAGCCGCTTGGCGCCGATAATCGCGCTGGTGACGACCGGCTGGTGCAGCAGCCACGCGAGCGCGACCTGCGCGACCGAACACCCATGCGCCTCGGCGATCGGGCGCATCGCCGCGATCACCTTGTCGCCGCGCGCGAGGTCGATGGGCGGGAAGTCGAACTTGCTACGCCGCGAGTCGCCCACGTCCGCGCCGCCCGAGTATTTGCCCGACAAAAAGCCGCCCGCGAGCGGGCTCCACACCATCAGGCCGACGCGCTCGCTCTGCAGCAGCGGTACGACCTCGCGCTCCAGATCGCGGCCCACGAGCGTGTAATAGGCTTGCAGCGAGGCAAAGCGATGCAGGCCCAGGCGCTCGGACGTGCCCAGCGCCTTCATGATCTGCCACGCGGCCCAGTTGCTGATCCCGATGTAGCGGACATGACCATGCTGGACGAGCGTATCCAATGCGCGCAGGCTTTCCTCGATCGGCGTGGCGGGATCGAAGCCGTGGATCTGGTAAAGATCGATGTGGTCGAGCTGGAGCCGCTTGAGACTGGCGTGGCAGGCCGAGAGCAGGTGATAGCGCGATAGCCCGCGCTCGTTCGGGGTCTCGTCGCCCATCGGCCCGAACGCCTTGGTCGCGATGACGATCTGGTCGCGCTTGACGCCGAGCGACTTGAGCGCGCGCCCGGTAATCTCCTCAGAGATGCCCTTGGAGTAGACGTCGGCGGTATCGATGAAGTTGATCCCCGCATCGAGCGCGGCCTTGAACAGCGGTTCGGCGTCCGCCTGCGGTAGCGCGCCCATCGCCTCCCACATCCCGCCGCCGCCGCCAAACGTCATCGTGCCCAGGCAGAGTTCGGAGACGAAAAGGCCGGTATGGCCGAGGATTTTGAAGCGCATGGGAACCTCGCGAGACGATGCGTGGCACTTAGTGTTGCGGGGTTGGTGCGACCACCCCTTGGGGCGAGGCGCAGGGGCTGCTACCTGCCCCTTCATGGCCATTGCCGATCCCGTCGCCGCGGCGGACGCTCCCCTCCCTGCCGGCTTTCCACGCAAGCTGGGCGAACTTCGCCTGATCTGGAGTTTCGTGCGGCCTTATCGGTCCGAGCTGATGATCGCGCTGGTGAGCCTGGTGATCGCGGCCGCGGCGGGGCTGGCGTTTCCGCAGGCGTTCAAGCTGATCGTCGATCGTGGGTTTAAGTCGTCGAACGCGGGCGGGATCGGGCGGTATTTCGTCGGGCTGCTGATCGTCGTGCTGGTGAACGCGGTTTTCGCGGCGGTGCGGTTCTATTATGTCAGCTGGATCGGCGAGCGATCGGTCGCGGATCTGCGAATGGCGGTGCACCGGCATATGCTGGCTTTGCACCCGGGCTTCTTCGAGGAGAACCGGCCTTCGGAAATCGCGTCGCGGCTGACAGCGGACACCACGATCATCCAGACGGTGGTGGATACGAGCTTCTCGATGGCGCTGAGGAACGGCGTGCAGGGTCTGGGCGGGCTGATCTACATGGCGTTCCAGTCGCCCAAACTGACCGGCATGATGCTGCTGGTAATCCCGGTGGTGATCGTGCCGATCATCATGCTGGGTCGGCGGGTTCGCAACCTTAGCAAGTCCAGCCAAGACCGCATCGCGGCGGTGGCGGGGCAGGTGCAGGAGAGCTTGTCCGCCATCAAGATCGTGCAGGCGTTCACGCAGGAGCGGCGCGCGTCCGCGAAGTTCGCCGAAGCGGTGGAGCGCGCGTTCGCGGTTGCGCGCAAGCGGATCATCGTGCGCGCGCTGATGACCGCCACCATCATGCTGCTGGTATTCGGCGCGATCACACTGGTGCTGTGGGTGGGCGCGAACGACGTCATCGCGGGGCGGATGAGCGGCGGCACGATTACCGCTTTCGTGCTGGCGGCGGTGATCACGTCCGCTGCTTTCGGCGCTTTGAGCGAGACGTACGGCGATATCATGCGCGCGATCGGCGCATCCTCGCGTGTTGCCGAGCTGCTGCGCGAGGTGCCCGCGATCCGCGCGCCCGCGCACCCGATCGCGCTGCCGCAACCCCCGCGCGGAGCGCTGGCGATGACCGACGTGGAGTTCCGTTATCCCACGCGGCTCGAGACGGCGGCGCTGCACGATTTCACGCTGGTGGTGCGCCCGGGCGAGACGGTGGCGATCGTTGGGCCGTCGGGGGCGGGCAAGTCGACGATCTTCCAGCTGATCCAGCGGTTTTACGACCCCTTGGCAGGCGAAATCCGCATCGACGGCGTGCCGCTGACCTCGGCCGATCCCGCCGAGGTGCGCGGCCGCATCGCTTTCGTGCCGCAGGAAACGATCATCTTCGGCGCGACCGCGCGCGAGAACATCCTTTATGGGCGGCCCGACGCGACGGACTCGCAGGTGTGGGCGGCGGCGGAGGCGGCGAACGCGGCTGAATTCCTGCGCGCGCTACCGCAGGGGCTGGAAACGTTCCTGGGCGAATCGGGGACGCGGCTTTCGGGTGGCCAGCGCCAGCGGATCGCAATCGCGCGCGCGGTGCTGAAGAACGCGCCGCTGCTGCTGCTCGACGAGGCGACGAGTTCGTTGGACGCCGAGAGCGAGCATCTGGTGCAGGGCGCGCTCGACCGGCTGATGGCGAAGCGGACCACGATCGTGATCGCGCACCGGCTGGCGACTGTGCGCGGCGCGGACCGGATCGTCGTGCTCGAAGCCGGCCGGATCGTGGCGGAAGGACGGCATGACGACCTGGTTGCCAATGGCGGTCTTTACGGGCGGCTGGCACGGCTGCAGTTCGAGGACGCGGCGTGATCCCGCCCGCGAGAGCGTGAAAGGGCGCGATCTCGCTCTCGTCGCGATCATCAATCTGGCGTGGGCGGGCAATGTGCTCGCGGTCAAATATGCGGTAACGGCCGTGCCGCCGGTGACCGCCGCCGCGCTGCGCTATACGATCGTGCTGCTGATCGCCTTGCCTTGGCTGCGCGTGGTGCGCGGACGGATGCCCGGGCTGCTGGGTGCGGCGCTGGCGCAGGGCGCGCTGTGGATCGCCTTTCTCAATCTCTCCTTCGCGCACGCGTCGAGCATCGCCGCGCTGAGCTTGGTCGGCCAGCTAGGCGTGCCGATCAGCCTGGGGTTGGCGGTGCTGCTGCTCGGCGAACGGGTGCGTCTCACGCGCAGTCTGGCGGTCGCGGGCGCAGTGTCAGGGGTGGCGGTGATCGGCTTCGATCCCGCGATCGCCAACCAGGGCTGGCCGATCGCGTTGTCGATCGCCGCCGCCTTCTCCTATGCGATCGGAGCGATCCTACTGCGCGGGATGGGGGGCGTGCACCCGTTCACGATCTTCGCCTGGATCGGGCTGACAGCAGCGCCGATGCTGATCGCGGGCTCGCTGTTATTCGAGCCCGGGGCGATCGCGGCCTTGCCCGACGCATCCGCGCGTGGGCTTACGGCCATCGGTTACTCGGCGCTATTCTCCAGCCTGATCGGCCATGCGGGGGCGACCTATCTTTACGGGCGCTATCCGGTCTCCACGATCGCGCCGCTGTTCATCCCCTCGCCCGTGATCGGCGCCGCGCTGGCGGTGATCGTGCTGGGAAACCCGGTGACGCCAAGACTGATCATCGGGGGCGCGATCGTCATGATCGCGGTGGCGGTGATCACGCTGCGGACAAACCGGTCGGCGCAAGCGGCGGCATGATGAGGGGCCGGGTGGTGGATGCTGTAGGGCTTGAACCTACGACCCGCTGATTAAGAGTCAGCTGCTCTACCAACTGAGCTAAGCATCCAGGTCCGGTCGCGCGATGTGACGCAAGTGGGCCTTCACGTCAACCGGCGCGTCAACCGGCGTCGGCCTCGCGCGCGATCGACATGACGATCGCAAGCGCGATCAGCACGGTCATCATCGCCGATCCGCCATAACTGACCAGCGGCAAGGGGATGCCCACTACGGGCGCGAGGCCCATCACCATCAGCAGGTTGATCGCCACATAGAAGAACAGCGTCATCGTCAGCCCGCACGCCGCCAATCGATCGAACGGCGTGCGCGCGCGCACCGCGACGCCCATGCCCCACCACAGGATCACGCCGAAGCACGCCAGGATGAAAAGCCCGCCAGCGACGCCCCACTCCTCCGCCATGGTGGCGAAGATGAAATCGGTGTGGCGCTCGGGCAGGTAATCGAGGTGGCTCTGCGTGCCCTGCAGGAAGCCCTTGCCGAAGAGCCCGCCCGAGCCGATCGCGATCTTCGATTGCGTGATATGATAGCCCGCACCACGCGGATCGGAACCCGGGTCGATGAAGGTGGTCAGCCGCTTGGCCTGGTAGCCGTGAAGATGGCTCATCAGGATGGGGACCGCGCCGCCGATGGCGGCGATACCGCCCGCGAACCACCACCAGGGCAGCCCAGCGAGGAACAGGATGGTAATACCGCCCATCGCGATCATCATCCCCGTGCCGAGATCGGGCTGCGTCACCACCAGCGCGGCGGGGACGAGGAGCATGACGAAAGGGATCGCGAGCGCGGAAAAGGAGGTGAGGTGCGCGCGCGGCAGCTTGTGAAAATAGCGCGCGAGCGCGAGCACGATCGCGAGCTTCATGAACTCGGACGGCTGTAGGCGCAGCACGCCGGTATCGAGCCAGCGCCGACTGCCGCCCGAAACCGCGCCCAAGGCTTCGACGCCGATCAGGCCGACGAGCACGAGCGCGTAGATCGCGTAGGCGTGCTTGAGCCAAAGCCGCGAATCGATCTGCGCGAGCGCGACCGTGGCGACCATCAGCAATGCAAACCGCATGCCCTGCGCCATCGCCCACGGGTGGAGTTTGCCGCCCGCGGCCGAGTAGAGCACCAGCAACCCGAACCCGCCCAGTGCGGCGACCGCGGCGAGCATCCCCCACGGCGTCGTGCGCGCCCAGAGCGGCAGCGCGCTGTTCATGCGGTGACGGGCGGTGCGGCGGCGGCCTTGGCGGCTGCGGCGGCTGTGGCGGCGGCCTCGGCGGCGCGCGCGGCGGCGGCGCGGCGCCACTGCTCGGCGAGCGCGCGCTTTTTCCAGTCGCCCTCCACCTTGGCGAGACTGGCGAGCGCGGTCTCGGGCTCGAAAAGGTAGGTCATCACATCGCGCGCGATCGGCCCGGCAACGACGCCGCCGCCGCCGCCATGCTCGACGAGCACGCTCATCGCGTAGCGCGGCGCGTCGGCGGGAGCAAAGGCGATGAACCACGCGTGGTCGCGCATCTCCCAGGCGAGGCTCTGGTTCTTGCGGACGCCGTGGCGGCGCTCGGCAGCGCTGATGTTGCGGACCTGTGCGGTGCCGGTCTTGGCGGCCATGCGGATGTCGCTCAACTGCAGCCGGTCGCGGCGCGCGGTACCGCGCGCGATGACATCGATCATGCCCTGGCGCACGATCGCCAGATGCTCCTCGGGCACGCCGAGCGTGGGCGCTCCGGGCGGCGGGCCGTCGATCACCAGGCGTGGCTGGATCATGCGGCCGCTCGCGATGCGCGACGTCATCACCGCGAGTTGCAGCGGGTTGGACGCGACATAGCCCTGGCCGATCGAGCAGCTCAGCGTTTCGCCCGGCATCCACGCCTTGTCGTAGCGCGCGCGCTTCCACGCCTCGTCGGGCACGATGCCCTTACGCTGGCCGCCGATGGGCAGGGTATAGTGCGCGCCCAGGCCAAGTTCGCGTCCGGCGGTGGCGATAGCGTTGATGCCCGCGAGATGGCCGAAATTGTAGAAATATGTGTCGCAGCTCTGGAACAGGCCCGAGTGCATATTCACGTGGCCGTGGCCGCGCTTGCTCCAGCAGTGAAAATCATGCCCGCCGAAACGGTAGCTACCCCGGCAGACCACGCCCGCCTCGGGCGAGATGCCGCTCGCCAAGATGGCAAGCGCGGTGACGGGCTTGAACGTGGAGCCCGGCGGATACACGCCGCCGACGCATTTGTTGATGAGCGGATGGCGGGGATCGCCCTGCATCAGCGCCCATTCGGCTTGGCTGATCCCGTCAGAGAAGCTGTTCGGATCATAAGCGGGCATCGACACCATCGCGAGGACGTCGCCCGTCCAGCAGTCCATCACCACCACGCTCGCCGATTCCACGCCGATGCGGCGCGCGGCATAGTCCTGCAGATCGCGATCGATCGTCAGGCGCGCGGTCGCGCCCTGCGTATCGGGCACCGATTCCAGAGCGCGTACCGGACGCCCGCCGGCGGTGACCTCGTCACGCCGTGCACCCGGCTTGCCGCGCAGCATCGGATCGAGCGCCTTTTCGATGCCTTCCTTGCCGACCTTGAAGCCGGGCAGCAACAGCAGCCGGTCCTTGGTCTTCGCGTATTCGGTGTGGCTGGGGGCGGCCATGTAGCCGAGCAGATGGCCATAAGGCGCGCCGCCGGGATAGGTGCGCGCGAACCCGCGCACGGGGCGCACGCCCGGCAGTTCGGGAGTACGCAGGTTGACGGCGGCGAAGGTCTGCCAGCTCAAATCGTCCTTGACCGCGATGGGGAGGTAGGTGGGGCGACCGTCCATATCGTCGCGGATGCGCGCCAGATCCTCGGGCGTCAGCGGCACGAGCGCGGTCAGCCGCGCGAGGACGGCCTCGACATCGCCCGCCTCGTCCGGCGTCATCTCGAGACGGTAGGCAGGGCGGTTCATCGCCAAGGGCTTGCCCGCGCGGTCGACGATCCAGCCGCGGCGCGGCGCGATCAGGCGGAGCGCGACGCGGTTGCCCTCGGCAAGCAGCTTGTATTTTTCCCCCTCGGTCACCGCGAGCTGGCCGAGGCGCGCGGCGAGCACGAGGCCGACCGCGCCCTGACCCGCGCCGAGTAGCAGCGCGCGGCGCGTGAAGCTCTGCTGTTGCTGAACGTTGGTGTTTATCACTCGAACCCGATCTGCTGCTGCATCCACGCGGCGGCGCGCGCGATCGCCGGGAACAACGCCCAGCTCAGGAGAATCTGCCCGACCAGCAGCGTCGGATCGCGCGGCACGCCGACCAGGCTGGCGAGGCCGAACGCGAGGAGCTGGTAGGCGGCGATCAGCGGTCCGACGATGAGCCAATCGAGGAAAAACCGTCGCTTGCCCAGCAGCGGGCTCCATTCACGCAAGATGAACACCAGCAATGGCATCAGCGTGGCGTTGACGCCGAGCGGCAGCACGAGCGCGAGATCGGTCGCCACGCCGATCACGAACGCGGCCCAGGGCGGCATCAGGCGGGGTTGGTACAGACTCCACACGATGACGCACAATAGCGTCAGCAGCGGCACAACGGGTGCTGGCGCGAGCATGGGCGCGGCGAGCGCGAGCGCGGCAAGGAGGCCGATGGTCGCGGGCAGGGTACGTCGCCAGCGACCCAGGTGCCACGCGACGCGCTCGTCGTGCGAGAGATGGGTCCAGGGCGTGTTCACGGGTTGACCATCGCCGCCATGCGCAGCGGCGTGGGGGCAAGCGCGAGGCCGGGTGTGGCGGGCACCATGGGCGGCGGTAGCCACGCCGCCTCGACCACGGCCAGCCCAAGCGTATCCGGTCTCGCCAGCGGGCGCGCGCGCGCACTGTCGCCGCGCACGCTCTCCACGCGCGCGACGGGGACATCGGGCGCGAACAGACCGCCCTCGCCCGAGGTGACGATCAGGTCGCCCGCACGCGGTCCCGCATCGGGTCCGCTGCCGACGAAGCGCAGTTCGGTCATCCCGCCGCCGATGCCCGCGAGCACGGCGGGCGCGCCCGTGCGCACGATGCGCACGGGGACGCGGCTTTCATTATCGCTGACCAGCAGCACGCGCGCCGCACGCGTACCGACTTCGGTCACGCGGCCCATCAAGCCCGTATCGGTGAGGACGGGCTGACCGGTGCGCACCCCCGCGACGGTACCTGCGCCGATCACGGCGGTTTCCACCAGGCTTGCCCCCGACCCACCCGCCACGCGCGCGACCGCGATCCGGCGCTGGTCCGCCTCGACGAAGCGCATCAGCTGCTTGAGCCGACGGTTCTCAGCCTCAAACAGCGCGCCTTGCGCTGCGGCTCGGCGGGTGAGTGTCAGCTCGGCCTGCAACGCCCGCGCACGGCCGATCGCGTCCCAGTAATCGCCAACCCCCGCCATCCAGCCCGAGACCGCCACCACGGGCACGCGCGCTCCCGCCCACAAAGACGCGGTCAGATCGACGGTCGCGGTGCGCAAGCCCTCGATCCGGCCGGGCGCGATGCGATCCACGAGCAGCAGCCCGAGTCCCGCGCCCACTGCCGCCACGCCGAGGGCAAGACCGACCAGCCGATCGCGCGCATCGCGGCGCGATCCACTCGACCTCGTCTTCGTCGTCGTCGGCCACGCCATCGCCTGTGTCGTCTCCTGGTCGCCCGTGATCGCCGCGGGCGTCACACCGTCGAGAGCACGCCCCGATACGCCGGGTCCTCGAGCGCCTTGCCCGTTCCGAGCGCGACGCAGGTCAGCGGATCCTCGGCCACGCTGACGTGCAGGCCCGTCGCTTCGCGGATCGCGATGTCGAGCCCATGCAGCAGCGCGCCGCCGCCCGTGAGCACGATCCCGTGATCGACGATGTCCGCTGCCAATTCGGGAGCGGTGTTCTCGAGTGCAAGCCTTACCGCCTCGACGATCGCGTCGACGGGTTCGGATAAAGCCTCGGCGATCTGTTCCTGGTTAATCAGGATTTCCTTGGGAATACCGTTGATGAGATCGCGGCCCTTGACGTAGATCGCCTTGCCTTCGCCCTTCGCGGGGACGATCGCGGTGCCCAGTTCCTTCTTGATGCGCTCCGCCGTGCTCTCGCCGATCAGCAGGTTGTAATTGCGGCGGATGAACGACACGATCGCCTCGTCCATCTTGTCCCCGCCGACGCGCACCGACGAGGTGTAGGCGATCCCGCGCAGGCTGAGCACCGCCACCTCGGTCGTTCCGCCGCCGATATCGACGACCATCGAGCCCAGCGGCTCGGTCACCGGCATCCCCGCGCCGATCGCAGCCGCCATCGGCTCCTCGATCAGGAAGACCTGGCTCGCGCCGGCGTTCGATGCGGCGTCGCGGATCGCACGGCGCTCCACCTTGGTCGATCCGCTGGGCACGCAGATGACGATTTCGGGAAAGGAGGCGAACTTGCGGCTGTGCACCTTGCGGATGAAATGATTGATCATCTGCTCGGCAACCTCGATGTCGGCGATCACCCCGTCGCGCAGCGGCCGGATCGCCTCGATATTGCCGGGCGTGCGACCCATCATCAGCTTGGCATCGTTGCCGACTGCGCGCACCACTTTCTTGCCGCCCATGGTTTCCAGCGCAACGACCGAAGGCTCGTTCAGCACGATGCCGCGCCCGCGCACATAGACGAGCGTGTTGGCGGTGCCGAGATCGATCGCCATGTCCTGGCTAAGGAAGTTGAAAAGGCGGTTGAAGATGGGGAACATGGGGACTCCGGCCGGCCGACCTCGCCGCGACCGGGAACCGTCACCACGCGCATGGACCCGATCACGCCGGGTTGATCCGCCCTATTAGCGTGTGCGGGCGCACCATGGCGATGTTTAGACACCAAAAACAAGCGTTGTTTCGCGAGTCGGCGTGGCAGCGGGCCGGATTAACGCCGTTGGAGTGTAACGAAGGTGAAGGCTGGGCGATCGCCCTCGGGCCCGTGATCCTCGCGCGCGATCTGCGCCCATGTGGTCGGATCAGGGGAGGGGAGCCACGTGTCGCCTTCGGGCGAGGCGTGAACCTGAGTCAACTCCAATCGCTGCGCATGGGGCAGCGCGAGCGCGCAGACTTGCGCCCCGCCGATGACCATCAGCTCGGGCGCGTCGGCGATCAAAATCCGCGCAGCGTCGAGGCTGGCGACGCGCTCCGCCCCGGCGGCTTCCCATACGGGGTCGCGCGTGAGGACGAGGTTGCGACGCCCGGGCAGCGGTCGGCCAAGCGAGTCCCAGGTCCGCCGGCCCATCAGGATGGGCTTGCCGATTGTTAGCGCCTTAAAACGCCTGAGATCCGCGGGCAGACGCCAGGGCAGGCCACCATTCGCGCCGATCACCCCATTGTCCGCGCGCGCAATGACGATGGTGATGCTGGTCACGCGCGCCGCGCCGTCAGCGCGAACGCCACCCCCGCACCGGTTAGCAACGCGCCGCCCACCGACCAGGCGGTCCAATGGAACCCTTCGAACCAGCTGGTCAGCACCATCGCGATCACAGGCGTGATCATGTTCACATACGCCGCGCGCCCCGCGCCGATCTCGCGAATCAGCGGATAGTAGAACAGGAACGCGATCACCGTCGCGGCTAGCCCCATGAACGCGAGCCCCGCGAGATAGCTGGGCGCGAGGCTGAAGACCGGCGGCCCGGCGATGATCCATGCGGCCGCGATGTCGAGCGCGGCACCATAGGCGAGTGCGGCGGCGAGCAGCGCGTGGAGCGGCAACCGTCGCGCGAACGGTCCCGCCTGCGCGACGTTGGCCACCGACGCGCAGAGCATGCCTGCGGTCGCGAGCGCCAGGCCGATCACGCCGCTGCGCGACAACGCCAGCTGATCGTGGAACATGAGGCCGACACCCGCCGTGCCCACGACCGAGCCGATCAGGAAGCGCCCCGTTGGCCGATGTCCCAGGAAGGCCCAGGCGAGGAGCGCGTTGGGCACGAAAATGAGGGCGAACACCACCGCGACGAGGCCCGAGGCGACACGCGCCTCCGCCGCGTAGACGAGGTTGAAGTTGAGCGTGAACTGCGCGACGCCGATCGCGCCCGCGAGCAGATGGCCGGTCCAGCCGAGCGCGCGCGGCCGGCCGGTGACGCGCACGTACAACCCCAGGGCCGCCGCCGCGAGCACGAAGCGCCACGCGACCGACCAGGGGCCGGGCACATGCGCGATCTGATCGCGGATGATGATCCAGGTGCAGCCCCAAATCGCCGCGATGATCAGGAAGCGCCCGAGCTGCGGGCTGGTCACAGCGCCCGCAGCGCGGCGGCCATCGCCTCGATATGCGGCGCGGGCGTGTCCCAGGCGACGACGAGCCGCGCGGCATACTGGCCGTCGGCGCGCCAATCGTAGAAGTCGAACCCCTGCGCGCGCAGCCGCGCCGCGCCGTCCGGGCCGAGATCGACGAACAGCTCGTTTGCTTGGCGCGGATGCAGCAGGCGCGCTCCAACCGCTTGCGCCAACCGCGCCGCGCCCGCGTTCGCAGCGGCCGCGTTCCTCGCCCACGCACCCGTCTCAATCATCGCGATCAGCTCGGCGGCACGGAAGCGGCCCTTCGAGGGCGTCTGCCCGGCACGTTTACGACGGAACGCCACTTCGTCGCCAAGCGCGGGATCGAACAGCACGATGGCTTCAGCGCCCATGCCGCCGTTCTTGATGCAGCCGAGCGCGAGCGCATCCACCCCCGCGCACCACGTCACGTCGGCGGGCGCGCAGCCCAGGTGCTGGAGCGCGTTGGCGAAACGCGCGCCGTCCATGTGCACGCGCCAGCCGCGTGCGCGCGCCGGTTGGGTCAGCGCGGCGATCTCGTCCGGCGTGTAGACGGTGCCGCTCTCGGTCGCCTGGCTGAGGCTGAGCACGCGCACCGGGCTTTCGTGCACATCGCCGCGCAGCCGTGCGATCTCGGCGGCGAGCGCGTCGGGCTGGAGCTTGCCATGCTCGCCCGGCACGGGGCGCAGCGGCAGGCCGCCGCCGTAGAACTGCACCGCGCCGCATTCGTCCGTATTGATGTGCGCGTGGGCGTGGCACAGCACCGCGCCGTAGCTCGGCGACATCGCCGCGAGCGCGAGCGCGTTCGCGGCCGTGCCCGTGCCGACCGCGAAGGCGCGCACGGATGTCTCGAACCAGTCGGAGAGAACGCCGTCCAGCCGCGCCGACCATGCGTCCGCGTCATAGGCGTGGCCGGGCACATTGGCGGCGGCGATGGCGGCCAGCACCTCGGGGCAGACGGCGGCGGCGTTATCGGACTGGAAGCGCATGGTGTGCGGATGCGGGGCAGGGGAGGGGGTCGTCAACCCCGATCCCGGACACCTTAGATGCTGCGCCAACTTACATTGATTGGAAACGAGCTCACGTTCTTAATCGACCCGCGCCTCCACGCTCAGCGCATGGACCCGCCCCTTGCTCACCAGATCGCCCGCCGCGCCTAGCACCGCGCGCGTGCGCTCGACCCGCGACATCGTGGCGAATCCCGGTGCCCACACCACCACGCGAAAGTGGCTTTCGCCTTCCGGGTTTTCCCCCATATGGCCCCGGTGCTGGGCGCTCTCGTCGATCACGTCCAGCCGCGTGGGGCTTAGCCCCGCTTCGATCCTCGCACGCAATTCGTCCGCTACCCAGCCCATCGCCACTCTCCCGCGTTTGTCACGCGCCGCTATATAGAAGTCACCGATGCCCGATACCCGCTCCCCCCGCCACGAACGCCTGAACGGGCGCGTGCCGCACCCCGAACCGATCGCGTGCGAATCCGAAGGCTGCACCGCCGAGGGCGAGTTCAAGGCTCCGCGCGACAACCGGGGCAATGATGGCCGCGCGTGGCGTTGGCTGTGCCTCGATCACGTGCGCGCCTTCAACAGCGCCTATAACTACTTCAACGGCATGAGCCCCGACGAGATCAGCGACGCGCAGTCGCCTTACCCCGCGTGGGACCGCGCGACCAAGGCGTTCGCGTCCAACGGCTATGCCGACCGCCTGAATTTCGAGGACGCGACCGAGATGATGCGCCTGCGCTTTGGCGCGCGCGCGTTCGAAGCGGCACGCGCGCGCACCGGCAAACCGATCAGCCCCGCCGACCACGCCGCGCTCACCGCGCTCGAACTCGACGGCCGGGCCAGCCATGCGGATATCCGCAAACGCTACGCCGAACTCGTCCGCCGCTTCCATCCCGACCGCAACGGCGGCGACCGGACGCACGAGCATAAGTTGCGCACGGTGATCGACGCCTATACCCAGCTCAAAAGCAGCGCCGCCTTCGCGGCCTCCGCCTGAAAGCTTGGCCAATGCAGACCGATTTTACCACCACGATCGATCGCGCGGACACCGTCCTTGCCGCCCCAGACATCGAGGTCGACGCGCGCCAGACCTTCGGCGTCGACGTCGATTGGAAAATCCCTGCCTTTTCGGCCGCCGACGAGCGCGTCCCCGATCTGGACAGCAATTACGTGTTCGATCCCGAAACCACGCGTGCGATCTTAGCGGGGTTCGCCTTCAACCGGCGGGTGATGGTGCAGGGTTATCACGGTACGGGCAAATCGACCCATATCGAGCAGGTCGCCGCGCGCCTTAACTGGCCGTGCATCCGCATCAATCTGGATAGCCATATCAGCCGCATCGATCTGGTGGGCAAGGACGCGATCGTACTGCGCGACGGCGCGCAGGTGACCGAGTTCCGCGAGGGCCTACTTCCCTGGGCGTTGCAAACCCCTACCGCGCTGGTGTTCGACGAGTACGACGCGGGCCGCCCCGACGTGATGTTCGTGATCCAGCGCGTGCTCGAGGCGGAGGGGCGGCTGACCCTGCTCGACCAGAACCGCGTTATCCGACCCAACCCCTGGTTTCGCCTCTTCGCCACTGCCAACACGGTGGGCTTGGGCGACACGACTGGCCTCTATCACGGCACCCAGCAGATCAACCAGGGCCAGATGGACCGCTGGAACATCGTAACCACGCTCAATTATTTGCCGACCGAGACCGAGACCGAGATCGTTGCCGCCAAAGCCAAGGGCTTCGACAGCGTCGAGGGCCGCAAGACGGTGCGCAACATGGTCAAGGTCGCCGACATGACGCGCGCGGGCTTTATTGCGGGCGACATCTCGACGGTCATGTCGCCGCGCACGGTGCTGACCTGGGCGCAAAATGTCAGCATCTTTGGCGACATGGGCTTTGCCTTCCGCCTGAGCTTCCTAAACAAATGCGATGAGGCTGAACGCGGCATCGTGTCCGAATATTATCAGCGTGTCATGGGCGAGGACCTGCCCGACAGCGTCGTCGCAAGGCGCGCGTGCGCTGACGCGAAACTGTAAAACAGGGCTGATAATTCGGCCCTGCCTTGCCGGAGACCGATGATGACCGCCGACGCCACCCGTAGAACTGTGCTTGGCGGCATCGCCGCCACCGCTAGCGCCGCGATCGCCCCGAGGGCTTTCGCGCGCGCCGCCGATCCCGCACTTGCCTATCTGGGCGTGGGAGATTGGGGGCGCGACGGCACCAATCACCAGAAAGACGTCGCGAACCGCATGGGCGAGGCGGCGGCGCAAATCGGCAGCCGTTTTGTGGTCTCGGTAGGGGACAATTTCTATGAGAAAGGCGTGCAGACCGTTCACGACGCGCAGTGGCGCACCAGCTTCGAGGATATTTACACCGCGCCAACGCTGAAGACGCCCTGGTATGTGGCGCTGGGCAACCATGATTATCGTGGGCAGCCCCAGGCGCAGGTGGAGTATACCGCCACCTCGCCCCGTTGGCGGATGCCCGCGCGCTATTTCCAGCAGGCGGTGGGCCTGCCCGGCGGTCCGCCCGTGGACCTGTTCGTGATCGACACCTCGCCGATGGTGAAGCGGTACGACAGCGCCAGGGAACATGAGGCGCTGCGCCTCAATGTCGAGTCGCAGGACGTCCCAGCCCAACTCCGCTGGCTGGACGGCGCGCTGGCACGCTCGACCGCGCCGTGGAAGATCGTGGCGGCGCATCACCCGGTGTTCTCGGGCGGCAGCGGCCACGGCTCGACGCCCGAGCTGATCGCGGACGTGAAGCCCATGCTCGAACGCTACGGCGTCCAGCTTTTCATGAACGGGCACGATCATGATCTCCAGCACATCGTCGTTGGTCCGGTTACATACGTCTGCACCGGGGCGGGATCGGAGACGCGCCCCGTGAGCGCGATCGCGGGCACGAAGTTCGCCAGCGACCGCTCGGGTTTCACCACCTACCGGATCGAGGGTGAGCGGATGCGGATCGGGTTCGTCGACTACACCGGGCGGACACTGCACGAAGCTGTCGTGGAGCGCGCTTCGGCGATGGCGCACGCCGCCTGAGGGGGATGTGAGGATCATCCCGCAAGGATTTTGTGGCGCAGGTGCTGCAACGCAGCAACACTCGGTCAACAACCCACTTCCCTGTCACAAAATCGTAAACTGACTTCGTTAACGCCGCCCTCGTCGGGGGCGACAACGGAGTTTTAGCGATGACGACCAGCCGGACGATCCAAGCTCTCCTGCTCGCGGGCGCAAGCCTGCTCGCAGTGGGCGCGCGCGCGCAGACAGGGGTTCCGACCGCCTCGGGCACGGCGGCCGCTTCACAGGACGACATCGTCGTCACCGCGCGTCGCACCAGCCAAGGATCGCGTGCCGAGCAGAAGAACGCGATCAACCTAGTCAACATCCAACCCGCGGAAGAAATCGTCAAATACCCCGATTTCAACGCTGCCGAATCGCTGAGTCGGATTCCCGGAGTATCGATTTCGGCCGACACTGGCGAGGGCCGCTTCGTGGTTATCCGAGGCATCGATAGCAATCTGAACGGCGTGACGTTCGGCGGCGTGACGCTGCTCAACACGCAGCCGGGCGGCGTCTCGTTTGGCGGTGGCGGTCGCGCGGTCGAGCTGGACACGGTTCCGATCGGTGCGATCGATCAGCTCCAGGTCCGCAAAACGGGTTTGCCCGATCAGGAAGCCGAGGGGCTTGGCGGATCGGTCGACCTTATCCCCCGTACCGCGCAGGGCATCAAGAAAGCCTTCCTAGATGGCACGATCGGCGGCGGCTACGAAGCCGGGCACGGTCATGCAGGTATTTATCGTGCCGAACTCACCGGGGGTTTCCGCTTCGGCCCGAACAAGGAGTTCGGCCTATTACTAGACGGCAACTACCATGAAGACGCTCGCGGCTTTGACGATGTCGAGCCAGGTCCGCTCGATGCGAGCACGATAACGCCGACAAACGTCGTGTTGGGAACGGTCGATTTGCGACGTTACAACTACAACCGCCGCCGGTTCGGCTTCGGCGGCGAGCTAACCTTCGATCCGTCGCCGCAAAGCCACTATTATTTTCGTGCCGACGATGCGGGCTATACCGAACGGGTCAACCGGCAGGTTTTGCAGTATCGAAATTTAGGCAATAGCGCGATTGCCAATCCAGACAAAACGTTTCCGGTCCTGACGCCGGACGTAACGGGAACGTTCACCGCCCCGGCACCCACTATCAGATTGTCTGTGCGTGACGAGCAGGAAACTGCGCTTAATTTTGTCGGCGCTTTCGGCGGCCATAATGATCTGGGCAAAGTCATTTTAGACTATCAAGCGTCCTATACATCCGCTACTTACCACCGGGATTATGATTTCAACAGCACATTTAGTTCGAACAACAACAACTTCGCCGTGGCTTATCGGCCCGGCGGCGGCATCGATGGGCTTCCCTCGCTAACGCCTATCGGCTTCAACCCCGGCGATCCAACGCAATTCACGCTGACCGGCTTCCGCAATTCGCAGCCTGAAGGTGCGCACGATCGCGAGTGGGCGGGTCGGCTCGACGTGACGGTGCCGTTCCACCTTTTTGCTGACGATGAGCGAGTAAAGTTCGGAGGCAAAGTCCGCTTCCGTGACAAACGCGATACCCAGCACCTTTATAATTACTTCGGTTTCCCGGGCGCGTCGCCACTCCCTGCAACTCCGCTAACGCAAATCCTAGGGTCTGGCCCATACAACAACTTTTACAGTAATAACTATGCAATCGGTTATACGGCGAATTACTTAGCTATTCGTAACTTGATTCCGGGTAACGCTTCACGTGTCCCGCCGCAGATTACCGAAAACCCGTTATTTAACGATACGGAAAACATTTATGCAGGGTTCCTTGAGTATACTGGAAAGGTCGGTAAGCTAAGCTATCTTGCTGGGTTCCGCGTCGAAAATACAGATGCAACCTATCGTTCCAATGACATTGCAACAGGCCAACCCTCTGTTGGTAAAAATAATTACACCGACTTCTTTCCTTCGGTGCAACTCCGCTATGATGCGACTGACAAGCTCGTGTTCCGCGCAATCTACTCGACGGAAATCAGCCGTCCGGGCTACAATCAAATTCAAAATGGCACGATCGTCGATGCAGGCGCGCCCGCTATCACGGTGGGTAACCCCGGCCTCAAGCCGATTACCGATAATGCGTTTGACGTGAGCGCGGAATATTACCTGCCGCACGCGGGCGTTTTATCAATTGGGTTGTTCGATAAGGAGTTCAACGATTACATTCTAAATACTCTGCAGCGCGTGACGACCGATCCTCGCATTCCCGACAATAACGGTGCCATCATCTCGATCAATGGTTACCGCAACGTCTCGGGCGCATTCGCGCGCGGTATCGAAGCGGAATACGTGCAGAAGTTCACGTCGCTTCCCGGCCTGCTAAGCGGCTTGGGCTTCAGCGGCAACGTGACCTACGTGCATAGCCATATCAAAATCCGCAACGATCCTGGCGACGGGCTGGGTGCCGAGTATGCGGGTCTTCCCGGCACGTCCGAACTGACTTGGAACCTCGCCGGCTTCTATGAGAAAGATGGCATCCAGGTCCGCATCTCCGCGCAGACTGTGGGTGCCTCGATCTTCGGCGTGGGCGGTGCGCGAAGCGGTGACATCTACACCGATGACAAAACCCAAGTCGATCTGACCGCGAGTTATGCGGTCAACTCGCATGGAACGCTGTACTTTCAAGCCAAAAACCTTACCAACGGCGCGCTACGGTATTATGAGGGCTTCCAGAACCGGGTCACTCAGCGCGAGTTCTACGACGTCAGCTACGAAGCAGGCCTGCGCTTTCATTTCTAGTTCGCTGCGTGGATTGCCATCTCGATCGTGGTTGAGATGGCTTCGCGTCTGGCTGGAAACGTTAGCGAGACCCGTTTTTGCGATCTCTAAGGAACACTTAATGAAAACCACACTCCTCGCCCTCGCCGCCTTCGCCCTCGCGGCTACCCCAGCCAGCGCGATGACGATCGCCAAGCGCATTCCCGGTCCCGACGGGCCGTGGGATTACGCGACCGTGGACAGCGAAGGCCACCGCCTGCTGATCGCGCGCGGGGACGGGGTGCAGACGGTCGATCTGACGACGGGCGTGGTGACCCCCACGTTCGTGCCCGGGCAGCGCGTCCACCAGGCGGTGATCCTGCCCGGCACCGGCATGGGGCTCAGCACCAACGGTACCACCAACACCGTCACGCTGTTCGACGCGCGCACCGGCCAGATCAAGGCGACGATCCCGGTGGGCCAGAAGCCCGACGCCGCGATCTGGGACGCGACGACGGGGCGCGCCTATATCATGAACGGCAATGACGGCACGATCAGCATCCTCGATCCCAAGGCGATGCGCGTCACGGGAAGCATCGCGGTTGGCGGCAAGCTCGAGTTCGCCGCCACGGACGGCGCGGGGCGGCTATACGTCAATGTCGAGGACAAGAACGAGCTGGCGCAAATCGACCTGAAGACGCGCAAGGTCACGCGGCGCACCAAGCTCGCGGGTTGCGACGAGCCGAGCGGGCTTGCGTTCACGCATCAGGGCACGCTGATCGCGGCGTGCGCCAACGGCGTCGCGAAGGCGATGGACGCCGAGACGGGCCGGATGCTGCCCGATCTCGCGATCGGCCCGCGCCCCGATGCGGTGCTGTACGACGGCGCGCACGACCGCGCTTATATCCCGAGCGGCGGGGATGGTACGCTGAGCGTGATCGACACGACCGCCGCCACCCCGCGCAAGATCGCCAGCGTTGCGACTCAGTTGGGCGCGCGCACCGGCGCGATCGACCCCGCGACGGGCACGATCTATCTGCCGACGGCGCGCTATGCCCCCAAGCAGGCGACCGAGGAGCGGCCGCAGCCGGTCCCGGGCACGTTTGAGGTGCTCGTCCTCAGCAACTGACCGCGCCTGGGCGCGGTCGGGCGGACCCCGTCGCGCCCCTAGGCCGCGTTGCCGTGCTGATCGGGATGCGCCGTCGCGAACGCGGGAAGCGCGCAGAGCGCCGCGTCCGCCGCGACCAGGCGCGGGAACGCGGCTAAGTCGGCCCCGAACCGCCGCGCGTTGAACATTTGCGGTACGAGGCACACGTCCGCAAGTGTCACGGCGTCGCCCAGCACATACTGCCCATCCGCCGTCGCCATCGTTTCCAGCGCGGTGAAGCCAGCGGTGATCCAGTGCGCCGCCCACGTGTCGGTCGCGACCTGATCCGCGCCGAACTGGTTGGCCAGGTATCGCAGCACGCCAAGGTTGCCGAGCGGATGCACATCGCACGCGATCACCTGCGCCGCCGCCCGCACCCGCGCGCGCTCCACCGGGTCGGCGGGCAGCAACTTTGCACCCGGCCTGGTCTCGTCCAGATACTCGATAATCGCGAGCGACTGGGTAAGGCGCACATCGCCGTCGACCAGCATCGGCACGCGCGACTGCGGGTTGAGGCGCGCATAGTCGGGGTCGAACTGCGCTCCGTGCCTGAGATCGATCTCGCGCGCTTCGTAGGCGATGCCCTTCAGCGCGAGCGCGATGCGCAGCCGGTAAGCGGCGGATGAACGCCAGTAACCGTAAACGATCATACCATGTCCTTATCCCGCACACCGTCGCGCGCTGCGCCAAGTCCCGAGCTAGGTGTTTGGTCCCGGAGTGAGGCGGTACGGGTCGGCTTTGAATGTGCTGGGGTCTTCTGTCCAGATGCGGGCGACCTATTTGTAGGGCGTGAGGCCGCGCAGGGTCTTGAGCCTGCGGGCGTGATTGTAGGCGTCGATGAAGAGCTGGAGATGCCCGGCGAGCTGCTGGTTGGTGTCGTAGTGGTAGCGCTTGACGGTGGCGTCTTTGATCGTGTGGTTCATTCGCTCAACCTGGCCATTGGTCTACGGGTGGTTGGGCTTGGTGAGCCGGTGCTCGATGCCGTGTTCGCGGCAGATCTGGTCGAAGCGCATGACGCGGTAGCGCGCCGTCCAGCTGTCGCGGTTGCGCGGCAGGTCGGCGAACTGGATGCCCCCTTCGGCGAAGCTCAGGACAGGATTGTCGGTGAGGATGGTGTGCAGCCGATAGGGCACGGCTTCGATCAGGGCTTCGAGAAAGGTGATGGCGGTCGGTCGATCGGCCTTGTCGTGTAGTTGCACGAAGCCTGTCCTGAGCTACGCCGAAGGGGCGAGCTTCGACGTGCGGTCGATCGCGACGAAGAGGTGGAGCTTGCCTTCTTCGGTGCGCACTTCAGCGATGTCGATGTGGAAATAGCCGATCGGATAGACTTTGAAGCGCTGCTTCTCGGGCTTGTCGCCGTCGATCGGCAGACGACGGATGTCGTGGCGCTGGAAGAGGCGGTGCAGGCTCGACCGCGTCCGATGTGGGACGGAAGGCTGCAAGGCGTAGAGGCAATCGTCGAGCGGCAGCAGCGTGTGTCGCCGGAACGCGACGGCACACGCCTCCTCCTCGGGCGTCAGTACGGTCGAACGCGGGGCCTTGGGTCCCATCGCAGCGTCGGCGACCGTCACGCGCTTGCGCCACTTCTGGACGGTGCCGGTGCTGATCCCGTGTCGGCGGGCAAGCGCCCTCACGCTTTCTTCACTCCGCTGTATCGCTCGACGCACCGCCTCCGTCGTGCGGGCG
>JAABUQ010002563.1_pt1 | contig 35644 bp, 27 predicted proteins | sample 5560001 | NCBI WGS metagenome assembly JAABUQ01 (sample SAMN10711888, study PRJNA513371) | rock metagenome | isolation source: Antarctica rocks | place: Antarctica: Victoria Land, Finger Mt nord | collected 2015-12-18
GGGGTCAGGGCCGCGGCGGATACGGACGATCCGCACGCGCTGGTCACGTAGCGGGTGATGCGGGTGGGTGATGGTGACAAATCCCGAAGACGCCTGGGTAGATGGGGTAGTGTGCTGTCGATATCCCAACGTGGTCGGACAAACTGCTGCAAGACGTCATGCGCCAGATCCTGGAGGCATACTACGAGCCGCAGTTCAGCGACCACTCACACGGGTTCCGCCCGCACCGGGGCTGCCATACCGCTTTAACGGCGATTAAGCAGCGCTGGTCGGGGACGCGCTGGTTCATCGAGGGTGACATCTCTCAATGCTTCGACAAGCTCGACCATGACGTGCTCATGGCCACCCTGAGAGAACACCTCCATGACAACCGTTTCCTGCGGCTCATAGAGACCATGCTCGCGGCCGGATATCTGGAGGACTGGCGCTGGAACGCGACCTACAGCGGGTCGCCGCAAGGGGGTGTCATCAGTCCCGTCCTTTCGAATATCTACTTGGACCGATTGGACACCTTCGTTGAAAGGAGGCTCCTACCGTGCTTCAACCGGGGCAAGAAGCGAGCGGCCGACTCGACCTATGAGAAGGTCACGTACGCACTAGGCAAAGCGCGCAAAGGTGGGGATCGGGACCTGGCACGGGCGCTCGTCAAGCGACGCCGCCTTCTGCCGGCAGGAGACCCCAACGACCCGCACTTCCGCCGCCTGACCTACGTGCGCTATGCGGATGACTTCCTCTTGGGATTTATCGGCCCGCGGGCCGACGCCGAGGAGATCAAGGTCCGCTTGCGCGAGTTCCTGCATGATGACCTCAGGCTAGAACTCTCGGAGGACAAAACCCTGATCACCCACGCCACGGACGACGTGGCGCACTTCCTCGGCTACGACGTGCGGAGCAATCATGCCGACGACTGCCTCTGCCCGGATGGGCGACGGAACGTCAACGGCATCATCGCCCTGCGCGTCCCCAAGGATGTCGTGACGCGCAAACGCGCCGCGTACATGCGCGGTGGCAAACCAATACACCGGCCGGAACTCGCCCATGAGAGCGACTACAGCATCATGACGCGCTACCAGCAGGAGTATCGGGGCGTGGTCCAGTACTATCTCCTGGCCCACAACGTCGCCTCACTAAGCTACGTCTGCTACACGATGCCTGTCTCACTCTTGAAACCCCTTGCCTGTAAACACCGGGCAAAGGCAGTGGCGATGGCGCGTCGCTACCGTGCAACCGTCGAGACCGAGCACGGACCTCTCAAGTGTCTGAAAGTCGTCGTCCCGCGGGGCGATGACAGGAAACCGCTCGTCGCCCTCTTCGGCGGTATCCCGTTACGACGGAAGGAGATGGCCATCTTACGCGACACACTCCCCAATGTGCGGTTCCTTACCCAACAGACTGATCTTGTCAGTCGTCTGCTGGCGGACGTGTGCGAACTCTGCGGGCAGGAGACGGACTGCGAGGTCCATCACATCCGCAAGCTCGCCGACCTGCACAAGAAGGGCAAGCGAGAGAAACCTTTATGGATGCAACGCATGATCGCGCTGCGCCGTAAGACTCTTGTCGTGTGCGCGCCTTGTCACAGGGCTATCCATCAAGGCAAGCCATTAGACAGGGCGTGACATGGAAAGTCACTGGAAAGCCGTGTGCGCTGAACGGCGCATGCACGGTTTGGAGGGAGGCTGATGGAAAAGTGCCTGACCGGAATGCAACGGACAGCGCAACTCGCCAGCAGCCTACCCTACTTTTCGAGGGCTCGACAGCGCCTTCTCCGAGCGCGACCTGGAGGCGGCGCTCGTGTCCCACATCGAACGCTTCCTGCTCGAACTGGGCCACGGCTTCTGCTTCGTCGGGCGGCAGCAGCGCCTCCCTATCGGCGACAAGGATTATTATGTCGATCTCGTCTTCTACCACCGCTTCCTGCGGGCGCCCGTTCTGGTCGATCTAAAGATAGGCGAGCTGGAACCGGCCGACATCGCGCAGATGCAGCTCTACCTGGCCTGGACGCGCCAGCACGACCACGCCGAAGGCGAGGCCGACCCCATCGGCCTGATCCTATGCGGGTCCAGGGATAGCGCCGTGATCGAACTGCTGCTGGCCGACCCCGACTCGAGTCCCGACAAGCGCATCAAGGTGGCGCAGTACCTCCTCCTCGATAGCCAGGAGGCGCTGCGAGCGGACCTGGCGCGCATCGGCGCGGCCTACGACAAGGCACGCGCCAGCGGTGAGCGTGTCGCCGATCCCGACGGCAATCGGTATCGGTAGCGGTTGCCAAACAGAGCCCACAAACCCGCCGTTACCCTTCTTACCGTTCGCTCGTTGTACAGTATGACAAAGCCGGCCGAGGGTCTGTGAAGCGTCGCTGGCGCGGCGATGGCAGAGGCGTCTCTGGGGGCGCGGGCGCCTCGCCCGTCCCGGTTCGACGCTGGGACGGGCGAGACGCCCGCGCCCCCAGGACAACAATTCACAGACCCTCAAGCCGGCCGGCGCGGTTTAGGGTGAGGGAGGGATTAATAGATGCGCGGATCGATAGGCCGACTCTATAGAGATAGATTGCGAACGCAGACATGGTTCCGGTTGGCGCTGCTCGGGGTGATTGCCGCAGCGCTCGTCGCGCCGCCGTCCGTCTCCGCGGGCGGGGTCGGTGGTAAGGAAGTCGGCCAGCAGGGTGTCTCGACGACGGGCGTCAGCGGGTCGAGCGTGCTGCGGGTGCTGCGCGTGTCGCCGCTGGATGGGACCGGCGAGACCCCGCGCACCGTGCCGATCCTGGTTTACTTTGACCGCCCCGTCGTCCCGTTGAGCGCCCTGGAAAGCCCCGGCCCAGCTGCTCCTGTCCGCTTCACTCCGCCCATCGCCGGGCGTGGCCGCTGGCTCAACACCTCCACGTGGGCCCTCTATCCCGCGCCGGCCCTGCCCGGCGCCACTGCCTATAGGTACACGATCGCCGCCGGCTTGCGCGCCGTCGACGGGACCGCGCTCGTTTCGACTTATCGCGGTAGCTTCGCCACGGTGCGGCCGGCCGTGGCGCGTACCAGCCCGGCGGACGGCGCCGCCTACACCGATTTCCGCGCCCCGCTGACCGTCCGCTTCAACCAGAGCGTCGACCATGCCTCCGTCGCCGCCGCGTTCAGCCTGCGCCAGGACGGAGGCGCCGCCATTCCCGGAACGTACACCTGGACGCGGCCCGACACGCTGGTGTTCCACCCAACCGGAGGGCTGGCGCTCGGGGCGCGCTACAGCGTCACCATGGGCGCCGGCCTGCGCTCGACCGAGGGATCGCTGCCCGCCCTCGGCCCCGCGACCTGGAGCTTCAGTACCGCAGGCGCGCTCGCGGTCGTGGACACCAGCCCCGCCAACGGCGAGACCGACGCCGACCTGAGCGGGGGCGTGACCATCCACCTCACCGCCCCAGTCGATCCGCGGCTGGCGCAGGCGCGCCTCCGCGTGTCGCCGCGGGTACCTGGCCTGAGCGTTTACATCTCCGACGACGGACTGCTGACGATCTCCGGCGCGTTCCTGCCCTCGACGCGCTACCGCGTCGATCTGGCCGGCCGGTTCGGTACCTTCGGGCAGACGCTTGTCCATCCACTACACCTCACCTTCACCACCGCCGCGCTGCCCGCCGTGGTGCAGTTCGCCTACGGCAGCAGCATCGTCAGCTTCGACGCCTACCGGCCGATCCGCCTGACCCTGCAGGGCGTCAATGCGGGCGCCGCCGATCTCTCGCTCTATCCACTGAGCCGCGGCGAGTTCGCGTCCCTGCTGACGAGCGATATCCTCACCTTCAGTCCCAGCGCCCCGGCCATGCTCACGCTGCATCAGCCATTGCAGGCGCCGCTGAACCAGGTTGTCACGATCGGGCAGATCCTTGTGGGGCGCGACGGGTCGGCCCTCGCGCCAGGCTTCTACCTGCTGACCGCGGCCGGCTCTAACGGCGGCAGCGACCGCGTGGCCTTCATGGTGACGCGGACCGCGCTGACCCTCAAGTCGTCGCAGGGCCGCGTGCTGGTGTGGGCCACCGACCTGCGCACGGGACGGCCGCTGCCCAACCTGCCGCTGCGGGTCACCAGCGGTGACGGGCTACCCGCGGCCAGCGGGCGTACGGGCGCCGACGGTGTGTTCGACGCGGCCAACGCCCTGGCCCACACCGCGCCGAACAACTATTCGGGGCTCCTCAGCTGGCTAGACCGCCCCGGCGACGCCTCACTTGTCTGGAGCAACTGGGGCGCCGGCGTTGGCGCGGGTGACTACAACCTGCCCGGCGGCTACGGCTACCAGGGCGAGGGCGGGCCGCCCACCGATCTCGGCTACCTCTATACGGAGCGGCCCATCTACCGGCCCGGCCAGCCCGTCCTCTTCCGCGGGCTGGTGCGCCACGACGACGACGGCGCCTACGGCCTGCCCGTGGCCGGCACGCCCGCCCACCTGACCCTGACCGATAGCAACGGCCACGCCGCCTACGACGGCCTGCTGCGCCTGGACCGCTTCGGCGCCTTCGCCGGGACCATCCCGCTCAGCGCCAGCGCGACCCTGGGCAGCGACAACCTGCAGGCGCAAGTGGAGGGACAGACCCTCTACAGCAGCGTGCAGGTCGCCGACTATCGCACCCCGGACTACGCCGTCGCCGCGACCCCCAGGCGCGCGGACGGCAACTACACCGACGGCGGCCAGGTCGGCGTCACGCTGGCCGCGCACTATCTGTTCGGCGCGCCGCTGGTCAACGCGCGCGTCCACTGGTCCGTGCAGAGTAGCGACCTGTATTTCTATGCCCCGAGCTACCCCGACTACACCTTCCAGGACTATCCATCGCTGCCCTTCCCCATCCGGGAAGCCGGCCAGACGGCCCGACTGCCCGGCTTCCCGGCCCCCGCCGGCGGATCGACCTACGGCGGTCCAGGGTCCTATGGCGGACCCGGCTACGGCGACGTGGCATACGGCGCGTCTCCCAACGGGCCAACCGGCCCCAACGGCAACACCGTGATGCAGGGCGACGGGCGCACCGACGCCCATGGCAACCTGGCCCTGTCGCTCCCCGCCACCCTGCGCCGCTACGCGCTCAGCCAGCAGTGGAGCGTGGAGGGGACCGTCACCGACCTCAACAACGCCCAGATCAGCGGGCGCACCGCCGTGTCCGTCCACAAGGGCCTCTTCTATGTGGGCCTGCGCCAGTCCTCCTCCCTGGCCGTGGCGGGGAAGCCGACCACCGTCGACCTGCTGACCATTGCCCAGGACGGGAGCGCCAAAGTACCGGGCATCCCGCTGGCCCTGGCCCTGTACCGCCGCACCTACCGCACGGTCACGCAGCAGACGGCCAACGGCCCGATCTACCAGTGGCAGCCGGTCGATACGCTGCTGCGGCGTCTCCCCGGCGCGACCGGACGCGACGCCCGTGGCCGTATCTCGGTGACGCTGCCCTCGGCCGGCGAGTTCCGCCTGGTGGCCACGGCGCGCGACGCGCAGGGCCACACCGTGCGCAGCGCCCTCTCCTTATGGGCCATCGGCGCGGACGAGGCGCAGAGCCCCTGGGCCAACCCGCCTCAGGACCGCATCAGCCTGGTGGCCGACCGCACGCTCTACCGCGTGGGCGACGTGGCCCGCGTGCTGGTGGCCGCGCCGCGGCCGGGTATGACCGCCCTGGTCACCATTGAGCGCGGGCGCGTCTACAGCCACCGCGTGGAACAACTCACGGGGACAAGCCCCGTGCTGCGCATCCCCATCCTGCCCAGTTACGTGCCCAACATGTTCGTCTCGGTAGTCGTTGTGACCGGGACCGAGGCGGGCACGGTACGCCCGCTCTGGAAGATGGGCGTGGTCGAACTGCCGGTCGACGTGCGCGTGCGCCGGGTCAATTTGACCTTGCGGGCCAGTACGACGCGCACCGAGCCCGGCGAGGCGGTCACGCTGCGCCTGCACGCGGCGGGACCCGACGGGCGGCCGGTGCGGGGCGAGTTCTCGCTGGGCATGGTCGACCAGGGCGTGCTCAGCCTGGCCGCGGACACGGCGCCGGCGATCCTGGACGGCTTCTACGCCCAGCGCGGCCTTGGGGTACAGACGGCCTACTCGCAGAACATCGCCGCCATGCAGGCGCCGGCAAACGCGCCCGTGCAGCGAGGCAAGCAACGTCTGTACCACGTTGCGAGAGTGCCCGCGCCCACGAGCAACGCACACGGCGGCGCGGGAGGGGGCGGCGGAGGGGGGTGTGGCAGCTGTCCAGGGCGAGGGCCGGCCATCCGTGCGCGCTTCCCCGATACGGCCTACTGGAACCCCGCCGTGACCACCGACGCGAACGGCAACGCCACGGTCAGCCTGACCCTGCCCGACTCGCTGACCACCTGGCATATCCTGGCGCGCGGGCTGACCGCCGACACGCTGGTGGGCGAGACCACGCTCGACGTGGTGGCCACGCGCGCCCTGCTGCTGCGGCCCTTCGTGCCGCGCTTCTTCACCCTGGGCGATCGCACGGTCGTCGGCGCGGTGGTCGACAACACCACTAACCGTACCCTCACCGCCCAAGTCTCCCTGCAGCTATCCGGCGCGGCCGGCGGCGCGCCCAGGACCGCCGCCGTGACCGTCGGCCCCAACGGCGCGCGGCTGGTTACGTGGCCGCTGCAGCCGACCGCGCTGGGCACGCTGCGCCTGCTGCTCTCCGCGGTCGCACCCACCACCGATGGCGACCGCGTACTGGCCACGGCGCCGGTCGAGCCCAATAGCACGCCCGAGACCGTGGCTACCTCCGGCGAGGTCGGCTCGTCGCGCACCGAGGCGGTGCGGGAGCCGTCGTCGGCCCAGCCGGGTGAGGGCGGCCTCACCCTCACGCTACAACCCTCGCTGGCCGCGGGGCTGCGCTCCGCCGTCGACTACCTGCAACACAACCCCTACGAGGATCAGTCGAGCATCGATCTGGCCGCGCGCGTGATGGGCGAGGCGGCCCTCTTGCGGCTGCCGGCCACGGCCACGGGCCTGTCGCCCGCCACGCTGTCGGCCTACCGCTCCGACGTCGCGGACTCCATTGCCGGTCTGCTGGCCCTGCAGCGCGGCGACGGCGGCTGGGGCTGGTGGATCGACAGCGTCGAGAGCTCGCCGGCGGTCAGCGCCTACTGCCTGGACGCCCTTGGCGTGGCCCGGCGCGCCGGCTACCCCGTGCCGGACGCCGCGTTTAATCAGGCCGGCCCCTACATCGGCGGCCAGTTGCAGGGCGCGGCGCTACACCCGCTCGCCGCCCCCACAGGTTTGGGCGAGATCACGCCCGACCTGCAACCCTACCTGGCCTACGTGCTCGACGCCAACAACCAATCGGGGATGCAAACGGGACAGGGAGGGCAGGGGTCGGTGGGCCAGGGCAAAAATGCCACGCCCGGCAACCCGGCGGCAGCCCTCTACGCGGCGCGCGGCCAACTGCCGCTGTGGTCGCGCGCCTACCTGCTGCGCGCGCTATGGGCCGAGGCCGGCGGCCGCCTCGACGCGCGCGGCCATACGCTGCTGGCCGAACTGGAGGCCGGTGGGCGCCCCGACGCCGCGGGCGCGCACTGGGAGGGCGTCGACGGCGACGTGGTCAGCGACGACGACGTACATGCCACGGCGACCGTGCTCGACGCGCTGCTGGAGACCGACCCCTCCAACCCCTTGATCGCCCCGGCCACGCGCTGGCTGGTCGTCGCGCGCCACGGCGAGGTGTGGCAGACCACGGTCGACAACGCCGTGGCCCTGCGCACCCTGTCCGACGAGCTGCGCGGCTCCGGCGAACTGCAAGGGCGCTACAGCTACGGGGCCGCGCTGAACGGTCAGACCTGGGGCACGGGCCAGGTCGGCGCGGCCACGCTGGGCACGCCGCGCGTCTTGCAGGCGCCGCTCGCGCCTGGACGGTCGGACACGGTCGTCCTGACGCGCTCCAACCGTTCCGGCCGCCTCTACTACACGCTGCGCCTGGCCTACTACCCGCCGGTAGACCGCGTACCCGCCCTATCACAGGGCATCTCGGTTAGCCGCGCCTACCTCTACGGGGACCGTCCGGTCGGCAGGGGCGCCGTCCCGGCCGGCGCGGTGGTGCGGGTACGGCTGACCGTGACCGCGCCGCAAGACCTCTACTACGTGCGCGTCGAGGACCCCCTGCCGGCGGGGGCCGAGGCGGTCGACCCCACGCTGCTGACTACCAGCCAATTGCAGTCCGGCGGCTACACGGTCCCCAGGGGTACGACCGACCTGGCCTGGTATCTCGACCACAGCGAGCTGCGCGACGACCGCGCCGTCCTGTTCGCCGGCTACCTGGCCGCGGGCGTCTACCGCTACGAGTACGACATCCACCTGACCACGCCGGGCGTCTTCCACGCCCTGCCCGCCCACGCCCAGGAGGACTACTTCCCCGAGGTCTTCGGGCGTAGTACGGGCGGGTACCTGACGGTGCGGTAGCATGGTCCTCGACACAGCCTGCCGACACTCGACATCGCCTAATAAGGCGCGAGGTCCTCAAGGAAGATCGTCTCACCGTGCTCCTGCTCGAACAGCGCGAGGGCACGATCGTAGAACGGCGCGCGGCGGCGGGGGCGCCCCGCGTCGCCAGGGCCGCGTTGCCCGACTTGCCGCGCAACCTCCGCCAGCGCAATCGTCGCGACTAGCCGATAGTGATACACATAGTCGCGCGCCGGGACGTCAACACGCACGAGCGTCACGGTCCTACCGAGCCGTTCCCACGCTTCGCGGTGAATGTCAATCGCGTCCTCATCCGGGATAACGATGAGGTGCTGTGGACCACCGGCGAGGCGTGCGCGGTGCAGCAGTACGCCCTCCTCTGATCGCGTGATGATGGTGACCTCATGGAAGGCATAGGGCGTGTCCGCCTGTGTCGGAATCACGCGGATCGGGTTCCGTCCCCGCCGCGCCGCGCCTCGTCCTTCCGAGCGCGTGATCCGGTCGACGTCAAACCAGATCGACCGACGGTCGTCGACAAACAGGCGGTCCCACCCAAAGGCGCCGGCCGACCGGATGGAGCTGCCCAGTTCAATATGGCTAAGCGGGCCGACCATCATCAACTCGGGACGCCGCTTCCGCGGATGGGCGCCGCGTTGGAGTGGGCCGCTGCCTCGCGAGAGATAGTAGAGGGCGACGGCCGACGCGGCGGCGACGTTCAGGCAGTTGAGCGTGCGCGCCGTCATCGGAATCTGCACTGTCTGCTGGGCGATCGCCTGCATATCGTGTGCCAGCCCATGCCGCTCGTTCCCGACGACCACCGCCGGCCTCGGTCCGCTGGGCAGATGAACGCCGTAGATATCGACCGCTCCGTCAAGGTTATCGCACGCGACGATTGGGTCATAGTCGCGCCGGAGGTCCGCGACCGTCGTTGGCGCCAGCGCGGCGAGCGGCCGCCCGCGCTCCGTCCACGCCGCGGCCAGGTTGGCGCGGTCGCGGAACAGGCAACTGCTGCCGAACATGCCGGCCGCGTCGATCATGGTCTGGGCATTCCAGGGGTTTTCAATGCCGTCTCCGACCAAGACGATGGGCTGTCCTCCCGTCCTCACAGCGCGTGCTCTCCCGCCGGATAGACGCGGCGGCAGTGCGCGGCGAAGCGGTCAGCAATCGCCTCATGGTCCCGCGTGCGCAGTACACGGGAGCAGTACTTGCCCGTGTACTGCTGGATCATGTGGTGTCCGACCTCGTGCATGAGCACGTCGAAGAGGATGAAGTCACGGAGGGTCTCCCCTGGCCACGACACGACAGTGTGGCGGCCCGCGCCGATCAGATCGACGAGCGCGCCGGCCCGGCGCAGCCGCTCCTGCTCGTGGAGGGCGAGGCGCCCCGGCAGCAACCACGGTGACGGTCGGTGATCGTAGAGCACGATGCGTCCGGGCACGAGTAGTCGACCGAGGTGGAGGGATGTGTCGGGGACGGCATCCTCTCCCTGGATGAGATCGATTGCCCGCAACCCGTAGAAGCTGTGCGCTCCAAAGAAGGCGAGGATGCGCCGCACATCGGTCAGCGTGATCGCATAGCCATGGCCAGCACGTGGGCGCTGCGCATAGAGGCGCGGTCCCCGCACGGGGCACTCGTCTGTCCGCGGGGTCTCAACGCTCTCCGCGACGAGTCCCACTTCCTTGAGCAGACGTGCGAGCGCCCGCTCCCGGCGGTGCTCTCCCTGGCCACGTGGCGCATAGGGCGCCCGCACGCGGTAGTACGCGCGCATAGAGGGTGGTGTTGTGTGCTTACTACGTGACGTGGTCGCCCCCCTGGCGCGCAATGGCGTCGAATAGCGCTCGAACATTCGCCTGCTCCGTGACCTCTAGTTGACTGAGCGCGGCGAGGACTCTGCTCGGCACGACGACCTGCCCCACATATCCGTTCTGTTGCGTATGATCCCGCGGAATCTCCGTAATACCCCTACCCACCCTTCCTGCCCGGTTGCCACGTCCTGCTACAAGGGTAGCACGAACGGCTCATCGTCTCGCCTCACTACATTCCAGGGTCCACGATAACGTCTCACGGCATCGGGGCATGCGACATCCCGTGACGCCCACCACAACCTCGCTAGCACCCCACAATGTGGTAATAGTAATTGTTATGTTTATATGTCGAAATGGAGATCAACGCCGGACCCAGCACGCGCGCGATGGGGCGCGGCGCCAACGCCACCAGGCACGGCGTGGAGGAGCAACCCCACCCCAGGCAACCCTCACCCCCGACGTGTGGCGGGGCATGGTCGCCATCGACGAGCAGTGCGCGGTATCCTGATGGAAGTAACAATGTAGAGGAGAGGGAGAGAGATGCTGGAGCTTCCAATCAACCACCAAGGGACGGGTGGGTCAGTGCAATTGCGCCCTGACATGCCCTTACGTGTGATCATCGCCTTCGACCAACTGACCGTTGATGAGCAGCAAGCGGTCCTCATGGCACTGGAGACCCTGAAACGCGACGGCCTGTCGGGAGCAGTCGCGTCACTCAATCTGACGAGGCTGGCAGGAGCGCGATCACTCTACTCCCTGCCCGCCGCGCCGGATGTGCGGGTGCTCATCCGCGCGGAACCCGACGCCCCTGTCGAGGTCGTGGACATCATCCGTCCCGCCGCGCTCCGCGGCTTCGCGTATGCCGCCGGCTAGCGCGCCGACGGGAACAATTGCGCCCTGGAGCTTCGATCGCGCGGCCTGTCAGCTAGACTTGGACGCATTCGATGTGCTGCTGAATGCGAAGCAATCGCTGTCCGAGCGCGACGACATCCTCCCCTTTGTCCGGGCGCATCCGCACCTCGTTGCCCTCCTCGCCTCATACAACGCCGCCGCCGCCGCCTGCAACCGGCTCGGCGTCGAAGTAGGGCTGTACGGTGAATTCGTCGCCGATGCAATTGCAGGTGATCGATCCAAGAAAGCGTACTGCTTCGTCGAGTTCGAGGACGCCACGCCACGGAGTTTATTCGCCCCTCGCCCGCGACACGGTACCGATTGGGCGTCGCGGTTCAGCCGCGGCTTCAACCAGGTGGTCGATTGGCTTTGGGCGCTGGACGATCACGAAGCGACGACGGCCTTCGCCGACGAGTTCGGGTCCCCGCCGATCACGGTCGTCGCCTTGCTCGTGGTCGGCCGCGACGCCGATGTGTCTCCGCGCGACCGACGCCGGCTCGAATGGCGGCAGCGGCACGTTTTGGTCAACTCGCATCACATCTATTGTTGCACGTTCGATGACCTCCTGCGCGATCTTCGCAGCCGCCTCAATGGGTTCCAGGACTGGGCGGCAGCGACGCCCGAATAGAGCAAGGTCCCTAATCGCGCCGCGTCATGCTGTTCGCCGACTATCTGGCCGCCTGCTCGCCGTGTCCACTAGCTCTGCGGATGGATATGCGGTAGACCCTCGTCACTCCCTCCGTCGGCCGTTCTTGCGCGGCCTGAAGCATGCCCATCGGTGCGTTCGTGCAGTTCACGATACACCCCAAGGAGGCGCTCCTCGGCCGGGCGGTACTGGCTACGCCGTGCCACGTTCAATCCGTCGTCGAGCGCGCGGTGCGCCTCGTCCCAGCGCTCTTGCGCCATCGCGGTCATCGCGCGCACGCGCAAGGCGTCCACGAGCGCCAGCCGGTTTCGCTCGGCTCGTGCCCGCGCCGCCGCCGCGGTCGCTACCCGCTCGGCGTCGGCCAAACGGCCCTGTTGTAGGTGTGCCCAGGCCAGGCTGGGCAGCATGAAGGCCGTATCATGCTGGTCCGCACTGCTGAGGATGGGCTCGAGGCGCGCCTGCGCTGCTTGCGGGCGCCCCATGGACAGATCGACGTCGGCCAGCAACCGTTGCGCCCAGGGACGCGCCTCCGGTGCGACGGCGTCGCCGAAAAGCGCCAGTGCCCGCTGCAGCCAGCGGGACGCGCGGTCCAACTGGCCCTCGACAAGGAAGAGTTGGCCCGTCAAGCAGTAGAGGCTGGCACGGGCTTCCGGCTGAGCGAGCCTGCGTACCAACTTCAGTGCGCGCACCCTCACGATCGCGCCCGGCGATACGGTCGACATCATCCGCTATCAGACGCCCCTTCCCGGCAAGGGCGGGGCGCCGGCGTTCCCGGGGGCCACGACGTACAAGCCGGGCACGCCTCTGCCGGGCAAAGGCGTGCCGCGGACGGCGACGTTCGTCGCCACCAAGGCGGGCAGATACATGATTATCTGTGGGGTTTCCGGGCACGCCGCGGGCGGGATGTGGGACACTTCGTGGTGTCGCCGACCGCCACGGTCGCCTCGGTCAGTTTCACGAAGTAGGCGACGTGAGCGGCATCGACCGCGGAGAGCGGTGGCGCTTGACCAACGGCAACGCACGGCGGCGGCTGCGCGACGGCGTCCCCGCGTTGAAGACGAACAGCGCGGTAAGCATCGCGCGTAACCACCACGTGGATACAGCTCTCTCGGGGGACGCGGATGCGGCAGCCATGCTAGTCGAGGGAAAGGACCACGAATGCCTCTGCCAGTGGCAACCCCACCTCCGCGCCGATCCGCGCCGCCCGTTCGCGCCAGCCCCGGCGCAACGCCTCTGGGTCGTGCGTCTGGCTCGCGTGCGCTAGGCGCGCGGCGATTTTGCGCTCGAAACTAGCGCTGATGTCGATGTAGGCGGTGGGTCGGTCGCTGGAGAAGAGCCAGAGCGCACGCACCGCGTGCGGCGTAAGACCCGCGGCCTCGTGCTCGGGGAAGGACAGGCGATCCCGTGCCAGGGGATAGGCCGCGTCCAGCGCGGCGCGGCCCACGATGCGGTGGTCGCGGTGCGTCGTGTACGGGGGGTACGGGTGCTCTGGGTCATGCGTGAACAGCGCGGCGGGCCGCCAGCGCCGGATAGCGGCAACCAGCTCCCCGCGCAACGCGCGCGTGTTGTTCTCCACCTCGCCGTCAGGGCGCCGCAGGAAGGCTACCTCCGCGACCCCCAGGAGCCGCGCCGCCTCCAGCGCCTCGCGCTCACGGCGGCAGGCGACGGCAGCCGTGGTCGCGGTGGGATCGTCCGAGCCCTTGTCGCCCGAGGTGACGAGCAGCAGCCGCACCGTCGCGCCGGCGTCGACAGCCCGCACCAGCGTGCCGGCGCACCAGCTCTCGATGTCGTCCGGGTGCGCGGCGACAGCCATGATGACGCCGACCGACGGCGGGTCGATGATAGTGGGTTGTGACGGCACTCCTCCCCTCCCTAGAAACCGATGTAGGCCATGATGCCGATCGCGACCAGGATCAGCCCGGGGACGATTGATGTCGTACGCGACGCCCGCGGCTTATGGGATTCCACCCCCGGAGGAATCGGTCAGCGCTCCGGCGCTCCGCGGCGGTCAGCCAGCGCCCGCTGCCGCGGCCAGTGCGGAGACTGGCGGCCCCTCGGGCTGGAACTGGTGCTCATAGAGCGTCCGGTAGAGCCCGCCGCGCGCCAGCAACTCGTGGTGCGTCCCCTGCTCCACCAGCCGGCCCTCCCGCAACACCAGGATCACGTCCGCCGCCAGAATGGTGGAGAGCCGGTGGGCGATCACGAACGCCGTGCGCCCGGTGAACAGCGGCCGCAGCGCCGCCTGGATCAACTGTTCGGAGAGCGTGTCGAGGTTCGAGGTGGCCTCGTCCAGGATGACGATCCGCGGGTCCTTCAGGATCACCCGCGCGATGGCCATGCGCTGCTTCTCGCCCCCGCTGAGCCGATGGCCGCGCTCCCCCACGATCGTGTCGTATCCGTCCGGCAGCGACGCGATGAACGCGTGGATGTGCGCGGCGCGCGCCGCGGCCTCGACCTCGGCCTGGCTCGCCGCGGGCCGGGCGTAGAGCAGGTTGTCGCGCACACTCGCGTGGAACAGGAAGGTGTCCTGGAACACGATGCCCAGATGTTGACTGAGCGACTCCAACCTCAGATCGCGCACGTCGCTGCCATCGAGGCGGACGCTGCCACGGTCCGGGTCGTAGAAGCGCGCCGCCAGGGAGGTGACCGTGGTCTTGCCCGCGCCGCTCGGACCCACCAGCGCGACCAGCTGGCCCGGCTCGACCTGGAACGAGACCCCGTGTAGCGCCGGGCGCGCCGCCCGCGGATACGTGAAGGTCACGCCGTCGAAGGCGACCGCGCCCCGCGCGTCGGGCAGGACGCGGGCGCCATCGCGGTCCGCCACGTCGGCCGGCAGGTCCAGATAGACGAAGATGCGCTGGAACAGCGCCAGCGAGCCCATCAGGTTGACGTGCAGGCCAGCCAGGTTCCCCATGGAACCGGCCAGCCGCGCGCCCAGAATGGTCACCACGCTGACCACCGTACCGACCGTGGTCTGGCCCGTCAGCACCAGATAGCCGCCCAGCAGCAGCAGGAGCGCCGGTCCGACCGCCATAAAGGTGACGCCGAGCAGCTCAAACCAGCGCCCGATCATCGCCTGGCGGATCTCCAGCCGGCGGAGGTCCGCGTTCAGCCCCTTGAAGCGGTGCTCCTCGGCGCGCTCCTTGCTGAAAGCCTTGACCAGCAGGATGCCCGAGATGCCCAGCACCTCCTGCATGTAGGCCGACGCCTCGCCCAGCTTCTCCTGGACGCGCTGGCGCGCCCGGTAGTTGGCGCGCCCGACGACACGGCTGGGCGCCAGCACGAGCGGCATCAGGGCCAATGCGGCGAGGGTCAGACGCCAATCGAGGGTCAGCATGACGGCCAGCGTGGTGAGCAAGACAACCAGGCTGCTCACCGCGCCGAACAGGGTATCGGCGACGACATCCTCGATGCCGCCCACATCGTTGGTCATGCGCGAGAGCAGGTCCCCCGTGCGGCTGTGGGTGAAGAAGCCGACCGACTGCCGCAGCAGACGGCCGAAGAGCTGTTCGCGCAGGTCGAACATGATGCCCTGGCTGATCGTGGTGGTCAGGTAGGATTGCAGGACGCCCACCAGGCCCCCGGCGATGAGCGCCGCGACGCCGACGCTCACGATCATGGCGAGGTGGGCAAAGCCCCCGCGCGGGTGCGCCAGATCGTCGATCAGCGCCTTGGTGACCAACGCCGGCGCCAGGCCCAGGACGGCGGTGGCGCCGATGCAGACGAGCACGAGCAGCGCCCGTCGCCCGTAGGGCCGCACATAGCCGAGCACGCGCCGGGTGAGGCGCCAACTCAGCGCTGGCTTCTCCTCGCCCCAGTCCGTCGCCATGCTCGGACCGACACAGTAGCGCTCTGGCATGCGTTTGGCCTCTCCGATCCGATGTAGCGTATCCGCCCGACCGTTTGTGGTCAATGATAGCAAGGGCTGTGCGTGCGCGCAAGGAGTGACCGTCCGCGCCGCGCGGAGGATTCGCGTCTTCGCGCACAGACGCGCGCTACTGCCGTCTCGCCCCGCGCGCGACGATCAGGCGCAGTAGCCGGGCACAATCTTGGGTCCCCGGTGGCGAACGAAGCGGATGCTGCCGCCCCGCGCGGAGGAGACCGTACTGCCGCTGTCCGCGATGTCGAAGCGGGCGTGGCCGCGATCGACGAGCGTCATGGTCCCCATCTGGAACGGATTGCCGATGCCGCTGGGAGGATTGCCGTTACTCCCGCGCCAGGCGGCGTCGGCTACGTCCCAGAACGCATGGTCGAAATCCGTGGCGAAGTCGATGCCGCAGTGGGTGTAGAGTCTGAAGGGGTAGGCGTGGCCGGCCGCGACATACGCGCTATGCGGTTGTAGCTGGAGACCCTGCGTCGCCGGCCGCTCCCGTCCCATCCGTGTCGCGGTGGCCAATACCCGCCCCGTGCCGGTCTCCGTGGCGATCGCGCGCACCGTCCACGCGGCGAACGTGCCCGAGGGGACGTAGAGGGCGATGGACGCCCCGACGATTCCCGTCGTCGTTGCCGGGGCGAGCATGGTCGTCTGGTAGCGGGTGTAGGTCGGTTGATCGCCCGTGTTCCAGCAGGTCGTGAGCGTAACCCGCTCACCGGGACGCACGCCCGTGCCCGCGACGGTGACCACGGCCATATCGTTGCCGCGCGCGGGAGACACACGGGAGGTCAGGCGCAAACGCGGGACGACGCGCGCCGCTGGCACTGCTGACGGCGTGCCCTGTGTCAGGTCGAGGCAGGGATCCTGGAGCGCGGCGATGAGGGGCCGCGACGGGTCAAAGGGTGGGTGCGGGGCGGCGCGCGGGATGAAGCGCAGACTGGCCAGGGCCTGGCGTTGCGCGGTGGTCAGCGCCGTCCGGGCGTTGTCGAAGGTAAAGATGCCGTACAGCAAGCCGTCGTGCGCGACCAGCATCTCCTGGCCGAAAGCCGGCCCGCCGGGCGTCCCCTGTAGCACCACCGCCGGGATGCCCGCGACGGTCGTGGCTGTCGGCGTCACGGGGATGGTCACACCTTGCGTCTCCGCGTCGGCTCCGGCCGCTGCCGCCGCGCCTGGGTCGCGCGTATCGGCGGGGCCGAGCGCGGAGATCACCAGATGGAGGGTCGCGTCGGGTTGGCCCACGCTAGCCGTCCAGAAGACAAGGCTGCTCGGCGGGAAATGGCCGGGCGGCGGGACGGTCCAGCCAGCCGGTGGCGTCACGGCGACACCCAGAGCGCGGTGGCAGACCGTCCTAGCGGGCAGACCGGCGGGGCACGACGCAACGCCCTGGGAGGCGTGACCCGGTATGTCGGCGAGGGCGTGGGATAAGGGGACTGTGCCAGCGATGAGCGTCACGAGGGAGGCGAGGGCGAGGCCGGATCGGTGTGCGCGCGCCATGGGACACCTTCTTTCATTGTGTGGATCGCGGAGAAGGAACCTATCACAAATAAGAACGGATCGCCGCGATCAACGGTTACGGCGGCGTGCCGGTTCGGTGGCCTCCCCTATCGCCCTAAATCCACCACGCCGCCTGTCGTGACCCATTGGTAGAGTGGCCGCATCGTGGACAGCGGGACGTTGACATAGCCGTGCGTGCCAGTGTCATCCTGGCCCGGCGTCCCCGTCGTGGCGTTGCCGCGGGCGCCGTAGGCGTCAGGCTCCTTTTAGTGGCCCATGCCGCTTAGTGGCCCATGCCGCCCATCCGGTCCATACTGCCGCCGTACCAGAGGTCGAGGTATGCCTGCATCAGCCCCTCCTCGCGGGACTGCCCCTTGATGATCGACAGGGCCAGATCCTTGAGCTGCTGGTGCGAGCCGTGGGCCAACTCCAGCGTGGCCGCGTCGATGGCCATCTGGTGGTGCGGCATCATGTCGGTGATGAACGCCTTGTCGAAGGGATTGACCTTCTTGACGGCATTTATCTTTATGGATGGCGCGGCGCAGCGTCTTGACAGAGCAACCGACATAGGCCGCTGCGGCTTGGAGGGTGAGATCCTCGTCAGCGTCACGCTTAATCGCGGATGGCTGTTCATTGTCCATGGTTCGACTGTACACCGTGCCCTAGGGCGATGTCCACCTTGGAGGCACCGAAAGCGCGCGGCCTTCTACCCTTCTGCATTGAACGGGACAACGAGCTGTTGCACTGGCCAGCCGTCGACGGACAGGTCAAAGGCAAGGTTGCTATTGGCCATCACGAGGTTAGCTGACGTGACCAAAGAGGCGACATCCCGCGAATAGCAGGTGCCCACCTTCCATTGATAGTACTGAGGGCGAAAGCCGCTACCTCCGTCAAAAATCGTTGAGATTACCAAGCGGAGGATATGAGGCGTGCGCCGACACGGCTGGCTACTCTCCGTCAGAGTACCGATGTGGATGTTAAGGGTTGCTGTGAGCATATCCCCCAGTTTCAAGGGACGGGCGTTGGTCACATAGGGTGTATAACAATGCCCATAAGCGTTCGTGTACGACGGTGAGCAAAGTGTCATAGAAACTAGTGGCTGATCGGGCACGTTGGACGCATGGGCGGTAAGCGGGGCAGCGGCGGCAAGGGAAAGCAAGCCTGTTGCGAGTGTTCGGATGATGGGCTTCATGATATTCCTCCTCTGTATACCTAATGTGCAACTCTTTTAGGGCTCAAACGGCCAGTAAGCCATCCAAATCGAGTGAGACACGCCCTTTTGCAGATCGTGGAAGACGCCGATCATGGATACGGATACCGCCAAGCGCAAAGCGTTTGGCTAGACGGGCATTATAGCGGTCATAAATAGTGAGACATTGCTCATTTACGAACAATGTTCCTGTGGATCAAAGACCGGAGTTGCACATTAGGTCTGTATATGTATATGGCCGAACTGTACACCGTGGACAGGTGCCATGTCCAGGTCTTCTCTGCTGAGTGGCGGGTCTACTCATATCTTCCATGCGCCCTCTCCCTCTCGCCCTGGCGCGTCACTTACGATGGTGATGGAGACAGAGCCCATCGGTAGCATCCCGATGTCCCGCGTCGGCAACGAGGACCTCATTCCCTGAGAGGACTTCGCGCCGGAAGCGGGTGTGGACATGCCGGGATCGGGCATCAGGCCCATCAGGGGATGATGCCCGGCGAGCAACACAAGCAGGACAATGGCGCATGCGGCTGGCACACAGATGCTCCGCCCTCGCCGCCTCGCGCCACCCCGTGTTCCCGTCATGCTCCGTCCTCCCGTGACGTGTCGATCCCTCCTCCAGCGTACCTGATCGTTATGTGGCGCCACCGTGGTCCATCCCGGCCATGGCCTGCCCGTCGTGCCCGCCGTGGTCCATGTGGTCCATCCCCATCTTGTCCTCCGGCATGCTCATCATGCGCAACATGGCCGGGCCGCCTGTGCGCAGGAAGCGCACCACCAGGACCGCCGCCAGCGCCAGGAAGAGGACGTTGAGCACTGACGTATAGTTCAGGCTTGGTCCCTGCGTGATCACGCCCACGGCGCGGTTGGTGGGGATGAGGCCCAGCGCGCCAAAGACGACCTCGACGATGTAGCCGGCCGCGGCCATGGTCACGTAGAACGTGCCCAGAATATAGAGCGCGACCCGGCCGCCGTAGTACTTGCGGTAGATGTCCAGCACCGGCAGCACGATCAGGTCGGCGAAGATGAAGCTGACCACGCCGCCGAAGCTGATACCGCCGCGCCACAGCACCGCCGCCAAGGGCACGTTGCCCACCGAGCAGACGAAGCTCAGGATGGCGACGAGCGGGCCGACCAGCGGCCCTTCGATCCTGGCCAGCGTCGGGTGCGCCGTCAGGAAGAAGGCTTGCCAGAAGCTGTTGGGTACCCAGGCCGCGAGCGCGCCGGCGATCAGGAACCCCAGCACGATGTCCGTCCAGACCGAGGCCCAGTCCATCACGAAGAGGTGGCTGACGGCGGTGAAGCCCCGCCCACTGAAGAGACGCGAGGCGAACGAGCCGCTGCCCTCGACGCTCATGTCCATCGCGGCATGGCCCTCCATGCGGCCCTGCGCCCCTCGCTCCGCGTGTTCTCGCGCCATCCGCACCAGTTTTGGGGTCAGGGTGAAGCGGAAGATCAGGGCGATCAGGATGACCATCACGATGCCGCCGAGGAACTCCGAGGCGGTGAACTGCCAGCCCATCAGCACGATCAGGATGATGCCCAGCTCGATCACCAGGTTGGTCGAGGCCAACTCGAAGACCATGGCCGAGGTGAAGCTGGCCCCTTTGCGGAAGATGGAGCGCGCCAGGGCCACGGCGGCGTAGGAGCAGGAGCTGGAGGCGACGCCGAACAGGGTGGCGAGGGTGAGGCTACGCGGCGAGTCGTCGCCCAGCAGCCTGGCCATCGTCTTATGCGAGACGACGGCCTGCACCACGCCGGAGAGGGCGAAGCCGAGCACGAGCGGCCACAGCACGTCCCAGAACATATCGAACGCGGTCAGCAGCGCCTGACCGATGGCGAACAGTACCGTATCCATGATCGTATCCCGTCTGCCGTCGTCCCGCTCACGGGTGGCGGCCTTGTGTGACCACATGAAGGTCAAGATCGTCCCGGCTTGTGCCGATACCTCTCCCTATGAGAGCATCGTCATGAGAGCATCGTCACATCGGAGTGTGCGGTACGCGTTGAAACACACCGCCCTTCCAACCCTCACCATCCCGCTGATCGTGACCAGCCTGACCTGCACTATCATGGTGCTTGTGCCATATGGGGGCTGGGCGTTCTTCTTTCTCCCGATCACGCTCCCTCTCTTCACCATCCCCGGTGGCTGGTGCATAGCCCTCCTCATGGGCCAGATCCGCCTCGCGTGGGCCTGGCTACCTCTGTGCGCCCTCGCGACGGGCGTCTTCTTCGGCATGTTCCGACTGGAGCAAGCATTCCTGCCCTGGTGCGACCACGGTGGTGACGCGTCGTGTATCGACTACCCCAATGCCGTGGTGTACTGGCTGAGCTGGGCTATCCTGTACGCCGTGCCCATCGCCGCTCTCTGGCTGGGCGGAGCCATCGTGGTCTGGTGGGCCAATGAGCCGTAGGTGCGCAAGGGCGAGCCACAGCGAACGCGCTTGATCGCTCCTGCCCATCGTTGTCGGAGGATACAGGGGCCACGATGGACGAGGAGGGCTACTCGCTACTCCGTGACCGGGTAGCCCTCCTCGTCCATCGTGGCCTTGATCTGCTGGGGCGAGACCCGCGCGGGGTCGTAGTTCACCTGGACGGTCTTCGACGGGATCTCGACGTGGACGCCGGCGACGCCTGGCAACTCACCGACGGCGCTTTCAATCGCGCGCTGGCAATGGGCACATGAGATGGCGGGGGCGGTCAGGGTTGTGGTCTCCATCGGTCTGTCTCCTTGTACGGTTGGTGTGTGGTCTGTCAAATGGCCTGCGTTACAAACGGACGCGGTTGAGGCGCAGGCTGTTGGTCACGACGGTCACGGAGCTGAGGGCCATGGCGGCGGCGGCCCAGATCGGGTTGAGCAGGCCGAACGCGGCGGCGGGGATCAGCACCACGTTGTAGGCGAAGGCCCAGAACAGGTTCTGCCGGATGACACGCATCACCGCCCGCGAGAGGGCGAACGCGCGGGGCAGGGCGCGCAGGTCTCCGCCCAGCAACGTGATGTCGGCCGCGGCCATGGCAACATCGGTCCCACTGCCCATGGCCACACCCACATCGGCGCGGGCCAGGGCAGGCGCGTCGTTGACACCGTCGCCGACCATGGCCACGCGCCGGCCGGCCGCCTGCAGCCGCGCGATCTCGGCGTCCTTCTCGGCGGGACGCACCTCCGCGATGGTGCGGTCGATGCCGACCTGGCGCGCCACGGCCTCGGCGGTGCGCCGGTTGTCGCCCGTCAGCAGCGTCGGCTCAAGACGGAGGCGCTTCAGGGTGGCCACCGCCTCGGCCGCGCCGTCCTTGACCGCGTCGGCCACGGCGACGACGCCCGCCACGCGGCCGGCGACGACGACCGGCAGCGCCGTCTTGCCCTCCGCCTCCAGGCGGTCCAGAATCGGCGTGACCTCCGCAACAGCAATGCCGCGCTCCACGAGCAGCCGCCGGCTGCCCACCAGGACGGCGCGGCCCTCGACCGCGCCCTCGACGCCGCCGCCCGCGGTCGCGCGGAAGCCGGACGGCAGGGCCGGGAGCACCAGATCGCCCTCGCGTGCCGCCCGCGTGACGGCCTGCCCGAGCGGGTGCTCGCTGGCCTGCTCCACGCCCGCCGCCAGCCGCAACATCTCGTCGGCGGACCACCCGTCCAGGGGCACGACGTCGGTCACGATCGGCTTGCCCGTCGTGACGGTGCCGGTCTTGTCCAATACCACGTCGGTCAACCGGCCAATGCGCTCCAGACTCTCTCCCCCCTTGATCAGGATGCCCAGGCGCGCCCCGCGCCCGCTGCCGACCATGATGGCCGTCGGCGTGGCCAGGCCCAGCGCGCAGGGACACGCGATCACCAGCACCGCGACGGCCGCGACCATGGCCACCGTCGCGGCGTGGCCCGTGAGCAGCCAGCCGACGAAGGTCAGCGCGGCGAGTGCCAGGACCACCGGCACGAAGACCGACGAGATGCGGTCGGCCAGGCGCTGCACGGGGGCCTTGGAGCCCTGCGCCTGCTCCACCAGGCGGATGATGCCGGCCAGCGCCGTGTCGCGCCCGACCCGCGCCGCGCGCAGGCGCAGCAGACCCGCACCGTTGAGCGTGCCGCCCGTGACCGGGTCGCCGACGGTCTTATCGACCGGCAGGCTCTCGCCCGTTAGCATGGCCTCGTCGGCGGTCGAGCAGCCGTCCGTGACGGCGCCGTCCACGGGGATCGTCTCGCCGGGACGCACGACGAGGATGTCCCCCACCACGACGTGCTCCAGCGCGATGTCGCGCTCGGTCCCGTTGCGCACCACGTGCGCCGTGCGCGGCCGCAGGCCGGCAAGGGCGGTGATGGCCTCCGTGGCCCGGCCCTTCGCCGCCGCCTCCAGATACTTGCCGACATAGATCAGGGTGACGATCAGGGCCGCCGTGTCGAAGTAGACCGCCTGCCCCGGCAGCGCGATGGTGGCGACGAGGCTGTAGACGAAGGCCACCGAGGAGCCAAGCGAGACCAGGGTGTCCATGTTGGCCGCGCCGTGGCGCGCGTTGCGCAGCGCGCCGCTGTGGAAGGACCAGCCCACGCCGAGCCAGACCGGCAGCGCCAGGATGGCCAGCAGGTAGTTATGGGTGCCCATGCTCGGCCAGTCCATCAGGCCGGGGACCATGGCCAGGGCCAGGACGAGCGCGGACAGGACCGCGCCGGACAGCAGCGTGAGGCGACGCCTTCGCAGGTCGGCGCGGCGCGCGGCCGCATCGTCTGCCGCCTCCACGCTCTCCCGCACAACGGGCGCGGCGCCGTAGCCGGCGGCCTCCACGGCGCCGATCAGGTCAGCCACACTGGCCGCGCCGGGGTCATAGGCGACCGTCGCGCGCTCGGTGGCCAGGTTCACGGATGCCTCGGCGACACCGGGCACCCGCTTCAGCTTGCGCTCGACGCGGGCCACGCATGACGCGCAGGTCATCCCCACGACGGCGAGGTCTACCCGCGCGGTCGCGGCCACGGCCACGGCCATAGCCGTCGCGGCGGGCTGTGCGACGTGAGGGTGAGGGTGAGGGTGGCCGTTTCCGCACCCGTGGTCGACGGCCACGGCCGTAGCGGTAGGCTGTGTGACCGTCGGCATGGCCGATTGGACGGTCTCTTCGGTGAGCACGGTTATGTCCTACTTCTCTATCGTCGTGGTTGTCGCGGTGGCGTCGGTTGCAATGGCCGGAGCGGGCTGACAGCAGGAAGCCCCGGCCGTCGCGTCCGTATCGCCCTCGCCGACGGCGAGGATCGCGAGCGTGTCGTCGAGCGCGACGCCGTTGCGCCCGTCGGTCAGGCTCTTGTTGAACTTGAGGGCGCCCATCAACTCGTCGATGATCTCCTCACCCATGCCATCCTTGATGGCGTCGGAGACGCAAGTGGAGAGGTGGTTGCGCAGGAAGATCTGCTGCACCTTCTCCAGGCTGGACTGCACGGCGCTGAGCTGCTTCATCAGATCGACGCAGTAGGTGTCGTCGTCGACCATGCGGCGCACGCTCTCCAGGTGCCCCGTCGCGACCTTGAGGCGCAGGGCCGCCTCCTTCTTGTATTCCTGTTTCATGATCCTGTTCGTCCGCCACAATGACGTTACATGTGCCCGTGACGGTCCTTTCATCCTCATCTTACCACCCCACCTGGGGTGGGATCAAGGGAGTGACGCTAACCGCCAACCACAAAAGGGAAGGGCCGGACGTTGGCACGTCCGGCCCTTCCCCGACGCCCTTGCGGGCAGCGGCCTGGCATGGGTTTACATGTCGGTCGTTTCGAACACCACCGAGTGCCGGGAGCGGCAGCGGCCACAAGCCACGATACGCATGCCCGGCTCGATCTCCCAGGCATTACGGATCATATTCTCATCGCCTTTGCGCATCCAGAACGTGCGCCGGTTGCCGCAGGCGATGCAGGCCGGGGCACGGCCCGCACTCGGAGGCGGCTCGAAAGGGGGATCCTGACGCGGTAATAGTCGTGGCATAAAACCTCACCTAACCTTCCGTACACTCTTATGGTACCAGATCATATCTCTTATGTCAAGATAGAGCCCGGCTGGTTCGGGACCTCACAAGCTCCGCTCTATCATCTATAACGCCTGGGCGGGACGAAAGATAACACCCTAAACGGCGTCATCAACCCGCTTTTGTTACCCAGATGACACAAGGCCCATCGGCAGCGCTCAATCATGCCTTACTATAGAACATAGGCGTAGCCGGGCACATGATATAAAACTCACAGGGGAGAGTGACGAGTGGCTAGTGGCTAGTGACGAGTGAGGTGGGAGAATGACGAGAAGCATGCCATCCTACACTACCAGTCAAACGGCCTCGAACCGCGACCCGTGCTACCTCACTCGTCACTAAACACTAGTCACTAGTCATTACTGAATGGGCCGAGCGAGCGATATTTCTCGTGGCGGCGGGCCAGCAACTCGTCGAGAGGGAGGGACAGCAGAGGATCGAGTTCGGTCAGGACGCGCTCCCGCAAGGCCACGGCCGCGGCGCCGTGGTCGCGGTGCGCGCCGCCCGGCGGTTCGGGGATGATGCCGTCGACGACGCCGCCGCGCAGCAGGCCCTGCGCCGTGATGCCCATCGCAGCGGCCGCCTCGGGGGCGTGCGTGGCCGAGCGCCACATGATCGAGGCGGCCGCTTCGGGGGCGGCCACCGAGTAGTAGGCGTGCTCCATCATCAGGATGCTGTCGGCGACGCTCAGGGCCAGCGCGCCTCCGCTGTTGCCCTCGCCAATGACGACCGCGACCACGGGCACGCGCAAGCCCATCAACACGGCGATGGACCGCGCGATCGACTCAGCCTGGCCGCGCTCTTCATCGGCCACGCTGACCGCCGCGCCGGGCGTATCGACGAGCGTGACCACGGGCAGCGCGAGCGACTCGGCGAGCCCGAAGAGGCGCTGCGCCTTGCGCATGCCCTCGGGGTGAGCCATTCCGAAGTTGCGCTGCACGTTTTCGCGCGTGCCACGCCCCTTCTGGTGCCCGACCACCATCACCGCACGACCGCCCAGCGAGGCCGGGCCGCCCACGATTGCCGCGTCGTCGCCGAAGCGACGATCACCGTGCAGTTCGACGAAGTCGGCGAAGGCCCAGCGCACGTAGTCCAGCGTGTAGGGACGCTCGGGGTGGCGCGCCACCTGCACTTTCTGCCACGGCGTGAGACCGGCGTAGAGGTGCACGGTCTCCTCGGCCAACCTCCGCTCCAATGCCGCGATCTTACCCTGGGTCTCCGCGCTGGGCTGCCCGCTCCTGGCGTCGCCGCGTAGGCGCTCGATTTCGTCGTGTAGGTGCGCCAGCCCGTCCTCGAAGTCCAACCGGTTAGGAGGCATGATGGCCATTCTTTTGGCTAGTGGCGTGCCCGTTGCCGTTGACCAGACCACCGGCAGCTGCCCGCACAGCAGCATAGCCCGTCCCATCGACCGGCGCGTACGTGCGCGCGCCAAGCACACGTAACAGGGTGACGACCGTGTCGCGCAACTCGGCGCGCGGAACCACCAGGTCAAGCATGCCATGGGCCAGCATAAACTCCGACGTATTGACGTCGGCCGGCAGCTTCTGCTTGGTCGCCTGCTCGATCACGCGCGGCCCAGCGAAGCCTATAAAAGCGCCGGGCTCCGCCAGATTGACATCTCCCAGCAACGCGTAGCTGGCCGGCACGCCGCCGACCGTCGAATCGGTCAGGATAGAGATGTAGGGCAGCTGGCGCGCCTTGAAGCGATCGAGCGCCGCCACCGTCTTGGCCATCTGCATCAGGGCATAGACACCTTCTTGCTGGCGCGCTCCCCCGCTGGCCGACACAATGATCAGGGGCAGGGTCTGCTCCACGGCGCGGTCGATGGCGCGGGCGACCTTCTCGCCGACCGCCACGCCCATTGAGCCGCCGATAAAGGAGAAGTTGTGCGCCGCGACGATCACACGCTGGCCCTCCAGCAGCCCGGAGCCGCTGACCAGAGCCTCGCGGCTGCCACTCTTGCGTCTGTGTCGTTCTAGCTTCTCGCTATAGCGCTCCTCACCGGACACAAACCGCAGCGGATCAGACGAGCAGAGATCGGCGTCATACTCCTCGAACGAGTCGGGGTCGAGCAGCATGGCCAGGCGCTCATCGGGCGAGAGCAGGAAGTGATACTTGCACTTGCTGCACACCTTGAAGTTATCCTCATACTCCTTGGCGTAGAGCAACTCGTGGCAGCGGGGGCAGCTGATCCACATGTTGTCGGGCACGCGACGGCTAGCATCGTTGGTGCGCTCGGGCAAGGGCAGGTATTTCGGGCGACGGCGGAAGATTTCTTTCATATACTTGTCAGCTAATGATATCAGACGTAGAACATCTGGCAGCTCTGCTCGTACAACTCCAGTTGCCGGCGGGCCAGATCGGCGACGGTGATGGACCCAAACAGCTCGGTCAGGCGCTCCTGTGCCCGCGCTACCAACTCGGAGATAGCGCCGCAGCCGGGAGAGCTCTCACCTCGCCCATCGCCGTCCTCACCGGCCGACTCGAGGATGGCGCCCTCCAGCGCCTCCACCACCTCCAGTACGGTGATCGTCTCGGCGCGCCGGGCCAGACCGCAACCGCCCAATGCCCCGCGCTGGCTGTGCACCAGGCCGGCGTTGCGCAAGGCCGTGATCTGCTGCTCCAGAAACCGCTCGGGGATATGCTGCCGCTCCGCGATGTCGTGCGTCGTCAGCCGCCCACCACGCTCCTGTTGCATGGACATATCGATCAAGGCCAGCAGACCATATTCGGTTTTCTTTGAGAATTTCATGGATAACTCCCTCTACCACGCGCGCAAACACTATCTGTGCGCGCTACCTGATAGAAGGCAGCGCGCTCGCAGCAACGCGTATACATCTTGCAGTAACATGCAACTGATGTTATGGCAACTCACCTTCTATTATACGACGAGGAGCGCCCATGACCTATACATTCTCTCTGCTGAGCGCTGAGCAGGCCCGCGTCATCGCCGCGTGGCGCTACGAACCGCCCTACGACTTCTACAACTCCGACGCGGACCCCGCGGACCCCGCGAACCCCGCGAACCCCGCGGACCTGGAGGAGCTGCTCGACCGCCGTAACCCCTACTATGCCGTCGCCGATGGCAGCGGGGACATCATCGGATTTTTCTGCTTTGGAGAGACCGCGCAGGCGCCAGCCGGCTTAACGGCCGGCGCCTACAACGACCCCGATGCGCTCGACATCGGCCTGGGCATGCGGCCGGATCTGACCGGCCGTGGCCGTGGCCTCGCCTTCGTTGAGGCAGGCCTACAGTTCGCCGACGAGACGTTCCGGCCGCACTCGTTCCGCCTCTCCGTTGCTACCTTCAACCATCGCGCCATCGCCATCTATGAGCGGTCCGGCTTCCGTCCCACGTGTACTTTCGTTAGCCGTACCGACAGCGGCGATACCGAGTTTGTGGTCATGGTTCGAATGCCCTGCTAGCCTGCATTATTCACGAGACGGCGCTCCCAGGACGGATGGTCCCCGCCCACGCACCCGTCATGAATCATCCAGGCTAGCCTATGGGTAGGACCGTTTGGACGACGGGTGCGCCGACACGCGCCACGGCAAAGGAGGAGGCCCGGGGCATTGCTCCGGGCCTCTTCGGCTATCTCGACGCGTGGTTCGCGATGTGCCGATGCGCGGCGATGATGTGTGGCGGCGGCGTGATGTGGGCTAGCGCCGCGCGTCGACCGTGCCGCGCAGGCGATGGTAGGTGCGGTCAAAGCCGATGACCGGAATCTCCACCCGTACGTTGAAAGTGCGTGGCAGCGCCGCGTCGCGCGTCACGCGCACCCGGAAGCCGTCGCCGCGCAGGTCCGTGTGCCGTCTGCCGCGCAGATTCGTCTCGCCTCCGGTGATCACGCCGCGCAGGTCGATCAGCGTACGGCGGCCGCAGGTCAGGGAGCGGTATGACCAGCCGGACCGGCCGTACTGGCCGCCCAAGAAGGCGGCCAGACGCCCGTCGGAGAAGAACAGCGGCGTGCGCGAGACGGCCCGCGAACCCTCCCGGCCGACGTTGCGCAGGTCGTCTACCACCAGGGCGGGGCGCGAGAGCGCATGGGGCTGTGCGCGCAGTTGCACCAAAGCTACCACGCAGCCGGAGCTCGTCGGCCGCGGCGTCGGCGTGGACGTGGCGGTCCCAGTGGGCGTGGCGGTCCCAGTGGGCGTGGCGGTCCCAGTGGGCGTGGCGGTCCCAGTGGGCGTGGCCGGCGCGACGGTCGTGCTTGCCGTGGCGGTGGGCGTGTTCGTGGCCGTAGTGGTCGTTGTACCGGTTGGGGTGGCCGTACCGGTTGGGGTCGGGGTCGCTGTACCGGTCGGGGTAGTGGTCGCCGTGCCGGTGGGGGTGTTGGTGGCTGTGTCGGCCGGCGCGGTCGTCGCCGGCGCGCTTGTTGCCGTTGCGGTCGGCCCGCTCGTACCGGTGTTCGTCGCGCTCGGCGTGCCCGATGCCGTGGCCGTTGGTGAGCTTATCTCGGTTCCCGTGGATGACGCGGTCGGCGCGACGGTCTGCGTCCCGCTGACGGTCATGGTGGGCGCTGCGGTCTGCGTTCCGGTCGCGGCCGTCGTGGGCACCACAGTTTGAGTACCGCTGACGGTCGTGGTGGGTGTCACGGTCTGGGTACCGCTGACGGTCGTGGTGGGCGCTGCGGTCTGGGTACCGCTGACCGTTTGGCTGCCCGTGACGGTGACGCTCGGGGTGACGGTCTGCGTGCCCGTGACGGTGCTCGTGGCCGTTGCCATGGCCGTCAACGTAGGCGCGGCCGTCCCAGTGCCCGCCGTCCCGGTGCCCGTCGCGGTCGGTGTGGCCGTCCCTGTTCCGGTTCCGGTCCCGACAATTGACATCGTCTCGGACGACAGGTAGAGGTGCGCCGCCCACGAGACGGGATCGCGCGCGAAGTGCCGCTGGAGCGCGTGGTCGTTCAGCGCGTTGTCCAGGGCGGCCATGATCATGGACTGGTCGAGCACCAGATCGCGGTGGCCGACCTGTCCGGCCGGCACGGTGTATGTTATGTTGTTGTTGCTATAGCTGAACGCCTCGGGCGCCACGGCGTCGTAAAAGCCGCCGTCCGCCCTGTAGATGTCAGGGTAGAGTGTGCGCAAGGCCTGGATGTTGGCGTAGGCTTGCCGCGGCAGGACATCGAGGGCGATGAAGGACGCGTGCGGCGTCACCGTGGTTTCGCTGGCAGCGCCGTAGGCCTGCGACAGGCCCTGCTTCGCGGCGTACGGCCAGACCAGCCCGTCCACGCCATAGCCGCCGTAATTCCCCGTATCGTCCGGCGTGCTGGACGGAGACATGCCCCAGACCGGGTAATGCAATTGCTCGGTGGTGTACTTCACCTGCACCCGCGCCCATCGCCGGTCGTTCAGGCCAAAGCTTTGCGGCCCCCAGGCCGTTTCGGGCACGACGAGGTTGGGCATCAGGCCCTCGAACATACCGCCCGCGAACGTCGGGACAAAGGTCAGATCCGTTCCAGGATAGGTGTAGTGCCCTTCCCAGACATTGAACGCCTTGCCCGATTGCGGATCGTTGACCACCTGCCAGTAGCCCGGGACGGGCCACTGCCCCTGCCAGGAGAAGTCGGGGTCGTCCGCGCATTGCTTGGGCGGCAGTACCCGCCAACTGCGCCACCACACATCGCCGGGCATCTGGCGCAGGCCCATCCCGATATAGGCCGAGATGCGCGGGTCGCTGTACAGGGCGCCGTTGTGGTAGTAGTGGGTCCAGTTGTTGCCCTGGTCGACGGGCAGGCCGACGTAGTAGCCGCCGAACATCTGGCCCGTCGGTTGATTCCCCTGTATGGCCGTATTGACGTTACACGGCGTCTGCGGGCGACCGTCGTAGAAGAGCCCGAAGTTCATTGCCCCCAGGAGACCGTCCGCCAGGTAGCGCAACTCGGGCATGGCGCTGCGGACGATCACCAGGCCCGAGGCGTACCAGCCGTTGTCGACGTTGGAGATGAAGGAGCAGTTATCGAACGTCGGGGTCGGCTCCGTCGAGCAGTCCGCCTGACCGGGGTTGAGGATAGTGTCGCCGGTGGTGGTGTCGTACCACTGGTACAGGAACCCGTTGTCCCTCTTCAAGCGGCTGACCTCGGTCAGCGTGGCCGCGATCTGGGCGCGCGCCTCGCCGCGGCTGATGAGGCCGAGATCGTTGGCGGCCACCACGGCCCAGAGGTACACCCCGATATTGGCGGCCGAGGTGTAGGTCCCCCGCACCGTCACCTGATTGTTCGTGTATCCGAGGTTGTCGAGCGGCAGATGGGTGTGCGGATCGACGTCGGCGCGGTAGAAGTTCCAGGTGTCGCGGGCCATGGTGTAGAGCACGGCGCGCTGGGGGGCGGTGAGCGCGCTGTCGCCGCCGATGCCGTCCCCGTTGTTGCTGGTCCCGTTGTTGCTGGTCCCGTTGTTGCTGGTCCCGTTGTTGCTGGTCCCGTTGTTGCTGGTCCCGTTGTTGCTGGTCCCGTTGTTGCTGGTCCCGTTGTTGCTGGTCCCGTTGTTGCTGGTCCCGCCGTTGCCCGCGCGCGCCTGGGAGGGCTGCACGGCCACGGTGAGCGATGCCAGAAGGGCGATCAGGAAGGCGGCGTAGGCGCCGCGCCAGAAGCGGTGGGTTCGCGTGTCGATCTGTTTCATAGACGTCACATCCTCCTCGATGGTGCTCTCGTCGGACCGTACTGAAAAGCCGCGGTGGTCCTTGTCAGTCCTACGGTACCCTCTCCTCGCGTGGATTGTCAAGTGGGCGCGGACGGCGGGCTAGCCCTCTGGCAGGACGGTCAGGAAGACGGCGGCGCCAACGCGCACGACGATCGGCGGGCCGACATGAGCAGCGTCATAGCCGCGCACGCCGGCGCGATGCAGATGCCGTTCTCACCCCTGTACTTCGAGCGGGGATGGCCGCGGTGGTGCATGTCGAGGATGCGCTCGCCGTCCTCGCCCCATCCCATGACCCCGCCCTCGTCGAGGATGCAGCGGGACAGGGACCGCAGGCCGGCGGGGACGTAGCGCTCCCATCGCTCGCCCGGCAGCGGCGGGGCCTTGAGACTCGATTGTTGAACGTGCAGTTGCACGATTATCCCGACCTGTCTCATCACTCCCTCCTGGCAGGTAGTCCAGCGCATCAGCGCAGCAACGGTTGTAGAGCCGAGGTTGGCGCACCTGTTCCCAGCGGCCGTACCCGTACCGGCCAGTCGAAACCGGACGACAGACCCTATGTCGCGAACAGCGCGGACGGCGGCAAGGTCGACGTGAGGCGCTCCAACAACGCCTCGTCTATGCCGATGTCCGCCGCCTCCAGTGCAAGCAGAAGGGCGCCGACAGCGGGCTCGAAACGCGCGGCGATGGGGCATGCTCCGGGCGCATGGGCACGCACACGCACCGTGAGCGCGTCCCGCAGCAACCGCCCCGGATGCCGCAGCACGCCCCCCGTCAGCACCAGGGGGAATGACCTGCCCGCGAGACCCACGCGCCGCGCCGCGACCAGAGCGTAATCGCCCAGCGCCATGCCGTGATCCTCCACGGTGCGCCGCGCCGTCGTATCGCCACGCTCCGCCTCGTCGAGCAGCACGCGCGCCAGGCGCCCCAACTGCGCCGGGCGCCCCGCGCCGCGCGCCGTCACAAGATGCAAGACATCTTCGACGCGCTGCCGCTCAAAGAGCGCCAGCACCGCGGCCGTCAGCCGTGTCGGGCCGTCGATGCCCAACTCGGCGCGGTAGACGGCGGTCAGCGTCCGCTGGCCCAGGTACAAGCTACCCCCGACACCCTGCCAGTGGCTGGTGTGCCATTCGCGCCCGTCGGGGCCGCGAGCGCCAATGGCCGCGCCGGTCCCGCAGTTGACCACGACCCCATCGCCGTCCGGAGACCCCGCGCGCAGCGCCCCCATGGCATCGTTAACCACGACCTGTACCGTGCCCAGGCCGCGGCGCGCTACCTCCGCCCGCAGCAGGACAAAATCCTCCGGCCAGTCGGCGCCGGTCATGCTAAAGCAGCCGGCGAGGAGCCCGTCTGTCCCGATCCTTGCCCCGCGCAGGGCCGCGTCGACCGCGGCGTCGAGCGGAGCAAGGGCGGCGTCGACCGACGCGGCATTGTAGATGTCGGACCCGGCGTCGCGGCCATACCCCGCGATCGTGCCGTCCGTCCGGGCAATCAGCGCGACCGTCTTGGTGGCGCCCGCGTCGACGCCCAGCACATAGCTCATGAGCAATCAGCGCAACAAGCGATCGGGCAGGTACTCCCGCAACGCGGTGGCCATCTCGTCATAGATGCGCTCGGCCGTGCGCAACGAGAACACCAGCGGGTGGCTGGCCAGCGCCCAGATCGCGTCGCGGCGCGTCCCGCTCCAGGCTGCCTCGGCCGCCAGCGCCTGGTACTCGCCCAGCATCTTGACCAGACCGGAGACGCGGCGCGGCAGGGGTCCCTGCGGCAAGGGAACGACGCCGTGCGCGTCGACGCGGCCGGGGATTTCCACCACGAGGTCGTCGGCGAAGTCCGGGATGGCGCCGCCCGCGTTGGGCACGTTGACCGGCCAGACCTCCCCGCGGTCGTTGTAGAGGGCGTCCATCACGTCGATGGCCAACTCCAACTCGTGGATGCCCCCGCGCGAGTGCGCCGGGTCGAGCCGCGGAGCGTCGAGGGCGGCCTGCGCGCGGTAGTGCCGCCAGTAGTCGGGGACCGCGGCCATGATGTCCTGCGCGCGCGTCGTGCTTTTAGCCTGCAACTCGGCCAGCACCTCATCTTTGTAGTAGTAGTACTGGAAGTAGGCCGCAGGGATCGTCTCCATCGTCGCGGCAAGCTCGAGCATGCGCAGGCCGTGCGGGCCGGCCGCGGGATCGTCCCGCTTGCGCTCGTAGGCGTCGCGCACCAGGGGTATCATGTCCCGCCCATCGTAGCGGTGACGCACGCTCCACGAGCCGTGGTTGAGCCCGATCATCACGGCGTCGACCCGCTCGGGATCGAGGTCCGCCGCCCGCGCCAGCTGCCGGGGAAAAATGATGGGCCCTTCGCACAACGAGACCGTGGGGATGGCGCTGTGGTGCGTCACGGCCTCTGAGACGATGTTGACCGGGTTGGTGTAGTTGAAGAGGCGCGCGTCGGGACAGACGGCCTCCATGTCGCGTAGGATGCCCTGCATCGCATAAATCGAGCGCAGGGCCATAAAGAATCCGCCGGGCCCCTGCGTTTCCTGGCCGATCACCCCATACTTGAGCGGGATGCTCTCGTCGAGGTAGCGGGCGGCGAAACCGCCCGGGCGGAAGCTCGTCAGTACGGCGTCGCAGTCGGCCAGTCCGGCCCGCCGGTCGGTGGCGGCCGTGACCACGATGTCGAGACCCGCGTGGCGGGCCATCCGCTGGGCGATCGTCTTGACCACGTCTAGTTGATCGGGGTCGAGGTCGATCAGCACAACCTCCGAGCCCGCGAAGTTCTCACCCTGCGCGATGAACGAGGCCATCGTGCCGGGGGCGCGCGTGCTGCCCCCGCCGATGTAGGCCAGCCGGATCCGTGCCATGGCGCTCTCCCTTACCCTGTGACAACGGTGCCCTGTGACGACGGCGCGCGAATCGCGAATAAGTCTCCATCGCGATCATATCAGGTCACGGGCCGCTCGTGGAAGGGGTCGCGCCGCATTGTCGCCTGGACAGGCCTCATGACCCTCCACGGGACACGGCGGCCGCCGCCGACGCGCGCGAGATAAGGCGCGTGGACAACTCGATGCGCGTCGCGTCGAGCTGCTGGCCGTCAAGCAGGCGGTACAGCACGCCGACGGCAACGCGCCCAATCTCCTGCAAGGGCTGACGCACGGTGGTCAACTCCGGCGTCACCAGCGAGGCCATCTCCAGGTCGTCGAAGCCGATCACCGACAGCTGACCGGGGACATCAAGCCCGCGTGTCCGCGCGGCGCGCAACACGCCGACCGCCATATTGTCATTGAAGGCGAAGATGGCGGTTGGCGCGGCGCCCTGTGAGAGGAGGTGGAGCGCCGCGCGGTAGCCGCCGTCGATGCTGAAGTCCGACTCGACGGCCAACGCCGAGTCGACGGGCAGTCCCGCCGCGAGCAGGGCCGACCCGTAGCCGGCCAGGCGGTCGCGGCTGGCGCGCTGGCGTTGCGCGCCCGTGATCGCGCCGATGCGCGTGTGGCCGAGCGCGATGAGGTGCTCCATGGCGGTGCGCGCGCCGGACCAACCGGCGGCGCAGACGACGGGGATGTCCTCGTCCAGGGTGTCGGGCGGGTCGACGACGACGAACGGGTAGGCCCGGCGCGCGCAGCGCCGCGAGTTCGGCCGGCGTTTCGGAGGGCACGATGAGCAGCGCGCCGTCCGTCGTGCCGTGCATCAACCGCTCGAGCAGCGACACCTCTCCGGTCGTGCTCGTAGCGCGTGGGGCAGACCACCAGGCGGGCGTCGCGCTCGTAGGCCGCCTCGGTCGCGCCGGTCAGGATCTGGGCAAAGTAGTGGTCGACCACGTAGGGGACCGTCAGCCCGATCAACCCGGTGCGCCCGCCGGCCAGCGCGCGCGCGTTGCGGCTGGTGACGCAGCCCCGCTCGTGGATGTGCCGCAGCACGACGTTGCGCGTGGCCGACGACACGTCGGGCCGGCCGTTCAGCACGCGCGACACCGTGGCCACCGAGACACCGGCGAGCGCGGCGATGTCCCTGATGACGATGCGTGACCCCAACACGTTCCCGTCGAGTGTATCCCGCATGCCGTCCTCCCCACATCCGTCCCGGAACAGGGTCGTAACCGCTCCCGGAATGTTCACTACTATACGAGGCTCAGGAGGGCGCTGTCAAGCACAAGCAGCACGCTTAGCACGCTTTATACCGGGTGCGCGCCACTTTTTCGCGCCTCCTGGGAGCGCCGGCTGCCAGCCGGCTGGTCAGCGCGGCCGAGCGCTGCGCCACGCGCAGACAGCGTGGCGGCGACCGTCTGCCGGCTGGCAGCGCGGCGCGAGCCGGCGCTCCCAGGAGACACGACGCGCGCCGCGCTGACCCGCGCGAAAATGTGGCGCGCACCCCTTTATACCGGGTGCGCGCCGCTTTTTCGCGCGGGTCAACGTCGCGCGGGTCAACGCGGCACAAGCCCTGGGAGCGCCGGCTTCCAGCCGGCACAGGAGGTCACGGGTGAGCGCGTCGGCGCTGGCGCACGCCGTGGCGGCGCCCGTGGGCCGGCTGGAAGCCGGCGCTCCCAGGGAGGACGGCGCGCGAAAGAATGGCGCGCACCCCTTTTTATACCCCATCTCCAGATTCCAGAAAACGTCGCGCTGGTGGGAGGATAGGATAGGGAAATAGAGAGCGTCACCGATCTTGCAGTGCTTTCGATTGGGAGGAGAAAGCGATGCAGAGATCAGTGACGCTGGGAGG